>OFFM01001614.1_pt1 | contig 11893 bp, 7 predicted proteins | sample 1521401 | NCBI WGS metagenome assembly OFFM01 (sample SAMEA3504118, study PRJEB24116) | mouse gut metagenome | biome: mouse gut; feature: mouse-associated habitat; material: faeces | place: Denmark | collected 2011
TTGGGGGATGAGGTGGGTGGAGCGGAGGGTGAGGGTGGAGGCGCGGGCGGTGATGCGGAGGGTCAGGGTGTGGCGGAGGGGGGATTCGATTGAGCGCAGGATGACGGGGCGGGTGATGTCGGCGCCGTCGATACGCATTGCCGCGAGGCGCACGTTGCCTCCCGGTCCGGCTCCTATCAGTTCGACAATTCCGGTGAATGCCGTGGCTACCATATCGACACTCAGCGCCGCCACACGCATACCCTCCGGCAGATTGACTGTCGCGCTCCAATCAAATGCTCCGGGATCGGCGGTGTCGACGGGGTACATGTAGCCTTCGCTGTCCATCGCCGCCTCCGTTCCATCTTGAAAACGCATGGTGGTCAATCCATAGTCCGCGTCGAACCCTATTGCAGCGACAGGGGCAGCGGTGGAGAGAATCTGCCGGACTCCGGATGAGGTGAGGAGTGCCACGCCACGACGCATCGCGATATAAATGCCACCGGGGGTGACGACGGCACCGTTCGCGGTAATACCGGGATGCAGCATTGTGGCGGCACAGCGGCATGCGGCGGTGTCGGCTGTCACGCCGAGTATGCCTTCGGAGGCTATAGCGTAGAGATGACAGCGTGAGGAATCCCATGCGGAGACCCCACGGTCAGCAGCCGCAACAGCCGTGACCGCCGATTCAGAGACCGTAGCCACTGCCGAGGGTAAACGCGGCGCACAGGCACCGGCGATCATCAGCACACCGTCATGCCTATCCATTGCCGAGGGGAGTCCGGAAGGGGTAAGCGCTGCGACAGCAGGCAGATCGACCGGCAGAAGTCCGGGAGCTACATATAGCGCAGAGCGGGAGGCGGCATCGGCTGTCAAAGGGAGTACCACCTCAAACAGTGCGGCGCCGCGCGCGAGTGAAATGGTGATCTCCGTAGCCGCGAGATCGGGATAGCCTACGAGGGGCACGACCTGCGGGGCACCATCGGAGGCTATTTTCACCACCTCACGCCTCACAGCAAGCAGGAGGTTGCCGGCACGGAACGCCACTGTCGCGTCAGCCTCGGCGGTTCCTCCCACGAGCAGTTCCGACGGGTGGGGACCGCCCCACAGGCGAGGGCGCACGCCGGAATATGCCACGGTATCGCCCGAGCGGCATACGAGCGTGGCTTCGAATCCGTGTGGCGGAGAGCAGCGGCGCAACAAGCGGCGGTCGGCTGACGGAGCCCCCTGCGGAACCGAGCCGACAGCGTCGGCGACCGTGCGCAGATCGGAATCGACATCAGCCGTAGCGGGGAGGAGGAGGGTGATTGTGGTGGGGAACGGCGATGGCGCGAGGCGGCAAACCACGGTCATCACACCGTCGGGCGAAGCTGCGAGGCGGCGAACGCGCTGTGTGCGCAGCGGCGTGAGGTCGCCCCCTCCGGCTGTAGCTCCCGGAAGCGCCACGGAAGCCACTGGGGAGAGCGATGAACTGCGGTTGACCCGCAAAAATGCCTGAACTGCGGGATCTACGGGATGCAGCATCGGCGACAGCTCTATCTCGACCGCCGCCACTTCACGGCATGAGGAGAGTTCAGGAATGTCAGCCTCGACGGTAAAGGCACGGGCAACGAGGCGAAGTTCGCCGACGGTGAAACCTCTGCCGTCGGCATCGGGTGTGACATAAGCCTGCGCCGCCTGTGTGAGCTGCCATCCGGAGGGGAGAGCGACGGAAGCGGGTATGGACTCGAACAGCGTGCGTCCCGCATTGTCGAGTAACCTGTAGCGGGCAAGCAGAGGCTGGATGCTTACGGCACCTGCGGCAGCGGTAGCCACCAATGACGAGTATGCGGCGAGCAGGGCGCGGGAGTAGCGGGCGTTTTCTTCGAGCGACAGCGGTTGCACGGCGGCAACGTCGCCCGAAGTGCTGTGGAAGCTTCCCACGGTGGTGAACAGTTCGCCGGCATCGACCGCGCGGAATGTCAATGCGGGATAAACACCGGGAAAGAAATCGGCGGCGGGCTGCGCAGCTGTAGGAGACGACGGAAACTGCAGGCTTGGCATGAGTGTGAGTGGTGCACCCTTGAATGAGGCGTAGAGGTTGCGGCACACGGTGACAGGACAACCGTGGCGCAATCCTTCGGCGGGGATTGACAGGGCGACTGAAGATGAAGAGTGACGGCGGGATGATGCCATGGGTGATGACGGTGTGTGGATTGAGATTGCGCCACAAAGTTACCCGTCGGATGTCGCGGAGTGAATGCGAAACGCCCCATATCCTGCTCCGACAGCCGGTAAAATCGGAAATAAATCTGTAACTTTGCCACGTAATGTCGACAGATTTTCTAAACGAACTGAATCCGCAGCAGCGCGACGCGGTGGTGTACACCGACGGACCGTCGCTGGTGATCGCCGGGGCAGGCTCCGGCAAGACGCGCGTGCTCACTTACAAGATAGTGCATCTGCTGAACCAGGGCTACGAGCCTTGGCGCATCCTCGCGCTGACATTCACCAACAAAGCCGCGAGCGAGATGCGCGAGCGCATAGAGCAGCTCGTGGGTCCCGCCGTAGCCTCACGGCTGTGGATGGGCACATTCCACTCGATCTTCGCACGGATACTGCGCGTCAACGCCGACAAGGTGGGCTACAAGCCTAATTTCACCATCTACGACGCGTCGGACTCCAAATCGCTCGTAAAGCTGATAATCAAGGATATGAACCTTGATGACAAGATCTACAAACCGTCGGTTGTCGCCGGGGCGATCTCATCGGCTAAAAACGCGCTAATATCGCCGGAGAAGTATGCCACGCTCCATGACGTAATGGAGGCTGACCGGCAGGCACGGCGCCCGCAGATCGTGGATATATACCGCGCATACCGCGACAGGTGTTTCGCCGCCGGCGCGATGGACTTCGACGACCTCCTGTACTACACCAACCTGCTGCTGCGCGATCATCCCGACGTGCTGCACCTATATCAGGAGCATTTCCGGTTCGTGCTCGTGGATGAGTATCAGGACACCAACTTCGCGCAGCATGTGATAGTGTCGCAGCTCTGCAAGGAGCACCACCGGCTGTGCGTGGTGGGGGATGACGCACAAAGCATCTACTCCTTCCGTGGCGCAAACATACGCAACATACTGAGCCTCAACCAGTCGTATCCGGAGCTGCGCACGTTCAAACTGGAGCGCAACTACCGGTCGACACAGAACATCATAAACGCCGCCAACTCCCTGATAGACAAGAATACGGAGGGGATAAAGAAACATGTGTTCTCGGAGAACGAGCCGGGATCGCGCATAGAGGTGGTGCAGAGCTACAGCGACTATGAGGAGGGCTACATGATAGCCAACCGCATCAAGCAGCTGAAGATGCGCACAGCCGACAGTTTCGATGATTTCGCCGTGCTCTACCGCACGAATGCACAGAGCCGCCGCCTGGAGGAATCGCTGCGCAACCGCAACATACCGTACCGCATCTACGGCGGACTGTCGTTCTACCAGCGCAAGGAGGTGAAGGATGCCGTGGCATATTTCCGTCTTGCCGTGAACCCCGCCGACGACGAGGCACTGCGGCGCGTGATCAACTTCCCCGCCCGCGGAATCGGCGAGACTACCGTGGGGAAACTCACCCGCACCGCCATGGACTGCGGGGTGAGCATCATGGAGGTAATAGCCAACCCTGATGTGTACCCGACCGGACTCAACTCCGCGGCGCTGAAGAAACTCGAGGCATTCCGCTCCATGATCGAGAAGTTCGGCGAGATGAACAGCCAGGGGATGCCCGCCGATGAGCTCGCTACCGCGATAATCGGCACTACGCGTCTGCTCGCGATGCTCGTGACCGACCGCACGCCTGAAAGCATCTCCAAGCAGGAGAACCTGCAGGAGCTGATGCGCGCCGCGAGCGAGTTTGTGGAGACGCAGAAGGAGGAGGGATCGGACGGTGTGAGCCTGTCGGATTTTCTCGGCAAGGTATCGCTCGCCACCGACCAGGATTCGGACGACACCGCCTCGGAGCATGTGACGCTCATGACCGTTCATGCGGCAAAGGGGCTGGAGTTCAACAATGTGCTGATCTGCGGCGTGGAGGATGACCGCTTTCCGTCGGCTATGGCGGGAGGATCGCTGAGCGAGGTCGAGGAGGAGCGTCGTCTGCTCTATGTGGCGATCACCCGTGCCCGCAACTTCTGCATGCTCAGCTACGCATCGACAGGTATGCGCAACGGACAGACGGCGGCGTGCGCGCCATCGCGTTTCCTGCGCGACATTGACCCGACCTACCTGAAATTCGCCAACGGCACCCCTGCGCCGGCAAGGAAGCCGATGCAGAGCGGCAGCTACGGCGCTACACCGACCATGCGCCGCACGCCGGTGATGCCGAGTGCACCGCGCACCACAACCACCACTCCCCCACCCCCTGCGCGAGCCCGACAGGCGGGAGGCGCGGACGGCGCGCGGATACATACCGTCGACGAGGTGCGCGTGGGGATGCGCATACGCCACCAACGTTTCGGCGACGGCGAGATCTTCAAGATCGACACCTCGGGCGCCGAGCCTAAGATAGCGGTGGTCTTCGACGAGACCGACAACCGGATACTTCTGCTCAAATTCGCCGTGTTCAAGATACTGTAACCTACAAACCTAACCCACCATACAACCACCGATGACCGAATCTGAACTACAGACCCCATACTATATCGTCGACGAGACCCGCCTGCGCCGCAATCTTGAACTGATCAAGGGTGTGGAGCAGCGCGCGGGAGTGACGATAATCATGGCTTTCAAGGCAAATGCACTGTGGCGCACGTTTCCGATAATAAAGGAGTACAGCAGCGGCTTCACAGCATCGTCGCTCAACGAACTGCGCCTCGGCACAGAGACACTGGGGGGCAAGGGGCACAGCTACTGCCCCGCCTACACGGAGCAGACGATAGGCGACTACATAGCCATGTCGAGCCACATCACGTTCAATTCGCTCAGCCAGGCGGAACGGTTTGCCGCCCGGGCGAAAGAGGCGGGTGTGAGCTGCGGTCTGCGCGTCAATCCGCAGTGCTCGGTGATCGAGACCGACATCTACAATCCCGCGCTGCCCGGGTCGCGTTTCGGCATGAGCGCCGAGATGCTGCCGGAGCGGCTGCCGGAGGAGATCGAGGGGCTGCACTTCCATGCGCTCTGCGAGTCGACATCGTACGACCTTGAGCGCGTGCTCGCGGCTTTCGAGGAGCAGTTCGGCAAATATCTCGATCAGGTGAAGTGGGTGAACATGGGTGGAGGACACCTTATGACGCGCGAGGGTTATGACACGGATCATCTGGTGAGCCTGCTGCGCGGTTTCCGCGAGCGGCACCCGCACCTGCAGGTGATCCTGGAGCCGGGGAGCGCGTTCACATGGCGCACGGGCGATCTGGTGGCATCAGTGGTCGACACGGTGGAGAACCAGGGGATTCGCACGGCGATCATCGACGCCTCTTTCGCGTGCCACATGCCCGACTGCCTGGAGATGCCCTACAAACCGACAGTCAGCGAGGCTCTGCCGGAGGATGCCACGAGCGGGTATGAGTACCGCTTGGGTGGCAATTCGTGCCTGAGCGGCGACTTCATCTCCTCGTGGCGGTTTGCCGAGCCGCTGCAGGAGGGCGAGAGGCTGACATTCGAGGATATGAACCACTACACGACAGTGAAGACCACGATGTTCAACGGCATACAGCATCCCGACATACTGCTGCGCCGCAGCGACGGCAGAGTGGAGACACTGCGGCATTTCACTTTCGAGGACTATAAATCACGCATGAGCTGATGGAGACAAACCCGCAACACACGCCGCGCTACTCGGTGATCGTGCCGGTGTACAACCGCAACGATGAGGTAGCCGACCTGCTCGACAGCCTGCGCGCCCAGAGCCGACGCGATCTGTTCGAGATAATAATAGTGGAGGACGGCTCTCCGCTCCCCTGCACCGACGCCATACGCGATCACGGCGAGGGTCTTGACCTGACGTACATACAAAACGAGAACGAGGGGCGCTCTATAGCGCGCAACCACGGCATAGCGCGCGCACGCGGCGAGTGGCTGGTGTTTTTCGACAGCGACGTAGTGGTGCCACCGGACTATTTCGCCACGCTCGACCAACAGCTTGCCGAGAATCCCGACACGGACTGCTTCGGCGGACCGGATGCCGCGCATGAATCGTTCACCGCGACACAGAAGGCGATAAACTTCGCCATGACATCGTTTCTCACCACCGGTGGAATACGCGGCGGGAAACACTCGCTCGAGAAATTCACCCCGCGCTCGTTCAACATGGGCTACAGGCGCAAGGTGTGGGAGACAGTTGGAGGCTTCCGCGAGATGTTCTCGGAAGATATCGACATGAGCATGCGCATACGGCAGGGTGGATTCAACACCCGGCTGATCCGGGATGCGGCGGTGTATCACAAGCGCCGTGTCGACTTCCGGAAATTCCTGCGCCAGGTGTATGTGTTCGGCATGTCGCGCATCACCCTGAAGCTACTTTATCCCGGCTCTCTGAAAGCGGTGCATGCCCTTCCGGCGGTGGCAGTGGTGCTCGGTGTGCTATGCGTGCTGCTGGCGATACTGTTCTCGCCATGGTGGCTGCTGCCGATCGGCATATATCTGATTGCCATATTCATCGCCGCGCTGGCGTCGACCCGATCGCTGAAGATCGCCGCGCTGGCGGTGCCGGCATCTGTAATACAGATAGGCGGTTATGGCTGCGGGTTCATCCGCGCGTGGGTAAGCAAGATACTTTTAGGCGAGGGTCGCGACATAAACCAGGAGATAATGATGCGCAAGGGGAAATGAGCGACGAGACGATGCCTGACCGCCGCCGGGATGAGCCACGGCAGCCGCGCGCGGGGAAGATAGCCGACCTGAGCGCCGACGACAAGCCGCGCGAGAAAGCGATGCGCCTTGGAATAGGCGCGCTGAGCAATGCCGAGCTTCTCGCCATAATATTCGGGGGCGGACTGCCGGGTATGTCGGTCGTGCAGCTGAGTCAGGATATACTGAGCAGCGTGGAGAACCGGCTGTCGCCGCTGCGCAGGAAGACCATCGGGCAGATGGTGCGGTCGTACAAGGGTATCGGTCCGGCAAAGGCGATAGCCTTGGCGGCGGCATTCGAGCTCGGTGCACGCTGCCGCGACGAGGAGCCTGACATACAGCCGGTGATGCGCGACTCGTCGACAGCCTACGGATATATCCGCAAGGATGTGGAGGCATTGGACTTTGAGGAGTTCTGGGTGCTGGTGCTGAGCCGCGCGAACCGTATAATAGGCAAACACTGCATCAGCGAGGGGGGTACGGCTATGACGGTTGTTGATGTGAAGAAACTGATGCGCACGGCTATCGACGCAATGGCATCGGCGGTGATACTGGTGCACAACCATCCGTCGGGCAATCTCACCCCATCGGCACAGGACGACGCTCTGACGCGGAAGATCCGGGATGCGGCGGCACTGCTCGACATCCGTGTGCTCGATCATCTGATCGTCACTCCCACATCGTATTACTCCTACGCTGACAACGGGCGGCTTTAAACTTTTTCAGCATACGCATAGTTATAAAGTTATAATAGGTAGGTCAGACAGCACCCATAAAGAAGTGTAGTCTGACATGGATAATCCTGTCGATAAAACCGAACAAACAACAGATATGGATAAAAAGATTCTACTCACGGCTGCCGCCGCACTGACATTGGGCGGACTTGCCTCATGCTCCCAGTCAGCATCGCAGAAAAACGACGTGGCATCAACAGGTGTCACTGCCGTCGACGGCTTCGAGGTCGAACAGAACATAATGAGCGACTCACGCTACTATCGTGCGGTGTCGGACACCGACACTTTCTATCTCACAATGACCACCACCATGCAGTATCCGGAGAAACTTGGCGGCACCGAAGTCAAGGTACTCCAGGATTCGGTGCTCACCGCACTCTACGGCACCGGCGCCGACGTGATGACGCCGAAGGAGGCTATAGAGACATTCCTGGCGGATGTGGTTCCCTACGGACTCGGTACCACTACCGCCGTGGACACCATTCCTGACAGCTCCGACGGAACCCGCTGCCTGTATGTGGCACGCATGGGCGAGATCTCGGAGGTGAACAAACTCTACCTGACCTACAGCATACTGAGCACCCAGTATATGGGAGGCGCACACCCGATGACATACACAGCCTCCTTCACATACTCTATCGATAAGGGGTGCGTGCTAACTTATGACAACATGTTCACCCAGGGCAGTGAAGCCGCTCTAACGAAAGCTGTGCGCGAGACTATCGCCGATCAGTTTGAGATCACTCCTGACAAGCTGACTGACGCCGGATTTTTCAGCAACGATATCCAGCCCTCGCGCTTAGTGTCGGTGCAGGACGGAGCAATCGTGTTCCACTACAATCCGTATGAGATCGCACCATACGCCATGGGACCGATCAATGTGGCTATCCCGGCATATCAGCTGCGCGACAGCCTGACCCCGCTCGCCAAGTCGATACTTCCCAACGTATCAGAATGAATCGGCTAAGATAGCCTGATATGACATAAGTCAGTCCCCATGTTTCCGGGCGGAAGCATGGGGACTGATTTATATATTATGTAGTGTATGCTTATTCAGCAGGGGTGATGCGGGCGATGCCCTCGCGGATGCGGGCTATGGTCTCGTCGGGACCCATGAGCTCGGTGATGTCGAACATGTGGGGACCTTTGCACTCGCCTACCACGGTCAGACGGAAAGCGTTCATGACGTTGCCGAGGTGATAGCCTTTCGATGCGATCCAGTCGAGCACCACCGGCTCAGCCTTTGCGCTCTCCCACGACGGCAGTGATCCTAGCACGCCGATCAGCTCCTCCATGATGGCGGGCATTTCGGCGCTCCAACGCTTCTTGACAGCCTTGGGGTCGTAACTCTCCGGACGGCGGAAGAAGAATGCGGCGTGATCCCAGAGGTCGGCTACGAAGTTTATGCGGCTCTTCACCATGCCGACGGCGCGGGTGATGTATTCGTCGGAGAAATCGGCGGGGTTGACGCCGTGTGCCTCCAGAACCGGACGGAAGAGAGCGGCAAGCTCCGCGTCGGGGAGCATCTGCAGGTATTTGTGGTTGAACCACTTCCCCTTCTCGAAGTCGAACTTCGCGCCCGATTTCGAGCAATGGTCGAGGCGGAAACGGCTGATGAGCGTGTCGATATCCATGATCTCCGAGTCATCGCCGGGATTCCAGCCGAGCAGCGCCAGGAAGTTGACCACAGCCTCGGGGAGATAGCCCGACTCGCGGTAGCCGGTGGATATGGCTCCGCTCTTGGGGTCGTGCCATTCGAGGGGGAACACGGGGAATCCGAGGCGGTCGCCGTCGCGCTTGCTGAGCTTGCCCTTTCCGTCGGGCTTGAGCAGCAGCGGGAGATGCACGAACTGCGGGGCGCTGTCAGCCCATCCGAAAGCCTCGTAGAGCAGCACATGGAGCGGTGCCGAGGGGAGCCACTCCTCGCCACGGATCACGTGGGTTATCTCCATCAGGTGATCGTCGACGATGTTGGCTAGGTGATATGTAGGGAGATCGTCGGCGCTCTTGTAGAGCACCTTGTCGTCGAGCACGGAGGAATTGATGGTTACGCGTCCGCGGATGAGGTCGTCGACCACCACGTCGCGTCCCGGCTCCACCTTGAACCGCACCACATACTTAGCGCCCTCGTCGAGAAGCCGCTTCACCTCGTCGGCAGGAAGGGCGAGCGAGTTGCGCATGCCCATGCGGGTGGAGGCGTCGTACTGGAAGTTGGGTGTCGCCGCGCGTGCAGCCTCAAGCTCCTCGGGAGTGTCGAATGCTATGTAGGCGCGTCCGGCGTCGAGAAGCCGACGTGTGTAGTCGCGGTATATGTCGCGGCGCTCGCTCTGCCGGTATGGTCCGTGCGGTCCACCCTCGCGGACGCCCTCATCGATCTTGATGCCGAGCCATGCAAGAGCCTCGTTGATGTAGTCTTCGGCACCGGGCACGAAACGCTGTGAGTCGGTATCCTCGATGCGGAGCACCATGTCGCCGCCGTTCTGACGGGCGAAGAGATAGTTGTAGAGAGCCGTGCGGACGCCGCCGATGTGCAGCGGTCCTGTGGGCGACGGCGCGAATCGCACGCGCACCTTGCGTTGCTGTGTCATATCGTCAATTGTTTCCTGTTTTCTGTACTGTTGTGCAATAAGCCGCCGGGTGACGGTTTGCGGTTGCAAAGTTATAAACATTACGTGAGTTTCGCCACCTCTCACCTTATAAATATACGCGTGCGGCGCATGAGCACGCATGGAACCTCCGACAGCGGCATTGTGCGAGTGGAAAGGCGCATAAGATTATCGCACAGCGCATGTTTTACATTTATTCACGATTTATCCACATAAATTGGGGTATATTTCACAGATTTTATATGAATAGCCATTAATTTAGATTTAGTTTATCTATTTTCACTATTATTTGCTATAAAGATATGCACAGATTGAGAATTATAGCGTACTTTTACGCCGTTTTTCAAAAACACCGCAGCGAGCGGCATTATTAATAGATTTTAACATTAAGCTAAATAACAGTACAATGAACCAGACAACAGTCAAGCCCGCAACAGGCAAACTCGGCGTTATGGTGGTAGGCCTCGGCGCCGTCACCTCGACATTCATCACCGGTGTCCTCATGGCACGCAAGGGACTCGCCAAGCCTGTAGGCTCGATGACTCAGTATGACAAGATCCGCGTTGGTCGCGGCGCTGACAAGAAATATCTCCCCTACAGCGAGATCGCCCCGATAGCAAAGCTCGACGACATAGTATTCGCCGCGTGGGATGTCTATCCTGCCAACGCTTATGAGAGCGCCATCAATGCCGAGGTGCTCAAGGAGAAAGATATCAACCCCGTGCGCGACGAGCTCGAGGCAATCAAGCCGCTCAAGGCAGCGTTCGACAAGAACTATGCCTCGCGTCTCGACGGCAACAACGTGAAGGAGGTAAAAGACCGCTGGGATATGACCGAACAGATCCGCGAGGATATCCGCCGCTTCAAGAAAGAGGCAGGCGTGGACCGCGTGGTTGTGCTCTGGGCAGCCTCGACCGAGGTATATGTGCCGGTCGATGAGAAGATCCACGGCTCGCTCGCCGCTCTCGAGGCAGCGATGAAGGCTGACGACAAGGAGCATATCGCCCCCTCGATGTGCTACGCTTACGCTGCCCTCTCGGAAGGCGCACCGTTCATCATGGGCGCACCCAACACCACAGTTGACATCCCCGCTATGTGGGAGCTCGCCGAGAAGACCGGTATGCCGATCGCAGGCAAGGACTTCAAGACCGGTCAGACCCTGGTGAAATCAGGCTTCGCGCCGATCATCGGCACACGCTGCCTCGGCCTGTCGGGCTGGTTCTCGACCAACATCCTGGGCAACCGCGACGGACTGGTGCTCGACGAGCCCGCCAACTTCCGCACCAAGGAGGTCTCGAAGCTCTCCACGCTTGAGTCGATCCTCGTGCCGGAGGAGCAGCCGGATCTCTACACGGACTACTACCACAAGGTGCGCATCAACTACTATCCGCCGCGCAACGACAACAAGGAGGGATGGGACAACATCGACATCTTCGGATGGATGGGTTATCCGATGCAGATCAAGATCAACTTCCTCTGCCGCGACTCTATCCTGGCGGCTCCGCTCTGCCTCGACCTGGTGCTCCTGAGCGACCTTGCAGCACGCGCCGGACGCAGCGGCATACAGCGCTTCCTCAGCTTCTTCCTCAAGAGCCCGATGCATGACTACACCAAGGGCGAGGTGCCTGTAAACCACCTCTTCCAGCAGTATGTGATGCTTAAGAACGCTATCCGCGAGATGGGTGGCTACGAGGCTGACGAGGAGATCGACTAAACCTGAGATTAAACCTTTGCGTTAAGCACACATACCCAC
>OFFM01001616.1_pt1 | contig 11863 bp, 8 predicted proteins | sample 1521401 | NCBI WGS metagenome assembly OFFM01 (sample SAMEA3504118, study PRJEB24116) | mouse gut metagenome | biome: mouse gut; feature: mouse-associated habitat; material: faeces | place: Denmark | collected 2011
TGAGGTAGTTGGGGACGGCATACTGGATGTCGTTGACGTCGGTCACCCAGTAGTAGCCGCTCACGTTGGAGATGTCGAGGAGGTTGAATACATCCAGCCCGAGCCATATGCTCTTGAAGTGGCTCAGCAGGCCGGTCGGATGCTTGGTGCGGTCGTCGGGGGTGAGCAGGCCGTAGCTGAGGCCGATGTCGACGCGCTTGTATGCCGGTGCGCGGAAGTAGCCTTTGTCGCGGGTGCGGCGCGGCGCGGTGGTGGGCAGGCCGTCGTTGAGGATGCCGCGCAGGCTGAATTTCAGGCGCGGGAATTTCGGGAAATAGTCGGTGAAGAAGAGTGCCAGCGCATAGCGGCGGTCGCTCGGGCGGGGTACTTTCACGCCGTTGAGCGTTTCCTGCGATTTCATCAGCGAGAAGCTGATCCAGGAGTCGGAGCCGGGCACAAACTGTCCGAAGAGCTTGAAGTCTATGCCGGTGGCAAAGCCGGAGGTGAGATTCTCGCCCGAGTAGGTGAGCTTGAGATTGTCGACCTCGTAGGGGATGAGATTGCCCAGCGCCTTGTAGTATGCCTCGGCGGTGAGCTTGAAGGGGCGTCCCCAGCCGCGGAATGTGAAGTCGGTGCCGGCGATGACCTGGAATGAGCGTTGCGACTTGATTTTGTCGTTGAGGCGGATTACCGTATTGCCCTCGGAGTCTGACACCGGCTGGCGGTATTCCTTGAAAAACGGCTGCTGGTAATAGAGGCCGGTGGCGAGGCGGATGGTCCAGCGCGGCGCGGCGTCGGGGATGAATGTGGCCGATACGCGCGGGCTGGCGAGAAACTCCTTGTTGAAGCTCCAGTAGCTCATGCGCAGGCCCCCGTTGATATTGAGGTAGCCGGCGCCGGTGGTCAGCCGCCAGGTATCCATGGCGTAGAATGCCAGGCGGGTGCTGCTGATGTCGTGGCGCGAGTCGAGGTTGTAGATTAGCCGCAGGGCGTCGGGAGTGGCGGGCAGCGAGAATCCGGCCGAGTCGCGCAGCTCCCACTCGCGCGAGCGGTCGCGTATGCTCTCGGCGTTGAGGCTCAGGCCATACTCGAGATTGTGGCCGCCACGCAAGCCGGCCGCGCCGTGGAGCCCCACGGTAAATACCCGGGCCTTGAGGCGGTTGCGGGCATGCTCCATGTATCGTCCCACGCCGAGCTCGCCGCCTATGGCGCCGCCCCCCTCGGGGCTGCCCGAGGTGCCGGCCTGGTCGAGCCAGTACTCGCCGGAGATGTCGTATGATACGAGCTCATTGGTGAGGAAGCCGGCGGCATGGAGGGTGTAAGATGTCTTCTTGGATGGCGAGTAGGTGAGGTTGAGGGCGCCAAACCATGTCTCGAAGCGGTCTTTCTCCTGGCCGTCGAAGTATACTTTGAATTGCTTGGCGTCGGTACTGGTGCCGAAATTGGTGGTGCGCGACGCGGGCACAAATTTGTAGTCGTTGATGGCGATGTTGCCCAGCAGCGATGCCTTCAGCTTGTCGGAGAAGCGGAAAGTGAGCGAGGTCTGATAGTCGAAAAAGCGCGGGTCGTACTCGCCTTTTTCCTCGGTCGACGACAGCAGCGAGGCATTGCTTTTGTAGCGCAGGCCGTGCAGCTGGGTGAAGCGCCGGCTCGACGAGCCTATGGCCACCGACCCGCCCATGAGCGAGGCCGATACCGCGCCCTCAAATGCCTCGGGCTCGCGGTAGGTGATGTCGAGCACACTCGACATCTTGTCGCCGTAGCGGGCCGAGAAACCGCCGGCCGAGAAGCCGATGGCGCCGACCATATCGGGGTTGATTACGCTCAGGCCCTCCTGCTGGCCCGAGGTGACCAGCTGGGGGCGGTATACCTCGGTGCCGTTGATATACACGAGGTTTTCGTCGTAGGAGCCGCCGCGCACGTTGTACTGGCTCGACATCTCGTTGCCGCTGGCCACGCCGGCCATGGTCGATATGAGCGATTCCACCGAGCCGCCCGATGCGTCGGGGGCGCGTCGGTAGTCGTCGAGGTCGATTTTCTGCACGGTGGAGGTCTGCTTTTGGAAGTCGGTCACCTCCACGCCCTGCAGGGCGTAGCTCTTGGGCTGCATCTTGGCGTTGACAGTGGCGGAGCCGGTGGCGCCGACGAGTTTGCGGCGGGCGTCCTCGTATCCGATACAGCTGATGATGACACGTATGGTGTCGGCGTCGGGCGCCGATATGGTGTAGCGGCCGTCCAGGCCGGTGGTGGCGCCGATGGCCGTGCCACCGATGTGTACCGAGGCAAACTCGAGCGGCTCGTTGTTTTCGTCGGTGACGAGTCCTGTGATCTTTACGGCAGCGGTAGCTGCGATAGCTGCCGCGCATGCGATGGCCGATGATATGAGTCGGAGTGATGACATATCTATCTCAACGCAGGCGCGCGCGATTTATTGCGCCGAGAGCCGGTCGTGTATGAGGCGGTGGGTATAGTCTTGCATGAATGCCTGCCCGCGGCGCAGCAGCGAGTCGACGGCGGCGCGGTCGTAGGCTGAGAGCGGAGATTGCATCTCGGGGTCGGCCGCGGCGTCGTATACTTCATCGACCGAGCGCATGTCGGCCGAAGTGAGCAGTATGTGGCGTGTGTCGACCAGCATGTAGCGGCCGTCGTGGCGATGAATGCCGAAGTGGGCGGCCGAGTCGTCGAGGGCATCGGTGCCCACGGCCACATACGGCTCGTCCCAGCCAAGCAGACCGAGCAGGGTGGGGGCTATGTCGTGCTGGCTCACCACGCGGTCGCTCACCTGCCGGGGCGCCACGCTGCCGTCGGGCGTATACACTATAAACGGTATGCGGCTGCGCAGATATGGCGTGTCGTAGCGTGTGCCGCGGAAGTCGCGGTTGCCGTGGTCGGCGGTGATGACAAAGGTGGTCGAGCGGTACCAGGGCCGGCTGCTGGCCAGTGTGAAGAAGTCGCGCAGAGCCCGGTCGGTGTACTCGAGTCCGCGCTCGGGGCCGCGCTCGGGATGTATGAATCCCGATGTGTCGTATCCCTCGGGCAGCGTCCACGGCCCGTGGGCCGAGATTGTAAACCATGCCGCGGCAAAAGGCTCGGGCAGCTGCGAAAGCTCTCTCACCACGTAGGCCGCCATCGGACGGTCGAAGATGCCCCACGTGCCGTCGTAGTCGGCGCCGTCGGGGTAGTCCTCGCGGCTGTATGTGCGGCGATGGCCGGCGGCATAGGCTGTCTGCTCGATATTGAATGAGCCGTGGTTGCAGCCGTAGAAGAATGCACCGGTCCAGCCGCGGCGCGCCAGCAGCGAGGCAGGCGAGTCGAGCACATCCTTATTGTAAGGCGAGAGCATGTAGTAGAATGGGTCGAAGGCGGGGAAGCCGGCGAGTACGGCCGTGGCGCCTCCGCATGAGCTGCGCGAGCAGGCCAGTGTGTTGTCTATCGACAGCGACTCGCGCCGCAGCGAGTCGAGAAATGGCATCAGAGGCTCTATCCACTCGGCGCCGCCGCTCTCGATGATGATGACCATCACATTGCGCCGCTGCAGCGAGTCGGCCGCCGGGGTATGGAGCGAGTTGCGCAGGGTGGCCAGCTCGGCGTCGGAAAAGAACGTCAGCTCAGGCTCGGTATTGGCCTTGGAGCGGTTGAGCGAGCGCAGGATGGTAAATGGTGAGTTGAGCACCACATTGACCTGCGGTGCGCGGCTCACGCATGTGGCGGCGTCGGGGATGGCCAGGGGCACTCCCGAGCCCGCGCGCCCGCGCATACACAGAAATGTCGCCAGCCCTGCGGCGGCAAATATCGCCAGCCGTATCCACACCCGCGGCAGTCGGCGCGGCTTGCTGACACGCGCGCGGCCATAGAGCCACATCATCAGCGCGATGGCGGCGGCCGCCGCCAGGGCCACCCACCAGTATTGCAGGGCGTAGCGTCCCACCAGAGAGAGAGCGTCGGCGGCGCCGCCGTCGGCGGTCACGTTGGCGATATTGCTCCATCGCAGGCGGGCGCCGGTAAAGCGGTAGTAGACAGTGTCGGAGAGATTGATGGCGAGCAGCAGCGAGTTGCACACGCCGTATACCCACGCGGTGGCGCGCATGTAGCGGCGGTCGTAGACGATGCCCCACGGCAGGATGCGCATGAGTATGAAGAGCGAGTTGAAGTATGCCAGCGCCGATAGGTCAAAGCGCAGCCCGTGGGCCGCCAGCCGCAGGTATTCGCCTGCACCGCCGCCGGCCATCGTCTCGGGATTGTATATCACAAACACAAGGCGGGAGAGCCACAGCAGCACCAGGGCCACGGCCAACTGATATGCCGTGGCGAGATATATGTCGGTACGGAAATTGAGTTTCATCGTGTGAGTATGCGGCGCAGCCGCGGTGTGAGAGCTTCGGGGCTGAGGGCTGCGGCAGCTCGGCGCATGGCCTCGTATGGCGGAGTGGCCTCTGCCGGCAGTGTCGCTATGATGCTCTCAAGCTCGCCCATGTCGTCGGCGAGCATGCCGAAAGCTCCGAATTTGTCAAAAAGATATTGGAAATATTCTGTGCGCAGCCCCACGAGCGGCTTGCCGTAGCGCAGGCAGTCGAGTACGGCGCCGCTCGCAATGAGGCGGTATGTATCGGTGGGATACAGCAGCAGGATGTAGTCGAGGGCGCCTACCCGCGCTGCAAAATCATCCGGCTCGAGCGGTCGGGTAGGGTCGGGCGGGAGTGTCACTCCGGCCTCGGCGTACGGTCGCGGGTCACACTGCATATGGCCCACCACATGGAGCTTCACCGCAGGATTGCCTTTAAGCCGCCGGGCCAACTCCAGCAGGCGGTCGCTGCCCTTGTAAGAGTTGAGTATGCCCGCGGTGCCGATGTTGAGCGGGCGCCCCGGTGTGCGCGGCGCAGGCTCGGCGTCGGGCATGATGAGCGGATGGTCGATGCTCTCGAAGCGCTCATACATGGCCTCAGACAGCAGCGGCCGCAGATTGCGCAGTATCACGTCGCCCAGCACCACAAAGCGCATCCCCGGAGCGGCATCGCGCCGGCGGAAGTAGCTGCATGTGAGCCGGCTCATCAGCCGCTTGTAAGCGCGGGTATGTCGGCCGGAGTTGGTGAGGTACTCCATCTCGCCGTGGCAGAATATCACGATGCGCCGCCGCAGCCGGCGGTTGATAAAGTCGATGGCCCGCAGCGACATCACATTGTTGAAATTATATATGAGCAGGTCGCCCGGGCGGCTGGTGAGCAGCAGACGTATATTGGCGGCGGCCGACGCCAGATACCGCAGCAGCATGCGGGGCCGCGAGGCGCCCGCGGGGATATGCAGCCGGTGCATCGGCGCGTCGTCGACCTCCAGGTGTGGCATGGCCGAGGCCGAGGCATAGCACTCGACCTGCCCCGGGAAGATGCGGCACACCATGCCCAGCAGGGCCTTGTTGACCATAGCGTGGAGAGTCCCTACCGCAAACGAGCTGATGTACCTTACCTTCATAAGTAAATATACAGTGATTACTTACCTGCAAAGATAGCAATTCCTGCCGTAAGCGGCCCAATCTTTTTGAAGCGGAGCCGACGATTGTATGAAAATTTGCGTATGTCGCGGGAAATGTGTATCTTTGCCCCCGCTTTTTAGCCCTGACGTGTGATGGGAAATTAAGCCATCTTAATTTTTAGTAACACATTTAATTTCTATCCAAATGAAGACATTCAGCCTCTCAGCTCAGCCCCGTACCGAGCTCGGCAAGAAGGCCACCAAGGCCCTGCGTGCAGAAAACCTCATCCCCGTGGTGCTCAACGGCGGCAAGGTGTTTGACCTCCCCTACACCGGCACCCTCAAGCCCGGCGAGAAGCTCGTGGAAATCGGCAATGGCAAGGGCCTCATCACCACCGACCTCACCGTAAGCAACGAAGCTGTGCGCAAGCTCATCTATACCCCCGACATCTTTGCCATCGAGCTCGACATCAACGGCGAGAAGCGCATGGCTGTGCTCAAGGACATCCAGTTCCACCCCGTTAAAGACAACATCCTCCACATCGACCTGCTCGAGGTAACCGGCGACAAGCCCGTCACCGTAGAGGTACCCGTCAAGCTCGAGGGTCACGCCGAGGGTGTGAAGGCCGGCGGTAAGCTCTCCCTGTCGATGAAGAAGCTCAAAGTGAAGGCCATCTACACCGACATCCCCGAGCGTCTGGTAATCAACGTGGACAACCTCGGCCTGGGCAAGACCCTGCAGGTAGGCGAGCTCCACTTCGACAAGCTCGACCTGATGAACGCCAAGAACGCCGTAGTATGCGCCGTACAGCTCACCCGCGCCGCCCGTGGTGCCGCTGCTGCCGCCGCTGCTGCCGGTAAGTAATATTCATCCAGGAGCATCGAATGAAATACCTCATTGTTGGTCTGGGAAATATCGGCGCCGAATACGCCGGCACCCGGCACAACATTGGCTTTATAGTGTTGGACGCCTTTGCCGAGGCGTCCAACATTTCTTTCGCCACCGACCGATACGGCGACGTGGCCCACATGCGCCTCAAAAACAAGCAGCTCGTGCTGCTCAAGCCCTCGACATACATGAATCTCAGCGGCAACGCCGTGCGTTACTGGCTGCAAAAAGAGGGTATCCCCGAGGAGCGGCTGCTCGTGGTGGTCGACGACATCGCCCTGCCTTTCGGCGCCATACGTATAAAGGAGCGCGGCTCTGATGCCGGTCACAACGGTCTGAAGCACATAGCACAGATGCTCGGCAATGCCAATTATGCCCGTCTGCGCTTCGGCATCGGCGGCGACTCCCCGCGCGGCGCCCGGGTCGACTATGTGCTCGGCCGCTTCCCGGCCGAGGAGCAGGCCGAGTTGCCTGCCCGTGTCGAGGTGGCGTGCGAGGCCATACGCGAGTATGTGCTTGCCGGGCCGCAGGCCGCCATGTGTAAATTCAACAACAAGTAGTCATGGCCGACAACGAAGTACGTATCGACAAATGGCTCTGGGCAGTGCGCGTGTTCAAGACCCGCACCATCGCCACCGAGGCCTGCAAGAAAGGCCGCGTGACGGTGGGCAACGACAGCAATCCCGCCAAGCCGGCCCGCACTGTCAAGCCGGGCGACACCGTGCAGGTGCGCAAGCCGCCTGTCACGTATACCTTCCGTGTGCTGGCCGTGACGCAGAATCGCCTCGGAGCCAAGCTCGTGCCTCAATATGCCGAGAATATCACCCCGCAGGAGCAGTACGACCTGCTCGATGTGGTGCGTATATCGGGATTTGTCGACCGCCGCAAGGGATTGGGCCGACCGACCAAGCGCGAGGGGCGCGACCTGGCGCGCTTTACCGATACATATGCGTCGCCCGACGGCTGGGACTTCGATTTCGACGACATAGGCGACGAAGAGTGACACGCGGCGCCCTCCCCCCCCTCATCCATCATCCTCAACATAAAACCATATCTCCCACCACACCATGCGATTTGACGAGTTAGACCTTGAATACGATGTGCTCGACGCCCTCGACGCAATGCACTTCACCGAGTGTACCCCCATCCAGGAGCAGGCCATCGACGTGGTGCTCGACGGCCACGACCTCATAGCAGTGGCGCAGACCGGTACCGGCAAGACCGCGGCTTATCTGCTGCCTGTAATCAATATGCTTGCCCGCGACGAGGACGATACTCCCGGCATCAAGTGTGTGGTGATGGTGCCGACCCACGAGCTCGCCCAGCAGATAGACCGCCAGATGGAGGGATTCTCCTATTTCCTGCCCATCAGCAGCGTGGCTATCCACGGCGGTAGCGACGGCAAGGATTTTGCCCGCCAGCAGAACGGCCTGCGCCGCGGCGCAGATGTGGTGATAGCCACCCCCGGGCGCCTGATGGCGCATATGAAGATGGGATACGTCGACTTCAGCCACGTAAAGTATTTTGTGCTCGACGAGGCCGACCGTATGCTCGACATGGGCTTCAGCGACGACATCTTCCAGATAGAGTCGCGTCTGCCGCGCGAGCGCCAGACCCTGCTCTTCTCGGCCACCATGCCCGCCAAGATACAGCAGCTCGCATCGCGCATCCTCGACAATCCCGTCGAGGTCAAGATTGCCGTGTCGCGGCCTACCGAGAAAATAGACCAGTCGGCATTTGTATGCCACGAGGGGCAGAAGGCCGGTATCTTGAAGCATCTGTTCAAGACGGCCCACTCGCAGCGTGTGATAGTATTTGCCGCCTCAAAACTCAAGGTCAAAGACCTCTCGCGCGAGCTGCGCAAGAGCGGCTGGAAGTCCGGCGAGATGCACTCCGACCTGGAGCAGAACCGCCGCGAGGAGGTGATGCACGACTTCCGTGCAGGTCGCCTCGACATCATCGTGGCCACCGACATACTCGCCCGCGGTATCGATATCGATGATATCACCATGGTGGTCAATTTCGACGTGCCCCGCGAAGCCGAGGATTATGTACACCGTATCGGCCGCACGGCCCGCGCCGGCGCCGGCGGCAAGGCCGTCACGCTGGTGAGCGAGCGCGACCGCAGCAAATTCCGCTACATCGAGCAGTTTCTTGGCTATGAGGTGCGCAAGGAGGCTGTGCCCGAGGAGCTGGGTAGCGCGCCCGACTACAACCGCCCCGAGGGTGACCGCCGCCGTGGCGGTGGCCGAGGTGACAAGCGCCGCCAGGGAGGCCGCGATGACCGCCGCCGTCGCAAGCCGGCCGATGCCGGCGCGTCGAAGGCTACAGCCAAGCCCGCGGTAGACGCCGCGCAGGCTCCGGAGGCCGCCGGCAAGCCCAAGCGCAAGAAGCGCCGCTACTACCATCACCGCCCCAAACGTGAGGGTGGCGCGCAGGGCTGACAGCGCCCTCTGTCAGTCATAAGATATCAATCATCATCGTCGTCATGGTCGTGATGGCGATGATGATGTTTTTTATGTTTCTTATGCTTTTTGTGTGATTTCTTGTGATGCTTGCGGTGGTGATGGTGACTGTCGTCGCCGAAGTAATATTCGGAGTCGTGCTCGATGCCGCCGTAGGTGCGCAGAGTGCCGCACGACGGCATGATGATGCTCATGATGAAAGCCGCCGCCACGGCGAGCGGCAGGTGTCGGCTGAAGCGGGGGTGGGGTAGGCGCTTGTTCATAGGAAGTTGAGGTGTTTTGATATTACAACAAGCGCAGCGCCGCGCCGGTTCAGCGCCGCACGACCAGCACCGACGCCATGGCGGCGATACCCTCGGCGCGGCCGGTAAATCCGAGTCGCTCCGTAGTGGTGGCCTTGACCGATACGGCCCCGGCATCGATGCCGAGGTCTTCGGCGATATTGCGGCGCATCAGCCCGATATGAGGGGCCATCTTGGGCTCCTGCGCCACGATTGTCACGTCGACATTGCCGGGGCGCCAGCCTTCTGCCTCGACGGCCTCGACGACGCGCCGCAGCAGCACACGCGAGTCGGCGCCCTCCCACTCCGGGTCGGTGTCGGGAAAGAGATGGCCTATGTCGCCGAGGGCGACGGCGCCCAGCAGGGCGTCGGCCAGGGCGTGGAGCGCCACGTCGGCGTCGCTGTGTCCCAGCAGCCCGCGGCTGTGAGGGATATCGACTCCGCATATTATACACTTGCGGCCCTCGACGAGGCGGTGCACGTCGTAGCCGTTTCCGATTCTGAAATTTATAGCGTCCATATGGCAAAGGTACTGCTTTTTTCGTTACCTTTGTAGAGTGCCGCAGCTGCGGCACCGTATTTTTTTGCAAGATTCACCCCAGCATGGACGAGAAGAAACTCTTTTTGCTCGACGCATACGCGCTCATCTACCGCGCATACTATGCCCTGTTGCGCTCGCCGAGGGTCACCTCGCAGGGCTTCAACACTTCGGCCATATTCGGCTTTGTAAACACCCTCGAGGATGTCATCCGCAAGGAAAATCCGGCGTACATGGCAGTGTGCTTCGATCCTGCCGGCGGCCATACCTTCCGCCACGACGCATATCCCGAGTACAAGGCCCAGCGTGACAAGCAGCCCGAAGATATCACCCTGGCCGTGCCCTATATCAAGGATATTATCTCGGCATACGGCATAGAGGTGGTGGAGGTGCCGGGCTATGAGGCCGACGATGTGATCGGCACTCTGTCGCGCCTCGCCGAGGCCGAGGGATTTGTCACATATATGATGACTCCCGACAAGGACTATGGCCAGCTCGTGACCGACAGCGTGAAGATGTATCGCCCGGCCCTGCGCGGCGAGGGCTTCGAGATACGCGGCCCCGAGCAGGTATGCGAGCGCTACGGCATCAGCCGCCCGTCGCAGGTCATCGACCTGCTTGCCCTCGAGGGCGATGCCAGCGACAATGTGCCCGGCTGCCCGGGCGTGGGCGAGAAGACCGCCGTCAAGCTCATCGCCCAGTGGGATACGGTCGAGAATATGCTCGACCATACCGACGAAATCAAGGGCGCCATACAGCGCAAGATAGCCGACAATGCCGAGCAGATACTTTTCTCAAAGTTTTTGGTGACCATCAAGACCGATGTACCACTGCCCGACGGTGCCGAGCCGCAGCGCCTGCTGCGCCGCGAGCCTGACTATGCCCGACTCACGGAGATATTCAATCAACTGGAGTTCAAGACGCTGGTGGCCCGCATCGCCCAGCGCGTGAGCCTGGCCACCGAGACCGCCGGCCCGCGCTCGCTTTTCGACGACATGGACGGTGTGGATATGACCGCCCCCTCGGGTGTGGACTTCGCCGAGCTTACCGACGAGGCCGAGATTGCGGCCTTTGTAGCCGCCCTTGCCGGCGATGCCCGCGTGGGCGTGAGTGTCGACGCAGCCGGCGACGATGCCATGTCGGCGGCCATCTACGGCATAGCGCTGGCAGGAAGCCGCGGCGCGGCGTACATCCACATCGGCACATTCCGCGCCGAGCAGCAGGCTGTGGTATCGAAACTCTCGCCGCTCTTCGCCGCGGGCAATCCGATGCTCGTCGGTCACGACATCAAGCGCGATATGGTGCTCCTCACAAGGCTCGGCCTTGGGTGGGACGCGGCGTGGTACGATACGTCGGTGGCCCACTATCTGCTCTCGCCCGAGGCCAAGCACGACCTGCCCACGGTGGCACTGTCGTATTTGCGCCACAAGACCCTCGACTATGAGCTCACCGCACCCGAGCGTCGCAAGATACGCAATGCCGAGCCGGCCACTGTGGCCGAGAGGGCGGCGCTGGCTCTGAGGCTGTATGAGCCGATCGACACCGAGCTGCGCGCCCACGGGCTCGACAGGCTTTTCCGCGATATCGAAAATCCGCTGGTGGCAGTGCTTGCCCGCATGGAGTGGCAGGGTGTGCGGCTCGATGTGCAGCGTCTGTCGCGTCTGTCGGAGCGCCTTACGGCCCGTCTTGCCGAGCTTGAGGAGCAGGTATATCAGATGGCCGGTGGCAAATTCAATATCGGCTCGCCGGCGCAGGTGGGCGAGGTGCTCTTTGGCAAGCTCGCCATCGACCCCGATGCCAAGCGTACCCGCCGCGGCGCATGGAGCACCACCGAGGAGACTCTCGAGAAGTATGCCCACCGCCATCCCATCGTAAGACTGATACTCGACATACGCGGCCTGCGCAAGCTGCTTGCCACATATATCGACGCTCTGCCTGCCATGATAAATCCCGCTACGGGCAAGATACATACCACTTTCAATCAGACGGCGACTGCCACCGGGCGCATATCCTCGTCAAATCCCAATCTGCAGAATATCCCCGTGCGCACCGACGACGGCCGCGAGATACGCCGCGCCTTTGTCGCCGAGCGGGGCGACCTCATCCTCTCGGCCGATTACTCGCAGATAGAGCTGCGCCTGATGGCCGACATCAGCGGCGATGCGTCGATGCTGGAGGCTTTCAACGCCGGCGAGGATATCCACCGCGCCACAGCCGCCAAAATATATCATCTGCCGCTCGCCGA
>OFFM01001623.1_pt1 | contig 11807 bp, 9 predicted proteins | sample 1521401 | NCBI WGS metagenome assembly OFFM01 (sample SAMEA3504118, study PRJEB24116) | mouse gut metagenome | biome: mouse gut; feature: mouse-associated habitat; material: faeces | place: Denmark | collected 2011
CCGCGAGTTTGAGATTGTTATCCCGTCACTCCACGAAGTGACAGAGGACATTCCTGTCTTGGCAAACTTCTTTCTAAGGGTGTATTCAAGTCACAGAAACGAGCCGCGTAAAAGACTTGACGCTTCGGCAGTCAAAGCCTTGAAACAGCATCTGTGGGTTGGCAACGTCCGTGAATTGAAAAACGTAATCCTTCAGGCCGCCTTCAACGCCAACGGCGAGATAATCTCAGAGTCCGACATCACATTTAATGTCAATGACCCCGAATTTGACGACAGTCTTGACTTGCGCAATCCAAGGAAAGAAATCGCTCTCATAAAAGAAGCGTTCCGCAGAGGTGGAAACTGGAAAGAAGCGGCAAAGCTGCTTAATATCACCGAGAAAACGCTGATAAGTCTTCGCAAAAAGTACGGGATTGACAGCAACGGTGAAATCCAGTCTTGACTACCTCGCTAAAAATTAGTACCTTTGCATCATAAATAGCAAAGATTGTGATTGGAGAGCCAATCACACCGACATATTACATATCATAACACCGCATTTTGTTTTGTGAAAATCTGGTAAATTGGAACAATAGGAACATATGCGTGCTGCTATGCTATGCCTACCGCATAGCGTGCTGTCACGTTTTCCTATTCAGGCTTTACCAGAGCCTTCACAAAGAGCGTGTTCGGCACGCTATTTTTTTGAATCTATCTGAAAAACACAATCATCTGAACACACTCTTATAGAGTTTTTGCCATCTCAATTTTAGCCAATACGAGCTTCGTATTGAATAAAATATATACTTTTTTATTCAATACAGTGGTTTAATTGAATAAAAAGAGCTATATTTGCAGTCTAATACGACGGTAATGAAAAATATAATCTTCAATCAAAAGACTGAGCGCGACGAGCTGATGGCTCGTCCGTACCAACAGCGGCAAACCAAACATGATGTTGAGGAGCTTCTCGCCAATCCGTTGATTAAGCTGATAACGGGCCCACGACGCGTTGGCAAATCAGTGTTTGCCTTGCTGATGCTACAAGGGAAGAATTTTGCCTACCTGAATTTCGATGATGCACAGCTGTTGGATAATTGGAATGAGGATTTGGTGATGTCGGCTCTTGATGACATATACCCCGGATATGATTATCTACTTCTTGATGAGGTGCAGAACCGGCCAAGTTGGGATATGTGGGTAAGCAAACTATATCGTCGCGGCAAGAATTTGGTTATCACTGGAAGCAATGCGAAACTCCTGAGTAGTGAAATGGCGACATCACTGACAGGACGCTATCTGAAAATAGATATGCTCCCTTTCAGCCTCGATGAAACAATGAGATGGAATGACATCGACATTCATGCGCCGAGAGAGGAACAGCTTGCCAAAGCCACCGTACTCGCCGATGATTATATGCGCAACGGCGGTTATCCCGAAACCATAAAAGTGAGAGCTATCACAAAGAACTATCTTTCCACCTTGTTCGACTCCATATTGCTGAAAGATGTTGCAAAGCGACATAAGGTAAGGAACACAACAGATTTATATAATCTTGCCACATACCTTCTTTCCAACTTCTGCAACCCAATTTCTTCAAACGAACTTGCGGTAGAGTTAGGATTGTCAAGTGTGGCTACAACGAAGAAATTTTGCGACTATCTCGCTGAGCCATACCTGTTTTTCTATCTTCCGCGCTTCAACAATAAACTGAAGCTAATGAAGAAAGCCCCTCGAAAAGTCTATGTAGTTGATAACGGATTTGTGCAGAGCACAGCATTCAATCTCAGCGAGAACCTCGGACGGCTTTTGGAAAATCAGGTGTTCGTGGAGCTTTTGCGCCGAGGCTACGTACCCGGTAATACACTATTCTACTACCGCACCCGCAACGACAAAGAAATAGACTTCGTAACCCGCCGCGGCACAAAAGTCGAGCAACTGATCCAAGTATGCTATGACATGACCTCCGAGAAAACCCGCAAGCGAGAACTCGATGCTCTCGTCGAAGCCTCCGAAGAACTCCACTGCGACAACCTACTTGTCATTACTAATGACCAAGAGGAGCAAATCGAATGGAAAGAAAAAGAAATCTTAATTCAGCCCATAAATCAATTTTAATATGGATGCTATTTTATTTGGAAACGGATTTAACTTGTTATCTAAAGATTGTCCCTCATGGCAAGATCTTCTTACAAGTATATCTGACAGAGAGAATTCTCCCATTCTTAATGGGATTCCTCCAACGCTACAATACGAGCAAGTTTATTTAGCACCACACTCGTCATTTTCAGATTTGTCAGACGAATCTGACGAAACAAAATTAAAAGATGCTGTTAAAAGAAGATTAAGCACAATCGGGACTAACGAATTTTATAAAAAATTATTAAGCCTTGGTGTCTCAACTTTTCTCACAACAAACTATGACCATGCGTTATACGATAATGATGAGAGTTCAGTTATCGGCAAAAATTCATCAGAAAAGATATATAGTATTAAAAGATGGAAAAGGATAAGATTAAATGATAATGATTACACTATATTCCAATTTCATGGAGATATAACTAACGTAAAAAGCATTATGTTAGGTTTAGATCACTACGGAGGTGCATTAGCAAAAGTGCAGGATTATGTGAAGGGATATTTCAATGAAAAATCGAAAGACAAGAAAACGTCAAGTAAATCAAATAATCAATATAGCATCTCAAATAGGCTAACTTCTGACATTGAAATTGACGCATCTATATATGGATTTACAGATAACGGTACATCTCTGATTAGTTGGATAGACGCATTTTTCTTTTCTAACCTTCATATCATTGGTATAACTATAGATTTTTCTGAAATTGACATATGGTGGTTATTGTCAAGGAGAGCAAGAATGCTTAAGAATGGCACACTCGCAAATCAAATATATTATTATCCAACATTTCCTCTTTCAGAGATACATTATCACCTTCCTAAACTAAGATTATTGGAACGGCTTGGGGTAAAAGTCATATATCATAAACAAACGATTGATATTGAAACTGGGTATCCAGACTATCCTCAAATATATAATGAGCAGATACGCAATATGGGAAATATCTTAAAAGAGCCATAGAAGCCATAAAAGTCAGACAATAAATTTGAGGATACCACTTTACCTGAATATCATAGTTCCGCGTGAATTCCGCGTTCATAAAGTGAAACGAGGTTCTGCGTTCAAATTATTAAGATTCAAAATTTACCGGACGACAACAGTAATTCTTTTGGGAATAACTTTTTTTGGCAAAGTCTCGCAGAATTTAGCTACAGAAGGGTTGTGGCAACGAAATGAGCCTATATTAATAAGGATATGAGAAATAGTCAAGGATGTGTTTGCACGTCATTTTTAACATTTGGTGCTATTGATTATCCGGAAATAAAAGCTAACTTTGTGCATATCCAGGAGAAACGCGTGACGATTTTTGCAAAGCCACGGAACAGACGCAGGTCTCTGTGACTCCGCAGGAGTGGTAACGACCTCCGCACCGGATTGACCAGCATAAATACTTTGCGCCTCTGCGTGATTAAAATTTTTACCGGACACCAATAATAATTAATAATTTAGTTTTAGAAGACACATATAACATATGCGGGGTGATTTTGTATTTGCAGAATCAGGAGGAGACTCATATCAATATCAGCAACTATTTATAAACAACTATAACACAAAACATTCAATGGAAAAAGACGCATCTAAATTGATGACAGAACGGACGTTCTGGAGCATCATTGAAAACTCTGATCGAGGACACAACCTCGAGGAATGCCTGTCACCTCTTTCTGAAGACGAATTGTTCGGCTTCCGATATTGGTGGGACTATTTCGTGCATAAAACATACAAACAGGATATTTGGGCGGCAGCATATATCGTGCTCGGAGGCTGCAGTGACGACAGCTTCGAATATTTCCGTTACTGGCTCATAGCCCAGGGACACGAAGCTGTGTACAACGCATTGGAGAATGCCGACTCCCTGTGCGACGTATTCGACGGACTCGAAGATCCGGAAGGCGAAGACTATCCCGAGCAGGAGGATCTTGATTACGCGGTGCAAAACGTTATTGCCAGGCGCACAGGTGACATAGATTACTATTATGAAGCTTTGGAGAACTATTCACTGCCCACATATGAAGAGGAAGAGATAGAATTTGAATGGGACGAAGACGACGAGGAATCCCTCCGCGATGTTTGTCCCCGCATATTCGACAGATGGTGGGATAACCAGTTATAACAATTTGTCAATAACGAAATAAGGGAACGCAATTGCGTTCCCTAATTTTGTTATTGCCGTATCTGGAGGAATTATTTCGCTGGGATGACGGGCGAGAGGAAGTAAGTGTAGCTGTAGTCGCGGGGGGTGAGGATGTAGGGGGCGTGGGGTGCCGCGCCCCAGCTGTTGTCACCACCGAGTCCGCGCTGTGCCAGATCTACGTTAAGGAAGACATTCCAGCGGTCGGGCCATATGTCGCTCTGATGCATGTTGTGCTTGCTCATGCCGGGATCAAGCATCTCGGGTGTGACATCAAGCGCGCTGACATTCAGCAATCCTTCGCCCTGCACACGCACTCCGTAACCCTCTTTATCCGTAAGCTCTGCCCAGCGGACATCTGTCTTGTTGCCGGATTCCTGCGGACGGATATATGAGAAGTACTGATCAGCAACTTTGCCGTCGTATATGCCGACAAACGAGGAGTGCTTGCGGTCGGAATAGTTCTCCCATGGTCCGCGGCCATACCAGCGGAAGTTATCGTAGCTTTTGGGAAGAGCCATGGAGGTTCCGAAGCGCATCAGCTCGGGAATGCGGGCGTCTGCATGTGTTATCAAGGATTCTGACACTCCGAGTGTGCCGTCGGCATATACAGTGTAGACTGTCTTGAGATCGCAGTTAACATCAGGCATAGAACGCACTGAGGTAACTTTCACCGCATTGCCATCTTTGCTTAGATCAGAGGATGTGACGGTGGAGTTGTCGTAGGCATAGCGCCATGCGTTGAGACGGCGGTGCGCTCCGTTACCCCAGTCGTTGTCGGTGGGCGCACGCCAGAATGAAGGTGTTATGCCGCCTGATATAAGGTCGCGACCCGCTGCCTTATACCATTTGAGTCTGCCGTCCTTACGGAAGTACATCTCCACGTTTCCGGCTGTTACCGTCCAGCCGTCTTTCCCCTCCTTGACCACAGGAGCACCGCCTGCCACTGCGGGGGCATATTTCTTATGACCGACGAGTTCCACCTCCTCACGGGCCTGCTCGTGACCTGTGGGTATGATGTCATCTCCATGTTTCACGTTGGCGAAAATGTTGAAATGATATTCAGCTCCGTCGTTAAGATCCACTCCGTCAAGAGGCATCTTCACATCCACGCTTTTGCCGGGGAGGGCGTTGACCTTGGCGAATGTGCCGTTTTTCACCACCTTGCCGTTGCGGAGAAGCTGCCAGTTGAAATCATAGTTGGAGAGGTCATTATGGATGAAATGATTCTCTACAGATATTGTCCCTTTCTTCAAATCGGGAGTGAACCGGATATCCTGATACACTTTCTTCACCTCATAGAGTCCGGGGTGAGGAGTGCGGTCTGGATTCACCATACCGTTGATACAGAAGTTGTCATCGTTAGTGTAATTCTGGGCACCGTAGTCACCACCGTAAGCCCAGTATTTCTTGCCATCCTCATCATGGCGCACGAAACCCTGGTCAACCCAGTCCCAGATGAATCCGCCCTGCATCTGCGGGCTTGAACGGATAATGTCGAAATATTCCTGGAAGTTACCTGACGAGTTACCCATCGCATGGGCGTATTCGCACATGATATAGGGGCGTGTCACATTCTTGCGGGCTGCATATTCCTTCATATATCTGATGGACGGATACATCGGGCATACGATATCGGTGTTCCAATTCTCGTCAGCCTGCTCGAATTGCACGGGGCGTGTCTTGTCGCGCTCCTTGATCCAGCGGTAGGCGGATTTGAAGTTCTCACCGTTGCCTGCCTCGTTTCCGAGGCTCCATGTGATCACCGACGGGTGGTTCTTGTCACGCTCCACGAGAGCGATCTCGCGGTCGAGCATGGCGTCATGCCAGTCAGCACGATATGCGGGATGGATGGTTGTGTCGGGATAATTATGCACAACGCCCATGCCATGAATCTCGATATTTGCCTCGTCAACCACATAAAGACCGTATTCATCGCAGAGGTCATACATCATCGGGGTCTGTGGATAATGGCATGTGCGGATAGCGTTGACGTTATTCTGCTTCATCATGCGGATATCCTTGAGCATTGTCTCGCGGTCAACGGTGTGGCCGGCTGTCTCATGATGCTCATGCAGATTCACTCCGTGCACCTCGATCGGCTTACCATTCACCATGAGCTGGGCATTCTTTATCTCTACCGTGCGGAATCCGACTTTGGCGGAAGTAGCCTCGATTGTCTTGCCGGCATTGTCAGCTATTGTGACAACGAGGGTATAAAGATTCGGGGTCTCCGCGCTCCATTTCGCCACATTCTTCACGATTCCGTTGAATGCCACCTGTTTGTCGGCATCTGCTGATACAGTGGCAGTAGTTTTGGCTCCCCATACTCTCTTGCCTCCCTTGTCGTAAAGATCGGCAGCCACCTTCACGGGAGCCTCCTTGCCGTAATTCTTTATATCCACGTCGAGAGAAAGCGTGCCTGCCGAATATTTGGCATCGAGGCCGGCACGGGCGAAGAAATCCTCGATACGGAGGTCAGCGGTGGAATAGAGATACACATCGCGCTCCAGACCCGAGAGGCGCCAGAAATCCTGATCCTCAAGATAAGAGCCGTCTGTCCAGCGGTAAACCTCGCATGCCACCTCATTCTTTCCCGGATGAACATACTGTGTGATATCGAATTCAGCTGGATTCTTTGTGCTCTGCACATATCCCACTTTTTTTCCGTTCACCCATACGTACATACCGGATGTGGAGCTGCCGAAATGCAGGAATATCTTACGGCCATTCCATGCGGATGGTATCTCGAAACTGCGTTTGTAGCTTCCTACCGCATTATCATCATGCGATGTATAGGGAGGATTGGCAGGGAAAACATACGTCGTGTTGGTATATATCGGTGTGCCGTAACCCTGCATCTCCCAGTTGCCGGGCACATTTATCTCAGCCCAGGAAGATGTATCGTAGTCTGTCTTGTAAAAATCCTGCGGACGGTCGGCAGGTTTGTGCGAATAATGGAATTTCCACTTGCCGTTGAGGCTCTCATACCAGGGAGATGCGGCAAAATCACCTTTCAGGGCGTCAGCAGCCGAGGGGTAAGGATAGGCAGTGGCGCGATGAGGCAGACGACCTTCCGCGAACTTGCCCGGATTCTCCCAATCTTCAGCCGCCGACATGGTCAGCGACATTGCAGGCAGCAATAATGCCGCCAGAACTTTCTGAATTTTCATGGATGTCAAGTTTATATAATTATATCATCATATCAAAGTAGCTGTTCAAATTAAACCGCTACTATATTAATATTTTTAAGCTTGAATACCATCTGCTTGTTCTTTCTGGTCATTTTTTTTACTTTCATCAGTCACATAGCCCGCTATGCTCTTTCTTCAATTAAAAAAAATGCCTCAAAAATAACCGCGCATATAGTATTCATTTAATTTGACCAGCTACTTAATAGGGACGGAGAAAACCGATTTTCCTAATCAGTTCTCTACATTTCGATGGCGGCTGTGTCTATTTCCACAGGAGCCGCTGTGGCTATCTCCGGATCAAAACTTTCATCAAGAGATACAGTATCCTTATCTACAAGATCCGTAAGGGTATCCTTCACAGGTTCCTGAGGCTTCACATCCTGATAAGTGAAGATCGGCTCTTCCCAGATGCTGTCCTGTTCCAGAATCGGATTCGGCTCACCGGCACCGCTGCGACGTGGATTCATATTCAGTTCGCCGCTGTTTAGTGTAGTTATCATCATCAGAAACCCCAACACTAAAAAAAGGAGACAAACCGCCGTCAGCAGTTTGTCAATTCCTAAAAAGCGGAGTTTACCCTCTTTCCTATTATCCTCCTTGCGTCCGGAGCGCGACAGACGGCTAATCATCGCTGCGAACCCAAGCGCGGAACCGCATATCCACACCACTCCTACAACTTCAAGACACACAAAACCGACCTCCGGACCAAGCAGCCCCACAAATCCGAGGAGTGCCCCAGCCACGCCGACTGTAACCACAAGCCACGCAAGAACGCTGCGCCATGCGGACAGCGCATTTTCCTCTCCTGAGAAATCCCTCTCTCTCCTGAAAAACGGAGTTATGAAATATCGTTCGAAAAATCCGGTATGTGTCATGATTGCAAATTTAACAATTATATTCAAAAACAGCAAACCATTGCATACATTAGATTGATTTATGAATGATTAACCTCTCTCAATGAACAGTCAGCTACCCTTCACAGACCTAACTTTCAATGCTGCCTTGTCCACTACATCATCAAACAGACTTCGTGGAATCCACAAAGAATCGTCTCCGCAGGAACCCGGGACGGGAAGATAGCCGCATCTCTCGGGATATGCGGCAGGATCCGTAGAACCGATAAATTCGAGAAATCTGCGGGACGCGCCCTCCACTATCGCCACTGCCGGCGATTTCCGTATTCCTCTCCTTCCCGCGCTTGGGGCAAAACGGAGTGAATATACCGGCGATTCAGCTAAAATCACCGATGAAACCGACTTTTTCCAGTCGCTCATGCGGAAAACCACGAGCCTGAGGAAATCTTGAGGAAGTGACATCTCGCCACGTCCGGGCGCGGTCCATTCAAAATCTTCATCCATATGCAGCCATTCATCGATATCCCGCAAATCCGCACCTGCCACTACATTCTCCGCCACATCGGGAAGGATGTCGGCAATCAGTTCGGGCAAGGTGGAACCCGGATACCCGAATTCCACCTTGTCTGCTATTATTTCCTCGTTTTCATCGAGGTTTTTTATCACCTTCGACACGAGATCTGTTATCTTCACTTTCATCTTTCTGTTTTGAGAAGCATGATTTTTCTGTTTCTGAACCAATGGCTGTGTTCGATAAGATGGATCACAGCCGGATTGTCGGTGGTGAAGGTGGCGGGAGAGACACCGTAACCGGTCACGGTGCCTCCCGTAAAATGAACCCTCACCGTAGTGCGTCCTGCGGGAATCAAGGCATTCCATTCCATCATCCCGCTCACGCCATACGTTTTCTTCATATCTCTTTCTGTTTTATTATTTTACATTGGTGTACGGTAAAATTTAATCACGCAGAGGCGCAGAGGCGCGAAGGATTCATAACGCTCTCTTCGGCGCAGAAGTCGTTACCACTCCTGCCGAGACACAGAGTCCGACGCTACAGCTCTGCGCCTTTGCTCAAATCGCCACGCGATTCTCTGTGATCTTTATCACCGGTCTTGCCAACTCAAAGCTTTGCGCCTCCGCGGCTCTGCGTGATGTTTGACAACCGTATAATGGGGCTCGTCAAGATCTAAATTCCCATATTTATGATGGTTCTGAAAATTTACCGGTCAACAGGAATCAGACTGAGACTTCCCCGGAATAGGGTTGCCATCCGGTCTTTTCAGATCCGTCGTCACCCATGGTCTTGATAGCCTGCCAGATCTGTCCGCAGCGCGCGCTCGATGACATCCCGGGGCAATCAGCAGTCAGGTAGAAGATATCTCCGGGCAATGCGTCCTCCGGAGCCTTGTCGCTGTTCCACATCCGGAAACCGAATGATCCTTCGGTAGGTTTCTCTCCATCTCCATCAATCCAGATATGGCAGCTGCCTTTCAGCGCCAGAGCGTCCCAGATAAGTATTCCGTTACGCGTGGCTTCCTCTCCCTCCACACGGTCGCTGAAGCTATGCTCCGTGGAATACACATAATGCACCAGACGGTTTTCACCGATCAATGCGCCCGAATTGCTCCAGCCAAGACGGTCGAGCGTAGGCTCGCGCTTGATCTCGATATCTCCGAACACGGTGTGGAAATTGGTGACAGTCCAGCCTACGGAGTTTGTCTTTGTCGAGATTTGGATCTCGGGATGCTTTGAGAAGTCGATGCACTGTATCTGCTCCAACAGATTCTTTCCGGCAAGGAGCAGAGCCGTCTTGGGAACATCCTCGCCGGTGAAGAACATCTTGGCGAGCGCGATCACATCCTCTACCGACCATTTCCCTTTGTGCATCAGCTCGCGCTTGAACTGCCAGCGCAACCCTTCGGTGCAGTAGACATACTGGAGACCCATGCGGGGCACATTCATCTTGAATTTACCGGCGCGTCCCGCCCAAAGCGTGCGGTTGCCGCGCACTTTGAAATTGGCGATGGCCTGCTCGGCAATGATCGCCTTGGAGAATGGGATGCGTTTCCTCTGCGACTCGAAATAATCGGAGACGACCTGGTTCATACCGCGTTTCTGGAGATAGACCTTAGTAGGCTGCGGCACAATCAGATCAGGATCCACCTCCTTCTGAGTCTCGTAAAGCGAATTCGCAAGAATCACAATCTTTGTTCCCGCCGGAATCTTAGGCACACTGGAGTATTCATCCTCGCGTTGCGACTTGCGGCCGTTGACAGCACGGACGACAGGATTGTTGGTTGTAGGATCCACCGCCACAACGAAGAGCATCAGCTCCTTGCCGGGTGTGCGGGCATCGCCGTCGGGTGAATATCCGTCTACTCCCTTCACGAGCAAGGTTGTGTATGGGCGGGGAAGATTTTGATCCTGCGCAAGGAGCGGCAGAGTCACCTGCATCTTGTTCTGCTCATCCACATCCTCCGCCACAGTGATAAGACTGCGAGCCTCATCGATCATGTAATGCTCCACCTCCGGACTGTTCACCTTCACACGCTTGGCGCGCAGCATAAGGTTCATAAGCGGGGTGTCATCAGAATTAAATCTGAAAAGCTCATCGTCTATATCGCTCTCAACGAAATTTCCGGAGGCGATTCCTCCTGTAGCCTCGGCTGCGCCACTTACAGTCGCAGCGGCACCGGGAACTTGTGTTGACAGATTTGCCGATCCGGCGTTAACATTCATCTTTTCTGCACTCATATTTCTATTATTTTAAGTAATTAGTGTATACTGTTTTATCCCGCATCTCTCGCAAGGTCGAAAATAGAAGACACTCCTCTTGAACCTCTGCCGACATTCCCCTTGCCCGGCAAATGCGGAAGACCGTCAGAATCATCGGGACGCATATATTTCTCATCAATCTGGATGTTGCGTCCTCGGATCTCACCCTCCTCCGCTGCCTGTGCCACTGCCCGCTCGTAATCCAACCCTCTGATAAGGACCTCCAGCATCTCCACTGTAAGAGCGGAATCAATCCACGCCATCCCTATCTCCCTCATCAGAGACAACCCCTCCTCGAGTTGGGCATCCGGGTATTGTCTACCTTTGGCAAAAGCCCGCGCCTCAATTTCAAACTCCGGCGAGAAACCGGGTTCCGTTTTCTCTACCTCAGCGTTTTCACCTGATGATTCGGCATCGTCTGAAACAGTTTCCCCGTTTTCATCGGTTGTTTCCCCGTTTTCTTCCTCCTCTTCATCATTGACATCGAATGCCGTTGTTTCATCCGGCAGCTCGACCAATGCTTCCGCACCTATCGGAGGTTCCGGCTGCTCTTCCCTCTTTCTTAATATTCGTAACATAAATTTGTAAATTAGTGCCTTTCGGCGTTTCTTGTGCTGCAAAATTAATCTACCGCATTCCTTCCGAAGTTTTATTTATTGACAAAGTACTCTGGCTTGGGTCTGGAGCTTCCCAAAAGATCATCTATTCAACATTTGGTCCCTAGGATGATGCTG
>OFFM01001627.1_pt1 | contig 11782 bp, 7 predicted proteins | sample 1521401 | NCBI WGS metagenome assembly OFFM01 (sample SAMEA3504118, study PRJEB24116) | mouse gut metagenome | biome: mouse gut; feature: mouse-associated habitat; material: faeces | place: Denmark | collected 2011
ATGCACGTCATTCTCCACAGCCGGGCGGGCAGCCTCGGCGGGAGTCTGGAAGAGCGGACCCATATCGACGTCGAAGCCGCAGTCGGCATAGCCGGTGGCTACCACCTTGGCGCCGCGGTCGTGGCCGTCCTGGCCCATCTTGGCAATCATGATACGGGGCTGGCGACCTTCGCGCTTGGCAAAGTCGGCGCACATCTGCTGTGCTTTTACGAAATCGGGGTCTGACATGGTTTCTTCAGAGTACACGCCTGAAATGGTACGGATGACTGCTTTGTAGCGGCCTACGACTTCCTCGCAGGCATCGGATATCTCGCCCAGCGATGCGCGCACGCCGGCTGCCTTCACGGCCAGGTCGAGCAGGTTGCCCTCGCCGGTGCGCACACACTCTGTGATGGCTGCGAGAGCCTCCTTGACCTTGGCCTCGTCGCGCTCGGCACGCAGCTCGCCCAGACGGGCAATCTGCTCCTCGCGCACCTGAGTGTTGTCAATCTCAAGGATGTCGATGGGATCCTCGTGGTCGAGGCGATACTTGTTGATACCCACGATGGTCTGGCGGCCGGAGTCGATGCGGGCCTGGGTGCGGGCGGCAGCCTCCTCGATACGCATCTTGGGCAGGCCGGTCTCGATGGCCTTGGCCATGCCACCGAGCTTCTCGATCTCCTGGATGTGCTCCCATGCGCGGTGGGCGATCTCATTGGTGAGCGCCTCCACATAGTAAGAGCCGGCCCAGGGATCGACCTGCTTGGTAATCATGGTCTCCTCCTGGATGTATATCTGGGTATTGCGGGCGATGCGCGCCGAGAAGTCGGTGGGCAGCGCGATGGCCTCGTCGAGGGCGTTGGTGTGCAGACTCTGGGTATGGCCCAGGGCGGCGCCCATAGCCTCGATGCAGGTACGGCCGACATTGTTGAAGGGGTCCTGCTCGGTGAGCGACCAGCCGGAGGTCTGCGAGTGGGTGCGCAGGGCCAGCGACTTGGGATTCTTGGGGTTGAACTGCTTCACAATCTTGGCCCACAGCATACGGGCGGCGCGCATCTTGGCTATCTCCATGAAGAAATTCATGCCGATGGCCCAGAAGAACGACAGTCGCGGCGCAAATGCGTCGATATCCATGCCGGCGTTGACGCCTGCGCGCAGATACTCCAGGCCGTCGGCCAGGGTGTATGCCAGCTCGATGTCGCAGGTGGCGCCGGCCTCCTGCATGTGGTAGCCCGAGATGGAGATGGAGTTGAACTTGGGCATATTCTGCGAGGTGTACTCGAAGATGTCGGCGATGATACGCATCGAGAATTTCGGCGGGTAGATGTAGGTGTTGCGCACCATAAACTCCTTGAGGATGTCATTCTGTATGGTACCGGCCATCTCCTCGAGCTTGGCGCCCTGCTCCAGACCGGCGTTGATGTAGAATGCCAGCACGGGCAGCACGGCGCCGTTCATGGTCATCGACACCGACATCTTGTTGAGTGGTATGCCGTCGAAGAGCACTTTCATGTCTTCTATCGAGCAGATAGACACACCGGCCTTGCCCACATCGCCCACCACACGGGCGTGGTCGGCGTCGTAGCCGCGGTGTGTAGCCAGGTCAAAGGCCACGGACAGACCTTTCTGACCGGCGGCGAGATTGCGGCGGTAGAAAGCGTTGGACTCCGCAGCGGTGGAGAATCCGGCATACTGGCGGATAGTCCAGGGGCGCAGGGGATACATGGCCGAGTACGGGCCACGCAGGAAGGGAGGCAGACCCGACACGTAGTTGAGGTGTTCGAGTCCCTGCAGGTCATCCTTTGTATATACGGGTTTTACTTTGATGAGCTCGGGAGTGGTCCAGAGTCGGTCGTCGGCCGCAGCCACCGGGGTGTGCTGAGCGCCGAATGCATCTTTGGTAATGTCAATGGTTGAGAAATCGGGTCTCATAGCGATGTGTGTGACTGGGGTTATTTGAGAAGACGGGCGTTGAAGTCGCGCAGGGTGTCGAGCACGTTGCAGCGCACGTGTACAAAGTCGTTGATACCCTCGGCCTTGAGAGCCTCGGTGCAGGCAGGATTGCCGGCTACCACAAACTCAGCGCGGCCGGCCAGGTACTTGTATGCGGCGGGAGCCAGGGTCTCGTATTCGTCGTCAGACGAGCAGAGCACCACCACATCGGCGCCCTTGGCGAGAGCTGCATCGACGCCCTGCTCGACGGTGTCGAAGCCGAGGTTGTCGATAATCTCGTAGCCGGCGCAGCCAAAGAAGTTGGTCGAGAACTGGGCGCGGGCGAGGCGCATGGCCAGGTTGCCGATGGTGAGCATAAACACCTTGGGGCGCTTGGCGGCAGCCTCGGTGGCAAGGCGCAGAGCCTCGAAATCAGAGGCGGCGCGGGCAGTGCTCAGCGCGTGGCCGGTACCCTCTGCACCGTCGCCACAGCCGCAGCCGCAGTGGCATGCGTCGCCGGCGACTTTCTGTGCGGCGGTCTCGTTGATATTGGGATACTGATTGGTACCCAGCAGGATTTCCTTGCGGCGGGCAACATCGGTATGGCGCTTGGCGTTGGAGGCGTTTACGGCATCCTGCACCTTGCCGGCGGCCACCATGGCGAAGAAGCCGCCCTCTGACTGCTCGGCCAGGAAGAGCTTCCAGGCCTCGGAGGCGATGCTCACGGTGAGGGTCTCCACGTAGTAGCTACCGCCGGCGGGGTCGACCACCTTGTCGAGATGGCTCTCTTCCTTGAGCAGGAACTGCTGGTTGCGGGCGATGCGCTCCGAGAAATCATCGGGTGTCTGGTACGGGGTGTCAAAGGGCACGGTGGTGATGGAGTCGACACCGGCCAGGGCGGCGCTCATGGTCTCGGTCTGCGAGCGGAGCAGATTCACGTGAGCGTCGTACACGGTCTGATTGAAGCGCGATGTGCTGGCGTGGATGTGCATCTTGGCGCTGTCGGCCGACGCGGGCTTGTACTGCTCCACAATCTGTGCCCAGAGCATACGAGCGGCGCGGAACTTGGCTATCTCCATGAAGTAATTTGACGACACGCCCATATTGAACTTGACGCGTGCGGCCACTGTATCCACATCGAGGCCGGCCTCGGTGAGCAGGGTGAGCCAGTCGGTACCCCAGGCAAGGGCATAGCCCAACTCCTGATAGATGTATGCACCGGCGTCGGAGAGCATATATGAGTCTACGGAGAGCACTTTCAGAGCAGGCACGTCGGCCACGGCGGCGATAATCCCGGCTGCGGCGGATGCGATGGCGGCGGGGTCGATTTCCTTGCCGTGGCGCAGAGCCGGCTTGGCGGGATTGTAGTCTACCGAGCCGCGGAAGGTCTTCTCGGCACCGGCTGCCTTGACTGCCTCGACCAGTGCCTTGGCCACGTCGAGAGCCTTGCGGGGGCAGCAGGTGAGGTTGATTTCCACCTTTGCCAGGTCGATGCCGGCCAGAAGAGTCTTCACGTCGGCGGGGTCTTTTACCTTGAATCCCAGCGAGGTCACGCCCTTGGTGAGCACGTCGAGCGCGATGGCGTTGGCAGCGGCAGCATCGGGGGCGATGATGTCCTGGCGGGTGAGCCAGTCGTTGGTGTCGCGGATACCGCGGATGTAGGGGAACTCGCCCGGCAGCGAATCAGTGGTAGCCAGGCCGGCGATGTCCTCGGCACGGTAGATAGGCTGCACGTTGAAGCCCTCGTTGGTGCGCCAGACCAGTTTCTTGTCAAAGTCGGCGCCCTTGAGGTCGGCCACGACTTTGTCGCGCCATTCCTGGTAGGTCACGCCCGGAAACTGTTCAAACAATTTTTCGGTCTTTTCAGCCATAACTTGGTAGTTATATATGAATTATAGTCAGTTGTCTTTCGTGGTACATACGGCCGCGCGCCGGCGGCGAGTGTTTTTCAAGGCAAATATACACATTTAAATGGTATATAAACGAAAAAAATCCGTAATCGCGCTAAAAAACACTCAGAAAGTGGGCTCGTCGGGCGGGACGGGGTTGACGGGCGGGGCGATACGGGCCTTGCGGAGCCATGCCCCGGAGTACATGCGCCACAGAAATATGGCCCCGCGCAGCGACAGCTCCACCGCCATAGCTATCCATACTCCGCGCAGCCCCATCGTGGGTGCCATCACGGCGGCCAGCGGTATACGCACGGCCCAGATGCTGCCAAAATTCATCACGGCGGGCACCAGCGTGTCGCCTACCCCGACAAATGCGCCGTATGCCACTATCGAGGCCGCATACAGCGGCTCGGCAAATGCCTCGATACGCAGCACTTCCACGCCGATGTCGCGGATGGCGGCGACGGGTGTCATGATATCCATCATCAGGGGCGATGCTACATAGAGCACCGCGCCCATAGCGGTCATCACCGCTATGCCGAGCCATACCGTCATATGGCAAAAACCCTTGACAAGCTCGCGCCGGCCGGCGCCGTAGCTCTGGCCGACCAGTGTGGTGGCTGCCTCGCCTATGCCGAAGCCGGGCATATAGCAGAGGCTCTCGGCGGTGACAGCAAAGGCGTTGGCGGCGATGGCCACCACGCCGAGCGGAGCGACTATCACCGTGAGCATCACCTGTGCGCCGCAAAATACGGCATGCTCCAGAGTCATCGGCGCCGATATCGACACGGCGCGGCGCAGCACGGCGCGCGTCGGGCGGAAACTGCGACGCGGACGGTGGCGCAGCCGCAGGTCTTCCTGGCGGCAGGTGAGATACCACAGCATCAGGGTGGCCGTGACGACCTCGGCCGCCACGGTGCCGAGCGCGGCGCCGGGCACGCCCAGCCCTGCGCCGGGCGATATGAAATGCATCCCGAGGAAATCAATCTCGCGGGTGGGGAAAATCAGAAACCAGTTGAATACGACATCCATCAGGCACATGCCCACGTTGAGCAGGCTGGGCACTTTCATGTTGCCGGCGCTGCGGAGCATACCGCCGGCCAGATAATTCATGGTAAGCATCGGCAGCGCTCCCACAAATATGGCAAAGTACATCGAGGCATCGCCGCAGATGGCCTCGTCGCCGCCGAGCCAATGCGGCAGGCGAGAAGCGATGGCCAAGCCGACCAGAGTGACTGCGGCGCTGAACACCAGGCATGCCGTGATGCCCTGGCGCACCACATCGCGGGCCTCGCCGGAGCTTGACGCTCCCAGGCGATGGGCGGCCTGCACGGCAAAGCCGGTGGTCACGGCCGAGCACAGCCCCCAGAACAGCCACAGCGAACTGCTCATCAGCCCCACCGACGCTGCCCCGTCGGCTCCGAGCCGCCCCACCATCGAGGCGTCGATATACTGCATGAGGATGCTCGACAGCTGGGCAAGTATGGCCGGCACGGCAAGGCGCAGGGTGAGCGAGGCACGCCGGCCGCGGCTTATCGGGCTGCCGTCGCGTATGCAGGTAAGGTCGGCCATCAGTCGTCGGCGCGCTCGGGCAAGGGGCGCTCAGCCTCACGCATGAGCCGCTCCATCTCCTCGGGAATTATGAACACATCGGCCGCCGACAGGGGGCGCACTCCCTTGAAAAGTCTGAACTTGGGCAGAAACAGCATCGAGCGGCGCACCAGGAAGAGCGGCGTGGCCTTGCCGGTGGTCTCGGGCCACATCTTGATGCGGTCGGCGGCATTGTCGGCAAAGTCTGCACGCATAAACGAGCTCTGCGCTGTCACCATCTTGTTGATGGTAGAGTCTTTTTCCTCGGGAAACATGGTCAGCTCGACATTGCCGTTGATGTCGAGGCGGCTCAGATGGCCGCCGACGAAGTATGCTATCATCTCCTTGCCCGACATCTGATTGTAGAAATCGTCGACAAGACGCTCGGCCGTGAAGCCAAACTGCGGCAGACGCGCACGGTCGATGGTGGAGTCGTTCATGTGCAGCTCGATGACGTTGCCGAATATCTGGCGCTCACCGCTCCATACCACCGGGCTTACATACAGCCTCACGGTGGAGTCGGCGCGTGTCACACGCAGCGAGTCGCAGATGCCCTGCATGTCGGAGCGGTAAAAGCGCACGCGCGGCCACACGTCGGCCACATGCGTAGTATCGAGCCGGAAGCTCTCGGGCACGGCGGGTGTCCCGAGCAGGGTATCGGCCTCGATGGCCTCGATGGTCACCGTGTCGATGACGCGGTATGCGTTGAGCTGGCGCCCGTGCAGATACAGGGTATCGCCCTGCGAATACTCCTTGATGAGGAGATGGCCGGTGGCATAGGCACTGTCGGTATGCTGGTTGAAAAAACCATAGTCGGCCAGCAGCTCGGTGTGGCGCACGGTATCGGCCATGAGCATGTCGCCGTAGCAGCGGGCAGTACCTTGGGGGCGGCGGTAGTAGATGGTGTCGGCCACCACATAGCGTCCCTCGGGCGTGGCCACCACCGAGCGGTCGTAGAGCGCGGCCGTATCGGCATCGGTATCGTAGAAAGCGTTGGCCGTGAATATGGTACCGCGGGCGTTTACCACGCGGCTGGGCGAGTACAGCTCGGCTATGTGGCTGGCGGTATTGTAAAAGAGAGAGTCGGTATAGATGTCGAGGGTATCGCTCTCGCTGAGCGAGTTGAGGTGTACGTTGAGGTAGAAGTTGGCATCTTTGGTGGCCGGGATGTACTCGCCCTCGATGGAGGTGAGGCGGTTGCTGCGGTCGGTGAGCTCGCCGCCGACGTTATAATATCCGACCTCGGTGCGCAGGTCGTATGTAAACACGTCTGTGCGGAGCATCACGTCGCGGTTGATGAGCCGCACTTTATTGCCGGGGTCGGCGTAGAGATAGCATATCTCGTCGGGGCCCATGTAGTTGAGCTCGTCGGCGTATACAAAGAGTGTGTCGCCCTGCTCCATACTTACATTGCCAAAAGCCTCAAACGACTCGACCGTAGGATAGTAATGCGCCGAGTCGCACTTCATCACCATCGGGCCCTTGGTAAAGACCACATTGCCCGACACGACCATAAATGAGTCGGAGCGCTCCTTGTAAAGCACATCGGCGCGGTCGAGAAAGACGCGGTTGCCCGAGGCGCGCGAGGCCGAGGGCACCTGCGGCGTAAAGGTAGGCTGCACGCCCGCCGCACGCCCCACATACGCGGCAAGCGCGGCCGAGACCGCGCATATTGCCACAAAAGATTTTCTGAGCCCGGAAGTCACCGTCAGCGGGATTTAATCCAGCCCTCCTGCTTGAAGTCGCAGCCTCGCCAGCCGTCCTCGATACGGATGTATGTATCGCGTATCTTGTTGGCGAGCCAGTCTTCAATCATCTTCTGCTTGGCCGACTCCTCATACATGCTTTTTATCTGCTGGAAGTCGTCGCCGAGATTGGCCTGATGGGCATCGATGCGGCGGGTGAGCTTGACGATGGCCACCGACTCACGCTCTTTGCGCGGGTCGCGCATCACAAACGGCGCCGATACCTGCCCCTCCTCGAGTCGGCCCACTACTGCGGCGACCTCCTGGGGGAGCTGCGACATTTCAAAGCGGGTGGTGCCTGTCTCGGAGTTGACCATCACGCCATTGCTGTTTTTGGTATCCTTGTCCTGCGATATATAGCGGGCAGCCTCTTCAAAGGTTATGCGCTTGTTGTCGACGATATCGGTGCGCACCGAGTCGAGGCGCGAGATTGCATCTGCCAGATCCTTATCGGCCACCTTGGGGCGCAGCAGTATATGGCGGGTATTGATGCGGTCGCCGCGCTTCTCTATCAGCTGGATGATATGGAAGCCATACTCGGTCTCGACAATCTTGGATACTTTCTTGGGGTCGTTGAGGTTGAAAGCCACGGCGGCATACTCGGGCACGAGCTGTCCGCGGCCCATGAAACCGATCTCACCGCCACGCACGGCCTCGGGCGCCTCGGAGTAGAGGATGGCGAGGGTCGAGAAGTCAGACTGGCCGGAGTTGACACGCTCGGCATAGTCGCGCAGGCGGGCCTTCACATCATCGATCTCCTCGCGCGGGATGGCCGGGTACAGCGATACTATCTGCACCTCGACCTGGAGCGGCACGAAGGGGATGGAGTCGGCAGGCAGCGCATCAAAATAGCGGCGCACCTGCGAGGGTGTCACCTTGAGGCTCTTGGTGAGCGACTGCTTTACCTGATTGATGCGGAAGCGGTTGCGCATATTGGTGGAGTAGTACTCGCGTATCTCTGCAAAAGGCTTGCGGAAATACTGCTCAACCTTCTCGCGGGAGCCGAGATTGGTCACAAGGAAATTCATCTGCGCGTCGACCTGCGACGACACCATCGACTCGGTCACCTCGACGGTATCCATATCGGCCTGGTGCAGGAAAAGCCTCTCGATGGCAATCTGCTCGGGGATGACACAGTAAGGGTCGCCCTCGACAGGTATGCGGTCGTTCTGCATATCCTGATATGCCTGCTCGATTTCCGATTTATATATAGGCTCGTCGCCGATAATCCAGGCGACTTCCTCTATTATATTATTGTTTTGTGCCACGGCCACAGCTGCTGTGACGGCAAGCGCGGCGGCCGAGATGAAAGCTGTCTTCAGTTTCATGCGTGATGAGTTTTGCGGCAAAGGTAAGAAAAAATACCGACCTGCAAGCGTTAATAAGTCTTTAACGTCATTTTCGCCGCGGCTTGCATATCTAATGGCAAATGTGTAATTTTGCGGCGATTTTAACATACTACAATGGAAATCATTGAAACAACCGCCCGGCTGACAGAGGCCGTAGCCGATGCCCGCCGCCGCGGGCTCACCATCGGCCTGGTGCCCACCATGGGCGCCCTCCACGCCGGACACATCTCACTGGTAGAGCGCGCCCGCCGCGAGTGCGACTTCGTGATAGTGAGCATATTTGTAAACCCCACGCAGTTTAACAACCCCGACGACCTGCGCACCTATCCGCGCACCCCGGCCGCCGACTGCGACCTGCTGCGCGCCGCCGGAGTCGACGTGGCCTTCACCCCCACGGCCGAGGAGATATATCCCGAGCCGGATACCCGCGTGTTTGATCTCGGCCCCGTGGCCGAGGTGATGGAGGGCGCCATGCGTCCCGGCCATTTCAACGGCGTGGCCCAGATTGTGAGCAAGCTCTTTGCGCTGGCGCGTCCCCACCGCGCGTACTTCGGCGAGAAAGACTTCCAGCAGATTGCCGTGATACGCCGCATGGCCGAGCTCGAGGGATTTGACGACCTCGAGATTGTCGACTGCCCCATCTGCCGCGAGGCCGACGGCCTGGCCATGAGCTCGCGCAACGTGCGCCTCAGCGCCGAGCAGCGGGCTATCGCTCCGCGTATCCACGCTATCCTCGAGAGCAGCGTGGCGAGCCGCGCCGAGGGCGTCTCTCCGGCCGACACAGCCGCAGCCGTGCTCGACAGCCTTGCCGGGGTCGAGGGCTTCAAGCCCGAGTATTACCAGATAGTCGACGCCAATACGCTCCAGCCTCTCGACGCTTGGCCCGAGGGCCGCGATGCCGTGGGCTGCGTCACTGTATGGCTCGGCGATGTGCGTCTTATAGACAATATCAAATATCCGGCAAAATGACCATCGAAGTCCTCAAATCCAAGATACACCGCGTCACCGTCACAGAGTCGCGCCTTGACTACATCGGCTCCATCACGGTCGACGCCGACCTCCTCGACGCCGCCGGCATAATCCCCGGCGAGCGTGTATACATCGTAAACAACAACAATGGCGCCCGCCTCGACACATACACCATCGCAGGCGAGCGCGGCAGCGGTGTCATTTGCCTCAACGGCGCGGCAGCCCGACTGGTGCAGCCCGGCGACATCGTCATCATCATGGCTTACGCGCAGATGACTCCCGAGGAAGCCCGCTCTTTCACCCCGTCGGTGATATTCCCCGACACAGCCACCAATAAGTTACTCTGACATGTTTGAAAAACTCAGCGACCGCCTCGAACGCAGTTTCAAGATACTCAAGGGCCAAGGCAAGATTACCGAAATCAATGTGGCCGAGACCCTCAAGGATGTGCGCCGCGCGCTCATCGACGCCGACGTCAACTACAAGGTAGCCAAGACTTTTACCGATACCGTCAAGGCCAAGGCTCTGGGCCAGAACGTGCTCACGGCCATCAAGCCCGGCGAGCTGATGGTGAAAATCGTCCACGACGAGCTCACCGCCTTGATGGGTGGCGACGCCGCCCTGCTCGACCTCAAGGCCAAGCCGCTGGTGATACTCATGTCGGGCCTGCAAGGCTCGGGTAAGACCACCTTCTCGGGCAAGCTGGCCAAGAAGCTCAAAAGCGAGCAGGGCCGACGCCCGCTGCTGGTGGCCTGCGACGTGTACCGTCCCGCGGCCATCGACCAGCTCAAGGTACTGGGCGAGTCGATAGGCGTGCCTGTCTTTACCATCGAGGGCAGCGAAGACCCCGTCGACATCGCCCGCAAGGCTCTCGAGCAGGCCCGCCGCGACGGCAACGACCTGGTGATAATCGATACCGCCGGCCGCCTGGCCGTCGACGAGCAGATGATGCAGGAGATCGAGAATATCAAGCGCGCCATCAACCCCACCGAGACTATCTTTGTGGTCGACTCGATGACCGGCCAGGATGCCGTCAACACTGCCCGCACTTTCAACGAGCGCCTCGACTTCGACGGCGTGGTGCTCACCAAGCTCGACGGTGATACACGCGGCGGCGCGGCGCTGTCGATACGTACCGTGGTGACCAAGCCCATCAAGTTTATCGGTACGGGCGAGAGCCTCGACGGCATCGACGTATTTTACCCCGCCCGTATGGCCGACCGCATCCTAGGCATGGGCGACATCGTGTCGCTGGTAGAGAAAGCCCAGCGCGAGTTTGACGAGAAGGAGGCCGAGGAGCTTGCCCGCAAGCTGCGCCGCAACCAGTATACCTTTGTCGACTTCCAGAAGCAGATACAGCAGATCAAGAAGATGGGCAATCTCAAAGATCTGGCGTCGATGATTCCCGGCCTGGGCAAGGCGCTCAAAGACATTGAGATCGGCGACGACGCCTTCAAGGGTATCGAGGCCATCATCGGCTCGATGACTCCTTACGAGCGCGAGCACCCCGAGGTAATCCGCGGCACACGCGTCAAGCGCATAGCCCTGGGCTCGGGCACCACCATCCAAGAGGTCAACCGCATGATAAAGCAGTTTGAGCAGATGCGCCAGATGATGAAGGCCGCCGGCTCGATAAAAAATCCCATGGCCGCCATGCGCGGTCTGCGCGGAGGTGGCATGCCCGGAGGTATGCCCGGTATGCGCCGATAATCATTAACCACACCAATCCCCCCAGCCTATGCAGCTCATCGACGGCAAAGCCACATCAGCCGAAATAAAAGCAGACATCGCAGCCCGAGTGGCACGCATCATAGCCGAGGGCGGCCGCGCGCCGCACCTCGCAGCAATCCTCGTGGGCCACGACGGCGGCAGCGAGACCTACGTCGCCAATAAGGTAAAGGCATGCGAGGCATGCGGGTTCCGCTCCACTGTGATACGCCGTGAGGCCGACGTGACCCAGGCCGAGCTGCTGTCGCTCATCGACACGCTCAATGCCGACACCGACGTCGACGGCTTCATCGTGCAGCTGCCTCTGCCGGCGCATATCGACGAGCAGGCCGTCATCGAGGCAGTGCGCCCCGACAAGGATGTCGACGGCTTCCACCCCGTAAATGTAGGCCGCCAGGCTCTCGGCCTGCCCTGCTTCCACTCGGCCACCCCGGCCGGCATCGTGGAGTTGCTGCGCCACTACGATATACCCACGCGCGGCCGCAGCTGCGTGATTATCGGCCGCAGCAATATCGTGGGCAAGCCCCTGGCCGCGCTGATGATGCAGCGCGGTGTGGATGCCACAGTCACCGTGTGTCACAGCGCCACCGAGGGGCTG
>OFFM01001636.1_pt1 | contig 11766 bp, 10 predicted proteins | sample 1521401 | NCBI WGS metagenome assembly OFFM01 (sample SAMEA3504118, study PRJEB24116) | mouse gut metagenome | biome: mouse gut; feature: mouse-associated habitat; material: faeces | place: Denmark | collected 2011
TTCCCCCATAAAAAGAAAATTTTATAATTATCTTTTGTAGTTATAAAATCAACCTCATACTAAAACAAAGCATTTTATTTTATAAAAACAAAAGGGAGAACATGCAGGTATTAACCGCTTTCTCTGACAATGCATAATAAAAAAACTCCCCTTTGAGAAATTGCCCGAAGGGGAGTTTTTTATTATGAGACTATGGATGAGAACAAATTAGAAATCAACTTTTGTTCCGTAGTAAGCACATTTAAGCACTTTTTCCATTTCTTCTTGGTTTGGCTGACGAGGGTTGGAAAGGGTGCAGGCGTCCAAAATTGCATTTTTTGCAATATCAGGAAGTTTTGCTAAAAATTCATCTTCTGGAACCATGTGGTTTTCGTAATCTTTGAGAGCCAACGGAATATTGAGGGCAGTGCTTAATTCTTGGATTTTGCCGCAAAGTTTTTGTACTGCATCTTCGTTGCTTGAGTATTTAATACCCCAAACATCAGCAATATTTGCATAGCGTTTTGCAGTTGCAGGATTCTTTGCATTGTATTGGATAACGTAAGGCAAGTACATGGCATTTGCCGCGCCATGGACAACGTGGCCGTTTTTGAAGACTGCGCCTGTTTTGTGAGCCATGGAGTGAACAATACCCAATAAACCATTAGAAAATGCCATACCTGCAAGACATTGTGCATAGTGCATTTTTTCTCTTGCTGCCATGTCGCCTTTATAGGATTTTTCAAGATTTTCAATAATGAGATCAATAGCTTTCATAGCAAGAGGATTGGTAAAATCAGTGTTGGCAGTAGAAACATATGCTTCAACAGCATGGGTAAGAGCGTCCATACCCGTGTGAGCTGTGAGTTTTGGAGGCATGGTTTCTGCGATAGCCGGGTCAATAATGGCAATGTCCGGAGTGAGGTTGAAGTCAGCTAAAGGATATTTAATACCTTTGTCATAGTCGGTAATAACAGAGAAAGCTGTTACTTCTGTTGCAGTGCCGGAGGTTGAAGGAATAGCAATAAAATGAGCTTTTGTACGCAGTGTCGGCAGGCTGAAAGGCACAACAGCGTCTTCAAATTTTGTATCGGGATATTCATAGAAAAGCCACATGGCTTTTGCGGCATCAATAGGGGAACCGCCGCCAATGGCAACAATCCAGTCAGGCTGGAAGTCACGCATAGCCTGTGCACCTTTCATAACAGTTGTGATAGATGGATCTGGTTCAACGTTTTCAAAAAGCAAGGTTTCAAGTCCGGCTTCTTTCAAATTGTTGACAACTTTGTCTAGGAAACCGGCTCGTTTCATTGAGCCACCACCTACAACAACAACAGCTCGTTTGCCTTTGATTTTTTTAAGTTCATCAAGGGCATTTTTTCCGTAATAAATATCACGGGGAAGGGTAAATCTAGCCATAATTAATCTCCATAAACTTTTTATAAGTTTTAATCATTATACTCCCCAATCATTATTTGGGCAAGTCTTTTTTGGAAAAAAAGTTTAAAATAAATGAAACGGAGAAATATGCACAATTGTCTTGTCTCATACAAACATGATCTTGCCCTGCAAAAAAAATTACAGAGGTGAAAACTCGGTGAGCGTTTGGTATAACACTGCGGGAATAATGGGTTTTCCAACATGGGCGGTGAATCCGCTTTTCATATAGAGTTTTTTATCTTCTTCAAGCACATTGGCGGTCATGGCAATAATGGGCGTTGCCAATTCCAAATCTCTGCGAAGATGTTTTGTTGCCGTAATACCGTCCATGACAGGCATTTGAATATCCATCAAAATAATATCATAGTTATTTTCGCTGGCTTTTTGTATGGCTTCAGCTCCGTTGACAGCAGTATCGACAATAATTTCTTTTTTCTTTAAAAGTTCGGTTGCGATGATACTGTTGACAGCATTATCCTCTACTAACAGTACAGAAAGGTTTTTTAATTTTTTATCATCAATTTCATTATGCTGCCTTGTTCCGGCAAGGAATGTTTTTTCGTTGAATTCAAGAGGAATTTCTAATTTAAATATGGAACCGGATCCGGGAGTACTTGTACAGGTTAATTGCCCTTGCATAAGATTTGCCAGATGTCTTGAAATACTCAGTCCAAGTCCCGTTCCTCCGTATTTTCTTGTAGTTGAAGAATCAGCCTGTATGAAAGGACTAAAGATATGCTGCAGCTGTTCCTCGGAAATACCAATGCCTGTATCAATAATTTCAAAGGACAATATGGCAATTTTGCTGCCGCATGCAGCGCTTTCGGATACTTTTCGTATCCGTATGGTAATAGAGCCTTTTTCTGTAAATTTATAGGCATTGCTGATAAGGTTATTGATAATCTGCAAAATACGTATGGGGTCGCCAAGCCATGAATCTTCAATATTCGGACCTTTATCAATGCTGTACTCTATACCTTTTTGATTCATTTGCAGCACAAAAAGGTTATAGATAGTTTTGGTAAGTTCTTCTATAGAAAGCGGAATATGCTCAATGTTGAACTGTCCTGCTTTGATTTTTGAATAGTCCAAAATATCATTAATAGTATGGAGTAAGAGCGTTGCTGAGGAAATACCCTTTTCAACAAATTCTTTATGCTTTGTGTCGAGCTCGATGTCATTCAAGAAACCAAAAACATTGATAATGGCATTGAGAGGGGTGCGTATTTCGTGACTCATGACAGCAAGAAAATCGGTTTTTGCCTTTGCTTCGCTGTCAGAGCGCAATTTGGCATCCATAAGGTCTGCTTGTTTTTTCTTGAGAGTAGCCAACATTTTCTTCTCTTCCCGAAGATCACGGACATACTCAACAACAACATTACTGTTTTTATATTTGATTCGCACAAAGGTTTTGTGGCAGGGTATCAGTTCCTGATCCAAGTTTTGCAGGAGCCATTCAAAGGTTTCATGTCCTGTTTCAAAAGCTTTTTTCAGCCGCTCATGATAATCAGGAATGGAAAGTTTGCCGTTTGGCTGGCAAAAGGGAATTAATTTTGTGAATTGATCAATAAAATCCTGCTTCGTTTTAAAATTGAAAAAGCGTACACATTCCTGATTGCAGTCGATAAGATTGTACTTTTCATCCCAAATGGTACAGCAAAGAGGGGTAGAATCGAGCATGATTTGTATTCTTTTCTCTTGTTCTCTGATTTTTGCCCTCATTTCCAATTCTTTTTGAGAATTGAATGCATAATAAATGTAGTAATTTTTATTCCGAAAATGAAAATGGACGGCAGTCACAACACAGGGAACAGGATTACCTGCAAAATCAAGAAAAACCCATTTGAATTTTACAATACTGTTTTTTTGGATAAACGCATTTTTTTCGTAAACAAAAATGGAAACAGCTTTTTTAGCTTGTTCTTTCGCAAAATATTTTGTGAAGTTATTAATAAATTCGTCTGTTGTGGGAATATCCAACAGTTCAATAAGTTTTGTATTGCAGCCGATAACTTTTCCATATTCGTTAAAAATACAGCTTGCAAAGGGCATTGAGTTCACAAGAAGGTCAATATAGTTTTGGACAGAAAGTTTATTGTTTGACGTCTTCATGAAACATTGTACGGCACAGAGTGCACAAATGACAGCGATAAATAAGATAAAGGCAGAAAAAAATTCGATCAAAGTAAAGTTTATGGGAGTATAGGTTGGTTCAACATGGGAAGTAGCGTTAAATATTTTTGTGTATTCATTGATAATATAGTTGAAGCTGTCCAAATATGTGGCAGAAGAGAGAATGCTTATCGCATTGTATCGGTTGTTTTTGTCCACAGAAAGACTGCGGAATGCCTTTTGCTGGAACTCATGCTGTACAGTGAGCTGCGTATACATTTCGATGAGTTGATCTTTATACTCGCCTTCAGCGATATTTTCTTTTATAATATCGAGAAGGTTTATCGTCTTCATGTGATAAAGGCTGGTATTGATACGGGGGGACAGCCCGAAGACCTGATTGGCAATATTATTGTAATTTATTAAATGTTCAGTGTCTTCTGTACGGATGTACAACTGAGAAAATTGATCAAGCTGCAGGCTGGTGATATATAATTCATTTAAAACGTCAATGGAAACAAAATGTCCGTCCTGTATTTCAAAATATGCTCTGTTTTTATGTATTTCAAATAATAAATAGAAATTAAAAATAAATGAGACTAAAAATAATAACCATAAAAATTTGTAGACAACTTTACTCATAACTGTCCTGAATTATTGATTTATATGATACATTTGACTGCATATTGCCATTCATGGACCAATGTCTGCCGTCTACGGGATTTTTTTCTCGGTTAAAAATACTTTTCAAAAAATATATAGTAAAAAAGAATAAAATAAAAGATAAAAATGCAGGTTCAGCAACTTTTTTTGCAAAAGACAGCAAGATGAAAAAAGTATGGCATAGACTTTGCTGCAGATTGATAAATGTTTTCAAACATATCCTAATCTTTCAGTCGTGAAATAAAAAGAAAAATCAAGCACATAATGAAAAAGATGAAAGCCATGCCGTAAAGGGAAGCGGTGGCGCCATAAAGGCTTATGGTAAGTCCTAAGGTAATGGGACCGAGCACTTGCCCAATCCGCTCTGCAACATTATAAACTGTCATGGCTTTTGCTTCCCCAAAAATTTTTGTGACCGGAAGTTCAAGGGCATAAACCCCCTGAACGGAATACACAATGGTATTGCAGACACCGAGCAGGAAAACCGCCAGTATTGCTGCCCACAAGCCGCTCAGCCATGCGAGCGCCATGATTGCGATAATGCCAACAAGGTCAGCATAGAAAATCCACGTTGCTTTTTGTCTGCTTTTGTCAATAACTATGCCAAGATATGGTCCAATATAAACAATAACAAGGCAGAAAATCATGGTGACACGTCCGATGCCTGCAGGGCTGACGCCTGCATTATCAAGGGAAACAGGGATATAAAACTGGAAAAGGCAGGTTGTGACAAAGGCACAGGGGATAATATGCAAAAGCAAAAGGCTTGCCATTTTAGGATTAGTAAAGAATTGGCAGATATCCTGAAACCGGATTTTTTGCTCAGTTGTTTTTTTCGGGCTGTTTTGGGCAAATGCATTCTGTTCTTCCTTGGGAACAAAGAAGAAGATACATAAACCAAGCGTGCCAATTACGCTTGCAATAACAAGAAATACGGGAGCGTAGCCAAAACGGTCAGCCACAAGCCCCCCGAAGGCACTGCCGCAGAGCAGTCCCGCATAAAGCCCTGCCAGCATGGCGGAGATATTGGCGGTTCTGTTTTCCTGATTTGATTTTGCAATAACATAAACTTGCGACATTAAATAGATATAACCGTAACCATAGCCGGAAAGACAGCGGGAAGCAATATAGGTAAGGGCATCGGTTGCTATGCCGCTGCCGATACTGCCAATGGTGACAAGTAAACTTCCCCAGAGCATAAGGGGACGCCAGCCTTTTTTTTGTGCCATGATACCCCCGAAAAAGAGAGCTGCTCCTGTGATAAGTGTTTCACAGGAAAGGGGCAAGCCCATGACAATATCTTTGGGAAGTCCAAAAAGATCTGAAGAAATTTCTGCCATACGCATAGGCAAAAAGGAAATGGGCATAGACGTGCCAAATATGCACAAAAAGATGATAGTACGCATAAATTTGGGCTGGTCTGAAAGCCGTTTTTTTGGGGATAACAGTGCCGTTTCTTCTTTAAGAATAAGAAAATACAGCATCTCCACCATAAACACAAAGGAAATCAGCGTCATGGTGAGCGTATCCAAAAGTATGCTCAGCAGATTGTTTTGGATATTTTTTGTATCACATACAATATTAAGGGTATAGGGTCTGTTAAAAGAAGAATAGGAGGCAATTATATCATGGGAAGTAATGCTTTTTTCCCATTCTGTTTCCGTAATGATTTCACCATGATTAAAGGAAAAATGATTTTTCTTTTCAATAAGCCGGAAATTTTTAATCCATGGAAACTGGCTTTGTATAGTTTGTGTATACCGGGCAAAGGAATCTTGAATACTTTGGAAAGAAACCCCTAAATTGTCAATATGTTCGATGTCTTGGATAATACGGCTGCAAATTGCGGAACCTGCCTGATTGAGAGCATCGGTTTGGAGCGTGGTAAAGGTTGGTTTGACGGATAAACTGATAACTATCTGAGCAAGGATTAATGGCAGCAGAAAGGATCCAAAAATAAAAAAATATTCATTTTTTTGCTCTGCTGCACGGGTATTTAATTTTTTGGTGACAGTATAGCAAAGAAAAACAAGTAAAAGCGAAGCAAAAAGGCTTATAAGCAAAAAACTTTTAAAGTGGGTTTTTATAACATCATAAATAGGCTTGCTGAAATAGCTTTGCTCAATACCCACAAGAACAAAGGCAAGCTCCTCCTGACTGCGGTTTAAAACAGGACTGACAGTCCAGACGACAGCAATCTATTTTCAGTGGGTAATTACCATCTGTTATAGAATTGAGTATCTGTGGATTGATGCAGATGTCAAAGTGCTGTATATATTTCGGCAGTTCTTCCACTTCCTTACGTCCTGTGAAGAATACATTCTTTTTGTTTCCGGATAATTCCATTTTGCTAAAACAGCATTGTTTTTTTTATCAACAATAAGAATTTTATTATATTCTTTAGCATAAAATTTAATTTTACCGGATAAATCTGCCATGCGGCTAGGCTCAATGCCAAGACGAGCAATACGGTTAATGCTTTCTGCAATATTTTTTCCTGTAAATCCGTATAAGGATATTTGTACATCCCGATAATGATTATAGGTTGCAGAAAGAATTAATCCCCCAAAAAGAAAAAGGGAAAGGAGAAGGGAAAGTAAGCCGCCAATGATAAGGAACTTTTGATTATATTTTTGCTTCACTTATCATCATTCCTTATTTCGTGGAAAATATTGTCAACAGCAGCTAAAATTTCAAAAGGAGGGTTCCAGCCGATAAGCATTGCCATTTTCAAATTAATGGCAAGCCCCAGAGGTCCGGAATATTCCTGTTCACATTCGCGGGGAAGTTTCCCGTTCATGGTTTCAATAATGGCTTGAACGGTATTGAGCCCTTCATTGTCAAAACTTGGCTGTGATAAACTCATGAGTACGCCAAGCTCTGTTTCATCAACGCCTAATTGTGAAAATGTGGGAAGTCCGGCATCAATAACGGGTTTTAAAATATCCGTCATTCTGTCACGCTGCATGGCTGTATTCATCGTCATATAAATAGCATCCGTGCGTTTGCCTAAATCTTCCAGACAAAAAATGAGGTTGTCTACAACTTTATCCTTGCTTTCAAGGGTATTAAAACCGCAAAGTTCCAGTTCAAAACCAAGATTTTTAGCGGCTGACTCCAGTTGGGTCAGGGCAATGGTTGCTTTGCCGTCTTCACTGTCATCAAAGGGGATACCCAATTTTTTGAAATGGAACACGTCATAAAAAGTTGCAAGCTGACGCTCATACCGTCCTGTTTCTACCGATGCATGCACATGGTCACGTCCGGAATCATGCGGTGATACAATGATTTTTGCTTCAACATAATCGGTAACAGAAAGAACAAAGGTTGGCACATCATGTTCATCCGTTGCAAAATCACTGCCGCCAAATGTGCCAAAAGCCAAGAGAATATCGATATCATTTTTTTCCCGGATACGGTTTAATACATTTTCTTTCTGTGCGATTCTTTGCTCGGAATCCCAATTGGCAGAATAAAAACCGTCAGGAATAAACTCAATGCTGTCGCTTTTTGTATTTTTGACAGCCCAATCCCAAAGCTCTTTGCTGTCATTGAAGGTATTGACAGGGGGCAGGCTCACTTTTTTTATGATATTCTGCTGGATAAATCCCTTGATAATAGCCATTAAAGTGGATTGGTACTCAGAATAGGGACCGCCTTCAACATAGGCAATGCGCCATTTGGGGGAGGGGGAATTTTTGAGAGGGTGGGCAAAACTTTGAGAGCTTACACAAAAACTCCACAGGAGAACAAAAAGATAGAGAAAAATTGTACGCATATTTTTTCCTTAGCGCTGCAGCCGCAACCGGCAGTATAGTTTTCGTTGTCGTAAAGCCTGCAGCTTCGTGAACATTTGCCGCAAGTCAACAAGCTGATACTGATGCCGCTCATTTTAAAAAAATATATACGAGCCTGTAAAAAAGTGCAATGACAAATACGTTGTTATTTGTTGGCAATTATATTCTCAGTCTGCCCACATTGTTGATAGGCGTGCAAATAAAATTTATCTTGAAAATTACCTTGAAAATTAATAGGATACCGGATATAATATTTCAAGATAGCAGAAAAAGCTGTTTTAGGCATAAAAGAAAAAAGGCATTACTATGAATATAATCCAATATGAAAGGAAAAATTTTGAAAAACTTTCTCCTTATGCTGCACGTTTTGGCAATTTTTTCTTTTGCTTTGATATAATAACTGCATTTGATTTTTATGGGAAAACTGTTCATATCCGTCCTCTTTTTGATAAAAAATTTGACCCTTGTGCTTTTGTTCTGGTGTTGAAAGTGGGAACATCTCTCTGGAATATTGCTTTCCAAAAGGAAGATATCCTTTTATTTCATCCGGCGATTAAAAATGCTTCTGAAATCAAACAAAATTTTTCCGCTTTTTTCCCTTTGGAAGTAAGACAAGCCTTGCTTGAATCCGTTTTTGCTCCTTTTGCAGAAAGCTTATCGCAGAAACTCGGTATAAAAATTGCTGTGGAAAATATAGAATTGGCAGAAAAGAATTTTGCCTATTCAGCCTGTTTGGCATTTGCTTTTGAAGAAACAGGAGAGAATGCCTATGAAAATATTTTTTATGTGCAAATTCCTGAAGAACAGCAAAGTTTACAGGTTTTGGAAAAATTAGAACAATTATTAGCGCCTGAACAAAAAGAAAGAGAAACTTTCTCTGCATTGGAAATTCCCCTTGCTTTTTGTGTCGGGCAAACGGAACTGACAGTGCAGGATTTGCAAAATGCTGCTTGCGGTGATTATATCCTTTGTGATGAATATTATCCAAAAAATGCGCAAATACGACTTTATCCCTGCATTGCGGATAAAGAAATTTCAGGTGCTCGGGATTATTTACTCGGAACGGTAAACGATACAAAAATAGAAATTGTCGAATGGGTGCATGCCTGCAAAAAGGAAGGAGAACTTCTTGCTGACGTGCAGCATACTCATGACAATGGTGATAAGGACAAGGACATGGACGAAAATAAAACGCAAAATACAGCAGAAAACAGTTCTCAGGATAATTTGGAAATTTCAGTAGGAAATATCTCTGTAACCGTTCAGTTTTCTCTTGCGCAAAGGACGATACCGCTGCAGGAGCTGCAGCATATTAATGCCGGTTATGTATTTGCTTTGGAAAATGATTTTCTTGCTCCTGTCACCTTGTTTGTGAACGGAAAAAGCATTGGAAAAGGGAAAATTGTTGATATCAATGGTACGGTCGGTGTACAAATTGTTGAAATAAATAAGTAGGATATATATGTTTGGCGGAATAAATCCCCTCTATTTCATAGTGGGAATGGCAACCTTAGGGCTTGCACCATTTTTTCTGATGATGATAACTTCCTATGTGAAGATTATTGTTGTGACGTCCCTTGTGCGCAATGCTCTTGGTGTGCAGCAAATTCCGCCAACCATGGTTATGAATGGTCTGGCGATGATTTTAACGCTTTTTATTATGGCGCCTATGGTCATGGACATGAAAGCAATGCTGGATAAAAAAACGGTTTCAGCGGATATGCAGCCTGCTCAGATGATTGAACTTATTTCTGAACTTTCTGCACCATTGGAAGCTTTTTTAGTCAAAAATACCGATCCTGCCGTAACAAAAACATTTGTGCAGACTGCCCAAAAAATTTGGCCTCAGGACAAACAGGAATTTATTTCCGAAACGAATTTTCTGATTTTAGTGCCTGCCTTTACAATATCGGAACTGACAAAAGCTTTTCAAATTGGTTTTTTATTGTATTTACCCTTTATAGTGATTGATTTAATTATTTCAAATATTTTGCTGGCAATGGGAATGATGATGGTTTCCCCCATGACGATTTCCCTGCCATTTAAATTATTACTTTTTGTAACCCTTGACGGATGGTTAAAGATTAGTCAGGGGCTTTTATTAAGCTATCGATAAAAGGGAGTTTATATGAATATCACGGTAACAGAACAGGATAATACGTGTATTTTGGCATTAAATGGAAGAATGGACGCTACAACAGTGAGCAGTTTTGAAGAAGTCTGCAAAGAAAATCTGGACAAAAGTTTTAAAAAAATTGTCGTGGATATGTCTGCTCTTGAATATATCAGTTCCGCCGGGTTGCGCGGCATTTTGCTTATGGAGAAAACAAGTAAGATCAAGCAAATTCCTCTTGTTTTTTTTGGTTTGCAAAGTATGGTCTATGAAGTTTTTAAAATTTCCAGTTTTTTATCCATTCTTAAAATTTGCACGACAAAAGAAGAAGCACTGAGCGTATAAAAAGGGAGGAAATATGCCAACCTTAAAAGTTCCTGCAACACTTGATAACCTGAAAGTTGTCAACGCGTTTATTGAGGAAAATATCCCGCAAGAGTGTGCTTTTTTACGTCCGCATGTGGAGCTTGTGGCAGAAGAACTGCTTGTCAATGTCTTTATGTACGCCTATGAGGATAATGAACAGGCTGAAGCAGAAGTCGGCTGCCGGGATGTTTTTTTCGATGACGAAGAATATTTTTGTTTTTGGGTCTGTGACAGCGGGAAGCCCTTTAATCCTTTTCTTGAAGCTCCTGAACCTGATTTGATTTCTGATGCGGAAAACCGTCCTATAGGAGGACTTGGCATCTACTTGATAAAATCTCTGACAAAGCATTTTTCATACAGTTATGCTGATAAACGGAATTTTATTGAATTGTATTTTTCCAAAGTTGATAATGCGTAGCTTTTTGGTTTTTGTCTGCTTTTTCTTTCCCTGTTTTTGTTATGCAAATCAGGGAGAAATTCTGTCCTATGAAATAATTGAGGAAGAATCACAGGCAGCTCAGCAAATTTATCCGGTTAACGAACAAAACAAGCGTGTCATAAAAGAAAAAGAGCATGAATATCTGATTAATGCTATGGATGTTTATGCGCTTTCTTCGTCTGCTAAATTATTGGCATTGCCAAGAATGGTCAGTGCTGCCCATAATTTTGAAAGTGATAAAAATGTTGATTGGGAACGTGTTATTTTTGAGGCATCTCAGGCTTACGGCGTTGAGAAGGCACTTATTTGGGCAGTTATCAAAGTGGAATCCAATTTTATCGCCCATGCGGTTTCTCGGAAGGGGGCAGTGGGGGCAATGCAAATCATGCCTGATACGCAAAAGGAATTGGGGCTTGTCAATCCGGTGAATGCAAAAGATAATGTATTTGCGGGTACAAAATATTTAAAACAGCAATTAGAATTGTTTAACGGGGATATTTCCCTTGCGCTTGCCGCCTACAATGCCGGAGCAGGTAATGTACAAAAATATAACGGTATTCCGCCTTTCAAAGAAACACAGACTTTTGTCAAGAAAGTTATGGCATATATGCAGGCGTATTAAAACAGCTCCGATAAATCTTACTGACAGTGACAGCAGAGATATGATTCTCCCAAGAAAAATAAGTTAGCTTTGTTCCTGATTATAGAAGTCAAAAAGACCTCTTGATTTCTGGTTCGCGTCGTTTCCTTGTTCCTGATTTTCTGTATTGACTTCTACTGTTACCGTGCAGTTTTCCATTTTTTCCAATCGGGATTTTAATTCAAATTGCTGGGAAACAAGAGTTTGCGCTGAATTA
>OFFM01001643.1_pt1 | contig 11716 bp, 10 predicted proteins | sample 1521401 | NCBI WGS metagenome assembly OFFM01 (sample SAMEA3504118, study PRJEB24116) | mouse gut metagenome | biome: mouse gut; feature: mouse-associated habitat; material: faeces | place: Denmark | collected 2011
AACAGAATGGACATAATGGAGCTGACTATGTTTTGGTAATCCCGGATGATGCGGCAAATCATATGACACCATATTACTCTGTATTTGCGGCATCTATAAAGAAACAGGCTGCAGGAACAGTGTTTGATAAATTAGATGATGCGTCCAGTGGAAATGACGGGCTTTATTGGGGCAGTAACCACAGTATTTTATATGTCAGTCCGATTTTGCTGAAAAAGCAGGTGGAAACAGAATTGAAAGCAACGCTTGTGCCATTTATATTTGCGTTTGCCTATGTAAGTATCGTGTTTTTATGCGTGGCAATTTCTTTCCTTGCATCCCATCTGATCAGCACTTCGGAATCAAACAGACGCCGTTACCTGCTTTTAGAAAAACTGGGAATGAATCAAACAAAAATTGATACGGTGATACATGAACAGTTGGCAGTTAATTATCTGATTCCGCTTTGTATGGCGCTTATTCCCGGATGTCTGATTGCGAACCATGCAAGCAAAGGTTTTATTCTGGCTACGGGACTTCGTGCGGTATGGGTAAAATATGTGTTCTTGTCGTTCTTATGGATTTTAATGCTGTACATGATTTACTTTATACTTACAGATATATTTTTTAGGAGAAATATTCATCATCGAAAGGAAGGAAATATATAGGATGGAAACATATATCAAGGTGGAAGATGTTGAGAAATATTATGGGAGTTCAGGAATCATTACAAAAGCGGTAGAAAGAGTCAGCTTTGAAATATCAAAAGGGGAATTTATTGGGATTATGGGGGAATCCGGTTCTGGTAAAACATCTTTGTTGAATGTGCTTGCCACCATTGACACAGCTACGGCAGGACACATATATTTTGAGGGAAAAGATATTACAAAAATGAGCGAGGACGTTAGAAGTGAATTCAGGAAGGAAAATTTAGGTTTCATTTTCCAGAACTTCAATCTTTTAGATACTATGACATTGCAGGAAAATATTTATATGCCGCTGATCCTTAATGAAGAAAAAAGTAACGACATCATAAAACGAACGGAAGAAATCATAAATATATTGGGAATCAAGGAAGTTGGAAACAAATATCCATATCAAGTATCCGGCGGACAGCAGCAGAGGGTAGCCATTGCAAGGGCATTGGCAAGCAAGGCGCCCATCCTGTTAGCGGATGAACCGACAGGAAATTTGGACGAGGATACTGCGAATGAGATTATATCTATTTTTCAGAAACTGGCTCATGAACAGGAAAAATGTGTGGTTGTTGTTACTCACAGCAGGGAACTGGCAGAGCAGGCGGATATCGTCCTGCGGTTAAAGAAAGGGAAAATCGCAGACGACACAGACAGCGGAGAAAATTAGATACGATTGTGAGGAACATGGATGGTAGCAGGTGGCAGAAATGTCAGGATGAACAGGCAGCAGATGGAGAGCAGAAGAAAAAAACAACAGATAAGGTGGAAATCATTATTAGTCAGAGTTTCAATTTTGGCTGTGATTGTGTTCCATATCAGAAATATCTATACCCGTCTGGAAGAGATGCAGATGGAATTAGAGCGGCTGGAGATACAGCAATATGGGATGGTACAAACCAGTGCAGATGTACAGCCGCCGGATAAATTGAATGATGCAGATTATGCCGGCAGTCTTGGCACATGGGAAGTTGGCAAGCCTATAGAACGAACGGAAGCGGAAGTCCTGCAAAGGTTGGGTGAGCTGGGGCAGGCCAGTTCCTTAATAGAAGGGATCTATCAAGATCATTCCCAATATCCGAAGGAGCTGCTTGCAGCGTTGGCAAATAATCCGGAAATGGCGGATTTTGTTTCCGGATATCCTGACCGGAACAGAGTGACAGGGGGAATTACTGCATCCGAAAAAGAGCAGGAATTTCCACTGTTCCTCCAATGGGACAGGCGCTGGGGGTATGAGTCCTATGGGGATAGCTGCATCGGGCTGGCAGGCTGCGGTCCAACGTGTCTGTCTATGGTATTGTTCTATCTGACCAGGGATGAAACACATACCCCGGACAGTATCGCCGCCTACAGTGCGGAAAATGGATATTATGTAGAGGGAACTGGTACATCATGGGCTTTGATGGAGGATGTACCAAAGCTGTATGGCATTAAAGTCTTATCCGTAAGCTCCACTGCAAATAATATGAGGGCAGTACTTGATAATGGTGGAATTATCATATGTGCTATGGGGAAAGGGGATTTCACAATATCCGGTCACTATGTTGTCATATATGGGTATGATAACGAGGGATTTATGGTAAACGATCCTAACTGTGTAGCAAGGAGCGGCAGGAGATGGGCATTCAGTGAGATTGAAAATCAGATTAAAAGTATATGGGTATATGACAAAGAGAAATAAACCTTAAGTTACATAGGATAAGGAGCAGTAAGAAAGGAACCATACAAAAGACAAACTGCCGCACAATGGCCTTCATCTACCATATGCGGCGGTCTGCTTTTTTCCCAGGCAGGCAAGGCGGCCTGATAACGGAAATTACTTGGAAAGCGGCGAAATAAGAGGTAATATGCTTACACGGCGGTTTGCGTTTCCCCCATATCGGACGAATGGCGAAATTGCATTTGGCGTTTTGGGGTGATGGGAGGAAAAGAATTCACGCTGTCAAATCCGCTATTCACGCTATCGGCGTTAGACTATTTCCCGTTTTTTACGATATAAAAAGTGAGAGCCGGAGGAGGTGGATTTTATAAAAATTGCAATCTGTGATGATGAAAAGAATATAAGGGCTTACTTATCCTCTCTGGTCAGGAAACAGGGGGCGGAGTGTGAAATTGCAGAGTATGCGTCTGCGGACGAATATTTGCTGGATCAAACGGAGTATGACCTGCTGTTCTTAGATATAGAGCTGGATGGAGCGGCATCCGGTATGGACGGGATGGAACTGGCAAGGCGGATAAGAGGCATGGAACTGGAGAGGCAGCCGGTCATTATTTTTGTTACGGGATACGAAAAGTATGTGTATGACGCTTTTGACGTGGGGGCATTCCAATATCTCCTGAAACCTATTGACGAACAGAGATTTGCCGAGGTTTTTGACCGGGCGGCGGCGCAGATCATATTTGAGGCGGAACAGAAAAAGAAAACGCTGGTCATCCAGTATGGGTGTGAAAGCAGGGCTGTACCAATTCATAGCATTTATTATATTGAGAGCCGTAACCATAAGGTGGTGCTGTACCTCAAAGATGGGGAACTGGAATATTATGAGAAGATCGGCAGGCTGGAGGAAGAACTGCAGGGGCAGTTTTTCCGGATACACAGGGGGTATCTCGTCAACCTCGCCTATGTCGAGGGGTATGACAAAACAGAGGTGACGCTTACCAACGGCATCAGGCTGCCCCTTTCAAAAAGATATGAGGACTTTGCGGCGGCATACCTTCAATTTGTGCAGTAAGGGGGGAGAAGAAAATTTGAGCGAAATGGGTTTTATGCTGTTTCAGCATATAGCGTCAGGGGGTGAAACGGTTTTATGTGCGTTCTGTATGGCTGTCTTTTTCCGCCCATATACGGCAGGACGCAAAAATAGGATGCAAAAAAATATTGCAGTTTTTCTGGCCTATGGGATGGTGTATTTGATGGGGGAAGCGTTTTCTGTTTCAGGCTGGCTGTGCATGGTGATCGTGATCCTCCTGTTGATGGCAGGCGGCAGATGGCTGTGCATGGAAAGAAAACAGGTTTTTTTGTATGGCATACTGTTCTTTTGCACCAGGGATATGGGCAGGCTGATAACGGAAAGCCTGTATTATCTTTTCAATGGGAAAATCGTGCAGGGGCTGGACAATGAAAATATGATATACCGTAATGTCGCGGCAGGGTATTCTGCATTCATGGTATTGAGGATCATACTGCTGCTTGCCATGCTGCTGTTCTTAAGTAAAAAACTGGAGAAGGGGCCGCCGGAACTGCATACAAAAGAACTATGCTATCTATGTCTGACGCCAGTTGTGGGCATTCTGTTTGAGAATATCATTTTCCGCCTGCTCTTTACTGTTAAGGAAAATGTGGTTTTCTCGCTTTATGGTCAGTACCCTGCATTTATCGGGCTGGTGCCGTTGATAGCAGCCCTGTTTTATGCAGGCATGGTGGTCACGGTGGCGTCATGGCAGGAGATGGTAGGGCTGCAGGAGGAGAAAAAGAAGTATTTCGTGGAACAGCAGCAGCTTGCGGCCATAAGGGAACGGATAGGGGAAGTGGAGCAGTTCTATGACGGGATACGCCGGATGAAGCATGAGATGAAAAACCATCTCACAAACATAAAGGGTTTGGCGGGGAGCGGCAGTTATGAGGAAATGGAACAGTATATTGCCAGGATGGACGAGAGCATGGATGCGTTTGAGATGTCTGTCAGGACAGGGAACGCTGTTACAGATGTGATCGTGAATGACAAGCAGAAAGCCGCAGAAAGGATGGGCATACGGTTCAGGTCTGATTTCGTGTACCCGGCATCGGACAGGTATAATGCGTATGACATTGCGATCATTGTAAACAACCTGCTGCAGAATGCGCTGGAAGCCTGTGGGAGGATGACGTCGGGGGAAAGATATATCTCCCTTTCCGGCAGCAGGAAAAACAGATTTTTTCTCATATCTGTAAAGAATTCCTTTGAGGGGGAGGTGGTATTTGATAAAAGCACGAATCTTCCGGTTTCCACGAAAGCGCCGGATGTACCGGGAGGCCCGGCCCCGCTGCATGGCATAGGTTTATCGAATGTCAGGCGTGAGGCGGCGAAATACCTGGGAAATGTGGACATTAAAGTCAGGAAAAATGAGTTCAGCGTAACAGTGCTGTTACAGGAAAGGAGCAACCATGAATAACACGATCAATGTAAACTACATGACAAGAACGTACAGCAATTTCTTGAAAAACAATGAAGCAAAGGGCGGCAAGGCTGAAAGCCCGTCTTTTTGTGACAGGGTGGTGGAAAAGAGCCAGAATGTATCAGAAACGGGAAAGGCGGGGGCTGTTTCAACAAAGGACATGACAATGGATGAGTATAAGCAGTATATCCATGAAAAGATTTCACAGATTCCCATGCACCCGACCCGTATGTCGGAGAATATTTCCATCCATATTTCAGAAGCGGGGTTTGAAGCGATGAAAAATGACCCGGAGTATGAGGCGTGGGTGCTGAATGACCTGCGGACAGGATGGGCGCAGCCGGACAGATGGGCAGGCGTCTGCGGAGGGGCTTATTCCACCATCTATTACGGGGCAACAAAAGAGGAGTGCCATGCGCAGATGTGGAGCGCAGGATACCAGAACGGAAGCGGGAAAAGCCTGTTTGACGGCAGGGCAAAAGACAGCTTTTGGGAACGCAGGACAGAGCAGAAAAAACGGACGGAGGCGCAGATAAAAAAGGAGCAGGAGAAGAAAAGGATGCAGGAAGAAATCAATGCGAAGGCGGCGATGGAAAAAAGCGATGCGCACAGGCGGCTGATGTCACAGTGGGCAAAAGAGGCCGTATATTCCGATTCCGTTCTGGCAAGATCGGGGACTGCGGCAACAGCAAATGCTGCTTATGAAGCAAATTTCGTCATGGCAGATAATTCATCCATTTGATCTGAGACTGCCAGGATATACAGGAAGTTGTGGATGTGCCATATGAAGCGGCGGGCATTTTGAAGTAAGGAAGATCATGCCCGGACTTACCATAAGGGGGCATGGGCGGCTCCGAATGACAGAGGGGCCGCCGATAAAATAAAATCATAAGGAGGACGAAATCATGGCAATTTCAGGAATTGGAAGCAACTACAGCAATGTGTATGGGAGTACATACACGGCACAGAAAAATGAGGCAGTGAAGAAAACAGAAACGAAGGAAAATGCACCTGCACAAGCGAAGAACACAGGGACAGACAGCGTATCGGATTATTATTCCTACCTGCAGAAGAATTATGACTGTGTAAAGAATGGCAGTGTGGCAATTTCCGGTTCTTATCTGAAGGAGTGTGCAAAGAACCCGGAAAAGGCGAAAGAACTGGAAGAAAGCCTTGCTTACTTCAAAGAAGGTTATGAAAGCGGCCTTAAGAGTGCCCAGGCCAATGCAAGGGCTATCGGGGCAAGGGTGGTGGACCATACGGAAAGCTGGAGCATCGACAGCACAGGGAATATAACCATGATGGCGTCCACCACGGTAACTTCCGACAGCGGGGTAAAAGGCTGGAAGGAACTGGCAGAGGAACGGGAGGAAAAATTAAAGGAGAAAAAGGAGCAGGAACGCGCCGAGGAAAAGAGAAAAGAGCAGAAGGAACAGGAAGAAGAACGGCTGGAAAAGATTCAGGTTTCAGCGCAGCCGACGACCGTCATATCGGATGCGTACCATAAGCCTGTTGACATCAAGGCGTAAATGACACTCTGAGCGAGAGGGATACACTGTTGGTGATAAGAGAGATGAAACTTATTTGAGGGCTGGTTCGTATTATTAACGGATGATAGATTCTTTCAATTTATGACAAAAAGGTCACCATAAAATATATGGAAACAATGGAGAGAAGGTTTTTGTTATATTGAGAATCGGAGAGCAAACAATTTCAGCGAAAGGGGGTGTTTGTCATGAAGTTTGGCAGGGGAAGTTAGGTGGGTATGTCTGCATGGAGGCATAAACTGCTCGGACTTATTACATGGGAGCAGGGGCGGCTCTGAACGACAGAGGGGCTGCCATTAAAATAATTGATGAAAATGGAGGATTTGAAAAATGAACGTAAATGGAATAGGACAGAATTATTATCAGAACAATGTATCAGCGAATAGATACAACAGGAGCAGGGCAGGACAGTTCTACCCGCAGAAACAGGCGGCAGAGGAATCCGCTCCCGGAAGTGCAAGGCAGAATGCCAATGTGCAGGATATATATGACGCACTCAAATCAACAAATCCAATAATGGGGCAGGAGGAAAACACCGTATCAAATGACAGCGGGCTGACAGTGTGGTATGGCGATAAGACCTTGGAAGAATGGGCGGCAACAGACCCGAAATATACGGACAAAGCAACAGGTTTTTCATGGTATGTCAGGGATGGGAAGCACCCTTATATGACGGGGGAGGATGCTAAGAAATTTAAGGAAATGTGCAAGGAAACGGGAGAGTCGTGGCTGAAAAAGTTTGCGGAAATGACAGGAACGATACAGCACCTTGATGACAATACAACTGCCTATGTGGGAACAAACGGTACAGCGATTAAATCAAAGGACGGAAAGGAACTGTTTATAGATACGTCATCCATGACTTATGACATGATCATGAATATGTTCAGTAATCGGCCCAAAAGCGGGAACTATTTTGACAGCTCATATTGGCAGAAAAGTATCCAGAAAGCTATGTTTTCTGTAGAACAGTGATGCTTTACATATTCAGACTGGCACAGCGTAGCTGGGGGTGGAAACATATCACTCCCAGCCACAGTATTGAATAAATGACAATAGCGGAGGATTTGAAAAAATGAATGTAAATGGAATAGGGACAGCAGGATACCCGGCATGGCAGGGAACAAGAAAGGCAGAAAGCAATGAGAAGGACAATTTCGGGGCAAATGTGAAAGCAACAGGAAATGTAGTACATATTGCCCCGGACGCATTATTTTCTATCTATGATGCGAAAACAGGGGAAAGTGCAAATGTATACAGGGCGGATGATTATTCAGAGGAAAATCCGTTTTATATTGTAAAAGGAATGGACAAAAACGGAAATGAATATGAGCAGATGGTGGATGTAAGCAAAGTAAATCCGAATAGCTGCTCTTATATGGAGCTGCTTGCTTTAAACGCGCATACCGGGAATAAATCGGACAGCAATTTTATGACAATGTCGATACTGAAAGACAAGATGGACGGTACCTCCTACCAAGAAAAAGCGGATTATATGGCAATGGCGCATGAGCTTATGAACGATATGAAAACGCTTGGAGATTGGGACGGGTATCTGCGGTATGGGAAGTGGATCAATGATATTCTGACTTTCTGTAAAAGCAAGTAATGGAGGATGATCTGACAATGGGAATAACTAATGTAAATGAACAAGGTTCCACATATGGAGCGGCTTTCAGAAATAAGCCGGTATACTTCATGACGGGAAAAGAGACGGAGGCATTTTTTGACGGGAAGATGCGCAGGAACATGGAGCTGCGGGAGGATACCTGTACCCTCAGCAGCAATAACACTTACCGCAGACAGCATACCACTTATGAGGTTTCCGATAAGGACAAAGGCAGCACATTCCTGGATTTGAATTTTCTGATCAAGGATGAGACCAGCAGCCTGAAAGGAAGCCTCAGTGATAAAAAGGATGTGGATTTTTATAACTTCTCCATCCCATTTATGAACTTCCAACGGAATTACTTTGGCGTTGAAGCTTACATTGATATGCCGGAGGGCTGTGATTACGACCTTACCCTGTATGACGAGTATGGCAACCAGGTGGGGAAGGCAGAGTGGGACGGCGAGGGGCGGAAGAAGCTGACCGTCCCTAATTGGGATATCAATACCAATCAATACTGCTTCAAGGTAGAAAACGGAAACGGGGAGGAGATTTCCCCAGATGATTATTATAAGATCAGTTTTCATGTTACTGAAAACAAGGAGCATGAAAAGACGGATGCCGTCAGGGAAGCATATGGGAACCTCCACGGGGCATACAGTCAGAAAGACGAAAACTGGCGGGAATATCTTGATCAGTATAATGCCGTCTTAAAGGAGACGGAGCAGAATTATATAAAAGAGCTGGAGCGGCTCCACCAGAAACAGTTTGACAGCCTGCCGGAAGAAAAGAAGTATAAGGGCGGGCGCACCGTGGATGAACTGCTGCAGGACATGGCAGATGGGAAGGACTTAAACGATGCGGAACTGGAGTATGTGAAGATTTTTGCCAACCTGAAAGACATGGAAAAGGCGCAGAATAAAGCGGAGCTGAAAAACAGCTTTTCAGATGATTTCGTAAAGGATCTGGAAGGCATGGGCATTTCCCGTGATGACATAGAAGGGATGCAAGTACGGATTGGGAGCAATGGGGATGTGTCCGTGGACGGGATAGAGGACAAGGGCGTCCGGGAACAGGTGCAGAAGCTGATAGGTGAAAAGTATGGTGACCGGATGTACCAGTATTACATAGGGATTGCGGACAGCGTGGGAGACCTGTCCTCCAATACATACCGGTATGCCACGGACATACAGGAAGTCCGGCGCTACCTGAAAGGGGTTACGGGGGAGGACATTTCCTTAGAAAATCTTTATCTGACGCCAGACGGGAAGATTGGAGGGCTGCCGGACAAGGCGGCTGATCTGATCAATAAGACAAAGGACAATGCCAGGATAGAACGGATGAAGGATGCGCTGGTGGATATCATAGGGAAGATCAGGATAAGCGGAGACTTGGGGATTCCCGATTTCACTTCACAGTTCCAGTTCAAGGATGGGGCGTTCTCCGTGGCGGACAGCGGTTTTGCGGTGGATATGGGCGCACTGGATGGCCGGTTTACACCAAAGTCCTCCGGCAATATGTATTCCGATATGTATAAATATCAGTTCAAGAAGGTTTTATAAGACCCGCGGCTGCGTATCCCGAATAAGACGTAGCTTGATAAGGCAGGGCAGGCATCCCCGGCGTTCCGGCAGAACGGGGAATCTGCTTGGATTTATTACAAGGGAATAAGGGCGGCTCTGACCAACAGAGGAGCCACAGATAGGAAAAGGAATTGTGAGGTGGGCTCATGGGAATTTCGGTTTCAAGTACACTAAATTCGGCCATTACGAAACACAGTATGTCACTGAGCAGCAGAGGACCTGACTGGTCTTTGATCCCAAGCGCTGGGAAAAGCAATAAATCAAAGGCCGAGTTTGCTGATGAGATCAAGGAACTGGCACGGAGAGCCGCGGAGACTACGAGCAAGAAAGAACTGGAGTATATCCACAGCCAGAGGGCGAGGTTATGTGCGGAATACATATCTGACGTATCGCCCGACAGGAGAGCGTTGTACCGGCAGGCTGAAAATTCGCTGAAGAGACAGAACGGCAATCCGAAATGCCACGGGAGCGGGGAACTGACGCTGCTTGACTTTCTGGAGGCGGCAGACGGGAGGATGGATGATCTTGCGGAAAAGAAGTTTGCGCTGGCAGGGGGCGGAACGCTGACCTGCCCGATCCTGACAAGCGGGGGATATGGCGCGGATATTTACTATCAGGGTACAAAGGTGCTGACATATCTCGGTTCGGGATATGGGTGGGCTTGTGAGAGGACTCCGGCTGAACGGGAAAAGGAAAGGGAGTTTTATGGGATTTATTTTGATGAGTACCGCTCGCTAAAGAATGGACAAGGGGCAGAGCTGGAGGAGTTACCGGATTATCTGGAGGAGAAGCCGTCTTTTGACAGGAAAGCATAAATAGGGGGATTTGAATAACCAATAAGATTTCAAAAATTCCGTGAGCGCATATCCCCAATAAGCCACAGCCTGACAGGGCAGATACCCCCGGCGTTCCGGCGGATTGGGGAATCGGGGAGCAGGGGTGGCAATGTGGTAAAAATTTCGTTAATCAAAATGTATATATGGGAGGTTCAAAATGAGAAAACAAGGTAAAATACTAAAAATAATTTGGTGGGTGTATATTGCCTTATTGTTGGTCTTTGTCGTTGTTAAGTTCAAAGGTTCATTTTATGAATTAACTGATAGGATTAGTACCTATTCAATGCAAGGTTCAATAAACTATAATCTTATTCCATTCAGGAGTATGTCCACTCAGATCAAGTACATTACCCAGTGGTGGGCATTAAAAAACTTATTGGGAAATATAATTCCATTTATCCCGTTTGGTTTTCTTTTGCCTATTGCATACAAAAAATTTAGTTCAACGATAAGTGTTTTCTTTACTGGCCTAGCTTCGATACTGTTAATAGAGATTTTTCAATTCCTTACTAAACTTGGTACTTTTGATGTTGATGATATTATTCTTAATATGATAGGAATTGTTTGCGGGTATTTGATGTTTTTGGTCATTAAACATTTTTGTGTAAGAGAGAAAGGGCGGAGAGGCGGTATGAAAAAATGTATCATGTTAGTCTTTATATTGGCAGTAGGTATGTTTAGCATCGTTGGTTGTGGGGATAAGACAACTAAAAGCAATGCTTCAGATGCAGATGGAGCGTATTTCAGTAACAATGAAGAAAAAAAACAATTTACTGAAATTATTACAGCTTCTGGTGAGACGATTGGTATCATTGACAACAATAAAGAAATAGAAAGATTCGTAAAACAACTGGATATTGAATCTTGGAATTATATGGAACAGCTGCCTGAAGATATAGACTTGGTATATAGCTATATAACATATGAGGTAATTGATGAACCTATATTTTTACAGGATGGAATACCGTTAGTTAATAAGAGTACCTTAGAATTTTATATTTCCAGTAAAGGTGAATATATTATACGAGATTATAATCAGGAAATAGAAGCAATAGCCAGAATATCAGAAGAGGCGGGACAGTTTCTTAATGCGCCGGAAGACTTAGAGCTAAATAAGAATATAACAGCGAAGGACATACTGGATGGGTGGGGACTTGATTTTTATGTGCCAAATAGTGATATTGAAAGTGATATTGAAAAAACAGATGATATAGAGAATGCCCGATATTATATAGGTGAAACATCCTTTACAGAAGAGGAACTACGCAAGACTTCTAAAGAGCAGAAGATACAGTTTTACGGAGCAGACAAA
>OFFM01001647.1_pt1 | contig 11675 bp, 10 predicted proteins | sample 1521401 | NCBI WGS metagenome assembly OFFM01 (sample SAMEA3504118, study PRJEB24116) | mouse gut metagenome | biome: mouse gut; feature: mouse-associated habitat; material: faeces | place: Denmark | collected 2011
TCATGGAAAAAGCGGTCAAACTTTTCTTTAAAGTTACTAATTTTCAGGGACTTTTACAAGTAATAACTAATTAAAAATCAATCATATAACTGACAAAAATTAATTTTTGTCATCTACTAAATTTGCTGTATCGGGACGAAAGTATTAATTTTGCGGCGACATTAACTTCAAATTCATTCATTATGGCTAATATCAACATGCCTGGCGCACCGCTTTCTTTTGAGAATGCCGTACGCCGTGTACTCAGCAACTATGCAGGTTTCAGCGGTCGTGCAAGCCGTGCGGAATTCTGGTGGTTCATGCTTTTCACTTTTATAGTAAGTGCTGTATTCGGTGTTCTTGCTGTGGTGACCGGACTTAAGTTTTTCGCATGGATCCAGAACATCATCGGTCTGGCTCTCCTGATTCCTTCGCTTGCCGTGGGTGCCCGCCGTCTGCATGACACAGGTCGTGCGGCAGGATGGCTCTTCATCAACCTTATTCCCGCAGTGGGCTTCATCATCTACGTGGTATTCTGCGCACAGCCGAGCCAGGTAGGTCCCAACCGTTTCGGTGAGCAGCCTGCAAACTGATTCAGATTCCGTTCATGAAAAATGAACCCGCAATCCGACCGTCAGTGGTCGGTATCGGCGAGCTTCTTTGGGATATCCTTCCTGACGGGAGGAAGCCCGGGGGAGCTCCCGCCAATTTTATACACCATGCGTTGCAGTTCGGCTGCGACGCCCGGCTTGTCAGCGCCGTGGGTCGCGACGATGCCGGCGACGCCCTTGTAGCCTGGCTCGAGGAGATGCATATTCCTGCAGATATAGCGCGTGTGCCGTTCCCGACCGGGAGCGTGACCGTAGAGCTTGATGGCGCAGGTGTGCCCACGTACGATATACGCCGACATGTGGCGTGGGATCATATACCGTTCACGGACGAGACGGCGCAGCTTGCGCGACAGACAAAGTGCGTGATTTTCGGTTCGCTCGCGCAGCGTTCGTCGGAGTCACGTCAGACTATAGCGCGTTTTGTGGATGCGATACCAGAGGAGAATGATCCGCTGATAGTTTTCGATGCCAACCTGCGTCAGGATTTCTATGACCCGCAGTTGCTGCAGCTGTCGATGCTGCGGTGCAATGTTCTGAAGATAAATGATGATGAACTGGAGGTGTTCCGTGGGATGTACGGTCTGCCTTGTGACTCAGTTGCCGATGCCGCACGTGCGCTCATGGCGCGTTTTGATATCAGAACGGTGATCGTGACCTGCGGTGCGACGGGTAGCTATGTGATCAGCGGTGATGAGACATCGTACATAGCCACGCCGCCTACGGAGGTCGTGGATACGGTGGGTGCCGGTGATTCGTTCACGGCAGCATTCGTGGCGTGCAGTCTGCGCGGAATGCCGCTGCGCGAAGCCCATCAGCGGGCTGTCGACACGGCGGCATTCGTATGTGGTCAGCATGGTGCCACACCGGAGCTTACAGATATTCTTCGGCGGTGACCCGCAGACGGTCGTCGGTGGTGAACACCCATGGTTTCCCCGTAGGAATCTCAAGGCTCACCACATCGGTAGCCGTGAGGTGAAGCAGCATCATGGCGAGTCCGCGCAGTGAGTTGCCGTGGGCGGCTATGAGCACAGTGTCGGTCGAGGCAAGACGCGGCACTATCACCTCTTCCCAGCAGCAGCGCACGCGTGCTATGGTGTCCTGAAGCGATTCGGCGAGCGGTAGCTCATCGGCTGTAAGAGTCGCGTAGCGTGGGTCGTTGCCTGGGTAACGTGGATCGTCGGGAGTGAGGAGCGGCGGCAGTTCGGCGAAGCTGCGACGCCATTGGTGAACCTGTTCTTCGCCATATTTCTGTGCTGTCTCCGCTTTGTTCAGTCCCTGCAGGGCACCGTAGTGACGTTCGTTGAGATGCCAGTCCTTGATGACGGGTACCCAGTCGCGCTGCATCTCGGCGGCTGCGATCTGTAGTGTGTGTATTGCCCGACGGAGATAGGAAGTGAAGAAATATCCCGGTTGGAGTCCAGCCTGTTGTATCAGGCGTCCGGCTGTGCGTGCTTCCTCTTCACCTGCCGCTGTTAGCGGCACGTCGGTCCATCCGGTGAACCGGTTCTCAAGATTCCATTGGCTCTGTCCGTGGCGGAGTAGTATGATCTTTTTCATAAGTAAAAGAATTGTTTTATTTAAAAAGGGTGCCCGATCTGTGTGAGACCGGGCACCCTTTTTATATCAGTTATGAGTAGGTTTGTTCAGTCAGCCGGTAATCAGTAGTTCCACTGGCAAGCCACCATTCGGAGGTTGGGGCAAGCGGTTGTACGGAAGTCGACGATCTGGTTGTAGCGGCAGTTGATGTAGACAAGTGCCTGGTCGAATGAGACATCGAGCGTTGTGAGCTGGTTGTTGTTGCAGAGCAGACGCTGGAGGAATGTCTGGTTGGAGAGGTTGAGGGTTGTAAGATCGTTGTATGAGCAGTCTACGAACTGAAGGTTGTTGCAGTTGCTTACATCAAGAGTCGTGAGATCGTTGTATGAGCAGACGAGGTCGAGAAGGTTAGAGCAGTCGCGGACACCGAGTGTGACCATGTTGTTATCGCTGCAGATAAGAGTGCTGAGCGAGGGGAGACCCGATACGATCATTGTGGTGATCTCGTTGTCGTCGATGTTGAGGTTGGTAAGGTTCTCAGTGCCCATGAGGTTGAGCGATGTGAGCTTGTTGTAGCCGCAGTAGAGGTTCTTAAGGTTTGTGCAGCCGCTGACAACGAGCTGTTCGAGGTGGTTACCCTGACAGTTGAGTGTCTGAAGGGCGGTGTTTCCGGCAACGTTGAGCTCAACGAAGAGGTTGTTGCTGACGTTGAGGTTTTTCAGTGTCGTGGTGTTGTTGAGGGTAAGCTCTGTAAGACGGTTCTTGTAGAGCGCAACCTTAACGAGTGCGGGGCAGTTGGTGAAGTCGACAGCCGTAAGTTTGTTTCTTGAAGCATTGAATTCGGTGAGCGCTGCATCGTCGGCTACAGTGATGGAGTTAAGCGAGTTGCGCGATACGTCCACTTTTGTAAGCTGAGTGAATCCCGAAAGGTCGAGATTGCCGGCGAGGTGCTTGTCTTTCCATTCGATAGCTGTAACGTGACCGCCAACGATTGTGAGACCTTCAATGCCGCTGAGCGAATTGAGATTTGTGACCTTGAGCGCCTGTGCGTTTGTTCCGTCTTTTTCGGCGGCTTCCTGCAGGAACATCTTAAGCTGTTTGGCTTCGTTCTTGTCCAAGTTCTGTGCGAAAACTGACGTGCATCCGAGCACGAGAGCAATCATGAATAAAACCTTTTTCATAAATTTTAATAGTTGGGTTAATGTCATTTTATACTCCTAACAATATGGAGCCGAAAAAGGTTTTTCCGGAGAGGTCTTTTTTTTATTTTAACGTAATCAGTGAATGATGCTGTCTGTTGGTTGCGGGATATTGATTTTTCTTTAACTTTGCCATATGAATAGGGAGAATCAGAACATAGAGCACAAGCGAATCTGGAAGGATGAGTATCTGAAGTGGGTATCGGGCTTTGCCAATGCCCATGGCGGCAAGATTTATATTGGCGTCGATGACGATCTGACAGTTGTCGGTGTTGACGACCTTCATCAGCAAATGGAGGATCTGCCCAACAAGATTATCAACAATACCGGTGTATTCCCGGAAACTAATCATCTCTCCATTGATGGCAAGGATGTGATTGAGATTGTCATTGAACCGTCGATGATGCCGATATCCTATCGTGGAGTCTATTACTACCGTAGCGGAGCCACTAAGCAGGAACTTCGCGGCGCTGCTCTTCATCAGTTTCTCTTGAAGAAGATGGGGGTGAACTGGGAGGATATGCCTTGTGATGGAGTGATCTTGGACGATATAGACGATAATGCCATCAGTTATTTCTTGACTCACGCAATAGATGAGGGCAGATTGGATCCGGAGCGTCATAACTCAACAAAAGAAGATGTGCTTGCAAATTTGGGACTCTTAAAGGATGGTATTCCTACAAACGGGGCTGTGTTATTGTTTGGCAAGCATCCTCAGCGTGTGTTTGTCACCTCAAGTTTCAAGATAGGGAGATTTGGGGTTGATGATTCTGATTTATTGAATCAGGATGTTATTTCAGGCAATATCATACAGATGACCGATAAGATAATGCAGGTGCTGAGTGACAAATATCTTATTCGTCCGATTCATTACGAGGGTTTTCAGCGTAAAGAGCCGTTGGAGATACCGAAGGATGCTCTGCGCGAGATAATATTCAATAGCATTGTGCATAAGCTCCAGATTGGCACATGGAATCAGATGAGCATCTATGACGACCATATCCAGTTGTGGAATGAGGGCGTTCTTCCGGAAGACTACACCGTAGAGACGCTGATGAACAAGCATATTTCAAAGGCTCGCAATCCGAAGATTGCACATGTGTTCTTTCTCGCTGGGTTCATTGAGGCTTGGGGACGTGGCTACGAAAAGATTATGCGGGAATTTGACAAGGCAAATCTAAAACACCCCACATTCAGGGAGGAACATGGTGGTGTAACAGCCATTATTCCGCGTGAGATTTTTATGTCGATACGAGGAGGTCAAGACCCATCCAGCGCAAATGATGCTAAAAATGATGCTAAAAATGATGCTAAAAATGATGCTAAAAATATAACTGAACGTCAATCTAAGATTCTGTCACTAATATCTCAAAATCCAAATATCACTCTTGATGCCATAGCGGAAGCAATTGGTGTCAGTTCACCAACTATAGACAGAGAAATTGCAAAAATGACCAATCTCGTGAAAAGAATAGGGTCTAAGAGAGGTGGTTATTGGGAGATAATTGAGTTGTAAATTAGTTGCATTCAATGACGGAAACCTCCTCATGTTTACCTGGGAGGAGGCGGTGTCGTTTAATCAATAAATGTATGGGGTCAGAAGGGGACGGCGTCGGCGGGTGAGCCGAGGATGTCGGCGGTGCCTCCTGCCAGCGGGGTGGTGGGACCGGATGTGGGGATGCTTCCGCTGTTGAGCGATGAGCCGACAGATGTGAGGGTCATATCGGGTGTCTCCTCCCAGTTCTCGAAGCGTGCAAATTCCTTGCGGAAGCGCATCTTCACGTCGTCAACGCGTCCGCTACGGTGTTTTGCCACGATAAATTCGGCGAGTCCCTGTATATCGTTGCCTTCGGCGTCGGTTGATGACCGCAGATAGTATTCAGGTCGATGGATGAAGCAGACTATGTCGGCATCCTGCTCGATGGCTCCCGATTCACGGAGGTCGGAGAGCTGCGGGCGTTTTCCATCCTTGCTGTCGCCACGGCTCTCCACGCTACGGTTGAGCTGTGAGAGCGCCACGACAGGTATGTTAAGCTCTTTGGCGAGCTGCTTGAGTGAGCGTGAGATCATGCTGACCTCCTGCTCGCGGCTGCCGAAGCGCATTCCGGAGGCGTTCATGAGCTGGAGGTAGTCGATGATTATGAACCGCACCTGATGCTCGCGCACGAGGCGGCGTGCTTTCGTACGCAGTTCGAATATGGAGAGTGAAGGGGTGTCGTCGATGAATAGTTTTGCGCCGAGGAGGTTCTTGACGCGCGCCATGAGCTGGTCCCACTCCATGGGGCTGAGCTGTCCGCTCTTGATCTTCTCGCCTCCGAGCTCGCAGACGTTGCTTATGAGACGGTTGACAAGCTGCAGGTTGGACATCTCGAGTGAAAATATCGCTACCGGGATGTTGTAGTTGACCGACATATTCTTAGCCATCGATAGCACGAATGCGGTTTTACCCATCGCGGGTCGGGCGGCTATGATTATGAGATCGGACGACTGCCATCCTGATGTGAGTTTGTCGAGCTCGTGGAATCCGCTCTCGAGTCCGGAGAGTCCGGAGGCACGGTTGGCTGATGCCTGTATCTGCGAAATCGCCTGTGCGATCACGGGATCGATCTGCGTCACGTCTTTCTTTACGTTGCGCTGGGTGATCTCGAAGAGTCTGCCTTCGGCTTCCTGCAGGAGGTCGTCGACGTCGTTGCTTTCGTCGTAGGCTTTCTTCTCTATCTCGCCGGCGAAACTTATGAGTTCGCGAGCGAGATATTTCTGTGCTACAATGCGTGCGTGATATTCGACATTGGCTCCTGAGAGCACGCGCGATGTCAGTTCGGAAACGAAAACGGGACCTCCGACGTCGGCAAGCGTGCCGTCGAGTCGCAGCTGCTCCGTGACGGTGAGCATGTCGATAGGCTTCTGCGCTGCCCCGAGGTGCTGCACGGCTTCGTAGACGAGGCGGTTGGCAGGTTCGTAGAAACATTCAGGTTTGAGGATGTCGCACACGGCGGTATATGCGTCTTTCTCAAGCATGAGTGCTCCGAGCACAGCCTCTTCAAGCTCAAGGTCGCGCGGGGGGATGCGTCCTCCGAGATCAGGTTGCTGCTTGTTGCGTCCGGGGGTGTATCGGTTCTGTTTTGTTTCCATACGGCAAAGTTACGATAAAACAGCCACTCGGCGCCATTGTTGCGCCGGAAGTTTTTTAATACTTTTCTACAATGTTTGAAACTTACCGGCGTGTGGAGCAGTCATAGTAGCTTCATGGCTGTGGCAGCGGTTACGGCTTCAATGGAGTTGCCCACGCTCAATTTCTCCAGTATATTCTGGCGGTGACGGTTGACTGTATTAATTGAGATGCCGAGTTGAGCGGCTATCAGTTTACTTGGCATACCGTCGCGTATCAGGGAGAGTATGTGCCGCTCGCGTCCGGTGAGGAGGCGATGGCGTTTTGCCTGTAGTTGAACGATGTGAGTCGTACCGGTTGCTGTATCGAGTATCACGGGGCGTATGCCCGTTTCGTCGGTGTGCTGATCTGCCGATAATGAGTAGCGGCAGAGGATCAGCCATATCTTTCCGCCGGGGGAATTGTGCAGCACCTGTGTGCTGTTGTCCACGTAGATGTATTTTCCATCATTGGCGCGCATACGGATGCGGCATGTGGCTTTGCATTTCAGTTTCTCCGAGTCTGAACTTCTGGAGTCGGCGAGCCTAAAGAACTCATATTCGAGCATCCTTTTGTCGACCAGATCCTCCGGATGCATGAGGTTGTAGATCTCGTCCTCGTCGCTTGATGCTACATCTGTCTCGTATGGCGAGCCGGATTTAGCTCCACGAAGACCGAATAATGCAGCGAATCTCCCGCTGTAGATGTAGCAGCGGTCAGAGGAGGCATCGGTTATGACTCGGCAGTCATCATCAGTGATGGTGACTTGTCGCGTTGTAATACGGTATTGCTCAACGATGTCCGGATCAAGAGTCTCCGCATTCAGATTTTGTGCGGCATATATAGCGGCGAGTTCCTTACGGAGTACATCCATGGTTATTTTTCAGTATTGTAGTCCCGGATGGGGCGGTTTAACTTTGCAAAGTTAATCTAAAATCAAGAAGTTTATGAAGGGTAGAATCGTTTTTCTCGATTATCTGCGTGTGATGGCATGTTTCATGGTTATCATGGTGCACTCGTGTGAATTCTTTTTCATCGACGGGTCGGAGATCGGTATCCGTTCGATGTCTGACGGTTTCTGGGTAAGTGTGATAGACAGCGCGTTCCGGTGCTCCGTACCTCTGTTCGTGATGATCTCCGGATATCTGCTTGTTCCTGTCGATACGCCGGTGCGGAAGTTTTTTAGCCGGCGGCTTATGCGCGTTGTTGTGCCGTTTGTGATATGGTCGGTGCTCTATGCGACTCTCCCTTATCTCTGGGGCGACATGAGCGGCGATGACGTTGTGGCATCCATGCTTCGTCTTGCCTATAACTTCAATGATGCTGCGGGTCATTTCTGGTTTGTATACATGATAATCGGAGTGTATCTATTCATGCCGGTGATCTCACCATGGATCCAGAAAGTGAGCCGCCGCGGTCAGGAGTTCTATCTGACGCTGTGGGGATTGTCGACACTATTTCCATATATACGTGAGGCTTGCGGTGATATCTACGGCGAGTGTTACTGGAACGAATTCAATATACTATGGTATTTTTCAGGATTCATGGGTTATATCGTGCTTGCGAACTACGTGCGCCGTTACGTCGACTGGAGTGTGCGGCGCAGCCTGCTGACCGGGGGAGTGCTCTATGTTGCGGGCTATATATTCACGGCTATGGTGTGGTATGGAAGAATACCGATGGCTGCTACTCTGCAACAACTTGAGCTTAGCTGGCGCTTCTGTACCCCCAATGTGGTGATGATGAGTTTCGGCGTGTTTGTGATAGTGCAGTCGTTATACCGCAATGCGCGTGAGAATGTTGCGGTGAGTTGCATTTCGCGTCTAAGCTATGGTGTATATCTAATGCACATTCTGGTTCTCGGTGCCGTTTACCGTCTGTTGGAAGGGATGATGCCGACACTATGGACAATACTGTGCGTGGGTGTACTTACGTTTGTCGTGTGTGTCGTGATAGCGCGTATGCTTGAATGGCTGCCGCGCAGTCGTTATCTGCTCGGTTGATAGCCGTGAATGGTTTTCCGTGACGGCGTGTCAGTGACAACCGCAACTGCAATTCCCGGATGTATGGCGGCATGCATCCGGTTTTTTCCCTGTGGACGTGCGGTGGCAGCTGTCGGCGAGGGGACAGCCGCTGCATGATGCGGAGTCCTTGCGGCGTCGGCGTGTGGTGCGGCGCACTATGTAGATTATGCAGACCAGGATGATGAACCCTACGGCTATGCTCTGGAGCAGCATATTTGTGCTTTCGGTCATGATCTGAGATGAGGAAGAAGTATTGTGGTGAACTCCTGCACGAAGTTGGGGGTGAAGGTGCCGTTGGCGAGGTTCGCCTCGATTTCGTCAATATGCCAGAAGCGGAGTTCATCGATTTCATCGGCAGGTGCGTTGAAGCGGGCATCGGAATTGACGTGAAGGATGAAAGTGTTGACCATCTCGCGCTCGCGTGCTGACTCAAACAGGTAGCTTGTGAGCAGTGTCGCCGCTGAGGCATCTATGCCGATCTCCTCGCTGACCTCACGCAGCAGTGCGTCGTGCACAGTCTCCCCGAAATCTACGTGGCCGCCCACAGCCGTGTCCCATCGTCCGGGCTGTATATCTTTCAACATCGACCGTTTCTGCAGCAGTATGCGCCCACGTTCGTCGATCACGTGCAGATGCACCACGGGGTGAAGCAACTTGGCTCCGCTGTGGCATTCGCCACGTGTGGCGGATCCGATTACATTGCCGCTCTCATCTACGACGGGAAATAGTTCAGCCTTGTCAACCTTCATTGTAATTGTGTTATGCTTGTTTCGACTTGTATTTCTTGGCTATGGCGCTGTTCAGGCGTGCCGGCGTCAGTTCCGGAGAGAACTCTTCAAAGCCGAGCCGCAGCGGGCATCCCTCGCGGAAGCGTGAGCAACCGTATGCTGTGCGCCCTTTCACTATGTGTCCCTCCCCGCATTCAGGACAGGCTATCTGCTCCAGTTTGCGCACGGAGGGTTTCCGTTTAGGCTTAGGAGTGTCGGTTGCGGTCTTTTTGGATCCCTTCCCAGCCGGTGCCTGCTCAACAAGAATCTTGCGCTGTGTGTTGTCGTTGAGCACGTTGAGCACAATGACACCGATCATCTGCTTAAGTTCGTCGATAAACTCGGCTGCGGAGTAGTCGCCACGCTCTATGCGGCGCAACTTGTTCTCCCAGAGTCCGGTCAGCTCGGCGCTCTTCAGCAGTTTCTCGTTGATTGTGGCTATGAGGTCGATCCCCGCCTGCGTGGGGAGTATGTTCTTACGCTCGCGCCGCAGATACTGGCGTTTGAAAAGCGTCTCGATGATGGCGGCGCGTGTGGAGGGGCGCCCTATGCCGTTCTCTTTCATCGCCTCGCGGAGTGTTTCGTCATCTACGGTGCGTCCGGCGGATTCCATGGCGCGCAACAGAGTGCCTTCGGTATACGGTTTCGGCGGTTGTGTGGTCTTCTTGACCATTGCCGGCTCATGCGGACCGCTCTCTCCAGGGTCGAAGTGGGGGAGCACCTTGTCGTCGGAATCCGCCTCCTGCTCGTTCCCCTCCTTGGCTTCCGGCGTATCGCCGAACACGGTCCGCCATCCGGGTGATGTGATAACCTTGCCGGTAGCCTTGAAGCCACAGTCGGCAACCTCAGCCATGACCGTTGTTGAGGCGAAGCGGCAGTCGGGGTAGAATGCGGCAATGAAGCGCAGTGCTATGAGATGGTAGAGTTTACGTTCATCGCCGACGAGCACCGAGGGAGATTCGCCGGTGGGGATGATGGCGTGGTGGTCGGTGACCTTGGCATTATCAAACACCCGCTTGCTCTTCGGCAGTTTCCCCGCGAGCAGTGGAGCCGTCAGTGTGGCGTATGGAGCCATGCGCCGCAGTGTGTCGGGCACCTTCGGATATATATCCTCGCTGAGATATGTCGTGTCGACACGCGGATAAGTGGTCACTTTCTTCTCGTAGAGCGACTGAATGAGGCGAAGCGTGACCTCGGCGGTCCATCCCCAGCGTTTGTTGGTCTCCACCTGAAGGGATGTGAGGTCGAAGAGCCGTGGCGGAGACTCGCGTCCCTCCTTCTCCTTGACATCGGTTATGGTCAGGGGAGCGGTACGGATCCGGTCGATCACCTCCTGTGCCGAGGCTTCGGTCTTGAAGCGTCCGGCTGTGGCATTGAATGTCGCGCCGCGGTAAACGGTCTTAAGCTCCCAGAAGTCTTCCGGACGGAAATTGTCGATCTCGTGCTGACGGTTTACAATAAGTGCGAGCGTGGGTGTCTGCACGCGTCCGATCGAGAGCACCGATCCGGGCTGTGAGTATTTCAGAGTGTATAGCCGGGTTGCGTTCATGCCGAGAATCCAGTCGCCCACGGCGCGCGATAGTCCGGCATGGTATAGATTGTTGAAGTCAGCCTGCGGACGGAGATTGCGGAAGCCCTCGCGTATAGCCTCGTCAGTGAGCGATGATATCCACAGTCTCTGAACGGGGCATTTTGTCTCGGCGAGCTGCATTACCCACCGCTGTATCAGTTCTCCCTCCTGTCCGGCATCACCGCAGTTGATCACCTCGTCGGCTTTCGAAATGAGGGTCTTTATGACATCGAACTGTTTGCGGATGCTCGCCTGGTCGATCAGCTTTATGCCGAAGCGTGCAGGGAGCATAGGCAACCGCGATATTGCCCATCGGCGCCACTCGTCGGTGTAGTCGGCGGGTTCCTTGAGCATGCAGAGATGTCCGAAGGTCCATGTGACGCAGACGTCCTGACCTTCGTAAAACCCGTCATGACGGCTGTTAGCCCCGAGAATAGCGGCTATGTCGCGTGCCACGCTCGGTTTCTCCGTTATGCAGACTTTCACTTTCCGATGGTGATTATCCAGGTTGACTCTCCGCGCGGACCGCTTACTGTTACAGTCGCCGTGCCGACAGGTTTCATAGCCGGGAAATCAATCTCGACAGGAATCAGTCCGTCATCCTCCCATTGGAACCAGCGGCGCAGGTCGGCACCGTCGAGATCTGTGCACAGTGCGGCTATGTCGCCCGGCGCGGTAAGTATCATTGAGTCTATGCGTGAGGATGTGTGGGGTGTGCCGCGCAGTTTGCCGTACAGGCGTGTCACATCGTCGCGGAACATGATACTATCGGCAACGAGTGTCAGCACTCCCGATGAAGCCGCGTTGCAGCGGCGTGTGACGGTGGCTGTCGCCGGGGTGG
>OFFM01001649.1_pt1 | contig 11661 bp, 5 predicted proteins | sample 1521401 | NCBI WGS metagenome assembly OFFM01 (sample SAMEA3504118, study PRJEB24116) | mouse gut metagenome | biome: mouse gut; feature: mouse-associated habitat; material: faeces | place: Denmark | collected 2011
GTTAATCCATCCCATCCGCGCTCGCAACGAGCTGCGCAGCAGCGAGTAAGAGAAAGATCCGCGCCTAAAAAATTCCTTCCCAATCTTCCCAGCCAACTCAGCCAAAGTTAACGGAAGAACGGGGGGGTGACGGGAGAACGGCTGCCCTGGGAGGAGGGGCCCGGCGGTCGACGAAGTTTCTCCCCATAACTCCCAGAATTCCTATAACTCCCAGAACTCCCATCACTCCCAAAATTCCCATAAGCCCCGGAATTCTGCCATAAAGTTAAAAATATATGAATAATATGAATGATATGAAGACTACGCCTCACAGGCGGATTATACTCGATGTGCACACCCATCATGCGCCGCCGCAGCCGGAGGGGATTGTGGCTTGCAGTCCGGCTGAGGGGGGCTCGGCACAGGTGCTGCCTCCGGCGGGGGAGTTTCCGGTGCAGTTCTTTTCGGTGGGGGTGCATCCGTGGGATGTGAAGGGTGTGGGGCTCTCGCCGGCACAGATAGCGCAGCTGCGTGAGTGCGCGGCGCGGCCGGATGTGGTGGCAATCGGCGAGACGGGCATCGATTGCGTGCGCCCCGGTTGTGCGCCGATGGCGGGGCAGCTCAATGCGCTGCGCGCGCATGTGGAGATTAGCGAGGAGTTGCGCAAACCGCTAATCCTGCACTGTGTGCGCGGTCAGGAGATGATTATCGCCGCGCGACGCGACATGCGCCCGGCGATGCCCTGGATAATACATGGATTCCGCGGCAAACCGTCGGTGGCGCAGATGCTGCTTGATGCGGGGTGCTATCTGAGTTTCGGGGTGCAGTTTAATGCCGCGTCACTTCAGGCAGCGCCACTCGACCGGATTCTGGCCGAGACTGACGATGCGAGCTGCCGTATTCAGGATGTAATCGCGGGGTTGCAGTCGGCTCGCGGCGACGTGACGCCGGACCTGCTTGCAGCTAATGGGCGCGCCATCTGGCAGTTTCCCTGAGCGGGGCTTAATCTCATTCTTGGTAAGATGGGGAAGGAATTTAGGGGCGCGGATTTTTTCGCTTGTCGCTGCGCGACTGCGCCGCGGATGGGAGGGATTAACGCGGATTCTTTTTTGTAATGCGCTGGGTTACACGCGGGTGGGGACGGATGCATCTCGGCGCTGGGCGCCTTGATGCTCGCGGATGGCTGCGCATTCCCCCTTGATGCTGGGTTTACGGGAGAACTGGGAAGACTGGGAGTTATGGGAGGAGTGGGAATTTTGGGGTGGGAGGGATGGGATTTTTTGGGGAGGTCAGGGGAGGGAGTCGAGGAGGGCTTCCAGGCTGGCGTCGGGGGGGAGGCTGAGCTTCTTGCGGATGCGGTAGCGGGAGGTGTTGACTGTGTCGGGCTTCACTGATAGCACCTGGGCTATCTCCTTCGAGGTCATCCCTACACGGATGTAGGCGCAGAGGCGCAGGTCGGTCTTCGATAGCGCGGGCCACCGCTCCTGCATAATCTGGAAGAATCCGGGATGCACCTTCTCGAATTTTAGCTTGAAATAGCGCCAGTCGTCGTCGGCTGTTAGCTGACGATGGATGGTGTCTTTGAGTGGCGCCGTCGATGCGGGGTCCTCCCCTTGATGCTCGAGTTCGTCGATCTGACGGGCGAGGTCCTTGAGCTGCGCGTTCTTCTGCGCCATGAGCAGGGTTGTCGAAGCGAGTTCCTTCTCCTTGGCCTCTATCTCGAGGCTATACTGGCGGTTGAGCAGCGTGAGTCGGCGGTTCTCCTCCTCCTCGAGCTGGCGGCGCGTTTCGGCGCGTCGGCGCCCCGACCACATCAGGCGTAGCAACAGCGCAGCAATCACGAGCAGTGCCGCACCAATGGCCAGAGCCAGCGTCAGTCGCCAGCGCGAAGTGCGCGCATCCTCGGCTATGCGGCGCTCATAAGAGTTGATTGTGGCCAGATGCTCGGCGCGGCGTACACGGTCGGCGCTCTCATGATGATATAGCGAATCGCCAATCACCTTCAGCCGCGCATGATAGAGCGCCGCGCTGTCAGGGCGCCCCAGCGCCTGCCAGGAATCCTCGAGCGCCTCAAGGATATGTCGCTGACCTGAATAATCCTCCAGACGCTCGGCCACACGGCGTGCCGAGTCGAGAAACCCGATTCCCTCGCGGTGCAGCCCCTGGCTATGGCGCAGAATCCCCATCGAGAGGAGCGCCAGCACCGACAGATGCTCATTGCGGATATGCCGGCTGATCTCATACCCCTTCATAGCCGCCAGCGAATCGGCATAATCCGAGATGCGGAAACGCGACACGAGCAGATTGGCCATATATATCGAATCGGCCACCACATAGCGGTTGCTCTCCACGCCGCGAATCACATCGAGCGCCTTGGCCGGATTGCCGAGCAGGTAATGGATATTGGCGATATTGATGCGGTTTTTGGTGGCGCAGGCCTCGCTCCCCACCTCGCGGAAGAGGCGTTCCGCCTCCTCATAGTTGCGCAGCGCCTCATGATACTCGCCGAGTTCCTGCATCACCACACCGATAGCCACGAGCACCTTCGCCTCCCACATGCGGTCGCCGTGGCGGCGCAGCAGCGGGAGTTTGTCGCGATAGACCGAATAGGCCTCGGCCAGGCGCCCATGGATGCGGAGTCGGTCGGCGCGCAGCAGCGAGAAGCGCAGATGGTCGTAGGGGTAGCGGGCCGAGTCGCAGAGCGCCAATGCGCGCGCGCTCAGCAGCGCCGATGAGTCGGGCGCCTCGGTAAAGAGCACCCAGGCCCGCCAGAAGCATCCGCGTGCCGTAAGCTGGCGCGGGGTGGCGCCGGAGGGTTGCGTAGGGAACCCCTTCACCACATTCAGCAGGTCGCGTCGCGGCACATCCAGAAAGGCCGCCCGCTCCATCATCGAATCATACGCCTCACCCTCATCGCCGATGGGATCCCAATACGAGGCAAACCCCGCGGCATGCACCCCGCAGAGCGTAGTCAGCAGAATTGTCAATATGGTCAACCGGAATCGAAGCATATGGCAAAGTTAGAAAAAATATCCGCACAATCGATTTACAACCGCGTCAAGATGTGGCTTTTAAGCCATTTGTACATCAATTGTCTATATAGAAATTTTGACGGCTGCCGGATTGAGTGTTATTTTTGCGACCAAATACTATATAAATACTATAATGATGTATCTCCCGACCATCCACAATCATACCCGGACAGAGAGGAGGAGATACGACATCGCAACTAACTTAAACCAACAGCGTATGAGACAATCCTACATCTTCACGCTCTTAGGGCTGACGGCCCTGGCCACACCTGCAGTAGGCCGGGCTGCCGCCGATGACGCGCCCCCGCAGGGGATGGCGCGCATCATCCTTGAGGCCCATGACCCGTATGGCGACGCCACTTCTGGTTTCCAATGGGTTCTCGATTCGTCGCACTCATCTTACGGTGACATCTTCGATGCCGGCGGATTCATGTACTTCGGTGACTACGCCGCTTTCGATAAATCGCTCCCGGTGGGGGCCGATGCCGTGGCGGGTTCGGCAAACTCGCTCGTGGACGGAGAGCTGACACTCGACGTGCCGGCCGGAGTCTACGACTGGATGGTGGTGGCTGCCCGCCCCACCGGCATATATATGAGCTGGGGTGATGCCGCAGCAGTTGATGACTTTGAATTTGTGGAGGGGGGCGTATACCGTGTGGTGTGCGGCGCCGAAGAGCAATTCGGTTCACTTCTCCCCTCGGCCTCGCTGCAGGTAAGCTCCGACCTCGAACTAAGCAAGGTGCTCACCCCGCGCTCAGGGGCCGACCTCTCGGATGCCGAACAGGTGACCATACTCATCACCAACACCGGCAGCCGCGACATCACAGGATTCACAGCCTCCTACACCATCAATGGCGACCTCACCATCCACGAGGATAACCCCGATGTGACCATCGCCGCCGGAGAGAGCCACACCTACACATTCACCACACCCGCCGACCTCTCGGCCCACGGCGACTACCTGGTGGATGCCCGCATAGACTCGGCAGCCGACATGCTCCCCGCCAACAACGCCGCCTCAGCCTCATGCCGCAACATGGCCCCGACAGCACTTCCCCTCAGCCTCGACTTCTCGCTATATCTCGACGATGATTTCGATGCCGACTGGACACTCTTTGACCTCAACGGCGACGGCAGCAGCTGGTACTATACGGAGTATATGATGAACAATGTCGGCGAGCAGGGCACAGTCTGCGTGTCTGGCCCCACCAACCGCAACTCGCTCAACTCCGACGACTGGATGATCTCGCTCCCCCTCAGCATGAAGAGCGGCCCCCACAACATGCGCTTCGCCCTGACAAATGTGGTGGCCGGACGCGACACCTCGCTCGAGGTGGCCATCGGCCAAGCGCCCTATCCTGAGGATATGCAGGTGATAGCCAGACTCACCACAGCCGACAATTTCTGGAACGACCGACTCATCAACTTCCCCATCGACACGGAGGGAGTCTACTATATCGGATTCCGCTATATCGGTGGCGACGACAGTGTGCTGGCCATGAATGGACTCTGGGTCAGCGAGGGTGAGGCAACAGGCCAACCGAAGATGGAGACTGAATCGCTGCTGCTCCCCATCTCAAACTGCGACCTTCCGACCGACGCGCGCCTCGGCATGCGCGTCATGAATCTCGGCACCGCCGCGCTTGAGGATTACTCACTCACTGTGAGTGTCAACGGCAAGGCCACCACCACACGCTTCACCGACCCGATCGAACCTTTCGAGAGCGCCGACCTCTATGCCGACGCCACCTTCGACCTCTCGGCCATAGCCACCTACGACATCACCATGCGCCTCGACGGCGCCCCCGAAGCGCTTGAGAAGAGTGCCACAGTAGAGTGCATGCCCCCCTACACCGACCTCCCCTTCACCAGCTACTTCTCGTATAACCAAAACACCGACATGTGGACCACCCTCCAGCCCGACAGCTGGAGCTTCGACCCCATAATGCTCATCTTCGACACCCACCGCCATGGCCGCGAATCGGGTCTGATGACGCGCGGTCTGGCCCTGACACACCCCGCACGCATATATATCGAATATATGGCCGGAGGATATGACTGGAGCCAGATGGCAGTATACATCGGGCGAGCCGGCGAGGATGTGAGCACATACACCGAGGTCTTCCGCGACACATACGTCGACGGCACCGCCAAGAATGTAGAATTACTCGCTCCGATCGACGGACCCGGCAACTACTCAATCGTGATTGCCGACGAGGGTATGGAGTCGTCGGAATCATTCATCCGCCTCAACCTGGTGACTGTGTCGGAAGCACTCCCTTATGACATACGCGTCAACTCGATAGAGGGTCCGGTGGCCCGCTTCATGCCCGAAGCCCACACCGGCCGCACCGGCACATATATAGCCGAAGTCGAGAACCGCGGTTCGGAGACGATGCAGGGGATACGCCTGATTCCCACCGTAGACGGCATCGACCAGACCCCCACAGCCGAAAGCGTCACCCTGCAGATGGGCGAGAAGGCACTGATACCTGTCAGCATCGACCTCCCGGCCAAGAGTGCCGGAAAGAGCATCACCGTCAGCATCACCGCCGAGGGTGACACCCCCGACGAATATGCCGATGACAACACCTATCAATATCCCACCATCACCGTCACCGACACCACTCTCGCCAACGAAAATGTCGAGATCGGACCCGTAGGGACCGGCAATTCCGGTATGCCGATAGGGATAGGCACCGTCTACACCCTCGCCGCCGACTCCGACCTCACCGCCGTGCAGCTCGGCATGGCCAGCGCCGACGACCATATGCCCTCGGTCACAACAGAAATCGGACTCAACATCTACCTGATTGATGAAGCCGACAATATTGTGCGCCGCATCTACGACGCCACGCAGATGCGCGGCAAGGAGGGATGGCTCACCTTCGACATGCCCGACATGCGCCTCGCCGCCGGTCGCTACTACTTCGAAGCCGAACAGACATCGACGTGGAACATGGGTCTGCTCTACGACATCGAGAACTACGCCACCTGCTATCAGCGCCAGGGTGACCATCTGACGCGCACCATGGCGCATCCGCTGGCCATACGCGCCACCTTCGGCAAGGATGCCGTGGTCTATGCCAAGGATGCCGCCGTGCGCGCCATCACTGCCCCGGCCACCGACTCGGCTCTCTTCGATGCCGAATCTCCGGCTGAGGTGCGCGCCATAATCCGCAACAACGGTTATCAGGCCGCCGAATTCAATGCCGAGATGCGCCTCGACGGCCGGGTGCTCGCCGGCACCACCGTCGCGCTACAGCCCTATGAGGAGCAGGAGGTGTACTTCGGCACCGCCGACCTCTCAGAGCCCGGCGACCGCGAAATCGAGGTGGCCACACTTCTCAAAGGGGACGAGAATCCCGCCAACGACTCATGCATCAAGAGAGTCGAATCGCAGCAGGAACTCTCCCCCCTCTTCCTCGACTTCGAATCATGCGCCGACTTCTCGGCCCATGGCGACGCCTGGAATCCACGCTGGACCACAGTCGACTATCTCGGACAATTCACCAACTTCTACTGGGCCTACAGCTTCCCCGGCAGCGGTCAGCCCGTAGGATTCATCGCCTTCAATCCGGCGGCTACGGTGCCCTCGATGATTGAAGAGGGTTTCCGCGGAGTGACCCCGTACAGCGGCGAGCGCTTCGGCATGGTGTTCGTATACGACGGATTCGCCCCCGACCCCGATGAGCTTCCCGAGAGCGACGCATGGCTGATATCGCCGCGTGTCAAACTGGGTGAGGATTCACGGTTTGAGGCCTATGTCAAGACCCGCGACCTCGAGAGCCCCTCGATGAAACTCGAGCCCTTCCGCGTGAAGGTGTCGCTCACCGACACTGAGCCTGCAAGCTTCGTCAGCGTTGGTGATGAGCACTATGAGGCGCCTGTAGAGGATTGGGGACTTGTGAGCGTCGACCTCAGCGCCTATGATGGCAAGGAGGTGTATGTAGCCGTGCAGTATATCGGCAAACCGGGGGTCAACGACGCCCTGATGATCGACGATGTGCGCATCGTCACCACCGACACCTCAGGTGTAGCCCCCATAGAATCCGGCGAGGCCTGCGAAGTGCGCGTGGAGGGGCGCGACATAATCGCCCCGGAAGGCTCGGTAGTCTTCACCACCGACGGACTGCGCTGCGGAATGCGCTCGCTTGGAGCCGGCATCTACATCGTGGTCACCCCCGATGGCGTCAGCCATAAGCTCAGCGTGCGCTAAGACCCGCCAAAACAATTGAAAAACGCTTGAACTTAGATTTCGATTCAATAGCCGGCGCGGCAGCCTCCGTGAGGAGACTGCCGCGCCTTTTGCTTTTGGGAGGCCCTTTTTAGGGCCTCTGCTCTTTGGGAGGGCTGGGAGTTTTGGGATTTCTGGGAGGGATGGGAGATTTTGGGGAGGGGGGAGAATTTTGGGGTTAATCGTGGCCGCGGAGGAGCGACTGGAGGTCGTGGAGCTTGGTGAGGGCCTGGAGGGGGGTGAGGTTGTCGATGGCCACATTCAGGAGCTCGTCGCGAATCTGGCTGAGAAGGGGGTCGTCGAGCTGGAAGATCGAGAGCTGGCAGGCTTCCGGGGCCTGTAGGCTCTCTACATTGGCCTTGCGGCTCTTCGGCGTGACGCTCCGCTTGGCTTCCTTTCCGGATTTTGCGGAGGGGGAGGCACCCTTACGTGCTCCTTCGGCCTGCGCTGCATCCGCCGCCTCATCAGAGGGGGCCGCAGCGTTCTCCTCGAGCTGGCGCAGCACCTGCGAGGCGCGTTTAACGATAGCCGGAGGCATACCGGCCAGTTTCGCCACATGTATGCCGAAGCTATGCTCCGAGCCGCCGCGCATCAGGCGGCGCATGAACACCACCTTACCATCAATCTCGCTCACCGCCACATTATAGTTGGCGATGCGCGGGAAGAGACGCTCCATCTCATTGAGCTCATGATAGTGGGTGGCGAAGAGGGTCTTCGGATGGGCGCGTTCATTCTCATGAATATGCTCCACGATGGCCCAGGCGATGGATATGCCGTCGTAGGTGGAGGTGCCGCGGCCAAGTTCGTCGAACAGGATCAGCGAACGCGGACTCATATTGTTGAGAATCGCCGCCGCCTCATTCATCTCGACCATGAAAGTCGACTCACCAGCCGAGATATTGTCGGAGGCGCCGACACGCGTCATTATCTTGTCGATGACACCGATTTCGGCCGACTCGGCCGGCACGAAACTGCCGGTCTGGGCCATGAGGGCTATGAGCGCCGTCTGGCGCAGAAGGGCCGACTTACCGCTCATGTTCGGTCCGGTGATCATCATTATCTGCTGCTTGTCACAGTCGAGGCTCACAGAATTGGCCACATAAGCCTCACCCGGCGGCAATCGGCGCTCGATGACCGGATGGCGCCCATTCTCGATGCGCAGCGAGAGCGAATCGGTGATGACAGGGCGCGCATAGCGGTAATCCTCAGCCACATCAGCCATAGAGAGATAGACATCGAGTTCGGCCGCAGCCTCGGCATTGCGTATTATGGCCGCGATGCGGGTGGTGAGGCGTTCGAGCAGCGCTGCATATTCGCGGCGCTCGAGAATCTCGATATTCGAGCCGGCCGAGAGAATCTCCTCCTCGCAGCGCTTCAGTTCGGGGGTGATATAGCGCTCGGCCCCCACGAGGGTCTGGCGACGTATCCAGGTGTCGGGCACCTTATCCTTATGCGTGTTGCGCACCTCGATATAGTAGCCGTGTACATTGTTGAAGCTCAGTTTGAGCGAGGGTATGCCGGTAGCCTGTGTCTCGCGGCTTAGAATGGCATCGAGGGCCGCACGGGAGTTGCTCGATATGTCGCGCAGGCGATCCAACTCGGGGTTGACGCCGGCGGCTATGAAATTCCCCTTGTTAAGATTCACAGGAGGGTCGCTGACGATGGTGCGGCGAATGTCGGCGCGCACATCCGCCAGGGGCTCGATGCGTCGCGCCAGTGCCTCGAGAGGGGCGCAGTCGGCGGCCTCATCCAACAGTCCGGATGCCACTCCGGCCATCTCATCAAGCGCTATGGCCAGCGACTGCAGCTCCTTGGGCATGATGCGCTGCGTGGAGAGGCGCCCCGAGAGGCGCAGCAGGTCGCCCACACGGTGCAGATGGTCGCTGAGGCGTTCGCGCAGTTCAGGCACGCGGAAGAAATGCTCCACGCAATCCTGACGCGCCGATATGGCCTTGATGTCGAGCAGCGGCATCGCCATCCAGCGCTTAAGCAGACGCGAGCCCATGGGGGTGACCGTGTGGTCGAGCACATCCACAAGGCTCATGCCGGTCTCCGACTGCGGGGCCAGCACCTCGAGATTGCGCATCGTGAAGCGGTCGAGGTGCATGTAGACAGATGAGTCGATGCGGGCCAGCGCCGTGATATGGCGTGTATGGGTGTGGCAGGTGAAGTCGAGATAATGCAGCAGACTGCCGGCGGCAATCACCGCCTCCTCCATATGGTCGACGCCGAAACCCTTCAGCGAATCGGTCGAGAACTGACGCTTCAGGCGCTCGCGGGCCGCCTCGGTGGTGTAGATCCAGTCATCCTGCTCATTATAGCAGCTCTTGAACGAGATAAGCGACTCACACATCTGGCGCGAGCCGCGCATGCGCAGTGTCTCCTTGGGCGATATTGAGGCAAGGAGTTTGTCGGCCATCTCCGCGCTACCCTGCGCGCATAGGAACTCGCCTGTGGAGAGGTCCAGGAACGCCACACCCACCGTGACATTCCCCTTGCGGTCAGGTTTGCTGAAATGCAGCCCTGAGAGGAAGTTGTTCTCACGCGGGGGGAGGGTTGCGTCGTTGAGGTTGACGCCCGGGGTGACGAGCTCGGTTATGCCGCGCTTCACGAGTTTCTTGGTCAGCTTAGGGTCCTCAAGTTGCTCGCAGATGGCCACACGGCGTCCGGCGCGCACCAGCTTAGGCAGGTAGGTGTCGAGAGCATGATGCGGAAAACCGGCCAGCTCGACCGAAGTGGCCGCGCCGTTGCCCCGGCGTGTGAGGGTTATGCCCAGAATCTCGCTCGCAGCGATGGCATCTTCAGAGAAGGTCTCGTAGAAGTCACCCACACGGAAGAGAAGTATCGCATCGGGATGCTTGCGTTTCATCTCGGTGTATTGCTTCATCAGAGGTGTCTCGTTCTTCATGCTCTATATTATGATGTATAATTGCTTTTTATGTAGATTTTGGAGGGGCTGCCCGGCTCAGGCGCCGAGCGGAATCATGGAGAGCATCCATGTGGACATCGCCACATAGATGAGCAGACCCACGACGTCGTTGGTGATCTGTATGAAGGGGCCTGTGGCGAGCGCCGGGTTGATTTTCAGTCGCTCGAGGGTGAGGGGCACGAGGGTGCCGAAGACAGTGGCGAAGATGACGACGCAGAATAGCGACGACGCCACGGCCAGCGCCACGGCATAGGCATGCGGCTGGGTGATTAGCACATAGGCCAGCACCGCACCCGATATGACCACTGCATTCATGAGCGCCACGATGACCTCGCGCCCTATCTGGCGTCCGGCATTCTTGAGCTCAAGTTTACCGTTGGCCAGGCCCTGCACCACGATAGCCGAGGCCTGCACACCGACGTTGCCGCCGGTGCCACCGATGAGGGGGATGAATATGGCCAGTACCGTCACGGCCGCGATCTGCGCCTCGAATCCGGTGAGGATAAGCGAATTGACGATACCGCCGATAATACCGATGAGAAGCCAGGGGAGGCGCGCCTTGGTCTGCGCGAAGACGGAGTCGGCCGCATCGATATCACTCGAGATACCCGAAGCCAGCTGATAGTCGCGCTCGCTCTGCTCACGCACCTCATCCATGACGTCGTCGACAGTAATCTGTCCCACGAGTCGACCGATGCTGTCCACGACCGGCATCGCCACGAGGTCATACTTCTCGAAATCGATGGCCACATCCTCGATGGGGGTGTCGGTGCGCACCGCCACCGGGTCGGCCTCCATGACATGCTTGATTTTGCTCACCGACGGATGCGTCACCATCTTCTTCAGCGGCAGCACACCCTTGAGGCGCTGGTCGTCGTCGACCACATAGACGTAATATATGTCATCGAGATCCTCGGCCTGGCGGCGCATCTCCTTGATGCACTCAGGCATCGACATATTCTCGTTGACCTCGATCATCTCGGTGCCCATCAGACCACCCGCCGTGTCTTCGTCATATTGCAGCAGGTCGACGATATCACCGGCCTGCTCCATGTCGTCGATATGCTGGATTACCTCCTCGCGGTCCTCCTTGTCGAGTTCCTGGATGAGGTCGACGGCATCGTCGGTGTCGAGAAGGTCGATGAAGTGTCCGATCTGTTCCGGATCCATCCCGGAGAGGAGCTTGCGGCGGTCCTCGACATCAAGCAGCATCAGCACCTCGGCCTTCTTCTCATTATCATCGATGAGATTGAAGAGCCATTCGGCCTGGCGCAGGTTGAGATGGTCGAGTATCTCGGCGATATCGGCGGGGTGCAGCTCGCGTATCTCGCGCATTGCCCCTGATTCGTCGTGGTCGTCGATGAGTGATTCGAGGAGTTCGATATTTTCGTCGTTGATCTCTTTCATTTTTCCCTAAGAATCTTTGTACTGAACTGATTTAAACTTTTTTCAAGGTCAAGCTTTATTAAGATTTTGAGCAGGTT
>OFFM01001652.1_pt1 | contig 11651 bp, 8 predicted proteins | sample 1521401 | NCBI WGS metagenome assembly OFFM01 (sample SAMEA3504118, study PRJEB24116) | mouse gut metagenome | biome: mouse gut; feature: mouse-associated habitat; material: faeces | place: Denmark | collected 2011
ATCAGGTCCCTGTCAGCTCCTATACCATGCCCAGCGAGCTGGACAACTGGACGGAGCGGTTCGCCGCCTCCGAGGGGATTGACCGTCCTGTGCTCGCCGGGCATTCCTTCGGCGGTCGTGTGTCGATCGTCATGGCGTCGCGCGGCGATTACAATAAGGTGATTCTTATAGATGCCGCCGGTGTTAAGCCGCGGCGTTCGCTCGGCTACTATGTCAAGGTCTACTCATTCAAACTCTCGAAACGTCTGGCTGTACTCTTGCTCGGCAAGCGCAAGGCGCAGGAGCGGATAGAGCGGATGCGCGCTCGCCGAGGTTCCGCCGATTACGCATCGGCATCGCCACGTATGCGTGCCATAATGAGCCGGGTGGTCAATGAGGATCTTTGCCGTTTCATGCCATCGATAAAAGCGCCTACACTGCTCGTGTGGGGTGAGAATGATACGGCGACTCCCATAGCCGACGCGCGAAAGATGGAGCGGCTCATTCCCGGTTCGGGGCTCGTAAGTTTCCCGGGATGCGGTCATTACAGTTTCCTCGACAATCCGGTGCAGTTTGCTGCCGTAATTAAAAGTTTTTTGAATTCCTGACAGTTATGATTATACAGATTATCTACACCCTGCTCATGGTGCTGGCGGCGCTCAACTTATGCGCCGAGCTCAAGCGCGACCTTATGATGATGCAGCAGAACTCCTACCGCACGGAGCGCTATATGCGCTGGCTGCGGACGTCGGGCGACACCACATCTGTGCCCCGTCTCGTCGGGTTATGTGTGTTCTTCGCGTCGATGGTCGTGTTCGGCGGTCAGAGCTGGGGCATGGCGCTCATGGGGGCTTTTGCCGGTGGCAGCTGCGTTATGCTTATGCGTGCACGCTACAAAAAGCCTCTCGTCTGGACTCCCCGCGCACGTCGCATATACTGCGTTGCAGCAGTGCTTGCGGTTGTTGTGACAGCTGTAGTTCTGGTGCTTGGAGGAGGGGAGACGGCTCTGACGCGTCTCTTCGCGGCTACTGTGGCTCTTACCGGTCTTTACTGCGGCTCGCATGTGCTGCTGATGGCTGCCGTATGGCTGTTGCAACCGGTCGAACGGTCGATCAATGCCGGCTACCGCCGCGATGCAGAGCGCATACTCGCTTCGATGCCTGATCTGAAAATCATAGGCATCACGGGCAGCTACGGCAAGACGAGCACTAAGCATTATCTGCACCGCATACTCTCGGAACAGTTCTCCGTGACCATGACTCCCGGCAGTTTCAACACCACGCTCGGTGTGATCCGCACCATCCGCGAGCATCTGCGCCCCTATGATGAGATATTCATCGTAGAGATGGGTGCCAAGCAGATCGGTGATATCAAGGAGATCTGCGATCTTGTGCACCCGCAGTCGGCTATTATAACAGCTGTCGGTGAGCAGCATCTCGAGTCGTTCAAGACCATAGAGAATGTGCAGAGAACCAAGTTTGAGCTTGTCGACTCGCTTCCGGCTGATGGATTCGCTGTGGTCAACAATGATTTCCCTTACGCGGCATCGCGCCCGGTGTCGAATGTCGAGGCTGTGCATTACGGCATAAGCTCCGTCGACGGCGCCTTGTGGCGAGCTGTTGATATCGTATATTCTGCCGACGGAACAGATTTCACCGTGGTAGGACCGGGCGTTGAGATGCGCATGCACACCCGCCTGGTGGGTGAATGTAACATCTCCAACCTTCTGGCTGCTGTGGTCATGGCTCTGCATTACGGCATGACTCCTGAGAAGATTCGCTTTGCCGTGGCCGATATCCGTCAGGTGGAGCACCGTCTGAGCATCAAGCGCACTCCCGGTGGAGTGACCATCATCGACGATGCTTTCAATTCCAATCCCACCGGTTCAGCGATGGCGCTCGATGTGCTCGGTGCCATGAAGGGCGGACGGCGTATCGTCATAACCCCTGGCATGATTGAACTGGGGGCGCGGCAGGAGGAGCTTAACCGTGAGTTCGGGCGCAAGATCGCTGCATCGGCTGATATTGCTATCGTGGTCGGGCAATACAACCGCGACGCGATACTTGCCGGACTCAGCGACGGCGACATGGCTGATGCCGGCATAATCCTTGCCGATACGTTCGCCCAGGCTCAGCATACGCTGCAGACGATGGTGCGTCAGGGCGACACCGTGCTCTATGAGAACGATCTCCCCGACACTTTCAAGTGACACGTATATTAAAATAGATTTTTCAATAGTTACTTACTATAAGATATGAAGACTAACATTGGTGTTTTTTTCGGCGGACGCTCCACCGAGCATGAGATTTCAGTGATTTCGGCATCCCAGGCAATGCATGCCATCGACCGCACGAAATATGACGTCACGCCAATATATATATCCAAAGAGGGACGTTGGTACACCGGCGACGCTCTGCTCGACGTGGCAAACTACCGCAATCCGGCGGCTATGCTCGAGAGCTGCCGTGAGGTGTACATGCAGCCGGTCTATGGCGACTACAATCTCTACCTGCGTAAGCGTCCGATGTTCGGTTCGCCCGTAGCGGCTCACCTCGATGTAGTGATACCTGTCATGCACGGAGCCAACGGCGAGGACGGCACTTTTGAGGGTGTGCTCGACTTCATCGGCATACCATACGCCGGATGCGATGTGCTTGCCTCGGCTAACGGCATGGACAAGATCACCATGAAGATGATACTCCGCTGTTGTGACATCCCGGTGGTTGATTTCGTGTGGTTCACCGACAAGCAGTGGTTCGACAAGCCGGATGAGCTGATCGACCGCATAGAGTATACCCTCGGTTATCCGGTGATCGTGAAGCCCGCTAACCTCGGATCAAGTGTGGGGATCGGGCGCGCTGCCGACCGCGACCGTCTGCGCCAGTGCATCACCGAAGCATGTGGCTACTCGGCGCGTATAATCGTTGAGCACATGGTCGACAATCTCAAGGAGATCAATTGCTCCGTGCTCGGCGACTGCGACGATTACCTCACTTCCGTCTGCGAGGAGCCTATCAAGAGCGGTGAGATTCTCTCATACGAGGATAAATATATGGGTGGCACAAAGGGTGCGCAGGGTATGCAGGCTTCACAGAAGCGCATCCCGGCAGATCTTCCCGCCGAGGTGAGCGACCGTATCCGCTTTCTTGCCGGCGAGACGTTCCGTGTGCTTTCCTGCCAGGGTGTGAGCCGTGTGGATATAATCATGGATGCCGATAACGGCAACATATATGTCAATGAGATCAACACAATCCCCGGTTCGCTCTCGTTCTACCTCTGGGAAGCTACAGGAATCAGTTTCCCCGAACTCATGGATCGGCTTGTGAAGCTGGCGTTGAAGCGTCAGCGTGAGCGCGACCGCAAGACTGTCACCTACGATGCGAATATCTTCAGCCTCAGCGGGGGAGTGAAGGGTGGCATCAAGGGTGCCAAAGGTGTGAAGGGTAGCCGCTGAGCCATGAGTGGTAAGCTCCAGGGCTATATGCTTGGAGCGCTCGGGGCGGCGTCCTACGGACTCAATCCGCTCTTTGCGCTCCCGCTATATGAGGCGGGGATGACCGCCGACGGTGTACTGTTCTTCCGTTATCTCTTCGCTCTGCCGGTGCTCGCGGCGATGATTCTGCTGCGCGGGCGCAGTTTCCGCATCACCAGGCAGCAGGCGCTGATACTCATCGGACTCGGAATGCTCGTGGCGCTCTCCTCGCTCACGCTATTCCTAGCCTATAACTACATGGATGCCGGGATAGCCTCAACCATACTGTTCCTCTATCCTATCATGGTGGCGGTGATCATGGCAGCATTCTACCGTGAGCGGGTCAACAAAGTCACTATAGCATGCATAGCCGCTGCCATGGCGGGTATCGGGTTATTGTATCATGGCGACGGCGAGACGCTTAGCGCCGTAGGTACACTTCTCTCACTCGGGTCGGCTCTGACCTATGCGTTGTATATCGTGTGGATCAACAAGTCTGCCGTCAGCCGGGTGGCGACACTTGCCGTCACGTTCTACGTCCTGCTGTTCGGTGTGTCGCTCTTCGCCGTCCGTCTCTGGTGTGCCGGTACAGTCGCCACCCCACCCGCTTCCGCGCCGTGGCTCTGGCTCTGCCTCGTAGGACTGGCTGTTTTCCCGACGGCGATCTCATTTGGCTGCACCACGGCTGCTATTAACAAGATCGGATCGACACCGACGGCGATACTCGGCGCGCTCGAACCTGTCACGGCTGTTATAATCGGTGCCGCTGTATTCGGCGAACAGCTCACTCCGCGTATCATCATCGGGCTTCTCATGATCATTGGTGCTGTATCAATGGTTATTGCCGCCCCCACCGTAGCCTCACGCGTCGCCTCGATCCGCCGCATGTTCCCCTCCTTACGGCGTCGCCGCCACTGATCATTCGTCGATCGACACGCGTGTGACTCTCTCAAACAGGAAGCGGTTTCTGTTGAAATGGAAGGGCTGATACTCAGTATTGGTAATTATCGTATTGTTCCGGAATACGAGACCATCCACTGATTTCGCATATAGGATCGGAGCATCAAATGTTTCGAAGATATTGTTCTCTATCACTATGCTCTCCTCTTCTCCACCGTGGAAATACTTCTGCTGTTTATCAAGTTCGGGGATTTCAGGATAGATGGATATTACGGCATTGGTAAACTGATACATGCTGGTCAACGCATTGATGAAGCGGTTGTTGCGTATCATCACATTGCGGCATGCTCCTGTCTCGAACCATCCGTTGCAATCGCCGCAGAGCAGGATGGCAGTGCCTGATGTGTGGTCAAATGTGTTGTTTTCTACAATAGTCTGGCGTGGCGTGCTGAACAGGGCGCCGCGGGCACGGTTGTTACGGATAAGATTGCCAGTGAACATCACTTCTGGCGACCATGTGAGGTTTTCAATGCCGAAGTCCCCGGTCTCGTCAATCTCCGGATCAACCGGATTCTCGAAACATATCAGAAACTCGCGGGCGCCTTCCGTACGTTTTTTGTCATAAGGGGTGATTGAAGTGATCCTGTTCTTTGTGCCGGTCAGTTCCATAGTGGCTGAGCTGATGAACTGCACCTCGTCACCGGCAAATCCCCACTCGAATCCCCAGGACTGGTCGTGCATGTATCGTCCCACTAAAGTGTGGTCATCCGCACGACTCACAACTTTCAGATATGTGCCGTGCACATTTATGGCATCATCCATCATCCCCTCGTACAAGCCGTTGCGCGATATGATCTTACCCTTGCATCCGGAGAAATGGGTCGCGTCTGCCTGGGTCGTGAAATAGCGTGGATCATCGTCTCCTTTCAGGCATACCTGGAACTTATCGAGCGTTATATTCTCACAGACCTGCGCTAACAGACCCATCCCCTCGGCATAATGCACCTTTATGTTCTCAAGGGTGGTGTTGACATCCTGTGAGAGGAAAATGCCCGGGGTGGGACGCCCCCATCCGCGCATCACAAAGATCGTTCCCGGAACGAGCTTCTCGTCTTTCCAGTTGGGAGCCGACACATATCCGTCAGCCGTCATGAAAGCTCCCTTTGTATTACATCCGCGGTCGCCGGCATTGTAGACAATCCGGCGGGTGTCTTTTTCGAAGGGTATTCCCCAGCTGTGTCTTACCGTCCATCCGTCACCGTATGCCTCAAACACACTGTCGCGGGAAATGCGGTATTTTACCCAAGGTGCCGGTTTGAAGGTAATACCTTGTTGTGGATCATTGCTGATTATCTGCACTTGTGCTATATGCGGGTTCGTGAAATCAATGCTGAAATTCTTCAGTACGCAGTTTTCAGACTGTATAAGAGAGATCGGCAGCATTCTTCCATGGAACACAAACGAAGCGCCACTGCCGTCAAGTGTCAGCCGCTTCATCCCTTCCAACGCCATGCCGACCTTCTTCGGGTTGTCCTGATCATGGTTTGAAATGTAGTATTCCCTTACCGCAGCTCCTTTCTCATGGAAATTATAGGTGCCTTTATGAAAACGGATTACGATGCTGTCGCCCTCTTTACGTTCGGCATTGATCTTGTTCAGCATTTTCTGCCAGAGCACCGACATGTTTTTTGAGCTGTTGGCTTTCATGCCGAAATCTGCCACATCATACACTCTCGTTTCCTGAGCCCAGACAAACGAGGATAACAGGAGTCCTAACAACGAGCACAGCACCTTCTGTTTTTTCATGATTCTTGGATTCTGTAGGGTTAAAAGATGCGGAAGCCGGAGCCTATAGCCCGCCATCCTCTGCAAAAGTACTAATATTTTGATAAGTCCGATAACTTAAGCCTCTGAAATCTTCCCGCCTGCCTCCGCCCCCTCATTTCCAAACAATCTACGCCTCATCCAATCCCTCACGGCAGGCACGAGGCGCAGTTTGTAGGGGCGGAGGTATGGCGTGAGCGTAGCGCAGCCTACCTCCGTCAACCTGTACACCACTCAGAATCTCCTTATTAAACGATAGGCTGTCAACAAGTTTATTACGATTGAGACTCAATCTTGATTTTCTTCCAATACAATAAAGCAAATATCGCCAAAATGCTCTTTGCCTACTTCTTCACCTTTAAGGATTGGAGGCATAGAAATCATACCCTTCGATTCCAGAATATCAAGCAAATCCAACATCACCTCATGGTAGAAAATAATCTGACCAACTGTTTCTGTTGGAATGTTATGTTCGGCGCTCCAGGAATGACAGTACGACTTTACTGCTGCACTTAATTGTGTTGTAATGCTTTTGCAAAGTACATCAATTTTATCATTGTTGCCAACACGCATTATCGGTATAAGAATTTTTCCATCCTGATCTGTAAGTCCCCACCCGGAAATGGCATTTATCACCTCCTTATTTTCTATAGGACAGCCTTGAGTTTTGTTCACTTCTTTAGCAAAGGCTATAAGGCTATTTGATTTTAGCCAATATACAAGGTCATCCGTCCAGTTTTGGCGAATAGGTCCAAAGCCATTTGTACCTATTTTTACATGTGGGCGTGGGTTATACATAGCCCAGTATGCTCCGGTCCAAGTGCCGTGATCCTCACAACTCATTGGTGAGGCTAATTTTTCGTCATCCCATATATAGGTGTCGAGCAGATAGGAGAATATAAGGCTATAAGCTTGTTTTGCATATCCGGCTTTATCAAAATCTGTAATCAGTTGCCTTAATTCCGGCTCAATGATAGTAAAAATACTATCTGCAAACTCCTTGGACTGTCGACGAATAGTTTGTGTTTCCGTTTTTCCAAAGATTGGCATTTTGGTTGTATATATGCCATTCTCATAGGAAAGCAAATCACCGACTTCCAGTAATCGTAACTGACTCTTGTTGTAAGGAATGCCGAGAGAATCAAGTTTCACGGTTTTACCCGGTTCCACGAAGGCGCAGAGGATATCCCAGTTGTTGTCTGTAATATACTGCGAGGGGTGAAATCCCTGATATGAACAAAAGGCTGTTGTGTCGAACGATTTATATGGTCGTCCGACAATAGAATCTGTTTCTTGACCCAAAGCCATGAGAGGCGAAAGAACCATGCTCAAGACAAGGAATGGAATCTTGTTTCTTACTTTGTCTGTTAGTGTTTCTATGTAAGGGATTCTCCGAAAGGTTAAACCGCTTTTCATTGTTTTATAGTTATTATTCTCCACTGACTCGATGGAGAGGTTGGTTAAAGAAAGCGTGAGCCAACTATGCCACGTCATAAGTGAATACGTTTTCACTTACAAGATAAGCGTAACGTTTCTTATATTCCAAGATGTCGCAGATTGAGTTGCCTCACTCCAGTCGCAAAGTTATTAAAAATCTTTGAATCAGGAAGTGTACTGACCGAAGAAATCTGATACCACATTCTATGGATGCGCATTTGCGGAGGTAGGCTGCGCTGCGCTCGCGCCATACCTCCGCCCCTACAACCTCCGCCTCTACAAGTCCTTGTGAACTACGCATCACGCTTCCCTCAAAAAGTTCCGTGTCGTTCCTTATGTTCTGTGGCTGTTGCGAACGCAACAATATAGTTCTGTGTTGCATTCATCTTTTTCTTACCCTACCTTAAGCTATGAAAAATCAGGAATTGTAAACCACGTTGACTACCTACAGAATTTTGTGGGTTTTGCTGTGCAGATTTTGTAAGATTTCCATGCTCAAAAATGGGGATATTCGGGCAGTAATCACTAATTTTGCAGATTGATAACGAACAGAACGAGAAAATGGGATTTTTTGACAAGATATTCTCTAAGGAAAAAAACAAGGAAACGCTTGACCGCGGTCTTGAGCGCACTAAGCAGGGAGTATTCTCCCGTATCGCACGTGCCCTGACCGGCAAAAAGCAGATCGACGATGACTTCCTCGATGAACTGGAGGAGATATTCGTCACGAGCGATGTCGGCGTCGACACCACTCTGCGCATCATCGAGCGTCTGCAGGCACGCGTTGCGCGCGACGGATATGTCGGCACCTCGGAGCTAAACCGGTTGCTGTGCGAGGAGATCGAGGCACTGCTTGCCGACCGCCCCGACAATGTAGCAGGTGAAGACTTCCACCTCCCCGAAGGCGCACGCCGTCCATACGTGATAATGGTGGTGGGTGTCAACGGTGCCGGAAAGACGACCACAATAGGCAAGCTCGCCGCACAATACACCCGCGCCGGCTACAAGGTGATGCTCGGTGCCGCCGACACTTTCCGTGCCGCCGCTGTAGAGCAGCTCGACGCCTGGGCTGAACGCGCCGGAGTGCCTATCGTGAAGCAGAAGCTTGGCGCCGATCCTGCCGCCGTAGCCTACGATACACTGCAGAGCGCAACGGCGAAAGGCGATATCGACGTCGTGATCATCGACACCGCCGGACGTCTGCACAACAAGAAGGCTCTCATGGACGAGCTGACGAAGATACGCAACGTGATGCGCCGCATCGTGCCCGACACCCCTGATGAGGTACTGCTCGTGCTCGACGGCAGCACAGGGCAGAACGCCTATGAGCAGGCGCGCCGTTTCTCCGAGGCTACCGATGTCACAGGTCTCGTGATTACAAAGCTCGACGGCACCGCAAAAGGTGGTGTTGTGATCGGCATAAGCGAGAGCATGAACATCCCGGTGCGCTACATCGGTCTCGGCGAGGGTATCGATGATCTGCAGGTGTTCCATAAGCATGAGTTTGTGGAATCACTTTTCGGCAACAATTCCTGACCGACGCAGCCAATGGAAAAGCGTAACGTTGATGTCGTGACGCTCGGCTGCTCCAAAAATCTTGTGGACAGCGAGCGTCTGCTCCGCCAGTTGAGTGATTCCGGTCTTACTGTGCGTCACGATCCTCCGGAGGACTCCCGCCCGTCGGAGATCGTTGTGGTCAATACATGCGGCTTCATAGGCGATGCCAAGGAGGAGTCGATCAACACCATACTTGAATATGCCGCCCACCGCCGCAGCGGTGATGTGCGCCGGCTGTACGTGATGGGATGTCTCTCCGAGCGCTACCGCAAGGAGCTTCCCGCCGAGATCCCGGAAGTCGACGCCTGGTTCGGGAAAATGGACTGGAGCGGAATCGTGAGCGACATAGCCCGGCAATTCCCCGCCACTGTACCTTACGACCGCATAATCACAACCCCGCGCCACCATGCCTACCTGAAGATATCGGAAGGCTGTGACCGCTTCTGCGCTTTCTGCGCCATACCGCTGATCACTGGCAGGCATCACTCCCGCCGCCCGGAGGAGATCGTCGAGGAGGTTCGGATGCTTACGGAACGTGGCGTTCGCGAGTTCAATGTCATAGCACAGGATCTGTCGGCATACGGACGTGATCTGAATTCTGCGAAGCAGAGCGGACTTGCCGATCTTGTGAACCGCATCGCCGACGTGCCCGGTGTCGACTGGATACGCCTCCATTATGCCTATCCGGCTGATTTCCCGCACGATCTGCTGGGCGTGATCGCCGACCGTCCGAACGTGTGCAATTACCTCGACATAGCTCTACAACATATCTCCGACCCGGTGCTCAAGGCTATGCGCCGCCACGTCGACCGACGGCAGACTCTCGAACTTATCGATGAGATACGTTCGACAGTGCCCGGCATACATCTGCGCACCACGCTCATGACCGGTTTCCCCGGCGAGGGTGAGCGTGAGTTTGCCGAACTCATGGAGTTTGTCGAGACCCAACGCTTCGAGCGCATGGGCGCTTTCGCCTACTGCGAGGAGGAGGACACATACGCCGCCCGGAATTATACCGACTCCGTGCCGCAGGAAGTGAAGCAGCAGCGCCTCGACATGCTGATGGCGCGACAGGAGGAAATCTCGCTTGATATACAGCAGCAGAAAGTGGGTCAGACGCTCCGTGTGATGATCGATCGCGAGGAGCCGGAGTATTTTGTAGGTCGCACGGAGTGGGATTCACCCGAGGTCGATCCCGAGGTGCTTGTCCGCAAGGCTCCGGGACTGCGCCGCGGCGAGTTTGCCGACGTAACCATCACCGAAGCATTACCATTCGAACTCATCGGTGAGACAGATGCTTGACGTTGACGAGTCACTTCTGCAGGCGGCAGCCTCGGCTCTGAGCCGGAACCGCCCGTTCGCGCTCGTGCAGTACCCCGACGGCGTGGCTGAATTTCTCGACCTTACCGGCGCCGATGCTGCACGATTCCGCCCCTCTGCATTTCCTGAAGCCGGATGCAAACCGTTTGAGGCACGGTCGACAAGTTTCGACGACTATGCCCGTGCGGTTTACTCGCTTGTCGCGGAGCTTGAGGCTACCGGCGGCAAGGCTGTTGTCTCACGCCTGATATCTCTAACTGCCGCTGCTTCTCCGGTTGCCGTAGCCGCTACATATTTCGAGGCGTGCCCAGGCACATTCCGGGCGCTTTTCCTCACTCCCGCTACCGGACTGTGGATTCTCGCAACACCTGAACTGCTGCTGCGCCGCACGGCTGACGGCACGCTGTTCACAATGTCGCTCGCCGGTACACGACCCGTAGGCACCGATGGCGAGTGGGACGACAAAAACCGCCGGGAGCATGACTACGTCACGCGCCACATAACAGCCACCATGCGTGCACATGGCCTCAGTCCTGTGGTAGCGCCGCCATGCTCCCTCCCGTTTGGCAGCGTGGAGCATCTTTGCGAGCGGATAACCGCTACGGGCGATGCCGACTTCGACGCGCTCCTTGCCGACCTCAGCCCGACACCGGCAGTGTGCGGCTACCCGACAGCCGACGCGCTGCGGCAGATCGACCGCTGCGAGTCTCATCCGCGCGGCTGCTACGGAGGCTACATCGCTGTCAGCCGTGGTGAGGAGCGCGAGGCATACGTCACCCTCCGTTGCGCGCGCATAACCCCTGCCGCCGATGGTTCCTATACCTACTCGATATTTGCCGGTGGCGGCATAACATCCCAATCCGAAGCCTGCTGCGAGTGGCGCGAAGCCGAGGCTAAGGCTGCGCCGCTGCTCAACGCCATAAACCACACTATTGACAATGCCTGAACCTGACGATAACCGGAAAGGGTATCCAGCCCTGACTGTACTGATTGCCGTGATGCTCCTTATCGCGGCTTCGTTTGTGCCGTGGGGCGACTTGACGGGGGGCACGGTGAAAGACTTCTGTCTATGGTCTGATCTGCTTGATGAACCCGCCGACACACTCGCGGCAACCGAATCTACCGACGCTCCCATAGACCCAATGCTTGCACGCCTTATGGC
>OFFM01001653.1_pt1 | contig 11640 bp, 5 predicted proteins | sample 1521401 | NCBI WGS metagenome assembly OFFM01 (sample SAMEA3504118, study PRJEB24116) | mouse gut metagenome | biome: mouse gut; feature: mouse-associated habitat; material: faeces | place: Denmark | collected 2011
CAGCCGCCGTCGCCATGGCGGCGCTCGACGGCGTAGCCCGACACCTGCTCGGCATTGTCGTCGGTCCAGCGCAGCGACACCGCGCGGGTGCCGCCGTAGCCCAGCCCGAGCGCAGGGGCCGACTGTATCTCCCAGCTCGGCACCACCTCGCACTCGCGCGAGAATGCCGGGGCGGCCTTGAAGTCGCGGTATACCTTGCCGGCGGGGGTGAGATTCATGTCGCCCCAGAAGAGGGCGCGCTTCTCCTCGACCCAGTTGTATACCGAGTAGCGCTCGATAAAGGAGCATGTATCCATCATGGCAAGCACCTCCTCCATAAATTTGCGCTGCTTTTCCTGGCGGGCGGCCTTGTCGGCGGGCCAGGCCTCGTGGGTCCAGTTGGCGCCATTGTTCCACTCGGTGATCCACAGCGGGCGCCCGGTCTTGACGTGCACCTCGCGCAGATGGCGGTACCAGTCGTCGACCGAGCCGACCTGCACCGAGCTGCCGCTGCCGCCCCAGTAAGCGTGGATGGCCACGTAGTCGACGCGGTAATTGCGCTCGCGGCAGGCGTCCATAAACCGGTAGAGCCACGAGAAATCGGTGGTGGCGGGCGAGCCCAGGCGCATGCCGGTCATCAGATGGGCCGGCCACTCCTCGATGGCCTTCTCGACCGACACGGCCGACTGCTCGCCGTGGTCGGGCTCATTGTAGCTCAGCAGATGCGAGCTGCGCATATCGTTGAGGAGTTCGTGCCAGTCGCCGCCGGCGCCCCATTTCTCGGGGACAAACTCCTGATTGTACCGTATCTTGCCGCGGGTGTCGGGCGACGAGCACCAGTCGGCCGATGTGCCCCAGGTATAGCCCCAGGTGCTGCCTGTGAGGTCGCACTGCTGGTCGAAATATCCCTCGGGGGGATTGATCTTGTTGTTGCCGCCCACCCAGCCTTTCTTTGAGGGGCGCTGCCACAGGAAGACACGCACGTAGCTTACCTTGCCGTCGAGCTCGGCGGGCAGGCGGTCGAGCACGAGGTCGGCGTCTTCGGCGATGAAGCATCGGCTGTAGCCGGTGCCGTCGGGGTTGGTGGCCAGGGTGGCCATGTATCCGCGGGCGAGGCGCAGCGAGTGCATGCGGTCGTCGAGCGCGAGGGGCTTTATGTTGGCAGTCTCCACGCCGGGCGCGGGGCTGTTGGAGTAGTGGTATCCGGGCGCGTATGCCTCCATATCGCCGCTGAGGCCGGCGCGGCCGTAGGCCGTGAGCGGGGTATACGAGCGGCCATGGGGGAGTATCTCCGTGCCGTGGCGGTACACGCATATGCGTGCGTTGGTTTCCGGCTCAAGTCTCGCGCCCGCGACGGTGATGGAGCCGGAGTACATTGATCGCACGTCGGCGGGGCGTATATTGTCAAAAAACAGGCGGCATCCGGGGTCGGCCAGGTCGACGGTGACGCCCTCGGCGATGGCATCGCCGGCTGCGGTCACGTGCAGGTCGTCGGTGGCGCCGAGCGTCATGTCGGTCTCCACGCGCCCTACCACATGCAGCCCTGCTGCGGCCACATCGGTGGCGGCAAGGTTGATGGCGGCGAGGCAGCCCAGGAGGCTTATCAGATGTCTTTTCATGGCGTCGGGTGGATTACTTCACAATCACGACGCGGGTCATCGAGACGCCCTCGGCGCTCACGGCCACGATGTACTTGCCGGCGCTGAGCGACAGCTCACAGGCGGCGGCAGCCTCGGCGCGCGATACCATGCGGCCGTCGACAGTGTAGACAGCCACGATAGCCTTGCCGGCGATACCGTCGACGATGATGCGGCCACCCTCGACGCGTACCGACAGCGAGTCGGCGCCTACGGCGGCGATACCGGCGGTCTGGCGGGCAAAGTCGAGAGCCTTCTCAAGATTCTCCTGAGCCTTCTTCACCTCCGACTTGGTGTACTGGTCGGAGTTGGCGACCACCTCGCGGGCCTCGTCAAGGGCCATCGAGAGCAGGAAGTCGTCCATGCCGGTCTCGGCGATAAACTTCTCGGCCTCGGCGATGGCGGCCTTGATGTCGGTGAGGTCGTGGGCGGGCACGGCCTGGGTCTTGAAGTCTTCCATGGCAGCCTTGAGGGCGGCTACGGCGGCGAGCAGGTCGGCCTGGGTGGTACCCTCGGCGCCGACGGTAGCCTGGGCGGCTGCGATGGCGCTGCGCAGACCCTCTATGGCCGACGCGGGATAGTTGCCGGGCTTGAAGCCTTGCTCGGCACCGTCGAGCAGAGCGGTAGCAGCGGCAATCACATCGTTGATGCCGGTGCCGGCTACCACAGCGGTGTTGAAGGTGACGATGGCCTCGCCCAGCTTGGCTACCATGGCATCGACGCCGGCCTGGTTGATGGCGGCGCGGTCGATGGCCTTGGCCTCGGTGATGACGGCCTTGAAAGCGTCAAATACGCTCTGGGGGCACTTGCCCTCGCCGTCGCCGACGGCGGTCACACCGGCCAGGGCGGCCTCGGCGGCTGCGAGCTCACGGTCGAGGTTGGCAAACTTCACGCTTACCACCGACTTGCGCAGGTCGGTCATGGCATCGTTGAGGGCCTTGGTGCAGGCGTTGACCTCGTCCTGGGTCTTGGTCATGTCGGCCTCGGCAGCGGTGGCTGCTGCCAGAGCGGCATTGAAGGCGTCGATCTTATCCTGGGGATAGTAGCCGTCGAAGTCGCCGCCCTTGAGGTCGGCAAACTCATCGGCCTGGGCGGCGGCGATGGCCTTGCGCAGCGGAGTGCGGTCGACCGACACGGCGCCGGCGAGGAAGGCCTCGCGGGCATCAAGCAGAGCATCCAGGTCGGTCACATCGGGATTGGCGACAGCCTTGGCAGCGGCGATGGCGGCGGCAAAGCCGTCGACAGCCTCCTGGGGACGCTGGCCCATATCGGTGCCGACGTTGTCTTTCTCGGCCTCGTAGAGAGCCTCGCAGCAGGTGATGGCGTCGGCAAGCACGGTAGCCGCGGGCTGAGCCTCGGCATGGCCTGCAAATGCCTCAGTGGCGGCCTTGACTTCCTCGGTGAGGGCGTCGCAAGCCTCCTGGTCGGATACCTGCTTGGCATCGGCCTCAAAGCCGGCGATCTTGGCCTCAAACTCCTGGATGGCGCTCATGAGGTACTGGCCCACGGCCACACCTACCTCGGCGGCGCCGGCCTTGGCCTTGGCGGCGGCGATGGCGGCGTCGAGCTCGTCCTTGATCACGGAGTTGGGGTTGTTGACAAAGTCGGTGCGGGCCCGGTTGAGCTCGGCGGCCTTGGCGTCGACTTCCTCCTGGGTGGCGCCGGCGAGAGCCTCGGCGGCGGCGATTACGGCGGCAAATGCCTCGCACTTGGCGTCGCTGTACTGGCCTATCTCATTGCCGCGGTCGATATTGTCGAGGGTGTAGCGGGCGTTGGCGATGGCCACTTCAAGATTGTAGATATTGGGGTCGTGGGCGGGGTCGACACGCAGGAAGCGGGCCTGGTGGGCATCGTTGCCCTTATTGAGGCTCTGTATCACGAAATTGTTGCCGCTGGAGAAGGCGACCACCTTTGTGGGGTCGTCGTACTGTACCAGGGCGAAGTAGTCGAGATTGCCGGCGGTGGTGCAGTATACCACAGTCCACTTGGGAGCGTCGGCATCGGCCATCTCGGTGACATTGCCATCGTAGTCGAGCACCTTGCCGTCGTTTTTGACGATGAAGGTGTGCTTGGCACCCTCGACGGGCTGGAATGTCCAGTGCTGACCGGCGTTGCCGGCGGCAAACTCAGATGTCGACTTGGCGCTGCCGTCGTTGTTGGTCATAAACTTGCCCGAGTACTTGCGCACCGAGAAGCGGTAGGCGGTATTCTCGCGGGGCGTGAAGAAGGGGTCGATCTTGGCTGCGATGAAGTCGTTGATGGCGGCCTGCAGAGTGGCCACGACCTCATTGAGCTGCTCCTGTGTGGTGGCGGTATTGGCCTTGGCGGCGGCCAGGGCGGCCTTGATGGCATCGAGAGCCTCCTGGGGATAGTTGCCGGCCTCCTCGCCCACGACAGCCTTGGCGATGTAATCCTCGGCGGCGGCTACGGCGGCGTCGAAGCCCATGGTCAGGAGCTCGCCGTCGACGACCTCCTTGATCTGCCACTGCGAGACATTGGTCATGGGCTTGTTGGTATAGATAGTCTGACCGGCCGACTGATTGTCTGCGGCCATATATACCCAGCCGCTTTCGTTGAATTTCTTCAGACCGTACACCTTATTTACAAGGTCGATAATCTCAAACTCAAATTTGGCGACGTTCTCGCTGGGGTCGGTCACCACGGTGGTGTTCCAGTCACCCTTGCGGGCAAGGTAGTTGCCGTCTGACAGCTTGAGATTGAAAGCCACGCTGCTGCCCTCGACGGGGACGATTTCCCACTTCTGATTGTCGGCGGCGGTGGGGGTGTCGAGGACAGCCTCGTTTTTAGCGCTGACGGCCATCATCAGATTGGAGTAGGTGTTGATGATGTAATACTTCTTGCCGGCCTCGGCATTGAAGACGATGCGGGCGGAGTTGAACGCGGTCACAGCGGCATTGAGGGCGGTGTTTGCCTCGGCAAGTGTCGCAGCGGTGGCACCGGCCCAGGCGGCCTTGGCGGCGGCGATGGCGGCATCGAAAGCGTCGGCGGCCTCCTGCGGATAGTCGCCGGTGGAGTCGCCCACCGATGCACCTGCGCGCAGGCTGATGGCGCCGGCCAGGGTGCCATTGAAGGTCTTCACGGCGGCTACAAACGCGCTCAGAGTCGACGCGGCCTCATTGATCTGCGACTGCTCGGTGGCGCCGGAGAGCACACCGTTGGCAGCGGCGATGGCTGCGGTGAGCACGCTCTCTGCGTCGGATGTAAACGAGTCGCTGCCCTTCAGGTCGGACAGCGTGGCCTCAGCCGTAGCGATGGTCGACTCCAGGCCCGAGGTGAGCAGACCGTCGGTCGCCTCGACAAACTTCCAGGCGTGCTTGCCGTCGTTGCCGCTCTTGTCGGAGAAGATGCCGCTGCCGTCGCTGTTGGCGTCTGTACCGACGTATGCACTGCGACCAACATTCCAGAGCTTCACGTGGTCTGCCTCATGCGACTCCCAGAATGTATAATGGGTAAAGGTGTCGGCGGGATCTGACAGGAATACCTGGGTATAACCTTTGTCGCTGGCGATATAGCGGCCGTCCTCACACTTGATGTTCCAAGTGGGCTCGTCGGCGCCCTCTACAGGCACGAAGGTAAACTTCTGGGAGGTGCCGCTTCCGGCCTGCATGATTTTAAGACTGTTGCCATCGACTGTCATGAACAGACCGCTCGAGTGCTGTATCATGTAGGTCTTCGACGGGTCGGGCGTGAGCAATGCCTCGGCGCGCAGACCCTGCGCGAAGAAGCACATCATCACCACGACCAACGATAAAATTTTTCTCATGGTAAATAAAAAGCTGAAAAAAGGATGTTAGATATTTTGGTTTGGTATTAAGATTGCAGAAGGTAGCATGACCGACTTCGGCGATAGATGCGGCAAAAGTAGAGTATCAGTGACCGCATGACAAATTTTCACCCGTTTTTTACCGACCGTATTTTCGTACAATCGGGCACAAACGGGTGAAATCAGAATTTACCTACCTTTTTTTCACATTTTACGCCCGCCGCCGCAGGCGGTATCGGGCGTTTTTGGGGCGTCAGGCGCCGCGGAGCCACGACATCACGTCGGAGGCGGGGCGCCCGTCGCGCAGGGCATCGCGCATGTAGCGCATGGCCTCGGCCGAGTGGGCGTAGAAGCGGCGGTATCCCTCGCAGAGGTAGTTGAGGCCCGGCTCGCCGTCGGGGGTGACGGCAAAGCGGTTTTTGGGACACTCGCCGTTGCAGATGTCGAGCCAGGGGCAGCGGCGGCAGTAGCCGGGGAGGCTGTCGCGCTTGGCCAGCCCGAAGCGGGTCTGGCGCTCGCCGTGCATCATCTCGACCAGGGTGTGGGTGCGGATATTGCCCAGGCGGTACTCGGGAAATACAAAGTGGTCGCAGGAAAATACGTCGCCGTTGTACTCCATCACTCCGGCGTGGCCGCAGGTGCGTGCCATGGAGCAGACGCCCGGCTGCTCGCCGAGATAGTTGGCCAGCACGGCGTCGAAGAGCTGTATGAAGTAGGTGCCCACGTCGTCGCACACCCACTCGTCGAATACCTCACACAGAAAGCGCCCCCACTGCCCGGGCGACACCGAGAAGGGCGCCAGCTCCACGCCGCTGCCGCCGTCGCCCACGGCGGCGAGACGCCGGCCGTCGGTGTGGCGGGTGAGGCGCTCGACGATGGGTGTAAACTGTATGTAGCGGCACTCGATGTCTTTGAAAAATTGATAAAACTCGCGCGGATGGTCGGCATTGTAGTCGTTGACGACGGCCATGCCGTTCCAGTCGACACCGTGCTTCTTGAGCAGCTCGATGCCTTGCATCACCTTGCGGAAGGATGGCTGGCCGACGCGGTTGCGGCGGTACTCGTCGTGAAACTCGCGGGGGCCGTCGACCGACACGCCCACGAGCCAGCCGTTGTCGCGGAAAAAGCGGCACCACTCGTCGGTGAGCATGGTGCCGTTGGTCTGTATGCAGTTGTCGATGACCATGCCGGCACCGTACTTGCGCTGAAGCTCGAGGGCGCGGCGGTAAAACGACAGCGGACGCATCAGCGCCTCGCCGCCGTGCCAGGTGAAGAGGGCGCGGGGCTGAGTCTGGCTCTGCAGGTACAGGCGGGTGAAGTCTTCGAGCATGTCGTCGGTCATCACCATCGAGGGCGCGCGTCCCTCGGCAGGGCGAAACATCTTGCTCTTCTCAAGATAGTAGCAGTACTCGCAGGCGAGATTGCATGCAGAGCCGGCGGGCTTGCACATCACATACAGCGGTCGGGCAAAGGGTGCGGGAGGTGTCGTCATACATCAGTAACGTATGCGGCGGCGCGATATTGCGCCGCCGCAGTGATTGCTCAGATTGCTCAGAATGGCGGGCGTCCGCCGGGATGGCCGCCGCCGCGGGGTGCGCCGGGAGGCGGGCCGCCGGGGCCGAAGCGGTCGGCGTTGCGGTCTTTGGGCTGCTCGCCGGCGGCAAAGGTGGTAAACTTGTATGCGACGGTAAACATGAAGTACTGGCCGAGCGAGTTGGTGCGCACGTCGTCGATATAGTTGGCCGATATGGAGCGACGCACGTTGCTGTTCTGGCGCAGCAGGTCGTAGGCGCGCAGCGACAGGGTGAGGTTGCGGCCGCGCAGCAGCTGGTAGGAGAGGGTGGCGTTCCACATCCACACACGCTGGTCGTAGCCCTGGGAGTAGCCCGATGTGGCCGAGAAGTCGAGGTCGGTGTTGAGCACCAGGCCAAAGGGGGTGTAGTACGTGCCGTTGAGCGCGGCGCCGTATGTGTGCACGGTGCGGCCCGAGGCGGTCTGGAGCGAGTTGTGGACGGTCGAGAGCGAGTAGCGCGGACGCAGCTCTATCTCGGCGCTCTCGGGACGGAAGGCCAGCGCGGGGCGTATGTCAAAATTGAATGTCCCGGCGATGTTGCGCTCACCGTTGTTGAAGCCCACGGCGCGCGAGTAGTACAGCATCAGATGATTGTTGACGGTCCACGACTTATTGGCCAGCGGAAAGGATACCATATTCATGGCGCGCACGTCCCACACGCCGTTGACGTTGGTATACGATGTGATGCGGCCGCCGGTGGTGGGGTCAAATGTGGTGCGCGACACGATGGAGTTTTGGTGCACGTTGGCAAATACCATCGCCATCACCGAGCGCTGGGCCTTCTGGTTGAAGTCGGAGTAGCGCATGCGTATGCCGTGGGTAAAGGAGGGGTCGAGCTCGGGGTTACCGACCACTATCTGCAGAGGGTTGGTCATATCGGCCACGGGCTGCAACTGGCTCATCGAGGGCTGCGAGGAGCGGCCGAAGTAGTCGATGTTGATCGACTGCGACTTGCCGCGGCGCCAGCGGTAGCGCAGGTAGGGGGCGTAGTTCCACACCCAGCGCTCGGGGATGTTGCGGGCCGAGTTGATCAGGTCGGTCGACTTGGAGCGCGAGGGTACCAGCGAGGCGCCCACGTCGATGGTGTGGGTGCGGCCGGTGTGCTTGAATCCGGCGCGGATGTCCTGGTTGAAGAAGTCGTTGCGGAAGCGGTTGGAGAGCTCGTCGGAAAACACGAGGTCGGAGCCGATGACGGGGTCGGCATCCCAGCCGCCGGGGAAGTCGACGGGATGGTCGTAGGTGAGACGGTCGGCATTGTTCCAGCGGTATTGCACGCGGTATGCCACGGTGATGAAGTTGCCGCGGCGCACGTCGCCGATGGGCTCGGTCCAGCTCAGGCGGGCCGATACGTTGTTGCTCCAGTTGCGGTTGTCGGTATAGCGGTCGGTGAGGTCGACGGAGTCCTGGAGGAGGTAAAACTTATTCCAGGAGTACGACGACGAGTACTCGCGCACGTCGCTGAAGCGGTAGTTGGCAAAGAGCGAGAAGGCGCGCCCGGGCCGCGAGCGGAATTTATGGTTGTATATCAGCCGGCCGCCTGCCTCCCAGGAGTCGCCGCGGGAGTTGTCGCGGTTGCGGCTGGCTGTCACGGCCGTGCGCGAGGCGTTGCCGGCGCGGGTCAGGGCGGTGTCGACCGACCATGAGTTGGAGTGGTTGTATGAGAAGTTGGGCCGGAAGTCGACGGTATTGAACGAGTCGGGCTGCCACAGCACACGCAGGTCGGCGCGCAGATTGTTGCCGATGTCGCGGGCGCGGCGGTAGGAGGAGTAGTACGATGTGGAGTCGGCAAAGAGGTACTCGCGCTCGGTGCTCTGGCGGGTGTCGCGGTCGGAGCGAGAGTACATCACGTCGCCGCCAAAGCGCAGGCGCTCGTCGCGGCCTACGTTGAAGTTGACGCCCAGGGCCTGGGAGGCGGTCACGCCGGTGGTGCCGCCGAAGCGGCGGAAGCGGCCCGAGGTGCCGTCGGTAAAGCCGAGGTCGTTGACATTGTTGGCGCCGCCGATTATGGTGACCTGGTTGCCGTCCCAGAAGCGGTTGACGTTGAACGAGCCTTTGTAGCGGTCGTCGGTGCCGTAGCCGCCCTCGACGGTGCCAAACCAGCCGTTGTTCATGCCCTTCTTGACGGTAAGGTTGATGACGGTCTCATCCTCGCCGTCGTCGACGCCCGTAAGGCGGGCAAGGTCGCTCTTGCGCTGCACCACCTGCAGCTTGTCGACCATATCGACGGGCAGGTTGCGCGAGGCCACCGTAGGGTCGTCGCTGAAAAACTCCTTGCCGTCGACCAGTATCTTGCTCACCGACTTGCCGTTGGCGGTGATGGAGCCGTCGCTGCTCACCTCGACGCCGGGCAGGCGCTTGAGCAGATCCTCGACCACGGCGTTGGGGCGGGTCTTGTATGTGTCGGCGTTAAACTCCACGGTGTCTTCCTTGACCGTGATGGGGGTCTTGATGCCGGTGACCACGGTCTCGCGCAGCATGATGGAGCTCTCGCTCAGGGTGATGGTGCCGGCGTCGACGTCGGCACGCACACGCAGCGGTGTGAGCCGGGTGTCAAAGCCCACATAGCCGGTCTCGAGCAGATACCAGCCGGCTTTTACGTCTTTGATGATGAAGCGGCCTTCGGAGTCGCAGACGGCACCCTTGACGGCAGTGCTGTCGCGGGCGGCGAGCAGGCGCACCGAGGCGCTTATGAGCGGCTCGCCGGCGGTGTCTTTCACCAGGCCTTTTACGGTATATGCCTCCGCGTATACGCACGCGACGAGGCACAGCAGCAGCAAAACAATCTTTTTCATGATGCAAAATTACCCATTTTAGCCCGTACAAGCCAAATTTTACCGACCAAGCACCCGATTGTGCCGACCAAACTTTGTAAATTTGCGCCGTGAAAGTATGGACTGCATCATCAAGAGGTAAAAATACCGAGAAAAAGAGCCGCCGCGGCGTGTGGCAGTCGCTCGCCATAGGCTCGGCCATATTCGTGGCCATCGTGGCTGTGGCGCTGGGGCTGTCGCTGCTCAAAAATACGGTGGTGGCCTGGTGGGTGCCGGTGCTCGCCGCCCTCACGCTGGCCACGGCCACGCTGCCTCTGACTCGCCGCCGGCTCTCCGACTGGCTCGGCGGCCGTGTATGGGGCGTGTGTGCCCACATGGTCGTGGTCGGCTCGCTCTCTTTCGCGCTGTTTCTGGGCGTCAACTTCTGGGGCGCCACCTCGACCGAGATTATCGACGGCACGGTGGTGGCCAAGGTGCGTCAGGAGCACACCCGCTACCGCCGCTCCGGCCGACGGGTGCGCGTCGCCGACGGCACTTACCACACCTGGCATGTGAGAGTGCGCTGCGGGCAGGGCGAGTTTCTGTCGCCGTCGATGGACTATGGCCGCTACCGCCGTATGCGCGTCGGCGCCAAGGTGCCCGTCGAGCTGGGCCACGGCCTGCTCGGATACAAGACCATACGCCTCGCTCCCCGCAAGAAAAATTTACCTAACAATAAGAGCTTGTTTAAAAACAAATGAGAATACGTAGGTCTTGTGATTTTGAGAGGATTTTCATCTGAGTTGAAGGAGTGTACTTGATGTACACGACTGAAACGAAGATGGAAAGGCTCCAAAAGCACAAGATACCAAGGTAACATTTTAATCAAGTTCAGAGATAGACCAAACAAACAAAACGAATGAGAACATATGTGAATAAAGATATAATACCACAGCACGCGCCCCTCTTTGGCGCTTTTTGCCCAACTCTTCGGTCGAGTGGCAACGACCACACTCCCTCATCGTTAGACAAAAATCACTCAAAGAGTGCCGCGCCTACGTATTCACATTTATTTTTAAACAAGCTCTAAACCACGCTATGAGTAAAAACATCCTGAAAGCGCTGATGATAGCGGCCGCCATGTGTGTTTGCGGCCAGGCATCGGCTCAGTTCAACATCGGACGCGCCGTAAGCGGCGCCGTAAAGGCCGGCCAGGCCCTCACCCTCTCCGACGCCCAGATGGCCGAGTATGTCAAGGAGTACATCGACGGTACCGACAAGCTCAACCCCATCGCCGAGGGCGACGACCCCTATGCAGTGCGCCTCGCCCGCCTCACCGAGGGCCTTACCGAGGTCGACGGCATACCCCTCAACTTCAAGGTCTACAAGGTAATCGACGTCAACGCCTTTGCCTGCCCCGACGGCAGTGTGCGTGTATTTGCCGGCCTGATGGATATCATGACCGACGAGCAGGTGCTCGGCGTCATCGGCCACGAGGTGGGCCATGTGGCTCACCGCGACTCCAAGAATGCCTTCAAGCGCGCCCTGCTCGCGTCGGCCCTCAAAGACGGCATCAGCAGCACCGGAGGCAAGGCCGCGGCTCTGAGCCAGAGCCAGCTCAGCGACCTGGGCACAGCCCTGATGCAGTCGACATTCTCCCAGAAGCAGGAGAAGGCGGCCGACGACTATGGCTATGAGTTCCTGAAGTCGCACGGCAAAAATCCCGTGGCTATGGCACTGTCGTTCCGCAAGCTGCTGGAGCTCCAGGGCGGCGAGCAGGCATCGAAGACGAGCAAGATCAACCAGCTCTTCTCGACCCACCCCGAGCTCCCCACCCGCATCAAGCGCATGGAAGACCGCGCCCGCAAAGACGGCTATACCATCGAGTGACACCCACTGACATACAGCGAGGGCACC
>OFFM01001654.1_pt1 | contig 11639 bp, 16 predicted proteins | sample 1521401 | NCBI WGS metagenome assembly OFFM01 (sample SAMEA3504118, study PRJEB24116) | mouse gut metagenome | biome: mouse gut; feature: mouse-associated habitat; material: faeces | place: Denmark | collected 2011
TCATTATCAAAAATTCCAATATGACACTTAGATTCTTTGAATTTCACAAATGAAAACGGTTGTGTTATAGTATAGCCACGAAAGGGAGATCTCCAAAAAGAAAAAAATATAGGCTCTTTAAGGAGGTATGAAGTATGAAAAACGATAAACTTTTTAGGAACAGCATTATCTTTGCAGATCTTGTATTGTTTGCGATCATTTGCTACACAGCATTCCTTGGTGTATCAACTGTAACTGGACAGGTTGTCATCTATGCTGGTGTACTTCTGACAGCTACTGTATTCGTTGTACTCTGCGATATTAGCCTGAGCTGGGCAGAACACAGAACCAAGAAACTGGTACACGCATAAACAAAAGATAATTTAATATTATATCTAATACACAAAAAGAGTGGCAGAAAATGCCACTCTTTTTTGTTCCCATTCTTCATAAATGGTACACAAAATACTCTTATCTTCCTCCGAAAATTCGAGAAAAAATGCTCCTTCTTTTTTCGTATTCCGGCATAATTTTTTCTGCTGTTTCTTTTACAACCTTTAGTTCTTCTGCCTGAATTATTGGAACATCTTCGATCTGACGTTGGATTGTCCCAGCATGGAGTGCCTGTGCAGCCTGTGCCGTATGCTGTGCAACAGCAAGTGATGTTGCAAGTTCTTCTATCGTTTTTGTCTGCCTCTCCAGCTGTTTATCCTTTTCCTCAAGCTGCCGGTCTTTCGCCGCTAATTGTTGGTCTTTCGCCTCCAGCTGACTTGTCAGGGCATCTATCGCAGTCTGAAATGTGGCAACAAGCGTGTTTTCCCGTTCCTGGCTTGCAAAAGGAATACCATCAACCGTATTTCCAGCATTGCTGCCAACCGTAAACATTTTACCATCATCTTTACCATCATCTTTTGCGTCAACATTCACATTAGCTGTTTTTTGTTTACGCTGAAATGCCTGTTTTATCAAATTTTCCCCGTCAACACTTACCAACTTTTTACCGTCAACCGTTGATATGAACTTTTCTATTTCCGTTGACAACGGCACCTGTTTTATTTTTTTGAATACGGCCTGCTTAGATACGCCAAGTTCCTCCGCAATTTCCTTTATCGTCTTCGCCATTTTATCCCCACAATCAAAATCCCCTAAAATAAATCACTATGAGTGCCTGTCCTAATCAGTTGCAAAACCAGGATATCTTTCCTAATTTTGTATACTAATAGCCAATCTGGTTCAATATGGCATTCCCTCATGCCTTTATAATTTCTTGAATTCATAAGCAGGTGATCCTTATATGCTGGCGGCAATGTGACCCCGTTACATAGCAGGGAAACAACCTTCTCCAGCTTTTCAGGGTTAAACCCACTTTTTACTGCAAGTTTATAGTCCTTCTTGAATTGCCCTGTAAATCCCGGCTTAAGCATCGAGTGCCTCTATCAACTCCGACATGCTGTCAAACGGCCCTTCCAAATCCTTGTCATTCTCTGCTGCCTCCATTGCTGCATATGTTTCCTCATTTGGATCAAGCCTTACCTCGAATGGCAAACCACGACACCTTAAAGCCTGGCGGTAAAAAATCCCTGTGGCCGTACTTAAGTCAAGCCCCAGAGACTTGAAAAGCTCCGCAGCCTGTGCCTTTAATTCTGGTTCAATCCTCAATGTCATGTTCCCTTTGTTTGCCATATAATCCCTCCATTTGGGTTTTACAATTTATTATATTATAAATGCTCATATCTGCAAATGCAATGCAAATACAAAATATTGTTTATATACCTTTTTGTCCATCTGTCTGTGCCAACATTTCAAATAAATCTTGACGTATTTTGTCGTAATATTTATAGACCGTAGGCTTTGAGAAGCCAGTGCCTCTTATCACGTCAATTTTACGCGCCTTAGGATGTTCTTCCATATATTTCCATATCTCTCTTTCTGCACTTGGTCTACCATTTCCCTGCCGCCATTCTGGATTTACAACACGTTGAACCGCCCTCATAACCTCCATGTGCTGGATCTGCTTCCTGCCATTTCGTTTATTCCGTTCTATCCTGATGTCTGTCAGCTTCTCAATATCTGCAATCGTGAAATTGTAATATGCCCTATCATATGTTTCCAGTGCGCTCCACACGTCTTCCATCGTCAACGGGTTTTCATGCTCTACAAAACGCAGCTCCTCGTATACATCATATAAATCCCTTTCTAACTTCTCCTTTGGTACATCGCATTTGCAGGCGTAAATCACAAGGCACATCATGAAATAATACCTATGACCGCCCTTGACCTTACTAGCCTGCCGCAGCCACCATTCATACAGGGCATATCCTTGCTTCCCCTTAATGTCCCATTTCTTCTTTTGCCTCTGCCGCTCCACGACAACACGCTGGTACCACTCCGGATATGCCTCTCTTGCCTCTGCCCGCGTCATTCTAGAAGGGCGAAACGGCCTAGCAATGTCAACTCGGTTGGTGATTTCCGCATACCCATTCAAATACTCCAAAGTAACTTTATCGCCTATCTGGAAGGCGCGCAGCGTATTCCCATACTTAGCGTTCGTGCTGCCAACCATGCGAAAGCCCTGATTAATGGATTGATACTGTATTTCTTTGTTCATTGACGTTGCTTTGTATTGCCACAGGCGAAACGTCAAATCATATTTCAATGTCTTAAGCTGCAACTTGATATTCGGAAATAGATCTATAGGCTGCTCAAAAACATAATACACATGTAGGCCGCCACCGCTGGCAACCAAGAACGTCGGCATCGGCATTGTACGAATTCGCCCTGCAGGCGCACCAAACCGCAAGAACAAATTACGTAATTCGTGCTCCCCTACACCGTCTAAATCAAATATAAGGGCATTCATGCGTTGCGCGTCTTCCAGCCGGTTCCGCCTTCCACGATAGGAAAGACCACTGCACAAGGTCATAGAATTCCCCTCCACATATTCCACATAATCATTTTCCCATGTATCAGCTAACATAATACGCCGCCGAAGTCGCCGATTCCTCCCAATATCATTCCCATCCTGATATAAATAAACTGCATTCGGATGAGAAAAATCAGTATACAACTTTCCACTTTCCTCATTCTCAGGGAAAATAAATTGATAAAAATCAAAGCCACTAACCTCTGCATACTGGCTTTCCAACATGGATATAATATCATAATAGGAATTTAACAATGCCATAAAAACACCCCTTCCTACCACATCCCTCAAAGCTCTTACAGGGGGGCTTAGATTATCAATACATTTTTTTTACCTTTTTTTGCTTTCGCTACTTAAGCCTCTTACAGGGGGGCTTAGATTATCAATAGGTTTTTTGAACACTTTTTCAGCAAAATAATATCGTCAAGAATCGGCTGACTCCAGCCCCTCTCCCAAGCCTCTTACAGGGGGCTTAGATTACCAATACATTTTTTACCTTTTCTTCGTTTTCCACGTTGCCAAACTACTACAACTTTTATTGCATTCTCGGCATCATGTCCATCGGAACAGATGACAGTGGTTTCGTATGCAGAAATATTATCTCCCAATAACCAGTCCTATAATTTGCCTTTAGGCGTCGATCCACCATCACATTACATCGAGCATGCTCTTTCCAGTCTTTATTCCTAATCATATCTGCATATCCTCTTTCATATTTTGCGTTAATTCCAATTCGCGAAATCATCCATTTCTCATTTTCATCATATTGAAACAATTCCTGAGTAAGGCTCTTAACCTCTGGCACCTCCAAACGTACTACATATGGCGTTTCTAAAACAGTTTCCCAAAGTGTCACATATTTCAAATACCCATCATCAATATCTTTATAACGATGCTCCTTCTCCATAGATGTAATCACAACATATCCTGAATGCTCTTTTTTAGGTCTTAATTTCCGATCAGCATTTGCTCTTTCTCTCGCGATCCTCAACAAATTCTCATTCAATCCTCGCTGCAGTTCGCATTCCTTTCGTTCGGCATCTAATAATTTTTTTAACTCCGTCTCTTTTTGCACAAATATTGCTTTTACTTCATCAATTCTTTCTCGAGCCCTTCTTTTTTCGTCTTGTACATTCCTTTCAGCAATATATCTCGCTTCCTCAGCTCCTCTTTCTGCCTTGGAAATCCTTTCGATCAGCTCCTTGTATTCCTCTTTTGTCAGAATAACATGGGTACATTCAGGATTAGATTGTCCACCATGAACCTCTTTGAAGCCAATTGCCGCTTTTCTTACAAATTCCGCCATGGCAGCACCTCCTCACAAACCACGAATATAGTTATCAGCTACAACACTGATACGGTTATGACCAAGAGCCTTACTGCAGATCAGCATAGCCGCCTTATCCAGTTTCTTTCCAGCTTCATCTTTCCGACAAACATAAACATCGCTTTGATACCTATTTCCTGTCCCACGATTTATCTTGTCAAATGGAATGTCTTGAATATCCCTAGCATAAGCCTTATAAATAGCTGTAGCATAGTCTGAACGATAGCTATGGATATCCGCACTGTTGTGAATATGCTGCCACACCTTTTCTTCTGCTGGAGTATTCTCAATCCGTTCAATAATCTGCTTTGCGTTCTTGCCGATGATAGGGCTTAAACGCTCACGTCCGCCCTTTCCATTGCGGACATGGATATACCACCCATTATCAAAATTACGCGCGTCACAGAGCATCTCAAGCCGTTTTACGGCCATTGGCAACCGCTGTTCCCCTGGAAGGCTTTCCATTTTAGAAATTTCTGCCTCGATTTGCTCTTTTGATACTATATCTTTTCCACGCAATTCCTGTAATTCTTTTCTCCGCAAGCCTGTCCCCTGGCAAAATTTAATCAGCTCATCATTGTTAGTTATTGAAAAGTGTTTATCTCTTACCCTGTCACCTCGGCTCCGCTTAATATCCTCCCTGTTTCGTTTTGGAGGCTTAAAATAATTTTCATCATCTGGATCAATCTGATATAACTTCCCCATAGCCTTGGCCTCAAGCTGTACTGTCCAGGCGGAAAGCCCTTGATCCACTCTGAACTGCAGCCATTCATTGACATACTTTCTGGCACTTTTCAGCGTTGAGCACTCTGGATGATTTTCCTTGATGTACTTGATAAAATATTTCGTATGCTTCCAGTAACTTTTGTAGGTGTTAAAAGAGAAAATCTTGTTTTTCTCTGTTCCACTGGCTATAGCATCTTTTTTGCTTTCGCCAAAAGCCTGCATTTTTATAAAACACTCATAGGCTTGCTGATGCAAATCCTTCGAATATGACTTATTTCTTCTTCCCACCAGATGCCCCTCCTTCCCAAATTTATAAAAAAACATGCTTCTCCGGTAAACCAATTTGTTCAAGCCAAGCCGCCTCCTGTCAATCCCATTAAGGAATCCGACAATCGGCAAATACACTTTTTAACGTCTTATGTATGACTGGTTTAGGAACATCTTCCCACACTTTTTGTCTTGCTTATGTGTGCAGCCCTATTTATTTCAACTGGCAGTTAGGATTCTTCCAACATGTTTGTAGAGCATGTAGCTCTCCAGAAAATTTACAGTATTCTGGCTACTGTCAACATGATGCATTTATTTACTCATGCTTTCAAAAAGATTACTTGCACAAGGTACATAATGTGCTTTCCAGTTCACAAAGGTTACTACGGCAAGCCCGCACACCACACAGGGGTATCAAACCTGTACGGCTTCTGATTAGCAAACGCTAAACCCCCAGCCAGGAGCCGGGACGCTCTGGGCCTAATTAGCTGTTTACCCTCGCCCAGACGAGCAACGTGAGAAGTGACGTCTACCTGGTTGCCGACCGGTAGCGGCCAGCCTGGTGCCGCTATTTCAGCGGTATCTAACCTCCCACGCTTAGTATAGCATAAGTTTCCGGGGCAGTTAAGATATTCCTAAAACTAAAAGTATAGCGGTTTTACCCGTTCATTATATATAAACGGGTAAACCGTTATGATGTATGAACAATTGTTAAAATTTCCAATTTCTATTGCCAAATTCAAAAACTTATAGTATAATATTTATAATAGTTGAGGTCACACAATTACGATCCATTGTTCTTTGTAAGAAACTAACTACTAGAAAGGAGATATAGTTTTCATGAAAAAATTAATAAGTGCATCGCTTGTATTTTCTCTTTTCATTTGTCTTATGCTTCCCGCCTATGCTAGCCCGGTTTCTGATCTATCAGTCCGTGATCCATACGCTTCTGGTTATTCTGAAACTCTTTCTATCGATAATAAATCATATACTTTTACATATGGACTTACCTCCGCCGGAGAAAGAACAGTTTCTATCTCTGACGAAAGTGGACACACGGATATTATCCGTGCAGATATCACCGCCACTACTTTTTACTTAAATGATTCTTTTATTGCTTCTATACACGAAATAGCCATTCCTTCTAAAAATATCAACGGTGTCTTATCTACTAATGATGGTTGGTCAAATCCAGTATATCATTCCGACTATGTTTCTTGGGCAAGAGGTGCTACGGTTTTTGTTGTTGCTACAGCAATTGGTATAAAACTGGGAGGAACCGTCGGTGCTGTAATCGGGGCTTGTGGTTCCTTTTATGCCATGTGTATTGGCGGAACGTTAGATTGGTACACACAATATAACATAGATAACGGTTTTGACCCTAAATTAAGAACTACATGGACTTTTACTTCAGGTAACGATGATGTCTATGGTCCTTACTCCTTTACTATTACTCGATAAATTTTATTGCAAATATGAAAAAAAACAGCTTGCTTTTCTACTTGATTTATTTGTGTTTGGGAATATTCATCATCCTTTTACCGGTAACTCCAATTCCTCAACCATACCATTCCTACCTTCTTTTTCTTCTTCTGTTAATTTTTTCCCTAGTTTTCTCATTTAAAACTTATAAACATAGTCACTCCATCTATTCAAAAATCTTAGCTGTTAGTATTTTTATTTTACCTGTTATATATTTCGTTTTTGTATTATCACCATAATAAATCTAAAGTTTTAAATAAAAAATATACCTATAACCTAACACCATACAAATAATAATGCTTCCCGACTCATATAAATTCGGGGAGCATTATTATTCAACGGTTTGTATGAGGATTTCATACTCAACCAGTGCTGATCTATGTTCAACCCGATACTGCTCCAAAAGTATAGCAACTAAATCACTTACACTTCGCCGCTGCACATAGGCAATCTTCTGTATATCTTCATAGAGACTGGGCAGTATCGACAAGCTGACCCGTTTCTTTGTCTCTCTGTCCTCCTTGGGCCGTCCCTTTTTCCCACTGACCGCCGCTGGCGCACTATCGACTATGCTACCGACCACTGACGACCTCCTGCGGCTCTCCCGTTCCTCCAGCTTACTCATGGTCTGTTCCCTCTCTTTCGTATTTGTCCGCTATCATCATATCAGCGATAGCATTGTACTCTATGGATATCTCGCTGCCGGGCGTCTGCTCCACCACGGCCAGGCCGTCATATATGCCCTTCTTGGCCACGGCCAGCCGCTTAATCACCCCCAGGAGGTTATACTCTTTTTTCAGAGCGGCCAATATTTCGTTATCATCCCCCACCCGTTTTTCGTAAAGGGTGGCTATGACCCCCAGCACCTTCAGCTCCGGGTTGATAAGCTCCTGTATCTCCTGGATACTGTCCTGGAGCTGCGTCAGGCCCCGGTACGCCAGGTAGTCCGTCTTGACCGGGATAATCACCCCATCAGCACATGACAGGGCGTTGATCGTCAGGATGGAGAGCTGCGGGGGACAGTCCACCAGAATAAAGTCATATTCCCCCCGAACCGGCTTCAAGGCCCTGTCCAGAATCTTCTCCCGGCTGGCCCTGGACAACAGCTCCATCTCCATCGGTGCCAGATCGATAATGGATGTGACGATGTGTAGCCGCTCGCTGATCCGCTCGATGCACTCACTGACCGGCGCCCCGTCCTTTTTCAGAACGTCTACAATCGTCCGCTGCACCTCCAGCGGCTCCAGTCCCACACTGATGGTCAAGCTGGCCTGGCTGTCCAGGTCGATCAGAAGCACCCGCTTCCCCTTTGCGGCCAGAGCAACGCCCAGGTTATGCGTTGTCGTGGTCTTGGCCACGCCGCCCTTCTGATTTGCTATCGCTATGACTTTCAACGGCTTCACTCCTTCTTATTTAATTGATATAATTTGCGTCAGTTATTTAATGTATATAAACTATATCATATATTCTCGCAGTTGTCAAACTAAAATGGTGCCGCCTTATCCTGGTGGCACCATTTATATTTACATTATATCAGTTATTTCTGTTATATACCTTAAGTATGCTATATAGTTTAAACTTTTTCAAACAGGCCAATCGGACAGACGTCCTCAAAGCCAGGTATCGAGATGTACCAGCAGCCGGGGCCAGTCAGCTCCCAGCTCACCTCCAGGGTGACGTCATGCCACCCATCCGGGAACAAAGCCGAGAACCATTCACCGGCATGGATGCCCCGGCCCTCCAGGAGCAGCCGAGGGTGCGGATCAGCGTCTGCTGGGTCTGGTAACTGAATCTGAGTAATTTTTGTTTCCTCTGCCTTCTCTGCCATTCGTTCCAACTCCTCCATTGTCTTAACGATACCCTGGCCAGCTCGAACCTGGGCAAGTCCTCTCCCTAACTTCCCTTTTGGATGAAATCCCTTCAAATCTTCCTTTGTCAGTTCTGGGTTGTCCTTGTCAAACACAATCGGCATTTTCTCTGCAATTTCCAGCAGTTCTACTTCTCCCCGTGTAATCGGCCCTCGTTGGTCAAGCATTGTTTTTATAAGCATAACACTCCATATTCTTTCATCCTAACATCCGTTCATTGCCAATCATCATAATGACCTTTGCAACCAACAATAATAAGAATCCCATCTTCCAGGTAATAGGTCAGCCGGTCTGTGTCATTGATCCGACGGCTCCAAAGGCCAGACAAATCATGTTTTAACGGTTCCGGTTTTCCGATCCCAGTAAAGGGGTCTCTCCTGGCATCTTTGATAAGGACATTTATGCGTCTTAATGTAGCTTCGTCGGTCTGCTGCCACTCGCAATATTCATCCCAAGCGTCCCCATGCCATTGTAAAGTTCTCCTCATACTTATTCTACCTCAATAAGCTCGTGTTCCTCAAACTTGGCTTTCCCTGACCTAATATCATCCAGGCGACCTTTTAAAACACGGATATTACTTTCCGAGTAGAACGGATCAGCAGAAACCTCAAATGGAATACGACATTCTCTGCCAACCTTCTTCGCAAAAATTGTAAACGCAGCACTCATAGAAAGACCCAATTCAGAACAAACCCATTCCATCCTCTTTTTCACATCTTCATCCAACTTAAAATTCACGTTTACTGTCTGAGCCATAAATCAGCCCTCCCTTCTCACATAGTATATGTTAATATAAAGAAAAATCAAGAATATTTCTTTATGTTCTCATTACATAACCAGTCGATCCGTAGCAGTCAGATATAGCACCCTGCATAGCCTGCAAGACCTCCTTTGGGGAATACCGCTTATCCGTTAGCACTTCTTCTCGCTCTGCCGACTGGAGCTTAAGGTAAACTTCGCGTTCAAACTGCAACGACTCTAAATCTACCATTTTCTAATCGTCCTCCGGCAAAATCTCTATTTCCGAAAACACTACTCCAACCACTTTATCAAGTAAGTCCTTTGGTAACTGCTCGACCACTTTGTATGACCTTGCTTTCAAATCCAACGCTTTTACATGTTCACAGAGAACAACCCCAGTTGTCGCTGTTCTACTGTCAAGTGGAATATGCAAGGGAAAGCGATTACTTGTATTCGTAATTGGGCAAACTATCGTGAGGTTCGCTTTTTGATTGAAAAAATCATTACTGATTACAAGCGCCGGTCTATAGCCTGCCTGTTCATGGCCCGCCTGCGGGTTAAAGTCAACCTTGATAATATCCCCTTGCTTTACCATACTTCCTCCCCAACAGGCTCACCCCAATCTATCTCAATCGGTGTATATTCTTCATGATAATCAGCAAAAAGTTCTTTGATGTTCTTCCGTCTTTCTGCCCGTTCTATAATGATTTTATCATCCCCTGCACTTACAACAAGTCGCTCACTTCCTGTCCAATTTAATGTCTCAAGTATAAATTTGGGTATACGAATTCCTTGGCTATTACCCCACTTTTGAATCGTCGTAGTCATTCATACAACTCCTCTCCATCGGATATACTTAGTATATCCCATTTGAATGAAAATTGCAACTGAAACTTATATCCGTAATTTTATCTTCTCTGCAACTCTGCCAAAATTTCATCATAATACTTTGCCACCGTCCCTCGGTCGATTTGCAACGCCCTGGCTATCACTGTTTTCTTTCTTTCCTCTGGATGGTTACGCATATAATCAGCTACCAACTTCTTTTTTTCTGGCCGACCTCCACCACCTACAACTTCCCCCATCCTTCCCTTTATCTCCCGTATACCTCTAATCAACTCCAAATGTTGGGCCTGTTTTCTCCAATTACGCTTATTGACCGGTATAGGCAATCCAGAAAGTCTCGCTATATCATCTCTGGGAAACGTCACATAGTCCTCATTGAACATGGAGAGAGCAGCTTCTACATCATCCCTGGTAAAGCGGTTGACTTCCTCGATGCTCATTTCATCATAAGGCAGAAGCAGAGAATAAGCATCCTGGCGCAACTCCCCCTCCTCAATTCCGCACTTCTTTGCATAGACAGCCAGGGTCATAATCCCATGATAGCGATGGCCCACACGGATCTCATCCCGGATACGCCGCAGCCACCAATCATAGAGATCTCTTTTCACCGTCCAGCGGCCCCGCCGCTCTCCCTTAACTATCCGCCGCTCATACCAATCTGGATACTTTGCTTTCGCTTCAGCCAAGGACATAGTACTCTTTCTCAAAATGCCCTCTAACTTCTGCCGTTCTCCGTTAGATGACGGTATGTACTCCAAAAGGTCATCCAGCTCCACACGATCACCGAGCCGGTAGGCCACCACAGGAAAGCCCTTGCCCAGCTTCGTCCCAGAACCGACCACCCGAAACCCCTGCATAAGCCCCTGCATTTGCGGCTGCTTGATGGAGGACGTGAATCTATTCCAAATCTGCCGGGTAAGCGAGTACTTCAACTCCTTCAGATATCGCTGATTCTGCTGATACATGGGAACCGGCTCAGACAGTACATAATACAAATGCAATCCCGTCCCGCTATTCACCACAAAAGTGGCTTTCGGCAAAATCCCCTTATCCATCTGGTGCAGCACATCCCGGAGCTGCGGCATACCCACCCCATCCAAGTCAAAGACCAGGGCATAGAGAAACCGAGCAAATTTCCCCGACCGCTTTCTGCCGAAATACGAAATAGGGGACATGATTGTAAAATCGGTACCCCTCAACTCATCCAACACCTTCAAATCATCAGTGACAATATACCGTCTGGCTCTGCCATCTCCCTCAATCTCCAAAGCAATACCATTAATAGAACCACCCCTACCAGGTAGAGAGACGGCAATTCCGTTCGGCTTGTTGTCACCCATATGCCCCCACCGCTCAAAAGACCCCTCCGGGAAAATCTCCCGGTAAAACTCAAATGGCGTAACCTGTTCTAAAAACTGCTCCAAATGGGCATTCTTCTCCATATACAAGGCTTGATATTCTTTAACCGTACCATGTAACA
>OFFM01001664.1_pt1 | contig 11594 bp, 13 predicted proteins | sample 1521401 | NCBI WGS metagenome assembly OFFM01 (sample SAMEA3504118, study PRJEB24116) | mouse gut metagenome | biome: mouse gut; feature: mouse-associated habitat; material: faeces | place: Denmark | collected 2011
AACCTGCCTATCGCTACGATAAGCTCTGGGTTACCGTTGAAAGGAGAAAACAGCGTGGTAAACACCAAAGTGGTTCAAAGCGAGAAAGGGCTTAGACTCCAGATCAAACGCAATCTCAACAAGGAGATCCATCCGGCTACTAAGCCCAGCATCGACTTTATCCATAAAATTTTGACGGATGCGTATGAAAGCGGCATGACCTACGATGTGACCGACATGCGTAACGCCGTCCTGGCCTTTGCGGCCAACAGTACCAATCAAGCGGAATACTGCATCAAGTTGGTAAACAAGATGCCGTTCAAATCCGCCGAAGACGGGCCGGCAGTGAAAAACGACGATGCGAAATTGGTGTTCTACGACGTGGAGGTATTCCCGAACCTCTTCCTGGTGAACTGGAAGATCGAGGGCCCCAACCAAACCGTCGTGAGGATGATTAACCCGAAGCCCCAGGAGATCGAGGAGCTGATGAAATTCCGCCTCGTCGGGTTCAACTGCCGCCGGTACGACAACCATATCCTCTACGCCCGTCTGATGGGCTACACGGAGGAGCAGCTGTACAATCTGTCCCAAAAGATCATCAGCAGTGAGAAGAAGGCCAAAAGCAACAACTGCTTCTTTGGGGAGGCGTATAACGTCTCTTATACGGACGTGTACGACTTCTGCTCCAAAAAGCAGAGCCTGAAGAAGTGGGAAATCGAGCTTGGGCTTCACCATCAGGAGCTTGGGCTCCCCTGGGATCAGCCGGTTCCCGAACACCTTTGGCAGAAGGTCGCGGAGTATTGTGACAATGATGTTATTGCAACTGAGGCCGTGTTCAATGCCCGCAAGGCCGACTTTGTTGCCCGTGAGATTCTGGCCGACGTGGCCGGCATGACGGTAAACGACACCACCAACACTTTGACCACCAAAATTATATTTGGCGGGAACAAGAAACCCCAGGATCAGTTCAACTACCGCGACATGGGGGATACAACTCAGATTTACGATCCCGACCGGGATCTGCCGTTTGAGATGGGCCCGAAGGAGTTCGACGAATTCACGGCCTTTGACAAGAAGGGCCGTCCTATCTTCCCTGGGTACAAGTTCGAGAATGGGAAGTCCATCTATCGCGGCGAGGAAGTTGGCGAGGGCGGTTACGTCTACGCCGAGCCGGGAATGTACGGGAACATTGCTCTGCTGGACATTGCCAGTATGCATCCGTCGAGCATCATCGCGGAGATCCTGTTTGGACCCGAATACACGAAACGGTTCCAGGAGATTCGTGACGCTCGTGTGGCCATCAAACACAAAGACTTTGAGAAGGCCAAGAAGATGCTGAACGGCGCGTTGGCAAAGTACCTGACCGATGAGGGCGCTGCTGCCGACTTGGCACAGGCGCTGAAGATCGCCATCAACTCTGTGTATGGTCTGACTTCGGCCGGCTTTGACAACCCCTTCCGGGACAATCGGAACAAAGACAATATCGTCGCCAAGCGCGGAGCCCTGTTCATGGTCAACCTCAAACATGAGGTCCAGAAACGGGGCTTTACTGTTGCCCACATCAAGACCGATTCCATCAAGATTCCCGATGCCACGCCGGAGATCATCAAGTTCGTCATGGACTACGGCGAGAAGTACGGCTATACCTTTGAACATGAGGCCACCTATGACCGGATGTGCCTTGTGAACAACGCCGTCTACATCGCCAAGTACAAGGATGGCAAGCACGCCGGTGAATGGACTGCCACGGGCACGCAGTTCCAGATCCCGTATGTGTTCAAGAAACTGTTCAGCCACGAGGAGATCACTTTCGAGGACATGTGCGAGACCAAGTCTGTGACCAGCGCTCTTTATCTGGATACGAACGAAAAACTGCCGGACGTGTCTGAGTCTGAGAAAGAGCTGATTGCCCTTCGGAAGCAGTGGCCTGACGAGAATGGTGAGTATCCGCTTGACTACGATGATGCGGTTGCAAAGCTCAACGCTCAAATCGCCGATGGTCACAACTATGTTTTCGTGGGAAAGGTTGGTCAGTTCTGCCCGATGAAGCCGGGTTACAACGGTGGTCTGCTCTTAAGGGAGGTCACCGACAAGAAAACCGGCGCAAAGAGCTATGCCGCGGCCACGGGGGCCAAAGGATATCGTTGGCTGGAATCCGAAATGGTCAAGCATCTGGAGAAGGAGGATGGCATCGACCGGAGCTACTACGACGCTATGGTTGATGAGGCGGTCCATGATATTTCTCAATTCGGAGATTTTGAATGGTTCGTGTCTGACGATCCCTACGTCCAGTCCAATCCCTCGAACGATACCCCGCCTTGGGAGACGCCCGGCGAGCCTTGGCAGGAAGAAGCGGCTATGGCCTTCGATGTGAGGTGAAACAACGATGGCTGATTTTACTCATTGTGATAGCGAATTTGTCGAAGTTGGCGAGGATCTTGATATGACGAACTTCGGTGCCGTAAAAACCTTGCCGCTCTCCCCCATCAAATATGTTCCTCCGGATATTACCCGAGAACTTGCTATGTTGGAGCAATATGCTCAGAAAGGAGAAAAACTCATGAGCAAGTTTGTTCAGTTCTTCGCGAAAGGCATCATCTACGACCGGGATAAGAAGGGCCGTCCCTGCGGCATCAAGGAAAGCCGCAAGGGGGGGGTAACTCTCGGTAACGCCGACCTGATGGGCAAGGTGTTTATGAAGTGCCCGGATCTGCTTCCGTGCGACTGGGTGGAGGTCGAGACCTGCCCCATCGGGTAAACAATCACTTACCTGCCAATCCAACAAACAGAAAGGAGACCTGACTTATGGCTAACCCCAGGGTCACTGAAAATCTCAAGATCGAAAACGCTCACATCCTGTTCCGGAACTTCTCCGGCCGGGAGAGCAAGTACAACCGCGCCGGTCAGCGCAACTTCTGCGTCTACATCGACGATCCGGCGGATGCGCAGCGGCTCATCGATGACGGCTGGAACGTCCGTGTTCGGCCGCCGCGTGAGGAAGGGGACGAGCCGCGCTACTACATCCAGGTGGCCGTCAGCTTCAGCAACATCCCGCCCTCTGTCTATATGCTCACCAAGCGGAAGAGGGTGCAGCTGGACGAGGAGTCCATCGACGTCCTGGATATCGCCGAGATCCGCAGCATCGACCTGACTATCCGTCCCTACAACTGGGTCATCCAGGAGGGCACCAAGAACGAGAAGAGCGGCGTCAAGGCCTACCTGCGTTCCATGTACGTCGTCATCGACGAGGATGAGTTCGCTGAGAAGTACGCTGGCGACGAGTATCCCCAGGAGTAAGGCATGTGCAGGGGCGCTGGTTAGGAGGTGACTGGCGCTCCTGCTCTTTGCTTTGATATTTCGCGAAAGGAGAAAAAGGTAAGCCATGAAAAAGTCTTTCTGGCGGCATTTTCGACTTCCAAGAAAACGTAAGCCAAAACCCGTAGAGTTGGTAGTTTACAAGCCGCCCAAAAAGCATATGACCGAGCCTGACCGTTGGATACCGCCGTTTGCGACCAAGAAAGAAGAACCCCTCAAGGTTGATAAACAGGATTTGATCGTTATGAACGAATCGCCTGAGTTCGATCTTGGCAGAGTTACGGCGACAGTTGGTGTCCTGTTGCAGGCGAGAATGGACTACAACTTTCAGGCTTTCGTTGATGAATGCCTCGAACGCTACAAGCATTCTGATTGGGGCGGTGTAAACGAAAAGGAAAGACGACTGAATGACCTCAGGCTCTCAGCTCAGACAGGCACCATTTATGGCGTTTATACCAACCTTGGTTCCGGAGTTCAAATCTGGATCGCCACTGATTTAGATCAGGGCATCACAAAGATTTGTCTGTCCGACGAACGCTGAAAGAGGTGGCGTCATGAGTTCGTTTTGGCAAAAGCCACCTAAGAAGGGCAAAAAGAAAAAACGCAAACCCAAGGCTGTACCGCAAGAAAAAGCTTTGCAGACGATTTCTAAAGCAAAGCCCGCGTCTTGGGTCCCTCCGCATCCCATAATACCAAGCACCCCAACCGTTGAGGGTAGATTCATCGCAAAGCCCTCAGTAACACATCAAGTGCCGACCATCCCGGAAGTCAAAGAGGAGATCCCGATTACAACTTCGCCTCCTAAGCAGAAGAACATTCGTCGTAAAAGCGAACAAGTACGGAAAGATTTCCTGAAAACGTTTGAAGCCTTAACCCATCGTTGGCGCTCCTGGGATATTTGGACCGATTTCGTCACCCTGGTCGCTTGCACTATCTCAAACTCGGTGGACAAGCTCCACTTTGAAGAGCGAGAAAAGACCTACCTTCGCATAATCAATAAGTACAACAAGGAGGAGCGAGAGCTTTTTCCGAAGCTATTTGCCTATGTGGTCCTTGCATTGGAGGAGAATCCTGAGCAGGACTTCCTTGGTAATATTTACACGGAGCTTGGACTGAACAGTAAAGAACATAAGCAAATATTTACACCCTATCACATTTGTCATTTGATGTGCGAGGTAACCTTTGGGAACCTTGCAGAAGAGGTTGATAAAAAGGGCGTCGTTGAAATTCATGACTGCTGCTGTGGAGCTGGAGCGACCCTAATTGCAGCAGCAAACGTGGCGAAGTACAAGCTCACAAAAGCCGGCCTCAACTACCAGAATCATATTTTGGTCACCGGCCAGGACATCGATTATCTCGTCACTATGATGTGCTACATTCAGCTCTCGCTTCTCGGCGTGGCTGGATATTTCAAAGTCGGTAATGCCCTAACCGATCCGATGACGGATAATGATAGTTTGGAAAACTATTGGTTCACACCGATGTACTTCTTCCCTGTTTGGCATTATCGAAGAATCTGGCACAGTATCGGTGAACTCTTGGGAGGCGAACCAAATGCAGAAGTTCACGAAAATTGAAATTTCCTGGATCATCATTGAACTCGACAAGGCGGCTGCCGAATTGAGCCGCCTCGCAAATGAGCCAAACGACAGAGATTTCTCCAAAATGTATCGGCTCCGTTCTGAGCAATATGCCGACATTTCTCGGCGTCTTCGCTTGGCTCTCAAAAAGGGCAGTAAGCGAATCGAAATCAAGTAAGTCACAGAATCGAGCAGCTAATTATGGCTGCTTATATTTTTGAAAGGAGAAAAATGAACAATGAGCACTAATCATAAGCCTTCCCTTGAGGTCATCGAGCGGTGGTTGAAGGACGACGATTGCGATGTCCGGGCTGCGGCCATGAACGCCTGCCAGGGGCGGGAGGTGCCCCTTGAGGTCATCGAGCAGGGGTTGAAGGACGACGATTGGCGCGTCCGGGCTGCGGCCATGAACGCCTGCAAAGTAAACAACATCCCGGTTCCGGTCATTCGGACGATTGAGCCTCCTGAACTGGTCTACAAGAAGTGCATCGGTGGAATCATCGTTGTCGCTTCCATTCCCAAGGATGCGCAGGTTCGCGGCAGTGTTGGTCACAAGTGCCGGGCCAGCAAGGCCGTTATCAAAGAGATCATCGGCGACCTCTGTGGGGAGCAGGTCGGCATTTCCAAATATGACCTGAGAACTCTTTACTACGCCGGCGACGAGGTTGAGATCGACAACTTCGACTACAGCAATGAGGAGTGCTCCACCGGCTTCCACTTCTTCTGCACAATCGAAGAAGCCCGGCGATACTAAGCACTGGAGGGGATTAACATTTTAAGTCAGGCACTATTCTCTACGGGAAAGAATGATTGGGCAACGCCGCAGGAGCTCTTTGATGAGCTTGATGCTGAGTTCCATTTCACGCTCGATCCCTGCGCTACTCCGGAAACGGCTAAGTGCGCTAAATTCTATACGGAAGAAGACAACGGACTTGCCCAGGATTGGACTGGAGAGACGGTGTTCTGCAATCCTCCCTACTCTGACCAGCAACAGACCGAATGGGTCAAAAAATGCTATGAACATGGAGTTCGGGGGGGGGGTAGCAGTTATGCTGATCCCGGCCAGAACCGATACGAAGCGTTTCCACGAGTACATCTATGGGAACGCGGAAATACGGTTTATCAAAGGCCGGTTGAAATTTGGCGGGTGCGAAAACTCTGCACCCTTCCCCTCCATGATCGTTGTATTCGGAAAAGAACCTGTTGAAAGGAGGCCGCGGCCAATGGGACGCATAAATCTCCGTGATTATCAGCTTGATGCTATCAAGCGGATGAAAAATGGCTGCATCCTATGCGGCGGCGTCGGAAGCGGCAAATCACGCACATCTCTCGCATACTACTACAAACTGCAAGGCGGCGATCTCCTCGCTCCTGACGAGGTCGCCATGAAGAATCCGAAAGACCTATACATCATCACCACCGCCCGGAAACGGGATACCTGTGAGTGGGAGGGGGAACTGGCTCCGTTCCTCCTCTCTACTCATAAGGACAGCAACTACTACAAGAATACTGTGGTTGTGGATTCCTGGAACAACATCGGAAAGTATACGGAAGTTAAAAACGCCTTCTTTATATTTGACGAGCAGCGGGTGGTTGGCTATGGAGCCTGGACAAAAGCATTTCTCAAAATCGCCAAGGCAAATAATTGGATTTTGCTGTCGGCAACACCTGGAGACACATGGCAGGACTACATTCCTGTCTTCATTGCCAATGAGTTTTACCGCAACAAGACAGACTTCGTTGATCAGCATGTGAACTATGACTGGCGGGCAAAGTATCCCAAAATTGACAGCTATCGCAACACAGGCCGCCTGATCCGGTTACGCAACAACATTCTTGTGACCATGGACTTCGAGCGGCATACGGTATCTCACCATGAGGACATCCCAGTTCCGTATGATATTTCCAAGTATAAGGACATTATGCGAAATCGCTGGAATCCATGGGAGGACAAGCCGATTGAAACGGCTTCGGAACTGTGTTTGGCTCTCCGTCGGACGGTCAATTCAGATGTATCCAGGGAAGTCGCAGTGCTGGAGCTTATGGAAGACCACCCCAAGGCCATCATCTTCTACAGCTTTGACTATGAGCTGGATATTCTTCGCTCTCTCGGGTATCCGGAGGGAACGGAAATTGCAGAATGGAATGGCCATAAGCACCAAGAGATTCCGACCGGGGACAAGTGGGTCTATCTGGTTCAGTATACGGCCGGTTGCGAAGGCTGGAACTGCATCACCACGGACACTATTATATTCTTCTCCCAGCAGTATTCCTACAAGGTGGCAACGCAGGCGGCCGGACGGATTGACCGGCTTACCACACCGTACAAGGATCTGCACTACTACCATCTGAAGAGCTTCTCCGGGATTGACCTCGCTATCAGCAAGGCTATCAAGCAGAAGAAGAATTTCAACGAGGGCAAATTTGTTGGCTGGGCTACCAAGCCAATGCCGAAAGCCGCATAATTTGCAAGTCCTATTACGGAGGAGATGCTACATAGCGTCTTCTTTTATATTTTTATGAAAGGAGGCGTACTGCCTTGCAACAAAAGTCTGACCTCGAAGTTAAAGCATTCTTTGAGACTTTGTCCAACACTGCGTCCATCAAGGCAAAAAAGCAGCTCCTCGCTGAGAAGCGAGATGACCGAAACGTCAAGAAGTTTCTGGATTATCTGCTGAACCCCTTCTTCGTCACGGGGATTTCTGAGAAGAAAATCGGCAGGCCGGTGATGAAAGAGCCAACTATCTCCTTCAGTTCGTTCCACGACCTGATGCCCTACATCCGGGAAAATCACACCGGTACGGACGAGGTGTTGGCAAATGTTCAGACTTTTCTGGTTGGGGTGGACGACATTGCTTTGCGGCTCTTTTACATCGGCATTATCACAAAATCCATCCGTATTGGCTGTGATGTCAAGACTGTAAATGAGGGGCTCGGCTTTGATCTCATTCCTCAGTGGGAAGTGCAGCAGGCCTATCAGATTGGCAAACTGAAAATGAACGAGAATGAGTGGTTCAGTTTAAGCCAAAAGCTCAATGGCGTTCGCGGCACTTACTTTGATGGGAAGCTCATTAGCCGGCAGGGCAAAGAGTTTAATGGCCTGGAGCACATCTTGGCTGACATTCAAAAGCTTATCCCGAACTGTGAGGACTGGGTGCTTGATGGGGAGCTGATCCGAAAGAACATCGACCATGTTTCTGACAATGAGAACTTCCGGCTGACGGCCGGAATCATCAATCAGGATGATGGTGATAAGAGCTTGATCCAAATGGTGATCTTTGATATTTTGCCGAAGACAGAATTCCTTTGCGGCGAAAGCAAGCTGAGATATCGGGATCGCCTGGAGCACCTGAGAAAGCTGGAACGGCTAATCCAGAGGTTGAGCCTGTCAAGCCTTTCGATAGTTGAGATCCTTTACACTGGCAGGGATGTGTCCATGATTAAGCCCTGCCTGAATCGGATGGTCTGTGAAGGCAAGGAGGGCCTCATACTGAACCGTAACTGCAAATACTTCAGGAGGCGGCATAACGGAATCTTGAAAGTGAAGCAGTTCTACACAGTGGACTTGGAGATTGTAGATCTCGAAGAAGGAACCGGACGACTGAGCGGAACCTTGGGGGCGTTTGTTGTTCGCTACAAAGGAAACTTCCTTCGGGTCGGCTCCGGGATGACGGACGAACAGCGCAACACATTCTGGAACGAGGGGATCGCTTTGATCGGCCGGGTTATTGAGGTCAAGTACAAGGAGGAGAGCTATGATCGGCAGACGGGGCTTCCCAGCCTTCAGTTCCCGATTTTCATCCAACTTCGTGAGCTCGGTAAGCAGGAAAGCTATGATTGATATTTTGAAAGGACTGAAAAATGAGCCTTTGGACTTATGTATCCGGCGTCATCGAGGTCGACACTTGTGCCCGAAGTGATGCCGAGGCTATGTATCTCGCCCAGACTGTTGTCAACCATCTTCCGCGAATTACTGGCTCGGAGAGAGATGTTGAATATTACCTCTCTCGGCCAAGCGGATACTGCGTGTCTTCCAATGTTGATGAGTTCGACCAACCCAGTAACCTTTATCATGACCGTTTCAGCATGTTCACAACGCAGGATAGGATTTTAATTACGATTCACGGAAATCTCAGGGATCGCATGTTCAAACAAACCCTGCGTGAAGCTACGAAAATGCTGGCAAGGCTCTCATCCAGGCTGTGGGTCTTGAACTGCCTTGTCCGGGTTAAGTCGGATATGGGTGAAACATTTATATTTGACAACCCGGAATGGGTTCGATATCGAGAACGTACAGATTGGGCTCCAAGTCTTCTCTGGAAATTCAATGAAAGTGAGGAAAACTGAATAATGGAGGAACAGGAAAAAACCTCTTTGAGTGAAAATGTCCGAATTCAGCAATTCCGAAAACTGATGGACCCCGCATGGCATCTGTTTCCGGCATATCTCATTGACGATTTGAAAGCCAACGGCTTCTTCGTCGCTCCGGCCAGTACCAAGTATCATGGAGCCTTTGAGGGCGGCCTGTTTGAGCACAGCCGGAATGTGACGCAAGTCCTCGTTGCTCTCACCAAGGACAATGGGCTGACATGGCAACGGCCTGAGTCACCTTACATCGTTGGGATGTTCCATGACCTGTGTAAGATTGACCAATATCGTGATGCGACTTTGCATATCGATAATTCGCATATGTCCACCAACAACACGAAATGGGAACACAACCCCGACACCTTGCTCAAAGGTCATGGCGATAAATCGGTAATGCTGCTCTCTCAGTATTTGCAACTTACTCTGGAAGAGATCCTGTGCATCCGGTATCATATGGGCGCTTTCGTGGATCAGAAAGAATGGGCTGACTACACACGAGCGATTCATCGCTTCGATACTGTCTTGTGGGCACATCACGCCGACATGATTGCCTCCCACATCCTTGAATAATGGAGGCGGAGACATGAGTAAGATTATTCACTTCCCTGAAGAAAATGAAATTACCATAAAAGTGTGGTAGATAGTATGACCGATCTGCAAAGGGAAGTCATGTATGGTATAATCGGAAAAGTATGGACCGCCGAGCCAAATGCTCCCGCGTTTATTCATTACTTTGCTAAGTTGGGTTATATTGCGTTGAACATCACGCACGAAAACTTCCTGGCAATTCAACAGCTTCGGTCTAATATTTTGAACGATTACACTGCTGGGAAGTTATCGGACTCCGAGAAGAGAACCATTTACAGAGCGTCAACGATCATTATGAACTATATGAGAGAGGAGCTTCACAACAATGGCACAGAAAAGAATCCGGATGGTACGGACTGATGTTCTGAACTGCAAAGTCCGACTCCTCTATGACGACGGCAGCCAGGGCGAGCTTGACATGACAAAAGCTAAGGCTTCTATGCTTGACGCCACAGTCTTGGTTGGGCTGACCCTCAAGCAGGCCAAAATGCGGCTCGGCATCAAAAGTTGACAGCATGGCCTAAACATTATATTCTGTTGAGGCAGGAGGTGAAAAAATGTTAGGTGCAATCATCGGTGACATTGTTGGTTCCAGGTTCGAGCGAAAGAATTACAAAGCCACGGATTTTGAGCTCTTCACGGATGACTGTCATTTTACCGACGACACAGTTATGACCGTCGCAGTTGCTAAAGCACTTCTGGAAAGCGATGGCGATTGGGATGCGCTGGATACGAATGCTGTGAAGTACATGCAGAAGTTCGGAAGGAGATATCCGAACTGTGGGTACGGTCAGATGTTCTGGCTGTGGCTCCGTAAAAGAAACCCCAAACCGTACAACAGCCTCGGAAACGGCTCGGCCATGAGGGTAAGCCCCGTTGCTTATACGGCTAAGACATTAGAGCAATGCCTTGATCTTTCAGATGCAGTTACTAAGATCAGCCACGATCACCCGCAAGGTGTGCTGGGCGCTCAGGCCACGGCGGTCGCAACATGGGCAGCACTTCACGATTGGAAGAAGCAAGAGATAAAAGAACTGATTCAAGATCAGTTTTATGACTTAAACTTCACCATCGACGAGTTAAGACCAAATTATCGGTTTGACGCCACCTGCCCGGGAAGCGTCCCCCAAGCAATCAAGGCGTTCTTGGAATCTAAGGGATTTGAAGATGCGATACGGCTCGCTGTCTCTATTGGAGGTGATAGTGACACGATTGCCGCAATTACCGGCGGAATCGCCGGAGCTTACTATGGCATCCCGGACGATCTGATCGTCAAAGCCATGGAGTATCTTCCCGAGGATTTGAGCAATGTCGTAGCAGAATTCGGGCGGACATACTGTCTGAAATAAATTGACGAGGACTTCTCAGTTGAGAGGCCCTCGTTTTATATTTGAAAGGAGAAAAAGCAATGTTTACCGATTTCAAAAAGGCGATCCAGAACCATTTTGCTCAGATGAGCGAAATCGCCGACCATGTCTACGAGGTGGAAGTAGACAAGGACGAACTGTGGAACCTGTATCTGGACAGCTTCCCGGCCGGAACCAACGAGATTTATCGGGAGCGCCGCGAGTATGATTGCAGCTGCTGCCGGCAGTTCATCCGGGCTATCGGCAATGTGGTGTTCATCAAGGACGCCGTTGTCCATACCATCTGGGAGTTCACCGATCTTGGCACCACGTTCCAGCCCGTTGCCGATGCATTGGACGTCTACATCAAGGCCCACGCGGTTACGGACGTTTATATTTCCAAGTTCGCAAAGATCGG
>OFFM01001668.1_pt1 | contig 11558 bp, 13 predicted proteins | sample 1521401 | NCBI WGS metagenome assembly OFFM01 (sample SAMEA3504118, study PRJEB24116) | mouse gut metagenome | biome: mouse gut; feature: mouse-associated habitat; material: faeces | place: Denmark | collected 2011
ATCGACAGGATTAATTCCTCGTACGCGGTTCCCGAGGTAGTGACGATCGCATCAGCGGCAAGCATAAGCCAGCTTACGAATCACAGTAATATGTCACGGCATTACACCACCCGGCTGTCCGACATAATAACCATTAACACGGCGCTTGCCTGATTCGGGGGACTGCCTATGATTCCGGAAGCTCAATTCTGAAAGTCGTACCTATACCCGGCTCCGACTGCTTAACGTATATTCTCCCGTGGTGATAGTCCACAACTATACGGCGTGCGAGGGTCAGACCGAGTCCCCACCCGCGGCGGCGTGTGGTGAAGCCGGGGCGGAACACCGCCCTCTGTGCTTTCCGTGGTATGCCGCAGCCGGTATCTGTCACGTCGATTATTACATTCGACGCCGTCCGCTCGGTGACTATTGTCAGCTGTCCCTCTCCACCCATCGCATCCACAGCATTTTTAATGAGGTTCTCCATGACCCACTGCAGAAGCGGCTCGCACATCGGGAGTATGCAATCATCATTGTCGGTATTCACGCTCCATTTTATCTTTTTCGACACTCTCAGCCTCATGTAATCGCACACCCTTGCGACCATATCGGTCACACTACCCCGCTCCATCTCGGGACGCGAACCTATTTTGGAGAAACGCGATGCTATGGATGCAAGCCTCTGCACATCCTTCTCTATCTCGTTGACCGCATCAGGCTCGGTATCGGTAGCTCTAAGATATTCGGTCCATGCCATGAGCGACGATATCGGGGTTCCCAATTGATGGGCGGTTTCTTTCGAAAGCCCCACCCATACCTTGTTCTGTTCCGCTTTTTTTGTGGATATGACGGCAAAGTACACCATCGCTACAAAAGCAGCCATCACAAGCATAAGTACGTACGGATATATCGTTATTCGCTTCAGCAGACTCGAATCATCGTAATAAAGGTGCTGGATATATCCCGGAGCAAGTTCGATATCTATAGCATTTCCACTCTGCCGCATACCCTTTAGCCGCTTCAGTAGAAATAGCCTGTTTGTCTCCGAAAGCTCCTCGGCGTTCAATGTATCGGAAGGCTCCGGAAGTTCAAAATTGCGGTGCAGCAGTATATTGTCCTCATCATCCGTGAGCAATACCGGAATGCTTCGGTTCGCCTCTATGACACTGAGCATGAAATCCACATCCGATCCTCCGGTACTGTCGGAAGCAAGCCTCCTCGTGGCGTCTGCCCACAGCTCCATTCTGTCGCGCTCCTGCACGGCAAGATCCTCCACCAGGCGGGAGGAATAATACATGAAAAATATCACCGCCGCGGCAGCAACGGTGACGAGCAGCATAGTCAGTTTCCGGCGCACGTCGTAGATTTCCATATCTGAAACGGGTCTTGTTACAGATCCTTACGACGTATAAACGAAAAAAACATGTATAATATTTTGCCTTTCTAACAAAAAGTCTTATAATTTGTTCTACCTTTGTAGACTAAATGAACATACATTCAATGAAAACATTTGAAGAATTGGGCGTGAGCCAGCCGCTCCGCCAGGCAATTGAAGAGCTGGGATTTGAGAATCCCATGCCTGTGCAGGAAAAGGTGATACCGCATCTGCTGTCAGCCGACGGCGATGTAGTCGCACTCGCCCAGACAGGAACAGGAAAGACCGCCGCGTTCGGTCTGCCGGTGCTCCAGCGTATCAACCCCGAGCTGCGTAAGCCCCAGGCACTGATACTGTCACCCACAAGAGAGCTTTGTCTCCAGATCGGCTCGGATCTTGCCGATTTCTCTAAATACATGCCGGAAGTCAAGGTGCTGCCGGTTTACGGAGGATCAAGCATAGAAAGCCAGATCCGCTCACTCCGCAACGGCGTGCAGATAATCGTGGCTACCCCCGGACGTCTTATCGATCTTATCAACCGTGGCGTTGTGGATCTCTCCGACGTGCACACCGTCATCCTTGACGAAGCCGACGAGATGCTCAACATGGGTTTCCTTGACTCAATCAACGAAATCCTTGCCCGCGTACCCGATAACCGGAAGATGTTGCTCTTCTCTGCGACGATGCCTGCGGAGATCGCTAAAATCGCCAAGAAATACATGCACGACCCCGTGGAGTTCGTTATCGGCAACCGTAACGAGGGGGCAGCCAACGTCCGCCACATATATTATATGGTCAATGCGCGCGACAAATATCTTGCCCTCAAACGTATCGCCGACGATACCCCCGACATCTACGCTATCATATTCTGCCGCACGCGTCGCGACACGCAGGAGATAGCCGACAAGCTGATTCAGGACGGATACAATGCCGACGCTCTGCATGGCGACCTGTCACAGCAGCAGCGCGACACGGTCATGAAGAAATTCCGCGACCGTGTGGTGTCACTCCTCGTAGCCACCGATGTAGCGGCACGTGGTCTTGATGTCGACGATCTCACGCATGTCATAAACTACGGTCTGCCTGATGATAGCGCCGTATATACCCACCGTTCCGGACGTACCGGACGTGCCGGAAAGACTGGCGTCTCTGTCGCTATAATCCACTCACGTGAGAAAGGCAAACTTCGTGAGATAGAGAAGAAGATCGGCAAGAAGTTCGAGCGCAAGGAGGTTCCGACCCCTCATCATATCATAGAGAAGCAGCTTTATCATCTTGCTGACAGGATTGAGAAAGTCAAGGTCGATGACGAGCAGATCGGGCAGTATCTTGCCGGAGTAAGCCGCAAACTCGGATGGCTCTCGCAGGAAGATCTTCTCAAGCGCGTGCTCTCGCTGGAGTTCAACCGTCTGCTCGACTACTACCGTGATGCCCCCAAAATCGATCTTATAGATGAGAAACCGCGTAAGGAGCGTGAGGAACGCCGCACGCGCACGGATCACGACAAGGATCGCCGTACAGCCGAAAAAGGCATGGCACGCATCTACGTCAATGCCGGTAAGGCTGAAGGTTTCTTTGCCGGCAACCTGATCGACATGCTGAACCATACGGTTGAAGGAAAGCGTGTGGATGTCGGGCGTATAGACCTTATGCCCGGATATTCACTCTTCGATGTGCCCAAAGCAGATGCGCAGCGTGTCGTGAAAGGTCTGACCGGAGCTGACTTCGCCGGTAAACGTATATATAGTGAGATCGCCGAACCTGATAAGGATTACGCACGCGCATCCACCCGCAAGAAGAGTGCCGCCGAGAATGCCGCGGCTGAAGAAGAGACGACATACGATTACTTCATGCGCCGTGGACGCTCTGCATCCAGAAAACCGAAGGCAACATCGCGCTCTACAACCCGCAAACGCAAATAAAATAATAAAGCGAAACAAACACCTAAATACTGTCTATGAATATTACCGTTCATCCACATATTGCGGCAATTTTGCTCACTGTGGCTGGTGTCCTGGGAGTCTCGGAAAGTGCTGAGGCAAGGATCACTGCGGCATCAGCCTTTGCCGAAGCCCCCAAATCCGTTCTGCCGTTGCTCGACAACAACACGCGCCTCGATATGGTGGATTACTTCAATAGTGGAATGTCGACTGCGTCAACCAATAATTTCGGTGGTAAGTCAAGAGTGACCGATCTTTCCGATATGCGGTTGCGCGCCGAGATGACCGACGCATCCACCTATGAGTTCGATCTTCTCCCGGCATCCTCTGGCGATACATTGATAGCTGTCATATCCACTGTCGCCACACCGGCGCCCGACAGCCGCCTGAGTGTCTATTCATCCGACTATTCCGATAATCTTACATCGGCAGTATTCAGTCGTCCGACTCTTGACGAATGGCTCACGGCTCAGGGGAAATCAGATCGCTCTACCGTCGAGGCGTTTGTGCCGTTTTTGCTCATATCCTACAGTTATGACCCGTCGACACAGTTGCTCACGCTGACAAACAATACGCGTCGTTTCCTGACCGACGATGTCTACGATATGGTGTCGGCTGACCTGCTGACAGCGCTTACCTACCGTTGGGACGGCAAGAAATTTGTGAAGCAATGAGTGTCGCTGGCAGCCGGTCATTAACCCTCACACAGCTCAACCGCCGCATAACGCAGCAGCTCGCCGTACCCGCTCTGCGCGATGTGTGGGTCACGGCAGAAATAAGCGATTTCCGTCAGTCGGGCGGGCACCTTTATATGGAGCTGATTGAAAAGGATGAGCGCAGTGGTGCCACCGTGGCACGCTTGCGTGGAATCATCTGGGCAAATTCGGCGCCACGCGTTTGTGCGAAGTTCAATGCTTTCACTGGTCGACAGCTCGCTACCGGACTTAAAGTCATGCTCTGCGGCTCCGTCAACCACCATGCATCCTATGGGTTGTCGTTTGTCATTACCGACATAGATCCGGCATATACGCTCGGTGATATAGAACGTAGGCGCATAGAGATTCTCCGGAGGCTTGACGAAGAGGGTGTCGCATCTCTCAACCGCGAGCTCACATGGGCGGTTCCGGCATTGCGTGTGGCGGTGATTTCTGCACCGGGAGCTGCCGGTTATGGTGATTTCATGCATCAGTTGTTCAGCAACAACTCCGGGATCCGTTTCAATGTGCGCCTGTTTCCGGCGGTCATGCAGGGCGAAAACACCGCCCCTTCTGTAATAGCCGCCCTCAACGCTATCGCCTCGCAACTCGATGAATGGGATTGTGTGGTGATTATCCGTGGCGGAGGATCGACGAGCGATCTCGTGTCGTTCGACAATTACGATCTTGCTTCCAATGTCGCCCAGTTTCCACTGCCGGTAGTCGTTGGCATCGGGCATGAACGCGATGTCACTGTACTCGACTATGTGGCAAACATGCGGGTGAAGACACCTACCGCCGCGGCGGAATGGCTGATCTCGCAGGCTGAGGCTGAACTCGAGCACGTCCGCTCGCTCGCGCAATCCATATTGCGCGCAGCTACCGAGCGCCTCTCCGGCTCACACACTCAGCTCGCATACCTGCAGGGGCAGTTGCCGGTCGTGGCAACGGCTGCCGCTACACGCCTGCAGCGGGCGGCATATTCGCTCGACGCAATAGCGTCCCGTTGCATCGCGCCACAGAAATCGCGTCTCGACGCATTCCGGCAGGCGATTGCGGTTGCTCTGTCGACCATAACCACGCGTCGCCGCGAGCGTCTTGACTCAATGCAGAGCCTGCTTGAGGCACTTTCGCCGGTTGCCACTATGCGTCGCGGCTACACGATAAGCCGCGTCGGCGGTCATGCCGTCACATCTGCATCGCAGCTGAAGTCGGGCATGTCGCTTGTCACGGCATTTTCCGACGGAGAGGTGACATCAACTGTCGAATGACCACAGAACGCCTGTCCCCCACTCTATTTTAAGCAATAATCATACCACCAATCAATATTCATACTCATGGAATTCCGTCCTGTTACCGAGTTGACATACAATCAGGCTGTCTCGGAGCTTGAGAACATCCTGCGCAACATGCAGAGCGATGCCTGCGATATTGACCATCTGACCGCGCTCACACGCCGTGCCACAGAATTGCTCGGCGAATGCCGCCGCCGTCTCACAGCCACTGACGAGGAACTCGCAAAAATCCTCGCCAATGTTGAGGCTGCGACCAATTGAGCACTTAATGAAGTTGGAAACTTATAAAATTCAGCGCGTTTAGCAAAAGTTAAATCGCATGGGCTGAATTGTTGCCCATATCATACCCTAAATTTGCTGCATGAACGATGACGAGCTCACGTTCATGCAGCATCTTTAATTTAAAATCCTACGCAAAATGGCAACAATCAACAGCTCTGACATCATCTTCGCAACAGTTATCCAACGCGGTCGCACCATCGCTTCCGTACGTCTCAGTGGCATGCGTACAGTCAACGACATAATCCGCTATCTGTCCGGTGTGGTCAAGAACACAGTGGGAATGATCACACTCAGCTTGCGCAACGGCACTCAGGGATGGCAGCAGGAGCGCAATGTTATGTTTGGTTCGCTGCGTCGTGCTGAAGCCGTACAGCTTTCACTCTTCTGATCTAAGAATTATTGATTGATCAAGGATCATTATTGGTCTGATACTTGACACACACTTTTTTGCCTGTCCAGACCATCGCCGGTGCGGTATGCGGTGGTCGGGACAGTTTGTTTTCTCAGGTCTTTGATACGGTCTGAAAGTCTGGGCGGAAATTTTATACCGAGCCGAATGCTCCGATTTGTTCTATTTCAATTTTTTTTCTACTTTTGCACTCAGATTCAGCCGAAGAGTCGGCTGCCTGAAAGAAAAGGTGTTATTTGAATTATCTTTTTTCGGTAAATTCTCGCAAAATCTACTGATTGTTAGAAAGATAATGACAAATAGCACCTGCATCGGATGCTTTATACCTACCCATAGCGGGTTCGATATAGCAAATCGGTGTGGGTGTTGTGTCATATCTCTAACAAAGGCAATGCGAGAAGCCTACCGGAAAGGTATGACGAATACAATCCCACACCTTTTCTGTATCTAATCGTAAACCGTTTCATCGGGATTGTGAAACGAGCAATCTGTTTTTTATGAAACACAAACTGAAACATCTACAGTCGCTGGCGGCTGTAGCTCTGTATGTCATCATGGGTCTGACTTTTACGAGCTGTAGCGATGACGACGAACCAACAGTAGATGACCTGACTAAAGTTATGGTCGGAGTTTGGACTCAGGATGGGGATGATGACATCCTTGTTATCAATGCGGATGGCACCGGAGAAGGGTATGATGACCTTATCGACTTTGAAGCACATGATGTTTACTATTTGATCGACTGGTCGTATAATGATGGTTACATAGAGATGTACCTTGCCGACCCCGATACGGGCAAAAAGTGGAGTGGCTATGATGAGCTGCAACCAATCTCTGTTTCTCAAAACAGAATCGAATGGAAACGCAAACGTATATATCATCCGAGCTACAACAAAGAGGAAATCGATTTTTGGACTTGGAAACGTTACACGAAATAACTATCTTCAAGGTTATAGTTTTCGTATCCCCTCTTTGTGTAACCCCCCTTAACAGACCCGTGGTGAACGAGTCTGTGAGACAATAGCGTGTCGGTGGAGCGCAGCGAGACCACACGGTTGATAGAGAAAAAGCATTGTAAGCCCCCCTGACGAAGGGGTCGCGAGAGATCCCTCCATCATCTCGCGACCTCCTCGCCGGAGGTTTTTTTGTTTGGGGAGACATCTCTTTACGCGTGGTCTCGTTGCGCCCCACCGACAAGCTATTAGCCTGTCACCCGCTCGCCGCGGGTGAATAGACGGAAATTTTATATGCGTAATAATTTTCAATACTTGCCTAAAACATTTAAATTTGCCGAAAAATAAGAAATCTTATGACCGATCATATACATAATGCCGAAGATATAAAAAGCAGCGACAACGCCCGTACAAACCGTGAATTTGAGTCTGCGCTTGCCGCATGTCGCGATATATTCCGTAGAAAATTAAACGATTATGGTGCTTCATGGCGTATAATGCGCCCGGAATCGGTCACAGACCAGATATTCATAAAGGCAAAACGCATACGTTCGCTTGAGACCAAACGCTGTGCTATGGTCGATGAAGGCATTCTCCCTGAGTTCATGGCGATTGTCAACTATGGTCTGGTCGGTATCATACAATTGGAGCTCGGGGCTGCCGACACCACCGATATTCCATCCGACCGTGCGATGGAGCTGTATGATCGTCAGGCACGTCGCGCGCGCGATCTGATGATAGCCAAAAATCATGACTACGACGAGGCGTGGCGCGGCATGCGCGTCAACTCTTACACCGACATGATCCTCACAAAGATAAACCGCACAAAGCAGATTGAGGATCACGACGGGCATACTGAGGTGTCGGAAGGTATAGATGCCAACTACCTTGATATGGTCAACTACGCCGTGTTTGCAATAATCAAACTCACTTCCGATGCTGTCAAGGCTGACTGAGAGTGAACGGTGGAAACGGATACTTCCGTTGATCGTCTGGGTATTGCGCATTGTCGTCGGAGCTACATTTATAATAAGTGGCTTTGCAAAAGCCCACGACCCTTGGGGCTTCATCTTCAAGATTGAGGAATATCTGCGTCTATGGGACATGATGCAGCCCCGCTCCCTCGTGCTTAGCGCCGCTACCCTCATATCATCAGTCGAGTTCCTTCTCGGCTGCATGCTTCTTCTCGGCTGCTACAGGCGCAGTGCCGTCTGGCTCATGCTTGCCATGATGGCAGTGATGTTGCCTCTCACCGGATATATATATATAGCCGATCCTGTATCGGACTGTGGCTGTTTCGGCGATTTCATGCACATAAGCAATGGGGCAACATTCTTCAAGAATATACTCATCACTGCCGCATTGGCATTTCTTGCTGTCTATAACAGCCGTGTGTCAGGTCTCTTCGGAGCCTATGTCCAGTGGCTGGTAGTTGTCATTACATCCGCCTACATACTGCTTGTGTCGTTCATCGGATATAATCTTCAGCCGCTTGTTGATTTCCGCTCTTTCCCTGTCGGACGTTCACTTGTCGAAGACGATAGCGATGATTCCGTAGCCGATGAGGAGATACTGTTCGTTTACGAACGCGATGGTGAGAAGCGCGAATTCCCCGTAACGGCGCTTCCCGACTCTACGTGGACATACGTGGAGCGCATAGAGCCGCGCAATGCATCTGCGTCCTCCCCTACCCAATTCGTAGTGCTCGATGGCAACGATGATGTGACCGCATCTGTCGTGGCGCCCGAAGGCGAGGAGATTCTGGCTATAATACCTGAATACGACCGTGCCGACGTATCCTATACCTACCTGCTCAATGAACTCAACGCATACATGGCATATCGTGGCGGTAGCATGGCGGCAATTATCGCGGGAGGTAAGGATGATGTTGCCGACTGGACTGATCTGTCGATGGCTGATTACCCAGTATATGCAGCAGAGGGAACCATGCTGAAGGAACTTGTGCGTGGCACAATGGCTCTTGTCGGGCTGCGCGATGGCAAGATCCTTTGGAAGCGTACCGCAGCGTCGGTCGATCCTGATATCTTTGAAACTCCGGATACATTCCCTGAATTTGAAACGCTCGATTTCGACGGTCCGCGCACCGCACGCAATTTCACGCTGATACTGATAAGCGTCCTTGCTGTCCTGTTCCTGCTCGACCGGAGCGGCAGGCTTCTGCGTTGGAGGCATAAAATTAAGGAAATACAGCGCACGCACCGGAAAAATTGATTATATTTGCACTCTGAAAAGCACCGCATAACCGGTGCCCGACATTAACAATCATCAACTTAACAATATACGAACAATGAGAAAAAACATCGTCGCAGGCAACTGGAAGATGAACACCACCCTCGAGGAAGGTGTTGGACTGGCAAAGGACGTCAACGAAGCCCTCAAAGGCGTTGAGGCAAATTGTGATGTGATCATCTGTGTGCCCTTCACACACCTCGCATCTGTCAATGCCGTTATCGATCCCGCCCGTCTCGGACTCGGAGCTGAGAACTGTGCTGACCACAAGTCCGGAGCATACACCGGCGAAGTGAGCGCGGCTATGGTAGCATCTACCGGTGCTAAATACGTCATCCTCGGTCACTCGGAGCGCCGCCAGTACTATGGCGAGACAGCCGAGACTCTCCGCGAGAAAGTGGCACTTGCCCTCGACAACAATCTCACTCCCATTTTCTGCATCGGCGAAGTGCTCGAGCAGCGTGAGAACGGCTCATACCTCGACGTGGTTAAGTCACAGATCGAGGACGCTCTCTTCGGACTCTCAGCAGCTGAGTTCTCAAAACTCATTCTCGCCTACGAGCCTGTATGGGCTATCGGAACCGGCAAGACCGCTACCGACGACCAGGCACAGGAAATGCACGCATTCATCCGCAGCACGATCGCTAAGAAGTATGGTGAGGAAGTTGCCAACAACACAAGCATCCTTTACGGTGGCAGCTGCAAGCCCTCAAATGCAAAGGCTCTCTTCGCGAAGCCCGACGTTGACGGAGGTCTCATCGGTGGCGCATCGCTCGACGCTGAATCATTCATGGGCATCGTAACCGCTTTCTGAACGGTGAACTGACGAATTTACCCAATCAAAACACGACCACAAAAATATTTTTCGTATTTTTGTGGTCTGTTTTTTACTAAAATTACGCTATGCCCTACATACGCTTCACATTCACGTTAATAATTGCCGCTATCGGTTTCACCGCTGGTGCGCAGACCTCAGCAGTCAGCGATACCACCGGCATAGTAGGTCATATCACAGCTGATGGTGTAAACACCATTAAGCAGCCCGAAGCATTGGCGCGCTTACTGAATAATAGCTCGGTGACCAACCATGAGACTGTACAGCAGGATGAGGAGACTGCCTCAGCGGAAAGCAATGCTACTTCGGCAACACCGGCACACACACGTATCGCCGGCTACCGCGTGCAGGTATTCTCCGACAACAACGCTTCTACCGCAAGAAATGAAGCCAGGGCAAAATCACGCAACATAAGCGAGCGTTTTCCTGAAATGCGCACGTATGTCAGCTATACATCACCCTACTGGCGTCTGAAAGTGGGTGATTTCCGCACGAAGCGCGAAGCCGACGATGCCGCCGAGGAAATACGCCGGGCATTCCCGTCATATGCAAAGGAGATAAGGGTTGTGCGCGACCGCATAAATCTGACAAACTGACCGCCAATAAAATGGATCAGATAGAATATCCAGAACAGACAATCCGGCAGATAGCCGGTCATCTCGAACAAATCATAACTCTCCTTGGTGAGGATCCTACGCGCGAGGGTCTGCTGAAAACACCGCAGCGCGCAGCAAAAGCACTATATTACGCCACACAAGGCTATCGCGAGAATCTTGCCGATGTGGTTGGCGATGCCGTTTTCTCATGTCCGGGCGACCAGATGATCACCGTACGCGACATTGAGTACTATTCATTTTGCGAACATCACATACTCCCCTTCTTCGGACGCGTTAGCATCGGGTACATACCCAAAGGACGAATGATCGGGCTCAGTAAGCTCGCACGCATAGTCAATCTGTATGCACGTCGTCTGCAGGTACAGGAGCGCCTCACTCATGAGATCTGCCGTGCAGTGGAGAAAGCTGTTGGCGCGCGTGGAGTCATAGTCACTATTACCGGAGAGCATTTATGCATGAAGATGCGTGGAGTCGAGAAACAGGATTCATCTACTACTACTTTGTCTACATGTGGTGTATTCACAACCGATGCCACACTCCGTCAGGAATTCCTTCAGTCAATCAAGATATAATAACCCCAAACCCTACATAGATATGTTAAGACTCAATTGTTTCATACAGGTGTCGTCTGAGCACCGTCAGGAAGTACTCGAAGCAGCAAAACGTCTCACTGAGGCATCGCTTAAGCAGACTGGTTGCATAGCTTACGATGTTTTCGAAAGCGCAACCCGTCCGGATGTCCTCATGATTTGCGAGACATGGCTTGATCAGAACGCATTGGACGCTCACAGCGCGTCAGCTGAATTTGTCACCGAGGTCGGCAAAATGCGCTCTCTTGCACAAATGAAACTCGAGACGTTCTCTTTCTGAGACAATATTAGAACAAATAAAAAGCCGGTGTGTCAATCGAACTTTGACACACCGGCTT
>OFFM01001672.1_pt1 | contig 11537 bp, 7 predicted proteins | sample 1521401 | NCBI WGS metagenome assembly OFFM01 (sample SAMEA3504118, study PRJEB24116) | mouse gut metagenome | biome: mouse gut; feature: mouse-associated habitat; material: faeces | place: Denmark | collected 2011
GCTGCGGCTGAGCTGTCTCTGGAGCGGTTAATGACGCCGGAGCAGGATCAGTACCGCAACACCTACGCCGCCGTCCTGACACAGGGCGGCATCCCCCTGCCCGGTCAGAGGGTCGTCTTCCGCTTCACGCCCTACTGGGATCCGGACGGAACCGCATGTACCCACGCCCAGAACGATGCCCCCATCCGTGTGGAGACGGTCACCGATGCCCAGGGCCGGGCGGAGGCATCCGTCCCCGCCTTTGACCGGATCGCGGACATCCATTTTTACTATAATGTGGACGCATGGTTTCCCGGGGACGGCAAGAGCCTCCTCCCCTGCGCCAGTCCGATGCGCTGCGAGGCAGCGATGACCCCCCGGCGGCGCTGTCTCCGTCCCTACGCCGCCTATCTGGCGGGCGGCGTCCTCTATGTATCCCGGGAACTGGAGGAAGCTTTCCCGGACATCTATGCGCTGCTGGCTCCGCAGTGCGGTCAGGACCCGGCGGAAGGGCCCGCCTCCCTGCCTCAGGCACTGGCCTCCGCGCTGCTGGAAGCCGGTGTGCTGATCCGGACGGGAGACGCGCTCAACTGGGCCCCCAGCACCCACGCGCCGGTCCCACTGGCCGGCGTGAAGCCCATGGGTCGCGGGGACTGGTACGAATGAATCCTCTCCCTGCAAAAACAATAATAAATCCCTTACCGGTGGCAGCGCCGGTAAGGGATTTTGCTGTCTATTCGCCTGTCCCTTCCGCCTTTTATTTTGCCCAGAGTGGCAGGGTGTTGCGCAAAAAGAATGGAGGGAAAAATGAAACACGGTTTGCAGGTCTCTGTAGAATGAAGTTGCGACACACCATTCTAAAAAGAGGCTACAAACCATGTCCGGGAAATTGTACAACTAAACGAGGAAGCAATCAAATGACAGATCAAGAAATTAGTCCGAGAGAATGTGGAGGAAGCGCTCATCGAGATGTACTTGGCTGGTGTCTCGATCCGCAGAATACGGGACATAACTGAGACGTTGTGGCGCAGCAAGGTATCGCCAGCCACTATCAGCGAGCTGAACAAGAATGCCTATGTCCACATTGCGGCATTAAGGATTCGTCAACCACCTAGTTTCCAGCGGCAAAGCCGCCAGCTGGATGTCCGGTTTTACCAGTTCTCCATGGTAGTCGCTGCCTCCAGTGGCATGGAGACCGTATTTCTCCACAAGATGAAGGTAGAACGCCTCCTGTTGAGGGGTATGTCTGGGATAATAACACTCAATGGCATCTAGGCCACATCTCGCCAGCATCTGTACTAGAGCCTCTAGAGGCCCATCTTCCAAACCAATTTGATAGGGATGGGCCAAAGATGCTTTTCCTCCGGCAGACTTGATGGTGTCTACGCACGTCTTGGCATCCACTTTGAACCGTTTCACCTTTCTATGGAACTCCTCTGTGTCCAGATAGCGGCCAAAGGCTTCCCGGTTTGAATTTACATACCCCCTCTTTACCATGGCTTGTGCAAAATGGGGCCGGGCAATGATATCCCCGCCGGCGATTTCCTCTACCTCCTCTGCGGTCACTTTCAGGCCTTTCTCTTGTAGGAACGCGATGATCTGGTACTTCCGATCATTTCGGCTGCATTTCAGTTGGCGGCATAGGGATGCCAACCCGGCGGAATCAAAACCGTAGCCAAGAATATGAAGATGGTCGTACTCCGCTGCTCCTAACTCCACACCATTAAGGACCTGAAGGCCGATGGCTTGCCCCGTCTGTACGGCCTCAGAGAGACCATCCACGGTGTCATGATCCGTCAAAGCAAGTAACTGGATGCCCCTATTCTTTGCCCGCTTGACCAGTTCCGCAGGAGAATACTGGCCATCAGAAGCGGTGCTGTGGGTATGCAAATCTGCAAGCATATGCTCCAGCTTTACCAGCGGCTCGCGCTGGATCGCCTGCAAGCGGCGGTGGCTGGCGACACGACTGCCATGGTAGAATACCTCCACCGCAGTCTTTGTCACACGAATATCCACTTTTTCGCCAATCAGGTTGTACGGCACAGAGTACTTGTTCCTGCCGTCAGATACCAGATAATCGTTGGGGACCTTGGCAACGGACCAGACAGCCGCTTCAAAGGGCACAGCAGGCAGCGGCAGCATGTACTGTTTCTCCTCTTCCAGATAGGCGCTGCGCCGCGTACCTGTCATTCGCTGGAACGGGCGGCTATTGACTTCCTCCAGCTTTTCCGCTATGGCCTCGTTCATCTCGCGGACGGAGAAGAACTTCCGCTCACGCAGCGCCGCAATGATCCATGTCTCCGCAAAACGCACGGATGCTTCCGCCGCGCTCTTGTCCTGAGGCTTACGGACGCGGGCCGGAACGATCGCCGTGCCGTAGTATTCGGCCAGTTCCTGGTAGCTGCGGTTCAGCACGGTTTCATATCTGGTGTTGGCCGTAGTGGCAGTTTTGCAGTTGTCCGGAATCAGCAGCCGTGTCACACCGCCAAAATACTGGAAGGCGTGGACGTGACGGGACAGCCAGTCCTCTGTCTTCATTTCTTCGCAGGCTTCCGCGTAGGTGTAGCAGCTGCACGGCAGCACGGCGACAAACAGGTACGCGCTGCTCTGCTCTCCGGTTGCCGGGTCATACACCGGAAAAGTATCTCCCGCCCAGTCCACCTGGATGGCGTCTCCTGGCTTGTGCTGGATACGCATGGTGGCCTTCGTCACCCGCGCCCATCTCCGGTACTTGTCCCCAAACTGTGTGCTCATGTACGGCGTTTCCCCGGCCTCATGGCACTTCCGGCAGTATTCCTCCCACAAAAGCGCCATGGTCACACCCGGCTTCGCCAACTCCCGGTGGATGTACGGGTAGTCCGGCTCCACATACCGGCACCCGCTCTTATACTTGCCGGGAAACAGGATATCCTCCAGCTCTGCGTTGGTGATGTCGTCATCCAGGGGCCAGCTCAGGCCAAGTTTATCCGCTGCTTCATACACCTCCTTCGTCTTCTCTCGGGATGCCACTTTGCTCCGCTCCATTTCACGCTGGCTGCATCCCTTGCTGCGCAGCATGAGGATCTTTCGGTAGTCCGTCATTTCCTGGACCTCCTGTGTTGAAGTCACACATTCTTTGTGTGCTCTTCACAGTATGTGGTCTCTCTTTTGCACTGGCAACCCTCTCCGGCGAGGTGGCGGAAATTCTCCGGCGAGGTGGCAGGTTTTTCCCGTGCATGTGGCAAGTTCAGCCCGGTATATGCACTATTCGATGGACACCCCTGGCGGAGAAGCTGGGAGGGCTGGATTTGGAGAGGCAGCACAAGATTGAAGCTATCCTTGATTGCCTCATTGAGACAATTTAGCATTAGAATGGTGTCTGAGCATAATGAAAAACAGGGAGCGTAAATACGCGCCCCCTGTTTCTTTTTTTATGATATTTTTTCAGGATACAACCTATACTCTGAATCGTCCTGTCGAATCTGCATTTTATAGACAGGAATATTTTTGTCAACAGCAATATGGCGAAGAATTTTCTCGTAAATTGGACTGATTTTTCGTCCAAGATATACTGCTGTAGGCTTCTTTTTTGCCCAGGAGAACTCTTGTTGATTAAAATCAGAAGAATTGCAATTACAAGTCAATCTCCATTCACGCTCATGCCCCCATGCACTGGCCTTATGTACTAATACTTTGGTTGGCATAAACAAATCTGGGCAAGGCACGATATTTTGTAGATAACTATAGAATGAAGTCGCATTTTTGTCTGCTAATATCTTAAAAATAGCTCTTTGTTGAAAAAGCCATGTAGCGTATCTTGTCGCGTTGAAACAGGTATCACCATATATTACTGGTGCTAACAGGCAACTTTTATAAGAAGGGCATAGATTTCCTGTTAAACATGAATTGCATATTGTGTAGCCGCCATTGCGGAAGTCATAAGACAACGCAAATCCACGCCCCGAATCGGCATAATAGCCCCACATCGCTGCGGATTCTATTGCTTCTGAAAAACAGGCAAATTTAATCGTTTTTTGAACTATTTCATGAACTGCAATATCGTTTGCATCTATCTGTTCTACAAAGAAATCATATAATTGGTTCAGCGATGTACTCATGGTCGATTCGTCCATTTGGGCTATATTTTTGCGAAGTGCCTCAAGCATTTCGGATGACAGTAGATTTTGAATGTGAACAGGCACTTCCGCCCCTTCACCAATGTCCCAAAAAGCTGTTCTAAATTGATCGTTTTCTAAAAATGATTTGAGTTCCGATTTAATATTCTCTTTGTTAAAATGAAGCAGTGCATCAAAATCATCGTTCATCTTGTACCCAGGAGAAAACCACAACTGGTCTTGGTCAAAGGCGGAAATACTTCTTTCATCACACCGGCGGAAACGATATAATCTCTCTGGTGTTTCAACTTGAAGAAAATCAGTGAGTGGTTGATAACATTTGAACATTTCCTCCGGCGATAAGGTCGCAGGAACAACAATACCATGTATCATCTCGCTATATGTTTGCATATCCATATTTTTGATTTCAGATCCTTTTCAAAAATCCTTTTTGTGTTCAATCTGCTGTATTTGGCATCATAGTGTCTGCAAGTATTGTACGACCAGTGCGGCCGTAACATTTGCACCCCCAGCCACCAAAAAATCTCGTAGGCCAGACAGTGCAGCCTGGATAATTCTGGGCTTCTTTTGTTCCGCGATTTTAGTCTCAGCTTCGGAAATCAGTTCCATTGCACTTTCTCGATCTTCATCAGAAAGTTGTTCCTGTTCAATGGAATCCCTAACTTTTTTCATTAAGTCAGAAGCCTGCCCATAGTTAAAGGCAATAGAGTTATGGTCCCCTGACACTACTTGGGACTGGCTGACATCTCCATTCACAACTGTGCCATAGTAATTATTGATCTGTTGCGGTATTTCTTTTGCCATGTTTGTTTCCTCCTGACTGAATCGCATATTTTCTCCTAAAATTCCTTCGGATTCCAGCCGTATTGTCCACTCAAGCAGGTGGTTCTTAACTTTTTCGACAATAGCGTTTAGAGATGCTTGTGTAATGAAAAGTGCTGCTTCAAACACTATGGGAGCACCTGCTCTTTTTGATAGGTCTTGTGATATGCTGCCCGGAAAATAAATGAGCGGAGTTTTTTCTCCATTTGAAAACGAAAGTATTTCACTAATTGACTGAAATACTTTCCTGTGCGATAACCTTTTTTCTTCCTTTTCGTCCTCAAATGGTGCGGGAATCCAACCATGGAAAGGATTATGTAGTTTAACTACCCCACGAACATCTCGATATTCAGGTATTTCATCATGTATACAGTTATACCCGTTCAATTCATTTTGCACCCAAGAATCGAACTCTCTCAAATTTAACTTCGTGGCAATCAAATGTGCTTTCCGTAGAGCGTTCAAAATGTCACAGTCAGGCTTTAATACCTCTTGTTGCAAGTCCAAAATTAAACTTCCCATCTTTTCACCTCATTCCACCCTGGCCTGTCCATTCATCAGCATGGGCAGAAGCCAGTCACGGAGTTTTGTCAACTCTTCATTTTCTTTTTCAAGAACGCACCTATTTTCACACAAACTGGAGACAGCGTTTGCAAACTCATTTGCAATAGGCTTGGGAGGTAACGGCAATTTGAAATCAGATAGTGTTTCTTTAGAAACCTCCTTAAACGTAGTGCCAACTCCCTGCTGAGAAATAGCTGGAATATTCCTTTTCAGCAAATAGTAGATATAATATTCATGATAACCAGCATTAGGGATAATTGATTTGAATCCTTGATTTGTAGATACTTCGTTGTCAGAAATCGCAAGATAACCAATAGGTGCTCTTCTACTCAACAGTACCGAATGTTTCGGCATTAGAACCGCCGAACTGCTGTCAATTCCAGCCTGTGTAATATCGCGTTCTCCGTGGCTGACAAACATCTTTTCACCATTGCCTGATAGATCATTGGGTGTGATCCAGGCAAATCCATTATCGCAATAATAATCAGCACACGTTGTAGTCGGTGTCCCTCCAGATACAATAGAACCAAGCTGTCCAATTTTCCCTACCGCCCACCCCTTCGGAATCTTCCGTTTCAACTGGTCATTCCAGACCATCTCGCCGCCGGAGGTGCGGTAGGGCCTGCCGTTTTCGTCAGGGAAATCGAACTGCACAAACCAGTAGTCGTAGAGGGTTTTCCCTATGGCTTCCAGCTCGGAGCAAATGAGAGAATTATTCTCTATCTTTTTATCAATCCAGTATAACAGTAATGCGTTTTTTCGTTGTATGTCAATAGAAGGAATGGACACAGATACAGAGTATATTTTATCTGGTGATGTGTGTTTGATTTTTGTCCCTGATGCAGAATCTGAAATTTGCTTTCGCACACTTTTTGTCATGAATAGGTAATATAAGTATAGCTTGTCCACTAAATCATGATTATGAAAAACAAGTCCGATTCGTTGATTATGCAAATATAAATTATCCTCCGGGACAAGAGCTGTGCTTCCTAATAGTCCCTCAGCTTGCTGTGTCATTGCAACGATTAAGTCATCTTTGGAGCATAGATATTCTTGCGGGAAAGCACCGGTGTAGTATTTTTCTTTCCCTTTGATGCGCTTAAATCCACCTTTTTCAAAAAAATTACCAGGTGTCAAAACAATGTATGTTCCATGATCCGCAAATTTAGAGCCGTCAAAAGGATAACCATGCTTAACACTACATAGTGTTCCTAGTTTGTAATGTTCTAGATGCCTATTCATATTTTACCCGCTCCAACTGCTCCTTGATTTTGCTTTCCAGTTGACGGCCAGCTAAAAACAGACCGTTCAATCGCATTGCAAATCCATTCATTTTTTGATTAAATTCCTCCTGTGTCAGCTCCACATATTCAATCTTCACCTCAAAATACTGACCCGCAGAGAAAGATAACTTCTTTTGTTCAATGTCCTCATAACTGACCGCCGCGCAGAAATCATCTACTGGTTGTCCGGCGTTGAAGGTGTCAACGATAAGGGCCATATCCTCCTCGCTGAGTACAGTTTTCTGATTTTTACCGTCTACCTTTTCCTTCGTTCCCAGCTTGGAGGCATCCATCAAAATCACTTTGCCGTCCTTATTCTCCTTATCCAGAAAGAGTACGGAGACATTGGTACCGGTGTTAGCAAATACGTTAGAAGGCATAGAAACCACGCCCCGGAGCATACGTTGACGCACTAAATGCTCCCGAACTTTTTTCTGGATTCCAGAACCGGCGGTCAAAAACCCTGTGGGAACAACAACAGCGGCTTTTGCCGTATCATCCATGGAGTAAATAATGTGCTGCAAGAACATCAGGTATATATCCATGCTGCTCTTTTTCTTTTGAGGGATCTTCGGTACACCAGCAAAGAACCGTTCTTTGTGGTTCTCTCCTGCCAGCGTCTCCCGATTATCGCTGAAATCCATGTTGAACGGCGGATTACTGACGATATAGTTGAATTTGGCTAATCCGTTTTTCCGGGCGTTCAGGTGCCGGGGAGCGATCAAAGTATCATCATGTACCACGTTGCCCAAGGAGTGGACAAGGTTATTCAGAATCAGATTCAGGCGCAGAAACTCGTTGGATTTGGCAGAGATATCCTAGGTATAGATGGTACAATTCTTCTCGCCGATCTGGTGGGCTAGAGCCAGTACCAGCGTACCGGAACCGGCGGCTGGGTCATACACCGTTACATTGCTGACCTCACTCTGTACCATAATTCTTGCTATGATGGTAGCGATGGTATGGGGTGTATAGTATTCAGCATACTTGCCGGAATCCTTGTTATAGTCATTGATAAGATACTCAAAGATTTGTGCAAAGAAGTCATATTTCTGCTCAAACACCTCGGCAAAGTTAAACTCTACCAGCTTATTGATGATGGCACGACAGAACAGGGGCTTTTTTGCGCTCTCAATGACATACTGGGAGATAGGCTCAAACAGCTTTATTTTTTCCTCGCCGCCAGTCTGAACGGAGAAAATATCCAGATTAAAGTTAGCAATGTCCACCAATGTATCATCAAAAAGTTCATGGAATGGATAGGAGGAACCATCTGCTTTGCGCATGGTATCGTCATTCTGGTGATTGAATAGGTAGGAGATATAGTGCGTCCTTTTCAGCTTGGCCGTATCGCCACCCAGCATCATCAAAAGCATCTCATACTGATCGTCGGGCATTGCGTTAAGGGCTTCCTCAATATGATCTGCTCTTGCTAAGGAAGGCTCTGCCCTCTGTGCCTCATAGATGAATTTGTCGCTGAGATACTTATACAGGAATACCTGTGTGATGATCTTGTATTCTCCGGGAGAACCACCTAGGCCAAAATTGGCACAAATGGTTTTCAAATCATCGATCATCCTTTTGGTTCGGATGGTAATTGATTCGGTTTGCATTATGCTGTCCATGTCCTTTCTGCGAAGTATTCACTGGAAATACAGGATTCCATAAACTTAACCTGGCTGGCTGTGGGCTGTACTCCGTTGCTACGGCAGCTTTGAATTATTTCCGGCATAATCTCACTGCTAAAGTATTTGTGGTTATCCATCATGCGCTGATTTTTCAACACCTTCTGGTCTACAGCCACCTTTATCCCTATGAGAACATCGAAAATCACAGCTTCACTTCCAATCGGAGGCGGATTAGCCTTGATGCGTTTATGGGTGCGCATATACTTCACATCATTTTTATACTTGGCGCAAAGCATCTGATCCCGAAGGTTCTGCTGTGCTGCGGCCTTACGGATGCGCTCCAACTCCTGAATGTTCTGCTTCATCTCATCTGCGGTCAATTCTTCAATATTTTTCTTCTTGAAAATTCGTTTGAGTTCTTCCAGCAGTGAGATATACTCCGGATCTTTCGTGTCAAGATTACGCTCCAGTTCTTGGCGGGTTTTCTCCAGAATGTCCTGAAATTGATCGGCAATAACCAACTCACTTTCAGAAACCTTGCGGAAATGAAACTCGATCTGATCTAAGGCCAGGTTCAAAAGGCCGGAAACATCCTCTCCATCCCGCATATTCTGTTTGAGATTGACTATGGCAATGCGGTTATTGACCTCCGTATACAGAGCATGGAGATTTTCCATCTTAAATTTCTGAGCCAATTCTTCATATCCGAACAGTTGAATGATATTTATCAGCTCTTTATAGGTATCCAAGGCTTGACGTAAAGCCAATAGTTCCTGCTTATCATCCAATGCGGTGATCTGCTGAGAAAACAACTCTGCATTGTCCGTGGCGTACATAAACAACTTATCTTGAATTGCCTGAATGTCCTGTTCAATTTCTTCCTTGGATTTGAAAATATCCCGATAACGCTGAAATTCATCCCCAAGCTCTGCCTGTAGCTCCCTAAAATATGCTTCGTTAGTTTTATCAAACTCAGCGCGAATATCCGCAAAGTCTACGACATAACCGTAGCGGAAGGATTTGTATGGACGGTTTACACGGGTCAGTGTTTGCAGAAGGTTGTGTTCTTTGATGAGCCGCCCTAGATACTGCTTCTTTAGGCGTGGGGCATCGAAGCCAGTAAGCAGCATATTAAAGACTACCAGCAGATCAATTTTTCCCTTCTTAAAATCCTCTTGGTATCCCCGGCGTGTTTCCTTATCGTCCACATCATGCAGGATCAATACATGACTGATTTCCGGATAGTCCTTCAATGTTTCTTCCACTGTGCGGGCCTGATCGGAGGAATCACAAACAATCATGCCGCCAATCGAGGAGTCCCCTAATGCAATCCGACTTCGCTTGAAATCATCTACAATGTAGTCCACCAGAGCAGCCACATATTTCGGATGCGCATAAATGTCCCTCTTTTTGAAAGACCCCTCCTGCATTTTCAACTCTTCCAGAATCGACTGTAGCTTTACTCTATACTCGGTCTTGATTCCCTCCCGGATGAGCTTCAAGGTATACCCGTCAGCAATAGACCGGTTGTAATAATACTTGTGGATGTACTCGCCAAAGACATCTTTAGTGTTGTAGCCCTCACCAATCAGGGGTGTTCCGGTAAGTGCGATCATAACCGCTTCACGATCTGATGCCATCAGATTAGCGAGGAAAGAGCCTTTAGGATTATAGCTGCGATGCGCTTCATCAAGAAAATAAATCCGCTGCACATTTACATCGTAATCTGCTTTGCGAACGATGGACTCTGTTGAGAACTTGTGAATATTTACGACCGTGATCGTATCCTCACCAGTGTTATTAGCTGTGCCGATGGTGCGGATGTTTTGAATGAAATCATCTTTAGAATTTACTTTCTCCACATGGAGGCCACGGGCGGCAAATTCCTCTCCGGCCTGTGTCAGCAAGTCCAAACGATCTACAATGAAGTAGAACTTTGCAACCCTTCCTTGTTTCTGGTAATAATCCCGAAGGTAACGTACATTGTGAAAGGCCAGGGCGGTTTTGCCGCTGCCCTGGGTATGCCAAATGATACCGTGCTTGACGCCGGAATCTAATTTCTTCTCAATAGCCATCGTGGCAAAAAACTGTGGATACCGCATGACGTGTTTTTCCAGCGTCTTGATACCATCCTTATTGGTACGCTCCACATAAGCAAAGCCATACTTGAGCAGCTTCAAAAACCGATTGTGAGAAAAAAGCGATGTCAGAATTCGGTTCGTCGGTGTCAGTCCATTTAGATTAGTGCAATACTCACTTGTCCCTTTAATGGAAACCAGATTGTTATCAGATAGGATGAAATCTTCCTTTTGTCCATCAATTTCTTGGATGGCAGTGTGTAACTGTGGTTCCTCTTCACGGAAACGATTGAAGAAAAGTTTTTGATAGCTGCTGGAAGCATAAAAGGCCCCTTCGATTGGCTCTGGATCTGCGTCATCATACTCCATGTTGTTGGAGAACACCATCAACTGTGTGATATTCACGAATCTCCGGAACACTTCTTTGGAAAAGCGGGTGTTGATACGGTTGTGCTCCGCAATGATCCCATCCCGGTTGTTGGGCTTCTTGACTTCAACAAAAGCGAGAGGCAGCCCGTTAATCAGCAATGTGATGTCGGGCCGAAATTCATCCTCGCCGTTTCGATAGGTCAATTCAGTGACAGCATGGTATGTGTTTCGGCTTTCATCCTCCAGGTCGATAATGCGCAGGCCGTTGATGCCGTCCAGGAAAATTTTATAAAATGCCCGTCCCAAATCGTCGTTGGACAACTTGATGGTAAGCTCCCCAAGGAGCCGGTCAATATCCTGCTCCGACAACGTACATCCGTTAATTCGATTTACTCCGTCCCAAAACAGCGATTTGAAAATATTGGTTTCAGAGCAAATTCCACCGTTATACTGCTTTAACGAAAGATAGTCATATTTCAAACGGGTCAGATGCACCAATGCGGGAATCTTTACACGGGAATTTTCATTGTGGATCACCTGACTCGCCTCCTTTGGCCGGAACGATTTCCATAATGTCGCCTATATCACAATGCAGTGCAGTACATATCTTGGCCAGAGATTCAGTTGAAACATTCTCATTCCGCCCCAGTTTGGCAATCAGCGCAGGACTTACCCCAGCGGCCTGCTGCAAATCCTTCT
>OFFM01001679.1_pt1 | contig 11508 bp, 7 predicted proteins | sample 1521401 | NCBI WGS metagenome assembly OFFM01 (sample SAMEA3504118, study PRJEB24116) | mouse gut metagenome | biome: mouse gut; feature: mouse-associated habitat; material: faeces | place: Denmark | collected 2011
GGCCGCCGTCATGCTGCTGCCCTTGGTCGGCCTGTCGGCCTATCTGCTGATGCAGGTGGGATACAAATACAACAGCATGGTCGAAATCCGCTCCACAACGGGTATGGTCAGCTCCGTCACCCTTCCCGACGACACGCGCGTATGGCTCAACTCCAACTCCTACCTGCGCTACCCCGCCAAATTCACCGGCAAGGAGCGCCGCGTGGTGCTCTACGGCGAAGGCTACTTCGACGTGACCAAAGACCCCGAACGCAAATTCGTGGTCGAAGCGCAATCGACCGAGATAGAGGTTTACGGCACGGAGTTCAACGTGGAAGCCTATGACGACGAATACATCCGCGCGACGCTCGTGTCGGGGCGCATCGGCATGAAGTACGACGACGCCAACCACCGCAGCCAATTGGTGCAGATGATGCCCGACCAGCAGATAACCTACAACGCCCGCACGGGGGTAATCTACCTCAACACGGCCAACATTCCGTGCAACACCTCGTGGAAAGAGGGCAAGATCGTCCTCAGCAACACCCCGCTCAAGGACGCCCTGCGCATGATCGGCAACAAATACAACGTCTCGTTCAACATCCGCAACGACGAACTGCTCGGAAACACCTTCACGGGTACGTTCTCGAACCAGAGTATCGACCTGATCCTCAAACACTTCTCCATTTCGTCGAAGATCAAATTCCGACGGATCGACCAGACGGCCGGCGACAAAGCCTCGGCGGGCCGGGCCGTATTCGAAGTCTACTGAAAAACCGCACGAACCGATTTGCCTACAACCATAAACCAAAAAACCGAATGACACCATGACACCGACCTGACACAAAAAAACATACGGAAAGACCTGCACGTCCTCCCGTATGCCGAATCGTTAAGATCACCCGGCCGCATGAAACGGCCGGACTAACCTAAAACTCAATTCTTACAAACTTATGAAAAAAATCTTTTCCACCCAAATTATGGGGGGGGGAAATTTACACCGTACCCCGGCAGCCGGAGTCAGCCGCTCGGTCCGGTCGTATGCACTGGCGTTGTGCATGGCGTTCGCAATCGCCGCCGTCCCCGTACAGGCTCAGGTAAAAAACATCACGCTCAAGGCTTCGAACACCCCCGTTTCGACGGTGATGCAGCAGATCGAGGAGCAGAGCGGCTACACCTTCTTCTACAACACCAAGGATATTCCGCTCGACCGGAACGTCACCCTTTCGGTCGCGAACAAGGACATCCGCGCCGCACTCGACGAACTGTTCCGCAACACCAACGTCAGCTATTCGATCGACAACAAGAGCATCATCCTCTCGGCCCGCGGGGGCGCGCACCGGCAGGATCGTCGATAAGAACGGCGTGCTCGTCATCGGCGCCACGATCATGATTTCGGGCACCACGCAGGGCACGACCTCCGGCGTCGACGGAACGTTCGCACTCCAGTCCAACGTCTCGCCGGCCGGCATGATCCTCGACGTTTCGTTCATCGGCTACAAGCCGCAGCGCATCTCGGTGAACAACCGCACGTCGCTCTCCGTCACGCTCGAAGAGGACGACCAGCAGATCGAAGCGGTCGTGGTGACGGCGCTGGGCATCAAACGGCAGGAGCGCGCCGTATCCTACAACGTGCAGAACATATCGGACGAAGTATTCCTGACGCGCGACGCCAATATGGTCAACAGCCTCGCGGGCAAGATCGCCGGTGTAACCATCAACGCCAGCGCCGCAGGCGTCGGCGGCGAAACGAAGGTCGTGATGCGCGGTTCGAAATCCATCGAGCAGTCGTCGAACGCCCTCTATGTGATCGACGGCATTCCGATGTGCAACTTCCGCAGCGACGGCAGCGAGGAGTTCGATTCGCAGGGCGCTTCGGAAGCCATCGCCGACCTCAACCCCGAGGACATCGAGTCGATGACCGTGCTGTCGGGTGCTGCCGCGGCGGCGCTCTACGGTTCGGACGCCGCCAACGGTGCCATCCTCATTACGACCAAGCGCGGTACGGCCGGACAGACGACCGTGACGGTGACCAGCAACACGGAGGTGCTCACGCCTTTCGTGATGCCGATGTTCCAGACCCGCTACGGCACGGGCGACAAGCTGGCCGGAGCCACCAACGGCATCTATTCGTGGGGCGAGCGCCTTAATTCGTTCAATTACCGAGGATACGACCCCGCCGCCGACTATTTCCAGACGGGTGTCGTGGGTACCGAGACGGTTTCGTTCTCGACGGGCAACGAGCGCAGTCAGACCTACGCTTCGGCCAGCGCCGTCAATTCGCGCGGTATCATCCCCAACAACGGTTACGACCGTTACAACTTCACGTTCCGCAACACCTCGTCGTTCCTCAAGGACAAGCTCAAGCTCGACGCAGGTGCCAGCTATATCATCCAGACCGACCGCAACATGGTCAACCAGGGTGTTTATTCCAACCCGTTGGTGTCGGCCTACCTCTTCCCGCGCGGCGACGACTGGGCGGACATCGAGATGTACGAGCGCTACAATGCGTCGCGCGGCATCTACGAGCAGTATTGGCCGACGATGGGTGCCGACACCTACCAGATGCAGAACCCCTACTGGATCAGCTACCGCAACCTGCGCGAGACCCGCAAGGACCGTTACATGCTCAACGCGTCGCTGACCTACGACATTCTCGACTGGCTGTCGGTGTCGGGCCGAATCCGGGTCGACAACTCCAACAGCGACTATACCGAGAAGCTCTACGCTTCGACCAACAACCTGCGCACCGAGGGTTCGCCCAACGGTCTGTACGGCATCACCAAGACCAACGACCGCCAGACCTACGGCGACGTGATGGTCAACATCAACAAGACTTTCGGCGATGACTGGAGCCTGCAGGCCAATGTCGGCGCTTCGATTTCGGACCTCTATTCCGACGCATCGAAGGTCCGCGGTCCCATCGCCTACGGCGAGCAGACGGGTTACGACAAGGACGGCAACCCCATCTACGAGCCCAACAACATTCCGAACGTCTTCAACGTCTACAACCTTTCCAACTCGAAGACCGTCCGCGAGCAGATCGGCTGGCGCGAGCAGTCGCAGTCGATCTTCTTCTCGGCCGAAGCCGGGTTCAAGGGGGCTTATTACCTGACGGTGACGGGCCGCAACGACTGGCCCTCGCAGCTGGCAGGTCCCAATTCGGTGAATTCTTCGTTCTTCTATCCGTCGGTGGGTGCTTCGATTGTGCTGTCGGAAATCATCCCGAACATGCCCAAGGACCTTTCCTATGTCAAACTGCGCGCATCCTATGCGTCGGTGGGTCTGGCTTTCTCGCGTTTCTATGCCAACCCGACCCGTTCGTGGAACGCTTCGACCAATAGTTGGAACCTCTCGTCGCAGAGCCCGCTCTACGACCTGAAGCCCGAGCGCACCAAGTCGTTCGAGGTGGGTCTGACGATGCGTTTCCTGCGCCACTTCAACCTGGACGTTTCGTACTACAACACCCGCACCGTCAACCAGACTTTCAACACGGGTATCCCCGCGAGCTCGATGTACAGCAAGGTCTACAAGCAGGACGGCGACGTGCGCAACCGCGGTTTCGAGCTCTCGCTGGGCTACCGGAACACCTGGAACCGTTTCTCGTGGGAAAGCAACTTCACGGCCAGCGCCAACAGCAACAAAATCATGCGGCTGGGCAAGGAGGTGGTCGATCCCAACACGGGCAAGGTGATTCCCATCGGCGACCTCAACGTGGGCGGCATGGGTAACGTGCGCTTCATCCTGCGCGAGGGCGGTTCGTTGGGCGACATTTACTCGCGCGCCGACCTGCGCCGCGATTCCAACGGCGACATCTACCAGGACATGGACGGCAATATCTTCGTCGACAACAAGACCCAGACCAAGGACTTCATCAAGCTGGGTTCCGTCTTCCCCGATGCCAACCTGGCGTTCCGCAACGACTTCCGCTGGCGCAACCTCAATTTCGGGTTCCTGCTGACGGCCCGCATCGGCGGCGTGGTCTACTCGCGTACGCAGGCCGTGATGGATTACTACGGCGTTTCGGCCTCGTCGGCCGACGCGCGCGATGCGGGCGGCATCATCTTCAACGGCAACGACCTGATCGATGCGCAGAAATGGTACCAGACCGTCGCCAACGGCGATACCACCCCGCAGTACTACACCTATTCGGCAACGAACGTGCGGCTGCAGGAGGCTTCGATCGGCTATACGATTCCGCGCAAGCTGCTCGGCAACGTGTGCGACATCACCGTGTCGGTGGTGGGCCGCAACCTGTGGATGCTCTACAACAAGGCGCCGTTCGACCCCGAAGCCGTGGCTACGACGAGCAACTACTACCAGGGTATCGACTACTTCATGATGCCTTCGTTGCGCAGCGTCGGCTTCAACCTGCGTGTCAAATTCTAACCAAGCTAAAACGCCATGAAATTCAACATATCGAACATCAAGGCGGTCTTTGCGGTGGCGGCGCTCGGCGCGGCTTCCTGCACGGCCAACTACGAAGATATCAACCGGAACCCCTACGAGGTGACCGGCGAGGAGATGGAGCGCGACGGCTACGCCATGCGGTCGTTCATGACCACCATGCAGAGCTGGGTCGTTCCGACCGACCGCAACCAGTGCCAGTTCACCGACGTGCTGCTGGGCGGTCCCTACGGCGGGTACATTACCGACGCCAACAGCGGTTTCAACACCGGAAAGTTCTCGACCTACGACCCGCAGTCGAACTGGTCGCCGGTGTTCTACCGCGTCGTCTATACCAATGAGATGTCGAATTACTCGGAGCTGTGCAAGGTGACCGAGGACGAAAACGCCATCGCCGTGGCGAAGGTGGTGAAGGTGGCCGGCGTGCACCGCGTGACCGACACCTACGGTCCGATTCCCTACACGCAGGTCGGCACGGGCGTCAATCCGGTGCCGCTGGATTCCGAAAAGGAGGTCTTCAAGGCCATGTTCGCCGACCTGGACGCCGCCATCGAAGTACTGACGCGCAACCGCGCAGGCATGATTTCGACCGACGCCGACCGTGTCTACGGCGGTAACCTGGAGCGTTGGGGCCGTCTGGCCAATTCGCTCAAGCTCCGCCTGGCGATGCGTATCGTCTACACCGATTTCACCACCGAGGACGGCCGCACTCCGCAGCAGCTGGCCGAAGAAGCCGTCGCTTCGGAGTTGGGCGTCATCGCCGACAATGCAGGCAACGCCATGTACATGGGCTTCGGTAAGGACGGCAATCCTTTCTACGTCTGCTTCTTCAGTTTCAAGTCCGGTGAGGGCGACCACCGCATCGCTGCCGACATCACGTCGTTCATGAACGGTTACGCCGACCCCCGCCGCGCCAGCTATTTCAACGAGGCGACTTTCAGCGGCGGCGGTTACGTGGGTCTGCGCAACGGCATTCGGATTCCCGACGACGAGCGTATTAACAGGTATTCGCGTTACAACGTCACGGCTTCGACGTCGCTCATGTGGATGAACGCTTCGGAGGTGGCCTTCCTGCGCGCCGAGGGCGCTTTGCGCGGCTGGGCGATGGGCGGCGACGCCAAGACGTTCTACGAGGAGGGTATCCGGCTGTCGTTCGAGCGCTGCGGCGTGGCGGACCAGCTGGCGACCTACATGGCTTCGGCGGCGCTTCCGGGCAGCTATGCCGACCCGGCGTTCGGTCACGATTATACCAACCTCTCGACGGTGACGATTCCGTGGAACGATGCAGCCGATTTCGAGGAGAACCTCGAACGGATCATCACCCAGAAATGGATCGCCAATTTCCCGCTGGGTTCCGAAGCGTGGGCCGATTACCGCCGCACGGGTTATCCGCAGTTGTTCCCCGTGGTGGTCAACAACAACCCCGACATCACGAACTTGCAGTTGGGCGCCCGCCGTCTGACTTACCCGCTGGAGGAGTACGAGGCCAACGGCGCGACGATTCAGGTCGCTGTGGACGAGTGGCTGGGCGGTCAGGACAAAATGTCCACCCGTCTGTGGTGGGATTGCAATCCCCGGATTCGCTAACCTATAAAACCGTCAAACTATGAAAATCAACATCAAAAGATATTTCCTGCCCCTTGCAGCCGTGCTTTTCATGGCCGGCTGCCACGAGGCCGTCGAGCCTGAGGCGATCGACGTGAACTATTCGTCATTCGAGGAGACGAATCCCGAATTGTATGCCCGGTACATGCAGGCGCTCCGGGAGTACAAGGCCGGTTCGCACAAGGCGGTGTTCGTTACGATGACCGTTCCCGAAAACGGCGCCGCGACGACCCATCGCACGCAGCATTTCACGGCGATACCCGACAGCGTCGACTTCATCGTGGTGAACCCGGTTCCGGCCGTGCTCTGCCAGACGCTTGTCGATGAAATCCGGAAAGTGCATGAGAAGGGGACCCGCGTCCTCTTCAATATCGACCTGCAGACATTCGAAAACGACTGGACGCAGGTGCTGAAGGCGGACCCCACGCTCAGCGAGGAAGATGCGCTGGCTTATCTCGACGGACGCGTCGATGAGCAGATTGCGCTGGCCGACCGCTGGGGTTACGACGGTTTCATCTTCACCTACCCGGGTCTGGCCGTGGGCAGTATGCAGGGCGAGGCGCTGGAAGTCTATTCCGCCCGTCAGGACGCGTTGTTCGCGCCCATCCGTGCATGGCATGAAGCCAATCCGTCGCGCTTGATTATCTTCCGCGGCTTCACCGGAGCCCTCACGGAGGCCAACATTCCGTTGCTCGAAGAGTGTGCCTACATGATTCTGTCGACCAGCAGCGTGAAGACGCTCGACGAGATGTCGTTCTCGGCTCTGACCGCCGTCAGGGTGGCAGGCGTGCCGGCCGACCGGCTCATCGTGACCGCCCAGACCACCCGTCCCGGCGACGACAAGAAGGAGTTCGGTTATACCGGCATGGCCGACAGCTTCGGCAACACGATCGAGGCCATCGAGGCCTGGGCCGGGTGGACCACGCTTCCTTCGCCGGCTTACACGCGTGCGGGTCTGCTTATCGAGGACGTCCGCTACGACTACTACAACCCCGCCAAGGTGTGGGCCAAGACCCGCGAGGCCATCGGCATCATGAATCCCTCCCTCTAAAACTGAAAGCCATGAAATACAACAAATGCCTTTTGGTTCTTTCGGCGCTCGCCGCAGTCGCTTTCACGGGCTGCAAGAACGACGATCCCGACAAGCACCATTTCGACAACAAGTTCTACATTTCGTCGGCCCTCATGTCCGACGACCTGCTCATCAAGAGCGACACTCCGGGTTACACCAAGACCATCGAGTCGCGTCTGTCGATGCCCGCCGAGCAGCCCGTTGCGGTGACTATCGAAGCCGTGCCCGCCGAGGTGGCCGCCTACAACATGATCTACGGCGACAACGCCGTGGTGCTCCCTGCCGAATGTTACGAGCTTTCGTCGAACGAAATCAACATCGCGGCCGGACAGGTGGCGGGCGAGACCATCGAAATCGAGTTCAAGGACATCAACACGCTCGACGGCAGCCAGCGTTACGTGCTGCCCGTGACGGTCACTTCGTGCAAGGGCGTCGGTCTGCTCGACAGCCGCACGACGGTCTATTTCGTGGCCCGTCAGGGTGCGATGATCAATGTGACGGCCAATATCGCTTACATGTATTTCCCGGTCAGTTGGTCGGCCGAGGCGCGCCCCCTTATCAGCGGTATGAAGCAGGTGACCGTCGAGGCCCTGTTGCGCAGCGCCGACTGGACCGACGGCCGCGGCGACCCTCTGAGTTCGGTCTTCGGCATCGAGGGCAATTTCCTCGTGCGTATCGGCGACGCCGACCGTCCGCGCGACCAGCTCCAGCTGGCTACGGGTTCGGCCAACGGCGGCAACTGGCCCGCGGCCAATGCCGCACCGGGTCTTCCGGTCAACGAGTGGGTCCATATCGCCGTGGTGTGGGACGCCCTCAACGGCGAGCGCATCTACTACCAGAACGGTGTGCAGGTGGCCTACTCCAACCAGGCGATGAGCGGTTCGGTCACGCTGACGGGCGACTGCTACGTCGGCAAGTCGTATAACGACGAGCGTTATATCCCCGGTGAAATCTCCGAGTTGCGCGTTTGGAGCGTTGCCCGCACGGCCGACGAGATCGCCAACAACATCTACGGCGTCAACCCCGAAAGCGAGGGCTTGGTGGCCTATTGGAAGTTCAACGAGGGTGTCGGTTCGTCGATTGCCGACCACGCCAACGGTACGAATCTTTCGGCCGTGGGCGGTACTCCGACGTGGGTTCCCGTCACGCTTCCCGAAATCAAATAATCCCTAACAGCCATTTACGTATGAAAACCAAATATTTCAAATCCGGCATTCTTGTCGCAGCCGCATGGCTGTGCGCCGCTGCGTTCAGCTCCTGTTCGGAAGATGTGACGGTGGGCGAGTGGAACGGTGCGGAATCCATCGAAACGGGTCTCAGCCAGACGGGCGCCCTGTTGCAGGACGCCGCTTCCGGCAAGTCGAATGCTTCCGTCGAGCTTTGGACAGCGACCCATACGGCCGACCTGCGTCTGGTCTTGACGAAAGCTCCCGCCGAGGGCTTCACCGCCAGGGCCAAGGTCGACACCGAATATGACATCGCGCAGTACAACAAGGCCAACGGCACCGCCTACGAGCTCTATCCGGCCGACAAGGTGACTTTCGCCAACGACGGTCTCTTCGCCGCCGCTGAGCGCAGCGCCGAAATGACGCTCGAAATGACGGTTGCGGTTGCCGAAGGGCTCGTCGCAGGCAAAGGTTATCTGATTCCCGTGGCCCTCGAAGCCGAGGGCGTGGTCCTCAAGGAGAGCCATTGCTTCTACGTGGTCAAGGACATGACTTCGATGCCCACCTGCTACAAGGGCGACGACCTGCCCAAGGGATTCCTCTTCTTCGAGGTGAACGACGCCAATCCGCTCAACGCCCTGACGTTCGAGCTCGAAGACGGCCGTCTGCTGTGGGACGTGGTCTGCCTTTTCTCGGGCAACATCAACCACCATCCCGACCGCAACGCACCGTTCCTGAAGCTCAATCCGCAGACCCAGTACTGGATGGACAACAACGAGGTCTTCCTCCAGCCCCTGCGCAAGCGCGGTATCAAGGTTCTCATGTGCGTCCTGGGCAATCACGACCAGGCCGGCGTGGCCCAGCTTTCCGACTACGGTTGCCGGATGTTCGCCGAGGAGCTCGCCCGGTTCTGCGAGACTTACAATATCGACGGCGTATGCTTCGACGACGAGTACTCGAATGACCCCGATCTCTCGAATCCTTATTACGATGTGTGCGGTGCGCATCGTGCCGCTCGTCTGGCTTACGAGTGCAAAAAGGCCATGCCCGACAAACTGGTTGCCTCTTATTCCTACATGACGTTCAAGATCGATTTTTGGCCGACCGAGATCGAGGGGCAGAGCATTGCCGAATGGTGCGACATTGCTGTGGGCGATTATGGCAGTACAACCTCGCCGCGCGGCGATATGACCGAGAAGCAGTGCTCGGGCATCTCGATGGAGTTCAACAACGGTTCGGGCGGTAATTTCACCGCATCCACCGCGCAGAGCATGCTCAATATCGGCAAAGGCTGGTTCATGGGCTTCGCTCCCGACCCGCTGAAGAATTACAACGGCAGTGTGTACAAGAATCATTGGCGCGATATTTTCGTTAACCGGTTGAACAAGGGTCCCGAGAAGCTCTACGGTTCGCCGCTCAAGGCGCCTACCCATTTCTACAAGTTCGCCGATACTACGCGTTATAATTATCCCGACGACCTGCCGGCTCGCTATTCGCGTCCGGCGCAGTCCGAGTGGCCGAACTATTGATTCGATTCCGTTCCGCAGGCGGGGGCGGACCCTGCCCGCGGAACGATTTTAACCGAAAAAGAGTAAACAATGAAAAACATAGTTAGATACGCGCTGCTTTTCGTCCTTGCTGGCGGAGCCGCGCTTTTCACCGGCTGCCGTGCCGACGAAAAGGTCGGTTTGGCGGGTTATCCCCAAACTCCGGTCGGTGCGACGATTTCGGGCACTTCAGACCGGGTAGCCGTTTCCAAGGCTACCTACGATGGCGACGGGGCGTTGAATGTGGAAGGTTCGCTTTCGGGCGAATATACCATCGCCCTGGCGCAGGCCAGCCCCGAGGATGTCACCGTCCGCGTGGAGCCCATCATCACCAATGTGCCTGCCGAGTTGGTCGAAATCAGCGCCGGCGAGCTGGTGATTCCGGCTGGCAGCAGAACGGCTTCCGTCTCGGTGACGATAACCGGGGAGGATTACGGTTTCATGGAGAACGTACCTCAGTCCGTCACTTACGAACTGGGCGTGCGCGTGGTCGAGGCCCGAGGTTCGCAGGTTCCTGTGGTTGACGGCGAGGCCAAGATGGTCATCGAAAAGGAGGCTTATATGGCTGCCGCATCGCTGGTGGGTATCGCTGGCAATGAATTGGTCATCACTCGCAATTATGTCGACGGTCAGATTCTGGACGAAGACCCGATGGCCTGCGAAGTGAAGGTCGTGACGGACCGTCCCGTGTTGGAGGATACGAAGTTCGTCGTCAGGTCGGCGGGTATTCCCGAGGGGTTCGCCGATGACGAGAGCTTCTCGCCCGCAGCCGAGGTGACGATTTTGGCTGGAGAGAAAGAGTCTTCGGCAACGACATGGACGCTTGCCGACGATTTTCTCGAAGTCGACGACGTGCTCGGTACTTTCCCGATGCAGCTCTCGATTGAGATGGTCGGCGAATCGGCTACTGCCGTCGTCGACCCGGAGGACGCCGGGGTAGCGATTCAAATCGTGAAGATGTCCGATTTGGTGAAGTTCCTGGCTGCGGCCGATGCGTCGTGGACGAAGTTACCTACGGACGGTTGGACGGTGAAATCCAATGGTGTCTCTTATGACGGCCACGACGTCAATACGCTTCTCTTTGACGGGTCGCCCAGTTCCGATATTTCTGGAAAACCGCTGCTGGAAATCATCATCGACATGAAAGTGTCGCAGAAGGTGGTCGGATTCAGTGTTACGGTGTATGGGGACTTTGCCCATATGGGCAAGTCTTTCGAGTGCTTGACGTCGGAAGACGGCGAGAACTGGAAGTTGCATGGCGAACTGATGACGGCGGATGCACCTACCAAAGAGAGTCGCGCCACCAACTATGTTCAGCTCACTCCCTGCAATGCGCGTTATGTCAAGTGGGTCGGAGTTGCGAATGAAGGTGTTTATTACGGTGTCGACATTTCGGAATTCTATATCTACGGCAAGAACTGACGCTGAAAGTCGGTTCTGAATAGAACCGGGGGCTCCGCACGTCTGTTGCGGGGCCTCCGCTTTTTTGCGCCGCCGATTCGCGGCCGTGAATTGTGAATAACTTGTCGATAGAATCCGCCGGGGGTGGTTGCGGGTGCGGCCGGAAAGCGCTACTTTTGTAACGTTGTATTCCGGCCCGGCGCCGGATTCCGCATACGCAATGATTGTTTTCGACCATAACGGGCCGGTGGGCCGCAGACGACGCCGCGAGGGCGCCGGGGCTTTGTCGCCGCACCTGCAATGCGTTTGCGGCGTTCGTTCGCGGGAGCGG
>OFFM01001688.1_pt1 | contig 11440 bp, 7 predicted proteins | sample 1521401 | NCBI WGS metagenome assembly OFFM01 (sample SAMEA3504118, study PRJEB24116) | mouse gut metagenome | biome: mouse gut; feature: mouse-associated habitat; material: faeces | place: Denmark | collected 2011
GGCGGCGGGAGTGGCGGGGGTCATGAACTCAAGCATCTGGCGCAGCTGCTGGCCCACCTGGGCGAGGCTGCGTACCTCCTGGGGCTGAGCCACATCGGGGCACTGCTTGGCAAATGCCTCGGAGATAAGCTCGGCACGCTCGGCGTAGTACTCGCCGTTCTGACGCACGAAGTCGTCCTGTGCCTGCTGCATGGCGGCGCGGTTTTCGCCGCAAGCCTGGAATGCCTTGGCGATGCCGTCCTGGAAGTCGGTCATCACGGTCTCGGCCTGCTTGCCCCAGTACTCGGCGTACTGCTCCTGCAGAGCCTCGTCGGTGGTATAATAGTTTTTGTGGGAGAGCACGGTGAATACGACAGCCTGGGCCACGAAGAGAGCCACCACGATGGTGGTCCACCAGCAGCCGATGGTCTTGAGGCGCTTGATCCAGATGTTATTGTCCCAGCCGATGGTGTGGAACATCGACCAGAAGCCGTGGGTCATGTGGAACCACAGTGCCACGAAGCCGATGATGTAGATCACCGGGGTGTACCACTGCTTGAAAGCCATCTCGATGAAGAGTGTGCCGAGCGAGGGAGCGGCGGGCACGCCCTCGAGCTGGGGCAGCACGGTGAGCTCGGCGTGGCGGAGCTCCTGCCACTGCATCTTGGCCCAGAACTGGATGAGGTGCACCACCAGGAAGGCCAGCACCACGATACCCAGCACGAGCATGTTTTTCGACGACCACTCCACCTGGGGCTGGCGGGCGTTGACTGCATAGCGGTCGCTGCCGCGGGCGGCGCGATTCTGCATGGTGAGCCACAGAGCGTAGATGATGTGGATGATGAAGAGCAGGGCGAGGCCGGCCGATGCGATCAGCGCATACCAGTTGGCGCCGAGAAACTCACATACCTGATTGTAGGCAGTGGGCCATATCAGCGCCACGGCATTCATCACCACGTGAAAAGTTACGAATAGGACCAGAGCGATACCTGTGAGGGCCATCACAAACTTACGTCCTATAGATGAGCTTGTTAACCACATAAGATGATTGATTTAGTTATTATGTTGAAAATTGTTTTGCTCGTGTGGGTGCAATATACCGCGCAAAATTAACACATTTTTACGCGCTCTCCAAGCCAATTACGGAAATTTTTCCGCACTCCCGCAACTTCACAAAAAATGCTTACCTTTACGGCATGAAATATTTTGCAACTGTACTGTTGGCGCTGGCGGCGGTTTCGGCCGCGGGCGCTGCGCCGCGAGTCGCTGAGGTGAGCGAGCCGGCTATGCGTGTGTATCTGCCCGACCCTGAGATTGCCTCGGGCAAGGCTGTCGTATGCTGCCCCGGCGGCGGCTATGCCATGAAGGCCATGGCCCATGAGGGCTACGACTGGGCTGAGTATTTCACCGACCGCGGCATAGCACTGGCGGTGGTCGACTACCGCCTGCCCGACCACTCCCCGGCACGTGTGATGGGCGACATCGACCGTGCATTTGAGGTGATGGCCGACAGCGCCGCCGTATGGGGATTCTCGCCCGACAGCATCGGCATCATGGGCTCGTCGGCCGGCGGGCATCTCGCGGCCACCATGTCGACACATCCCGAGGCGCGGTGCCACCCGGCATTCCAGCTGCTGTTTTATCCTGTAATATCGCTCGACAGCGCCATCACCCACGCGGGCACCCGCCACAATCTCCTGCCGACCGACGCTACCGACGCCGACGCGCGCCGCTTCAGCGCCGACCTCAATGTATCGGCCTCGACGCCGCCGGCCTTTGTGGTGCACTGCGGCGACGACGATATAGTGCCGGTGGATAATGCCCTGCGCTACTACTCCGCCTTGCAGCGGGCCGGAGTCAACGCCACTATGCTCATATACCCCCGCGGCGGCCACGGCTGGGGATACAGCGGCAACTTTGAGCGCCGCGCCCTGCTCCTCGACGAGATAGACACCTGGCTCAAGGGCCTGTAGGCTCTACAGCCCGCGGGCGGCGAGCCAGCGGAAGAGGTAGCTGTACATGGCCTCGCGCACGGCGGGCGCCGACAGAGCCAGGTCGTGGAGACCGCCGGGCACGGTGACCATGGTCACGTCGGGCCCCAGGCCGCGGCCGTAGCGGTCGATGTCGGTCACGTCGAGCACCACGTCGGTGCATTGCGAGAGGCTGTCGGGGTCGCCCGAGGCAAAGCTGCGGTCGGAGTGCATCACCAGTATGGGCATGCATATGCGCGGGTCGCGCTGCACGATGTCGTGTGCCTCGTCGATGGCCGCTATCCACGATGCCTCGACAGCGGGGGAGCGGGAAAACTTCCACAGTGTGTCGTAGTCCCACTCGCCGCCGTAGCGGCTCAGCAGGCTGCGGGCGTAGAGGTCGTCGACGCCCTGGGGTATCTTCAGGCCGGGCATGAGGGGCGCCACTGAGCGCACGGCCGGTATGAGTATCCGCTCCTGGAGCTTAGACTGATTCCAGTCGAGAAAGGGGCTGTTGAGCACCAGGGCACGTATCTGCGGACGCGAGTTACGCGCCAGATACATCGATGTGATCAGGCCGCCTGTCGAGTGGCCCACCAGCACCACGCGCCGCACTCCGTCGGCCTCCATCACGGCCAGTGCCGAGTCGATGTCGGCAAAATACTCCGACAGATGCCGTGCCTGGAAGGGGGTCTGCCCGGGCATGAGCGAGCGGCCGTACTTGCGCAGGTCGACGGCGTAGAATCGCAGCCCGTGGTCGGCAAACTGCCGGCCCATGTCGGCCTGGAAAAAGTAGTCGTTGAAGCCGTGGACATACAGGGCGCCCAGGTCGCCGCGGGCCGAGTCGGCGCGCAGGCGCACGACGGTGCTGCGCACCGGGCCCGAGTAGTCTGTACCCTGGTCGATGTATGTGTACTGGTAGGCGGGGCCGAGGATGTCGGTCTGCCATTGACGCGATGCGGCGGCGATGGCGATGAGGCCGAGGATGAGGAGAAATATTTTTCGCATGTGTGGAAAACTTTTCGGTCGGTTGTGTCGTTGTAATATGCGAGAAGGCATTTTGCTGACGTTATTAAAAAGTCAAAGAGATGAAATCCAGATAACCTTCTCGGCCGCCCATGACTCCATGCCGGCGGCCTCTTTTATTATATGAGGGCGAGGATGTCGGCGGGGTCGGCGGCGATATGGTCGGCGTAGGCGCCGGTGAGCTCGCGCACCGGGCGGAATCCCCACGACACGCCCACGGAGTCGACACACGCGCGGCGCGCTGTCTCGATGTCGACGGCCGAGTCGCCCACATATAGCACCTCGGCCTTGGGGGTGGGACAGTCGGCCAGGATGCGGAACACTATCGAGGGGTCGGGCTTGGCGGGCACGCCCTCCACCTGCCCGCATACGGCGGCAAACTCCACCCCGGGGAAGTAATGGGCGATGAGGCGGCGCACGGCGCTCTCATATTTATTGGAGGCCACGGCTATGGCCACGCCGCGCCCGGCCAGGCCGGCAAGCAGCGAGGGGATGCCCTCGTAAGGCTCGGTGCGGTCGCAGAGGTGCTCGTCGTAGTATGCGCGGAAGTCGCTCAGCAGGGCGTCGACTGTGGCAGTGTCGCGGCTCTCCGAGGGTATGGCGCGCTCGATGAGACGGCGCACACCGTTGCCCACCATCATATTGTATGCCGAGGTGGGATGCGTGGGAAATCCGTGGGCTGCCAGGGCATGATTGGTGGCTGCGCCCAGGTCGGCGATGGTATTGAGCAAAGTGCCGTCGAGGTCAAATATCACAAGGTGTTTCATACGAGGGTCATTTCAGAAAGGATAGCCCACTGAGAAGTGGAAATTGGCGTCGCGCCCCCAGCGGGGATGGATGATGGGCCAGCGCTCCTGGTTGCGGGCGGGGTTGTGGGCCTTGAGACCGAGGTCGAAGCGCAGCAGGAAGTATGTGAAGTCCATGCGTATGCCGGCGCCGTACGATGCCGCTATCTGGCGGTAGAAACGGTCGAAGCGGAATACGCCGCCCGGCTGGGTGGGATAGTCGCGGATAGTCCATATATTGCCGGCGTCGACAAACAGCGCGCCCTCAAACACCCAGAATAGCCGGGCACGGTACTCGACGCTCAGGTCGAGGCGTATGTCGCCGCACTGGTTGATGAAGTCGCTCACATAATTGCGCCCGTCGTACTCGCCGGGGCCGAGGGTGCGCACACCCCAGCCTCGCACGCCGTTGGCGCCGCCGGCGTAAAACCGCTTCTCAAATGGCACCATCGACGAGTTGCCGTAAGGCACGGCCAGGCCGAAGCCCACGTGCACGGCCAGCGCGTTGCGTGAGTTGAAGTTGCGGGTGTAGGTGTAGTCGACCTCGCCCTTGACATACTCGGCATACTGTATGCCGAATACCTTGTATGCCCCGTCGGTGCGCCGCGCCCCGCAGAGGCTCGACAGGCCGTAGAGCAGGTTGCCGGCGGTCTCGGCCGAGGCGCGCAGGGTGCTTATCCATGGCTGCATGGCAAAGGCGTTGACCTCGGGGGTGGGTATGCGGCGGTTGGTGCGGTAGAAGGTGTATCCCAGGCGCATGATGAAGTGGTCTTCGTAGGAGTAGCGCAGCAGGGGATTGTCGGGGGCTATCTGGTCGATGAAGTCGATGGTGGAGTGAGGCAGGCGCACGTAGTTGATGTCGAGCAGGTCAAATGTATGGCGGCGGTTGAAGTCGCGGTTGCGGTTGTTCCACTTCCAGCGCCAGGCGGCGCCAAATATCACGCGGGTATACTCGGGCCGCTCCTGATAGTTGAACGACACGGCCAGCTCCGTCGTGGCCTGCATCCGCTTCTTGAAGGCGCGCGAGGCGCCGGGCAGTATGAATTTCGGAAACGTAAGGCCCACCTCGGCGGCATACTCCGTAAAGCGCTTGTTGATAAAGCCGTCGAGATTGCCCGAGAGGCTCTCGTAGGCTGTGCGGAATTTCACCGACAGCATGTCGGAGCGATGGGTGAGGTCGCGGTGCTGGTAGGTGGCGCCGACGCCAAATCCCAGGTCGCCCTCCGAGTTGGTGCCTTCAAGCTCCAGGGTCACGCTCTGCTTGCGGTTGCGCGATATGGTGATGACGCAGTCGAGCAGGCCGATGTCGCCCGCCGCACCGGCCGGCTGCATGTCAATGTTGATAAAGCGCAGTATGCTCAGGCGCGAGAGCGAGGCATAGGTGCGGTCGACCTCGCGGCTGTCGTAGGGCTGCCCCGGCTCGATAAAGCACATGTCGTAGAGCGCCGAGGGGCGTATGTAGCGGTCGGCGCCGTATACCACCGTGATATTGCGGTATGGCACGGTGTCGCGCACGGCGCCCTCGGCGGCCTGCTCGGTGACAAAGCTCACCGAGCGCACCACATACATGCGCGCCGGCTCCCACACCGAGTCGCGCGCCACCCCGCTCACAGACATGTTGAGGGTGAGGTCGACCTCCTTGCTGCCGGCCACCGTGTCGGCCGTGAATGTGATAAGCTCCTTGCCAAAGGCATAGTAGCCCGAGCGGCGCATGGCCGAGGTGATGTCGGCGCGCATACGGTCGAGGCGGGTGCGGTCGAGCAGCTCGCCCGGAGCCAGAGCGATGAGAGAGGAGTCGGCCGCGAGCACGGCGCGCGCCCCGGAGTCGGGCACGTTGAGCGCCATCGAGCGTATGGTGTGCGGGGCGCCGGTGTGGATGGTATACGTCACGCGGGCGCGCTTGTGGGCGGGCCGCAGCAGTGTGTCGATGTCGACGGCGGCATCCATGTATCCGCGGTTGACCATCGCCTGGCGCAGCTGGCGCGCGGAGGCGTCGGTGAGCGACGGGTCGTAAATCACCGGGGCCTGGCCGATGCGGCGCAGCCAGCGGTTGTACCAGCGGGTGGAGTCGCGACCCGACAGCGAGTAAGTGGCCAGCTGCAGCTTGGCAAATCCGAGCACGCGGTGGTTGGGGGTCTGGCGCAGGAAATTGACCAGCTCCTCGGTCTTGCCGGCCGAGCGGTCGCCGTCGATGCGTATGTCGACGTCCTCAAGGAGCATCTGCCCGTCGGGAACGTGCTTGGTGGCGCTGCATCCGCCAAGACACAGCGCCACCACCACAGCAAATGCCATGTAGAGCGTCTTCACGCCGCAAAGGTAGCAAAAAAAGGCATACCCGCAGGGGTGTTACTTCTTTTTGAAAGCGTCGAGAGCCACCGTGGGCGCGCCGCCGTCGAAGCATCCCATGTCGTAGCCGCCGTTGTAACCGGCCGGGGCCTGCGGCTCCCAATAAAATATACCCTCGACAGGCGCCTGCATCATCTTGGCAATGAGGTCGCGGCATGCCTCGGCGCGGGTGTATGGCATACCTATCTCACAGATCATCACCGGGCGGCCGTAGCGCTGTTTCACATAGCGGATGTTGGCGATACAGTCGTCGGCGACAGCCTCCCAGCCGCGGCCCGAGTGCTCGCCCTCCCACCAGGGATAGAGCGACATGCCTATCATATCGTAGCGGCCGCCGCCGGCCTCCAGGGCGCCAAACATGCGGTCGTAGCGCCAACGGTCGTGGCCGTTGTCGAGATGCACGATTACCTTGGCCTCGGGGAATACGGACTTCACGGCGTCGTATCCGGCATTGTTGAGCGCCACGTATCCGGCCGGATTCTTATCGATGTCGCCGGCAGGGAGCATCATGCCAGGCGTGGTCTCATTGCCCACCTGCACCCACTCGGGCGTGACGCCGGCGTCGCGCAAGGCGGTGAGCACGTCGGTCACATGGGCGGCCACGGCCGCAGGCAGCTCCGCCTCGGGCAGAGCCTTCCAGGCCTCGGGCATCTCCTGATGGCCCGGGTCGGCCCATGTGTCGGAGAAGTGGAAGTCAATCATAGTGCGCAGCCCCAGCGCCTCGGCACGCCGGGCCTTGGCCACGACATCGGCCTTGCCGTTGCGGCCGTCGGCGGGATTGACCCATACACGGAGGCGTATGGCATTGACCCCGCAATGGTCGCGCAGCAGCTCCATGCACTCCATGGGGCGGCGGTCGGCGCCGGGAGTATAAAATTTGTATCCCTCGGCCTCCTGCTGAGTGAGCCAGCTTACATCGGCGCCGCGGGCAAATCCCGTCTCCTTCTCGACCGGCACGGCGGGAGCCGGCACGGGCACAGCGGGTATCAGAGCAGGCGCAGGCAGCCAAGGCGACGGCCGCCATAGCGAGGCAAATCGTAAATTTCTTCATAAATACAGTGTGTCTTTCGTGATAAGTCACACAAAGTTACAAAAAAATCCGCGCCCGGCCGCCTCCCCCGTCCTAAAAGACCTTAAATCGCACCTCGCCCAACGAAGTGGAGGGGGAGTTTGGCGATACGGGGATTTTTCGTACCTTTGCGCGTTAATAATAATCAGAGTGGATACCAAGTATTTATTTGTCACGGGCGGCGTGGTGTCGTCGCTGGGCAAGGGCATCATATCGTCGTCGATTGCCTGTCTGCTGAAGGCTCGCGGCTATAGGGTGACTATCCAGAAGTTTGACCCTTACATCAACATCGACCCGGGCACGCTCAACCCTTACGAACACGGTGAGTGCTATGTGACGGCCGACGGCCATGAGGCCGACCTCGACCTGGGTCACTACGAGCGATTTACCGACATCAAGACCACCCGCGCCAACAATATCACCACCGGCCGTATCTACCGCAGCGTCATCGACAAGGAGCGCCGCGGCGACTATCTGGGCAAGACGGTGCAGATCGTGCCGCATATCACCGACGAAATCAAGCGCGCCGTAAAGGCTCTGGGCCACTCGGGCGACTTTGATTTCATCATCACGGAGATAGGCGGCGTGGTGGGCGACATCGAGTCGCTGCCGTTTCTCGAGGCGGTGCGCCAGCTGCGCTGGGAGCTGGGCGACCGCAGCATGGTGGTGCACCTGACTTACGTGCCCTACATCGCCGCTGCCGGCGAGCTCAAGACCAAGCCTACGCAGCACTCGGTCAAGAAGCTCCAGGAGCTGGGCATACAGCCCGATGTGCTGGTGCTGCGCACGGAGCACCCGGTGCCGGCCGACGTGCGCCGCAAGATAGCTCTTTTCTGCAATGTGGCGCCCGACGCCGTGATACAGAGCGTCGACGTCGACACCATCTACCGCGTGCCGCTCAAGATGCACGAGCAGCATCTCGACCGCATCATACTCCACAAGACCCGCTGCCCCGAGGATGGCGAGCCGGATATGAGCCGCTGGCTGAAGTTTCTCGACCATATGGACCGCGCCACCGACACGGTCGACATCGCCCTGGTGGGCAAGTATGTCGAGCTTCAGGACGCTTACAAGTCTATCGAGGAAGCCCTGTTTCAGGCCGCGACCTACGCCGACCGCAAGCTGCGCCTGCATATGGTGCACTCCGAGAAGGTGACGCCCGACAATGTGGCCGAGCTGCTCGGCGAGGCCGACGCCGTGGTGGTGGCTCCCGGCTTTGGCCAGCGTGGTATCGAGGGCAAGTTTACTGCCCTGCGCTACTGCCGCGAGCACGATGTACCCACCCTGGGCATATGCCTGGGCATGCAGTGCATGGTGATTGAGTATGCGCGCGATGTGCTGGACCTGCCCGAGGCTAATTCCACCGAGATGAATCCGCAGACTCCCGACCCGGTGATCGACCTGATGGAGGAGCAGAAGTCCATCTCGGCCATGGGAGGCACCATGCGCCTGGGCGCCTATGAGTGCCGCCTGCGCCCCGAGAGCCGCGTGGCCCGCGCCTACGGCTCGCAGGTGATAAGCGAGCGCCACCGCCATCGCTTTGAGCTCAACAACGACTATCGCGAGCGTCTCGAGCGCGCGGGCATGGCCTGCGTGGGCGAGAATCCCGGCTCGCATCTGGTCGAGGTCGTCGAGGTGCCGGCCCTGCGCTGGTACGTCGGCACGCAGTACCACCCCGAGTACAGCTCGACGGTACTCTCGCCCAGCCCCCTCTTCGCCGGCTTCATGAAGGCGGCTATCGACAATCATACCGACAAACATACCCACTGATAATATATGGATAAGAACACCCTCTGGGGCATAGTGATGATGGCCGCGATATTCTTCGGCTTCATGTACTGCAACAAGCCCGCTCAGGACAACACCCCCACCCCGGCCGAACAGGCCGCCGCGGCGGCCGTCACCTCGGCCATCGCCCCCGCCGACTCTATCGACGCTGCCGCCTCGGCCGAGCTTGCCAAGGCTGTGCGCAATCTGGGCACATCGCAGCCCGACGGCTCCTACGTGCTGGCCGACGAGGCCTTTGACCTGCGTCTCGACTCGCTCACGGTGCGCGGCACCGTGCGTGTGGGCGAGAACACTGTAAGTGTCGACGACCTGCGCACCACCGCCGGCTCTGCCCTGCGCCCCGCAGAGCGCGCCAAGGCCATGGAGGCTGTCGGCGCTCTCATAGCCAAGGTGCAGAAGTACCGCGGATTTGCCCGCCACCTGGGCGGCAAAGAGACCACCACCGTGCTCGAAAACGAGCGCCTGCGCCTCGACATCTCCTCGCGCGGCGGCATGATAGCCGGCGTCACCCTCAAGGACTACACCACAGAGGTGGGCGAGCACCCCGGCCCGATTCAGCTCATGCAGGGCGACAACGACGGCTACAGCTTCACCTTCACCACCGCCGACCAGCGCCTCGACACCCGCGAGTTTAACTTCACCCCGGTGGTCGAGAGCGACTCCACCGTGCTGATGACCCTCGCGCTGGGCGACGGCGCCGAGTGGGGCATCCGCTACACCCTGCGTCCCGACTCGTATGTGGTAGGCATGGAAGTGGTGCAGCGCGGCATGGACGCCGTGCTGCCGGCCTCGACATCGTCGATCGACATGAACTGGCGCCAGACTCTGGCCCGCAACGAGAAAGGCCGCACCTTCGAGGAGCGCAACTCGGCCGTATATTATAAATATGTGGGCGAGGGCCCCGACGACCTGCGCGCCGACAAAGACGACTCCGAGCAGCTCACGAGCCGCGTGCAGTGGGTAGCGTTCAAAAACCAGTTTTTCTCGTCGGTAATCATCCCCCGCGACGCCTTCAGCCTGGCCGAGGTGAGCAGCACCGTGCTCAAGACCGACCGCTACCTCAAAGACATGAGCATGAGCGCCACCGTGCCCTGCACCGCAGCCGACGGCGCCGGCCCGGCCTTCGACTTCTACTTCGGCCCCAACGACTACCCCATGCTCTCGGCGCTGAGCAAAGACCTCGCCCCCCGCGACGGCGACAACCTCGAGCTCACCCGCCTCATACCCCTCGGCTGGGGACTCTTCCGCTATATCAACACCTGGATAGTAATCCCCGTATTTACCTTCCTGAGCTCGTTTATCTCGTCGTATGGCCTCATCATCCTGCTGCTGACCCTCTTTATCAAGCTCATCATCTTCCCCTTCACCTACAAGAGCTTCAAATCGCAGGCAAAGATGCGAGTGCTCCAGCCCGAGATAAAGGAAATCAACGAGAAATACCCCGGCCAGGAAAATGCCATGAAACGCCAGCAGGAGACCATGGCCCTGTACAGCCGCTGCGGCGCCAGCCCCTTCTCGGGCTGCCTGCCGATGCTCTTCCAGATGCCCGTGCTGATAGCGATGTTTTCATTCTTCCCCTCGGCCATCGAGCTGCGCGGAGAGTCGTTCCTCTGGGCACATGACCTCTCGGCGCCCGACTTTATCGTCACCCTGCCCTTCAGCATCCCCTTCTACGGCAACGGCGTGAGCCTCTTCTGCCTGCTGATGACCGTGGTCAACATCCTCTACATGCGCATCAACATGCAAAATCAGCCCGGCGGCGACTCCATGCCCGGCATGAAACTGATGATGTACATGATGCCGGTGATGTTTCTTTTCATCTTCAACGACTACGCCTCCGGCCTGAGCTACTACTACTTCCTGTCGCTGCTCATCACCATCGTGCAGACCTGGGCCTTCCGCCACTTCATGGACGAGGGCAAGGTGCGCGAGCAGCTGCTGGCCAACGCCCGCAAGCCCCGCAAGAAAAGCGGCCTGATGGCCCGCCTCCAGGAGGCACAGCGCCAGCAGGAAGCCATGATGCGCCAGCAGCAGGCAGCCCGCGGCAAGGGCGGCAAGCGCCGCTGATCCCCCCCGGCACCCCACACCAAAAACCGGCGGCTACCACTCATGAATGGTAGCTGCCGGTTTTGTATGCGCAGGTATAAAAAACAGACTCAGAGCTGTCTCACGACGCCCTGAGCCTAATACACAATTATCTATAAAACAACTATTCTTTTGCTACGTTATGAAAGAGATGTCGATGTCTGGAGCGGAGAGCCGCCGACACGCCTCAAAGCGGCTTGTACAGCGGGTTTCCGCATTGCAAAAGTATAGATAACTTGAGGGTCATGCAAGCGATTTTCACTAAAATATGTTAACAAATATGTAGCAAAATGTAAATTGTGCCTAAATATGGCACACCATCTGCACCGCTCCGAGGCACATCTGCGGCCGCCCGACAGACCGGCGCCGGCGCTGCTCCGGCCGGTGCGAGA
>OFFM01001690.1_pt1 | contig 11437 bp, 6 predicted proteins | sample 1521401 | NCBI WGS metagenome assembly OFFM01 (sample SAMEA3504118, study PRJEB24116) | mouse gut metagenome | biome: mouse gut; feature: mouse-associated habitat; material: faeces | place: Denmark | collected 2011
GAGACAATTTTCAGCTTGAGGCTGAAAATATGTCTCCGCCCCGTACTCAGGGAGGATGTGGCGCTGGTGTTTGTAAACAGGTTGACGGAGGTAGGCTGCGCCATACCTCCGCCCCTGCAACCGCAGCCTTCTGCAACCTCCGCAACCGCCGTCAAACGTCGTCTGCTGCAGCCAGGTAGATACAACGAGCGGGAGCTGATGCTCGCGCACCGGCTCCCGCTGTCCATGAAGAATTATAAAACTAACTTAAAATATCTTCGGTTATCGATCTGACTACTAAATTAGTAGCCGGGGTTCTGGGTGATACGACCCTTAGTCAAGTCTATCGGATCCTGAGGAATAGGATAGAGATAGTTGTGAGGTTCGTAGCGGATAATCTGGTTGGTAACTTCAACCGGCTCACCTACGTACAGGTCACATACCATGCCGTCGTCACCCTCTTTTGCATTGGCGGGATCCGAACGGAGAGTGTACTTGTATGAGTAGCGGGGAGCGTTGAGCACATCGGTAGCGATGTTCCAACGGCGAGCATCCCACTGGCGATGGTTGCCCTCGAAGCAGAACTCCACACGCCACTCGTTGCGGATGCGCTGACGCAGTGCATCCTGCGAGCCGCAGTAGGTGGGCTTTGAAGCGTCGGTCTTCTGAAGTGCAGGCATACCTACACGTGCGCGAATCTTGTTGACTGCATCAAATGCTTCCTGGGGACGGTCGGAGAGCTCGTTCATAGCCTCGGCATAGATGAGCAGGATCTCTGTATAGCGCAGAGGTGCGGTAGCAGCCGAATGATTCCATCCCTCAGTTTCGGGATAAACGTCAGGATTGAGCCACTTCTTGGTCTGATATCCGGTGAGAGTCTCGTCACCGCATCCGTTAGGATAGAGTGCACGGTCGCCCGACGACGGGAGCGGAGTGGTGTTAACCTGCACGCCATACATTTCGTCACCAGAGAAGATAACATTAACGGTCAGACGCGGGTCACGGTTCTCTTTAGGTTTCAGAGGGTTGTAGATCGTCGACTCAGAGATGGGTGCGCCTTCGCAGTCCTCGAACGCATCAACAAGGCTCTGAGTGGGGTTAGTTCCGCCCCAACCGAGCTTCGGGAAGCACTCGAAACCAATATATCCGGCACCATTTATACCTGCCACATAGTTCTTGGTGATCAGAGCCTCCTTGGAGTTCTGCATGTTCAGTCCCCAGAACATTTCGGCATATTTACCGGTATAGTCCTTTGCAGTGCCTGCATAGTCACCATCATAAAGATCATAGACACCCATATCGATGATCTGCTTTGCGCAATCGGCAGCGACCTGGTAACCGCCGGCAACGTAGTGCTGGCAGTCGGGATTTGCGAAATAGAGAGCCGCGCGAGCCTTGTAGCCGAGTGCCACAGCTTTGTTTACGCGACCCAGTTCCGAGGTTGCGGGAAGCATGGAGATAGCTTTGTCATAGTCCTCCATCACATGATCATAGATCTCCTTCCAGTCATTGCGGACAATACCATCCTGATCCTCGAGATAAAGAGGTTCGGTAGTATAAGGAACATCACCGAACTGCTTGATGAGATCGAAGTAGATTGTAGCACGGAAGAAATAAGTCTGACCGAGGTAGTTGTTGCGCTGATCCTCAGTAAGTCCCTCTACCTGATCTATATTGGCAAACACGAGGTTGGCTCGGCGGATATAAGCGTACTCCGTGTCCCAAGAGAACTCTGTGGGTTCCCATAGACCATGAGCGCGCGAATCGACAGCCCATTTGATACCATGTGTTGCATTGTCTGTGTAGACATCCTCATCGGTAGCCCACATTGCATCCGGAATATATATATAGAGAGTGTTTATAGCAAGCTCGACATCCTCCGGTGTCTGCCACATTGTGGCAGTTGACTCCTGGTCGAGCGGAGCTGTGTCAAGATCCACGCAGGAGCTTGCACCTACAGCGAGCGCAACAGAAGCTAAGATGCTGATATATTTGTTTTTCATTGTTGCTTGGATTGTTTAGAATGTTACTTTGAGACCGAGCGAAAGCTTGCGCACGTTAGCATAGTATGCGCCACGTCCCTGAGGTGCCTCGGGATCAATACCTTTCTTATAGATACCTGAGAATGTGAGGAGGTTCTCACCGTTGAAGTATACACGCACACGGTTGATACCGATACGGTCAGTGATCTTCGCGGGGATAGTATAGCCGAAAGTAAGGTTTTTCAGGCGCACGTAGCTTGCGTCCTCACACCAGAAAGAGTTGATGACTGTAACGTCGGGTGAGCTTGCCGAGTTCTGATAGAGACGGGGGTATGTTCCGTTGGGAGTCTCAGGTGTCCAGCGCTCCTCCATCATCCAGTTGTTGATGGTACCACCGTTGTAGAATGCCTGTGAAGCCTCACCGGTCATGTAGCGCTCGTAGTCGAACGCACCCTGCCAAAGCATCGAGAAGTCGAAGTCGCGATAGGTCACGTTAACATTGATACCACCCATCCAAGAGGGAGCGGTCTTACCGATGACAGCACGGTCAGCAGTGGTTACCTTTCCATCGGGAACAGGGATAACATTACCATCTTCGTCATAGCTTGCCCAGTCCTTGAAGCGGATGTTACCCGGCTTCTCGTTGCCTGTGCGGAGCGGACCAGCTTTCACCTCAGCCTCATCCTTGAAGAGACCGTCGGCGATGTAACCGTAGTATGATCCGATAGCCTCGCCCTCAAGATACCACTGAGTGTCGGATGTGCCAGGTGCGACACCTTCTGTTCCACTCAGGTTTGTGATTTCATTATGGTTGTAGCCTGCATTGAAGGTTACGCCAATCGACCAGTCGCGGTTGAAACGCTGGTTGTAGCCAATTGTAAGGTCAACACCCTTGTTCTCTACAGATCCGGCATTCTGCATCGGTGCGTCAACACCGAGCACACCCAGGATCGGGAGGTTAAGGAGCATGTCGTTGGTTGTGCGCTTGTAGAGAGAGCCCTCGAATGTGAGACGGCTGCCAAACATAGCTGCCTCAAGACCGAGTTCCCAGTTGGTAACGGATGCCCACTTGATGTTGGGGTTCACATAACGGCTTTCATAAAGACCGTTGATGTACTGTGTGCCCATAAGCACGTTAGTGTAAGCGTAGGTAGCTACACCGGGATAGTAGTCATCACCGAGCTCCTCGTTACCTGTACGACCCCAGCCGAGACGGAGTTTCAACTGGTCAAGCCAGCCGCGTGTACCCTCCATGAAGCTCTCCTGAGAGATGCGCCATGCAGCAGATACAGCGGGGAAGTAACCCCAACGGTTTTCCTTGGGGAAACGGGATGATGCGTCGGCACGGAAGTTAGCCTCCAAGAGGTAACGGTTGTCGAAATCATACTGTACGCGACCGAACCATGACTGACGTGTCATATCGAGACCGCCGTCTGTGTTCTTCATACCGGTCTCGGAGAGTGAACCGAGCACCTGGTCGAGAGCGTTGTCACCGCCATTCTCGCGATAAGCGGTTGTATAGCGATACATGTAGCGCAGAGCCTCGTAACCGACGAGGAGACCGAGGCTGTGCTTCTCGGCGAATGTCTTGTTATAGTTAGCTGTAGCCTGGTATGTCATCCAGTCCCAGTTATAGTAGTTGTGGTTACCACGGCGTGAACCGTTGTCACCGCCGTTATAGCTGCCACCATACAGGAGCACTTTACGGAAATTGTAGTAATCCTGACCGTCGTGGCGCCATGAGAAGAGAGGCTTGATGCTCAGACCCTCGATGGGCTTGATGTCAAGATAGAAGTTTGTGAAGAGCTGGTCATTCTTCACCTTATAGATACCGGTGGAGTATTTCTCAGCCTCAGCGATCGGGTTCTGCATGGATCCCGGGGCGATAAGCTCACCCTCCTCGTTGTAGGGGCTGAGTGATGCATTCAGACGGTTGACGTGCTGCACGATGCCAGAAACGCCATTGTAGCCGTCCTTCTGTATGCCACGGTAGAACGAGGTGTTGGTGCCGAACTTGAGCCAGGGCTTGAGCTGGGTCTCAAGGTTGACACGGGCATTGTAACGGTTATAGGTGTTCTGCGAGAGGATACCACCCTGATAGAGATAGCCGAGTGATGCCATGTAGACAGTGTTGCTCGAACCACCGTTGATCTGGATGGTGTGGGCTGTCTCAGTGCCATGGCTCTTGAAAGTCTCGTCCCACCAGTTTGTACCTGTGGGATCCAGAGTGCCATCGGCATACTGCTCGAGCTTCTTATCGTAAGCCGACACGTCGGTGGTGGGGTCTACGTTAAGGATCGCCTCACGCATGAGCATGGTGTAGTCACGCGCGTTTACCGGATCAAGTTTTGTTGTGGGTGAGGTGAAGCTTACTGTACCGGTGTAGCTGATCACCGGAGCTGTGTTGAGTTTACCTTTCTTGGTTGTGATAAGAATTACGCCGTTGGCTGCCTGCACACCGTAGATAGCTGCTGATGCGGCATCCTTCAGCACTGAAATATTCTCGACATCCTGGGGGTCGATGTTGTTCATCGAACCGGGGACACCGTCGACAATAACCAGCGGGCTTGCAGAGTTGACGGAGTTGTTACCACGGATGGTGATGGAGCCGGTCTGAGCGCCGGGGGCACCTGACGACTGCACGACAACGACACCTGGCATCTCGCCAGCCATAGCTGCCGATACTGATGCTACGGAACGGTTCTCGATAGCCGATGCATTCATCTGCGATACGGCACCGGTTACGTTTGCTTTCTTCTGCACGCCGTAACCTACCACCACGAGCTCATCGAGGGCATTGTCCTCCATGCTGAGGGTAAATACGAGCTTGTCGCCATTCCATGTCTTGCTCTGCGAAGCGTAACCGATGGCTGTAATGTTGATTGTAGCGCCTTTCTTGACGCCGTTGAGCGAGAAGTTGCCGTCGATGTCGGTCATGGTGCCGACATTGGCTCCCGCTACTTTGACCGTTGCGCCAACCACGGGTTCGCCCTCGGTATCAAATACTGTACCGACGCAAATACCCGTCTGCTGTTGCGTACTCGCAACCTGCTGAGCATTAACTACATACCCCCCCCCATTAATAACGAGGGCTGCAGCAAACACTCCTGCTAAAAAACGTTTTGGCATTGTGAGTTGTGTAAATTAAGGTTAATACTATATTTGCCATGATCGGCCCAAAGGAAGCCAATCGGTCACAAATTTAAGTGAATATTCCCTAACCGCAACACTTTTTGATTAAAAATCCGTCATCTTAGCGACTATTTTAACACTTTTCAGATAAGAGAGGGCTATTGAGATGGTGAGGCTGCGGTTGCAGGGGCTGCTGTAGGCGAAGCTTGTAGGGGCGGAGGTATGGCGCGAGCGCAGCGCAGCCTACCTCCGTTCATCCTGTTTACAAATATCCCTCCCTGAGTACGGGACGGAGACATATTTTCAGCCCCAAGCTGAAAATCATCTCCGTAGTAACTTTTTCACAAGGAAGGGGAGATTGCAACACAGAACTTTTTGTTGCTGTCGCAACGGGCACGGAACTCAAAGAACGACACAGAACGAGGGGGGGTGGGGTTTAGGGTGGTTGTGATGGAAGTTGCGCATCTCCGAAGCGCTATAAGTGAGTGGCATCCTTCCTATCCCCACACGGTAGTCTCGCGCTGCGCGCTCAACTACACGTATGGGGTTTACCATGTCGCGAGTCTCCGACTCGCCAACGCCTCCTATCCCAGTGCTGACACTGCCCTGCACTCACACCGGACGCCAGTCCCAGATCTCAGTGTTGACACAACCCTGCGCACACGTCGGACGCCAGTCCCAGACTTCAGTGCTTTCATTGCTCTCTGCGCTCACGCCATATCCTGTCCACAACCCAGTGCTGTCACTCCGCGCCTCGGAGAGGTGCAACATGGTAAACCCCACCCGAGTCAATGGAGCGCGGAGCGCGACGTTGACCGTGTGGGGTTGTGGGATGTGCAGTATTGAGAGCGCTTCGGAGATGCGCAACTTCACCTTTATGGGTGCAGGTTGACCGGAGGTAGGCTGCGCTGCGCTCGCGCCATACCTCCGCCTATAGCCCTACACCCTCCGACTACAGCCGCCTCTGCAAGCTGCCTTACTCCTCCTCAGGGGCGTCCTCCTGCGGCTCGCCATACATTTCGGCGGCGTCGGGGTACTCCTCCGGTGGCAGCACTGAGGAGTGCACGCGGGCATCGGCGGCGTCGGTGAGAGCGCGGAAGTATTGCTCGAGCGACAGCCCGCGGCTCAGCAGCTCTCGCCAGTCAGCCTCGGCTATCACTATAGCCTGCACGCCCGGCGGCAGCGGGAGCGCATCGGTTAGTCGCCGCGCATACTCGTCGGCATCGGCAAGATTCGGGAAAGTACGGACAAGGATTATGCCGAGCGGACCGAAGCGCAGCTGCTCGAGGTCGAAATCCGCGACGGAGAATGAGTTGAAATTGTAGCGCGCCACCTCGTAGAGCATTTCGTTAGCCTGCACGGTGTCGGCGGGGAACGTGACGAGCACTATCCGCGGTGCGTCGGGTTCGAGTGTGACGGCTATGGTGTCGGCTGCAGCGGCTGCGGCATCCCCCTGCTGCGCGCTGTCGGTCAGGCGCGTGGAGTAGAGGAGTCCGCGTGCGTTGGAGCCCTCGGTCACAATGGCACGCCCCTCGGCGGCACTGCGGAGCCATGTGGCGGCGAGCGACGATACGTCGGCGTCGGGATAGCGCTCCACGAGCTTGCGCAGCGCGTCGGTGAATCCGTCGCTGTCGCCGCCGCTCACGTGCGTCAGCGCCTCCAGGAACATGAACTTCGGCATGATCGGACTCATCGGGTAGTGCTCGGCGGCGTATGCCGCAGCGGAGCGCACCGAGTCGTTGTTGTCGGCGAGATATGCGTCCCAGGTGCGGCTGTACAGCTCCTCCTGGCGTGCGTGCATCTCGCGCAGATTGTCGAGGTAGCGGGGATCAGCCATAGCCTGACCCTCGGGCGAATCGGGGAATTCCGAGGCTACGAGCCGCCGATAATGCTCTGCAAGCGTCGTGTCGCCACGGCGCGCAGCCATCAGGTAAAGGTTGTGGTACACGTCGAGGCGATACACGTTGTCGGGGTATTCGCGCAACAGCCGTTGCCACTGGCGGTCGGCGGCTGGATAATCCTCCAGGCGATCCTTGAGGATCAGCCCCATGTTGTAGAGTCCGTCCTGTATCGCCTCATGTGCGGTGGCGCGCGATGCACTGTCGGCGGGAATATCTTTCAGGTAATACTCGCGCGAGTGCGGATCGTCGGCTGCCGGTGTGGCTTTTTTCGCGCTACCATCGGCGGTGGCACCTGCGCCGTCGGTCGCTGTTGAGTCGGTCGGCGTGGCATCGCTGTCCGTGTCGGCATCGGATGTCAGCGGCGCGTAACTGTTGCGGTTGCGGCGCCGCCAGTCATCCTCCAGTTTGCGGTTGCCCCACTGGCGGCGGAACTGTGCCGATCCGGCTGAGCGGGTGGTGGGGTTGTAGAAATACCACGACTTGTCGGTATTCATGGTGAACTGTGCGGGAGCGTTTGCCGCCCCGCCGGGATTCTCTGTGCCCGTGGCTGCCGCGCTTTCGCGTCGAGTTCCTCGCGCTGCCGTTGGCGTTCCTCCTCCTTCTCGCGCTCTGTCAAAGCATGGATTATGCTGTCGACCACCGCGAGGCGCGCCGCCTCCGGCATGTCGGCGAGGCGGAGCAGCGAGTCGTTGAGCGCCACGGCACGTGAGTGGCGCGCGAGGTCGTCGAGCACATCGGATCGAGCCGCGAGCCGGGCGCGGTCGGGATAGTCGTCAGGAAGCAGAGGCAGCGCCTCGGCATAGCATGGCTGCGCATGGTCGTAGTCGCCACGGTCGAAATACAGCGTGCCGAGTGCGAGTTGTGCCAGCGCCATATCCATTCCCCGCCGTTGCGATCGTGCCGCCGCCTCGGCGTAGGCATGCATAGCCGCAGCGGTGTCGCGCTGCGCCATCAGCAGATTTCCCTCGGCATAGAATATCTGGTCGAGATAGTCGGCATTGCGGTCGTAGCGCTGCATGCGCCGCAGTGCTTTCAGCTCCTTGGCTATCTCGGCTGATGTCGCGCCGCCGGTGAGCGTCGCCGAGAGGGCTATGCGGGCATTGAAGCGGGTGCGGTAGGGAGCCGACACCGATCCACCCGCCTTGCGGAATGCCTGGCGGGCGCGGTCGGTCATTCCGGCGCGGGCGCACACCTGCCCGAGCAGGAACGTGAGGCGTGTGCGCTGTGCCCCGTGCGAGTCGGCTATGGCAAGCTCCAGCGGCTCCACCGCCTCGGCATATAGCCCGCGGCGTATCAGTATGTCGGCTTGCACGAACGCCCGCAACGCTATCAGGTGGCGCGACGTGAGATTCTTCTCCCTGACGCGCTCCATCGTAGCCTGCGCCTCGTTGAGCCATCCGGCGGCGCAGTAGCTGCGTGCCTGCCAGAGGCGTGCCTCCGCCACGGTGGCGGGGAGCCATGTGAAATGGGTGGCTATGTAGTGGAATGTGGCGGCGGCAGGGAGGAAATCGCCGTTCATGTACTGGCTGCGCGCCATGAGCATCCATGAGTTATGGAGAAACGGGTTATACTCCTCGCGGCGCAGCCACTCGCGGTAGGCGGGATCATTGCCATGCCCCGGCTGACGGCGCGGACGCTTCTTTATGGAGCGCAGCTGTATCGCCTTCTGCGCCTTCTCGATCGAGCGCGTGAACGATCCCTCGGGCTGCGGTGCCTTCGGATCGGCATGAGCCTCCGCCGGATGCATCGGGAGCAGACGGGTGAAATCGTCGGCATAGCCGCTCTCCATCTTCTTCAGAGTCTCGTCGTAGTGCGTCTGCCCGTTGTAATGTATGTTGTAGCGGGTGATGAATCCCTGGTAGCGGCGTGTCGCGGCTGTGTTCTTCTTCAGCGAGCACGATGAGAGTGCCCCGGCGGCAACGGCGGCGGCGATCAGGAGGAGTATGCAGCGGACGCGGCTCACGGCAACGGTTTTTCAGGTCAGGAACGGCGCGCCAAGCGGCGCACTACCGGCATCACTGCCGCCGGGACGACGTAGGCGGCTGCCATAACGATCACTATCAGCGCCGAGCAGGGCACATCGATCACCGTGGCGAGCAGCAGTCCGCCGATGCAGCAAGCCAGCGAGATCAGCGCCGAGAGCCGCATCATCGTGGCGAAACGGTGGCAGAACAGCTCGGCGGTCATCTGCGGCAGGGCGAGCATCGACATCAGCAGCATCACCCCCACGAGGCGTATGGTGAGCACGATGCAGACAGCCGTGAGCACGGTCATGGCGCAGTTGATGAACGCCACCGGCAGGTGGATCACGCGGGCGAAATCGCCATCGAACGCGCACGCCACGATCTTGTGGTAGAATGCGGCATAGAACGCCACGAGAACCGCCGTGAATATCCCGAACGCCCAGAGGTCAGCCGCTCCGATGGTGAGCACGTTGCCGAACAGGAACGTGTTCAGCTCCGGCACATATCCCGGCGTGAGAAACACGAACAGTATGCCCACAGCCATACCTATCGCCCAGACAACCGCTATAGCCGAATCCTCACGCACGCGTCCGCGCCCCGACATCAGCTCCACCCCGAGCGACGAGGCTATGGCAAACAGCGCCGCCGTCACCACAGGATTGAAACCTAGGTAATAGCCGAGTCCCAGTCCGCCGAAACAGGCGTGGGTCACTCCACCCGCTATCGACACCATGCGGCGCGTCACGATGTATGTGCCTATGAGCGCCGAGGCTATGCTGATTATGGCAAGTCCGGCGAGGGCGTTGCGGAAAAATGCGAATTCAAGAAAGCACTCCATTTGTGTCATGTTTTGTGCGGCGCGCCTCAGCCACGATCATCAGCAGCTCGTCGCGCACCGGCGAGGGGAGCTCGATCCCGCGCAACTGTATGCTGCGTGCCCAGGGGGCTATCTCCTCGGGGCGGAGCGTCAGCAGAACGTCGCGAAACTGCTCAATGGCGTCAGCCGTATAGCTGTCTGCCGCCGTGCCTCGGTAGGCGTCAAGTTCCTCGTCGTCGTAGTATTCTATCTCCTTCGCCATAGCCGTCAGCAGCGAATCCTTCTCGCACGTGATGTGCATGCCGCAGCACTCCTCCTGCTGTGTCTCCTCTCTCTCCTCCTCCCCGGCATCCTGCGGGTGGCGCCGGTCGAGCAGCCAGAGCAGCACGCCTGTGGCGACCATGGCGGCGAGTATTATCAGCGCGGCGATCATTGGCGGGCGTTTTCGCAGTCGTCGGGCGAGGGGAGTGGTGCCGCGGCATCGGCGATGGTGAATCCTGCGCTCTGCAGGTCATCCCAGAAGCCGGGGTATGATTTCGAGACCACCTCCGGGTGGCGGATCACGATTCCCGGCACATAGAGCGCCGCCGGAGCGAGCGACATCGCCATCCGGTGGTCGTCGTAGGTGTCGAACTCCGGTATCTCCGTGATCGGGAAGCGGTCGCACTCGTAGGTGATAGTGTCGTCACCCTCTATAGTTATCGTCGTGCCGAGTTTCAGCATCTCGCGGCGCAGCGCCTCCAGGCGGTCGGTCTCCTTGATGCGGAGCGAGCCTGTGCCGGTGAGGCGGAACGGTATGTTGAGCAGCACGCATGTCACCACCACGGTCTGCACCAGGTCGGGCGTATCGGTCATGTCCGCGATGAGTCTCGGCGAGCAGTCAGGAGTAGCCTCGAGGTCAGTGCCCCCCTCCTCACCCTCGTATTCGGTGTTCACCCCGAGGTGGTGGAATATCTGCGCCACGCGCGAGTCGCCCTGTATGCTTTGGCGCTCCAGACCGTCGAGCGTCACGAAGCCCGACGACAGAGCCTGGATCTCATACCAGTAGGACGCCGCGCTCCAGTCAGCCTCCACATGCACGGGCGCGTACGTGTAGGGGCGCGCTCCTACAGTTATCACACCGTTGCCGAGAGTCACCTCGGCACCCATGCGCCCCATCAGCTCGGCGGTCATCCGTATGTAGGGGGTGCTGATAGCCTCACCGTCGAGAGTGATCTCCACCCCCTGCTCGGTCACCGGCGCGATCATCATCATCGCCGAGATGAATTGCGAGCTCACGGTGGCGGGCATCGTCACGCTGCCGCCTTGCAGCTTCCTGCCTGAGATCCGCAGCGGCGGGAACCCCTCGCTGCCGGCATAGCTGATGTCGGCACCTATGGCTCGCAGCGCGTCGACCAGCGGTGCTATCGGGCGCCGGCGCATACGCTCCGTGCCGTCGAGAGTCACCGTGCAGCCCGGTGTGGCGGCAAAATAAGCCGTCAGGAAGCGCATCGCCGTGCCGGCGGCGCCGATATCTATTGTGCTCTCTTGCGGAGCATCGAGGGCGCGCAGCATGGCGCGCGTATCGTCACATTCGGCAAGCTCTGCCGGGCGCACGCCGCCGCGGGTGAGCGCGTTGATTATGAGCAACCGGTTGCTTATGCTCTTCGACAGCGGCAGCTT
>OFFM01001693.1_pt1 | contig 11425 bp, 10 predicted proteins | sample 1521401 | NCBI WGS metagenome assembly OFFM01 (sample SAMEA3504118, study PRJEB24116) | mouse gut metagenome | biome: mouse gut; feature: mouse-associated habitat; material: faeces | place: Denmark | collected 2011
TAACTCCTAACTCCTAACTCCTAACTCCTAACTCCTAACTCCTAACTCCTAACTAAACATCATACGCTCAATAGCGTCTTCAGCTCAAGCAGCCGCAATGCAGCAGCCTCCGAATCCCCATAGTCATTACCATAGGCAGACACCACATCATATCCATATCGCTCAAGGCTATGCACTGTCACAGATGGATCATCCCGTCTTACTCTCAGTGTCACTCTTACCTTCCCGCCGTCAGCGGGAACGCTCCATAAATCAACAAGATGCGCATCCGTATCCTCAACAGCGTGCGCTATACGCGATGCGCTGTAATCGCCCGGAGCACACTCCACCGTGATCACACTGCAGTCATCGCGGGCTGCGATCATGCGTCCGATACCCTCAAGCATCGAATCCCTGTCGATCACGCCGAGAAGCTCATCACCATCCTTTACCCCAAGTCGCTGGTCAGGACTGTCAAGAAGACGCGGCAGAACACTCACAGCCGGCATATCCGACCCCACATTCCTGTAAGGCACAAGCCCGTGAAAACCCGCTTCTCTTGAAATTATATCTTTAGCAATCATCATATCCCTTGTATTTTTAAAATACTTCCGAAAAAATTTCCTAAATTTGCATTTGGATTGGATATATGGGGCTACCGGAGCCAATGAGGCAACGCCGCAATCCATATATTATACTATTTTAACAGAATAGAAAGGATTATTCCTCTTTTGAAATGATTATTCTATTAAAGGATTATTCCTTTTCTATTTGCAAAGTTACAAATAATATGCCAATTTAGAACTGCCTTGACTTGAATTGTTATATCCTTATAAGAATTGAAGCAAGCGGCATAACCAAAATATATTCGATATGACACGTCTGAGTGTAAACATCAATAAGGTGGCGACACTGCGCAACGCCCGCGGAGAAAACATCCCCGATGTTGTGAAATTCGCCATCGACTGCGAGCGCTTCGGTGCGCAGGGCATAACCGTACACCCTCGTCCCGACGAGCGGCACATAACACGCCGCGATGTCTACGACCTGCGCAAGGTCGTGACAACGGAATTCAACATCGAGGGGTATCCCACCGATGATTTCATGCGCATGGTCATTGAAGTTGCTCCGGAGCAGGTCACCTTGGTGCCTGATGCCCCGGGTGCCCTCACATCGAGCGCCGGATGGAACGTACTCGAAAACTCCGAATTCCTCAGTGGCATTGTGATGCGCCTTCGTCAGGCAGGAATACGCAGCTCGATATTTGTTGACGCTGACCCACTGCAGGTAAAGGAAGCCGCTCGCATAGGCGCCGACCGCGTGGAACTATACACCAAACCCTTTGCCGACAGCTATCCCGCTTCCGAATCCGCCTCCGAAGCCTCTTCCCTGCAACTCGAAGCTGCCGTGGCTCCCTTTGTGGCGGCATCCTCCGAAGCACTCAAGCGCGGCATCGGGCTGAACGCGGGTCACGACCTCAACCTCCACAACCTGGCCTTCTTCCGCCACAGCCTTCCCCTGCTCGATGAAGTCAGCATCGGCCACGCCATAATCTCCGACGCCCTCTATCTCGGCATAGAGCGCACCATCCGCGAATACCTCTCCTGCCTCCGCTGAAATAAATCAAAAAAAATTACCAAATAAATGACTCAGACATCCCTTTCATTCTGGTCCCTGATCATGGACGGCGGCTACATCATGATTCCCCTCGCCATCCTCCTGGTCGTGACAATCTATGTCTTCACCGAGCGCTGCATAGCCATTAACCGCGCATCCAAGGAAGACCACACTTTCATGAACCGCATCCGCGATTATGTCCACGAAGGCGACATTGACTCCGCTTTCAATCTTTGCAAAAAGACCGACACCCCCTACGCGCGCCTTATCCAGAAAGGTCTCTCCCGCATCGGACGCCCCATGAATGATGTGCTTGTGGCAATTGAAAACACCGGCAATATCGAGGTGGCGCAACTCGGCAAAGGATTCCCCTGGCTCTCCACTACAGCCGCCGGCGCGCCTATGCTCGGATTCCTCGGCACCGTAGTCGGCATGATCCAGGCATTCTTCTCTCTTGCAAGCGCCGGAACATCAGCAAACATAACCGTCCTATCAAGCGGTATATACCAGGCTTTGGTCACCACCGTAGCCGGTCTTGTTGTCGGCATCATCGCGCTTTTCGCCTATAACTATCTTGTGGCACGCGTAAACCGCGTCATGAACTCCCTCGAAACAAAGACCATGGAATTCATGGATCTTCTCAACGAACCCTGCTGACATATATGGCTCTCAAAAGAAACTTCCAATCACTGGAGACCTTCTCCATGTCGTCGATGACAGACGTGATCTTCCTGCTGCTCATCTTCTTCATGGTGACCTCCACAATCATTTTCCCCGCGGCTATAGATGTGAACCTCCCGCAGAGCAGCGAGCAGACCTCCCTGAAACCTGTCACGGAAGTTTATATCGACGCTGAGAAAAACATCTTCCTGGTGGAAGACCGCAACGACTCCACCCACACCCTTTCCGAACCCGTGGCGATAACCCTCGATGATCTTGCCGTCAGGCTTACCGCGATACAGCAGAAAGATTCGCTCCGCTCAGTGGCATTATATGCCGACAGCCTTGTGGATTACGGAAAAGTGGTGGGCATTCTCGACATGGCGGCTCGCCAGAATCTTAAGATGGTGCTCGCGACACGCGCCAAAGCTCCGGCTCAACCGGCAAAATAAAATGAACAGACAGCAGAAAGATCAGACCATAGCGGCTGCGATCACCTTTCTGGTGACGCTCCTTATATTGCTATCCCTTTTCCTCGGCGGCGTCACGTTCGACCGCGAGCAACTCGCCGTGCAATCAACGCCCGAGATTCTGCCTGAAGAGGATGAGCTGTTCCTCGAACCCGAAATCCTCAAGGATCTCGGTGAGGAAGACGCTGTTCACAACGATGCGCCCGCCAAGGCATTCCAGGGCGATCCGGAGCCGGCAAAGACCGACAACACCAAACTCGTTGTCAAAGGGGAGAATCCCAAACCCGCGCCACCCGTAGAGAAACTGGTGAGCACAAAGAAAGAGAGTCCGGTCAAAACGACGGAACCATCCATCAGCAAGGAAGAGAAGCAGAAAGTGACATCCACTGTGGCTAAAGGTTTCTCGAGCCGCAACGGTTCCAAGGAAGGCACTTCCGGCACAGCCGGTGCCGGAGGCACCGGCATGGGCATCACCGGCAATGCTGCCGGCCGCACATTCAAGGGTTGTCCCAAACCCGACGTCACCCTCCGCAACAAAACCACAGTCACCGTCTCTGTTGTCATTGATGCCGAAGGCAACGTCACCTCCGCCAAAGCTTCCGGAGGAGCTTCCGCCGCCATCCGTCGCGCCTGCGAGCAGGCAGCCCGCGGCGCCAAATGGAGCGCCAAGAAAGGCGCCGGCGAAACCCGCGGCTCCATCACATTCACCATCACCCCCCGCTGATCCGAACCTCCTCCAGCCTAACGGCTCACCATCATCAGCTAAAGAAATCAGATGCGAAAGGCAGCTTCCCACGAAGTTGCCTTTCGCATCATATCCCCAGTAGCCCCATTAGCCCCAGCTGCCCCATTGGCCCCATCACCCCTCGCCCTCTAATATTTGCCAAATCCTTGCATTTTAATATCTTTTAACTATTTTTAACTATTGGGGGGGGTAATTCGGATTTTTATGCTTATCTTTGCCCCGCAGTTGGTAAGAAAACTACATTTCTTTTTTGACTTGAACCTGTTCTCCCACCTGCATAAAGTTGCCAAATCAGACATTGCCTCATAGTATACCACTGGTATACAGAGAATTTATAATAACAACTGAAATATCATATGCGTACCAACATATGATATGATATTGCCAAACAAACTGACGCGGATCATATGCGTACCAACATATGATTTGCCAATTCAACCATACAACAGATATGAAAGCTTTTTGCAGTATCTTTATTTTATTATTGACAACGCTATCGCTACCGGCGCAAGTTGCCATCAAGACCAACGTCCTCTACGACGCGACAACCACCCCCAACCTTGGCGTGGAAGTTGGTGTGGGCGGAAAATCGACGGTCAACCTTGTCTATGGTCTCAACCCCTGGAAATTTAATTCATCCTCGCATGGAGACCGCTACGCAAAACATTGGATCCTTATGCCGGAATACCGCTGGTGGCCCTGTTCTCGCTTCAATGGCCATTTCTTCGGTGTGCACGCCTTCGGTGGACAGATGAACGTGGCTAACGTATCGCTTCCGATCCCGGGCGGCTTCTTCAAGGGCATCAATCTTACTTCAGCGGCAAAGACAGGCAGATACCAGGGCGAGTTTGCCGGTGTCGGTCTGACCTACGGATACCAGTGGCCCCTGTCGCGCCATTGGAACCTTGAGGCGGAGATCGGCGCCGGATACGGTCATGTCTGGTATGACCGGTTCCCCTGCGGGGAATGCGGGGCAAAGATGAGCTCCGGACACACCAACTACGCCGGCATAACCAAGCTCGGCCTTTCCATCATGTACATATTCTGACAAATATCCCGAAAACATGAAACGCATCAAAATAATGATGGCGGCGGCTGCCATTCTTACAGCCGTATATTCATATGCCGCCGAACCGGCTGGCATTAAGGTGTCGAACACTGTGGCAAGCCGCGTTGACGGCGACCTACGTCTCACCGCTGACATAAACCTCGACGCCATGAAACTGAAATCGAACTCGCAGGTATATATCACTCCGGTTATTGAGGATAATTCCGGTAATTCATTCGTCATGCCGTCGGTGCTGATCAACGGACACGCGATGCAGATCGCTTATGAGCGTCACAGCCTTGGCGGCGACGCCCGCAAAAATCATGACGTCGCCATGGCTGTGAAGCGCCGCAATGGCAAAAGCCAGACTGTCAGCTACCTTTCATCCGCTCCTCTCGAGAAATGGATGTGGAACCCGGCAGCTTCGGTGAAATGGGTGGTTGACACTTGCGGTTGCGGACGCCTGAACGGGTCTGCCGCCGGCGACCCGTCGGAGTTGGGACTCAATCCCGCAGGCAAACTGCGTGTGGCTTACGTGACACCCGCCGTTACTGAACTTCCTGTCGCCATTCATGAAGGTAACGCGCAAGTACGGTTCGAAGTGTCGCGCTCCGAGCTCCACGCCGAACCTTACACCTGCCGAAACGGTCAGAAAATCGATAACCGCGCGGAACTGAAAGTTATCGACGACTCGATCTCATATGCCCTCAGCGATAAGAATGTTGAGATTGCTAAAATAAAGATCTGCGGTTATGCCTCTCCGGAGGGTCCGTATCTCAACAACCAGCAGCTCTCCACCGACCGCTCCCGCGCACTCTCGGAATATATCGCGGCAAGATACAAGCTCCCGGCGGAGAAAAGTGAATTTGACGCAGTGCCTGAAAACTGGGCAGGATTCCGCGAGCAGGTGCTGAAGTCTCCGATCCTTTCCGTCACACAGCGCAACGATCTTCTTGAACTCATCGACCGACCGGTATACGGTCCTTCAGACTATGATGCCAAGGAGAAGGAGCTTCGCACAAATCCGAAATTCGCAGGTCTGTTTAAATCGACAATTCTTCCTGAATGGTTCCCGGCTCTGCGCGCTACAAAATTCGAGATCTCCACACGCCTCAAACCCCTTTCCGACGAGGAATTGGCAGAGGTTATGAAGCACACTCCGGAGAAGATGTCACTAAACCAGATGTTCCGCGTTGCAAAGCTCTATCCGGAAGGATCCGATGATTTCAACCGTGCCATCTCCACAGCCCTGCGCTTCTTCCCGGAAGATCCCACCGCAAATCTCAATGCAGCGGCAGCGAGCCTGAAAAACGGTGACCTGGAGAAAGCAGCCGAGCTGCTGAAGAAAGCAGGCGACTCACCGGAGGCTGACAATGCCCGTGGCATACTTGCCACCTGGAACGGAGAAATGGAGGATGCCGCCCGACTCTTCAAACACGCAGGAACTCTTCCCGAAGCCGCCAAGAACCTCGAGATGCTCGGCAAATAATACAGACAAGCAAGACTGTCTTTTAAAAGAATCTCAAAATAAATATCAATTAAAACAATTTTAATTAAAAAACGATGAAGAAAAGTTTTCTTTATGGAGCAATGACCACCGGCTTGCTCTTCACCGCTTGTAATTCAGACGCTCCCCTCGCACCCGAAGAGGGCGGTTCTGTAGCTGAAATTGACAAGACAATGTTCGTGAAACTTGCCATCCACGGTAGCGAAGGCATGGGCACCCGTGCCGCAGCTGATGACGGAAATCCTGTAGAGGGCACAGATTTCGAAGATGGAACAGGCAACGAGTCAAAAGTTTCTAACGCTTATTTCGTATTCTATGATGCTGCCGGCAATGTTGTAGGCGACATCGTGAATGTTCCCGTATCCCAGATGAAAGAGGAAGTGGGCACAGACGGCACAGTAGAGAAATTCTATGCACATACTGTAGAAGTTTCCGTTCCCAAGGGTCAGACAACCCCGACACAGGTGGTATGCTACATCAACCCGCTTACTCCCGCCGCTCTCAAGAGCGACCTCCAGACCGTGCAGACTGTAACCCGTTCAGAGGTGACAAGCGATACCGGCTTCCCGATGTCAAACTCAGTTTACTACCTCAACAATGCAGGAGATCCTGTGATCACCGTTGATGTAAATGGTAAACTTTATGACACACCCGAGGAAGCAGAGGGTGCTCCCGCTGTTGACATCTACGTAGAGCGTTACGCTTCCAAGCTCGCTTTCTCTGCTGCCGAAGCTGAGGCTTACACTACCCACACATCAGTAGTAAGCACAGACGGAACTGCAACCGAGACTCCCGTAACCCTCAGCTTCGTGGCTGACCGCTGGGCTCTCAACGCAGAGGCTACCTCTACATATGTCCTCAAAAGCTTCCGTCAGCCCTCAGACAACGGTCAGATCCTGGGTACAAGCTACACCTTTGCTGCTCTTAACACTGTAATCAACGGAACAGGCGCAACAGCGACATCTTGGGCTTGGAACAACTCTAACTACCATCGCTCATACTGGGCTGTTTCTCCCGCTTACTTCACAGAGACCTATCCCACAGTTGCCGATGACCTGAAAGACGGCACATGGGCTGGTCAGCAGAAATATTACACTCTCGCTGATCTTAACGCAGGCGCCGGTTTCGCAGGAAACAACACTACCGCTCAGTATTTCCGTGAGACAACTGTAGGTTCACGAGCACTTGCATCCGAGAACCCCCGCGCTGCTATGCCCGCCGTTATCCTCGTTGGTCACTACACAGTGGCTGTCAATGGCACAGATGCCGGTCAGAAGAGCTTCTACACTTACCTCAAAGGCAGTGATGACAAACCTCTCGTTTACTTCGAGGCTGACGCACAAGGTAACAGCGAGGTAGCAGGTGGTGAGTCAATGATCAACCGCTTCTTCAACGCTCTTACAGTTCTTTACAAGAAAGACGGTGACAAATATGTCCGTTTCAACCCTGCTGATGCAACAGACAAGGCTAAACTTCTCTCAATTCTTGAGATCGCAGATCCCGCCGATGAGGTAGCTACTGATGTAGCAGCTCGTTTCCGTACACTTCAGCTCAAGGCAAATGCCAACACAACCGGTATCTATATTGCCAATGGCAACGGATATGAGGAGATCGGCACAGGTGAAGGCATGGTTTCTATTCTTGATGCAAACAAAGCTCTCTACCAGCAGGTTGGTATGGCTGCTTACTACATCAACGGTGCTGCATACTTCAACATCCCCGTGCTTCACTACGGCTGGTACCGTGCAGGCAATCCCAACGCCGCTGCAGGTGCTACAGGCAACATCGACTGGAACAAGGTTAACGTCGGTGACTTCGGTATGGTCCGCAACCACTCTTACAAGGTTAACGTAAGCAAGATCGCCGGTCTCGGCACAGGTATCGCAGGTGTTGATGATCCTATCGTTCCGCCGGCTGACACCAAAGAGCAGTATATCAGCTACCGCGTCAACATCCTGAAATGGGCTGTTGTTCCCACTCAGAACGTAGAACTCAACTAATTATCATCTCCCCACAGGGACACAGGGCCTGACCGCCCTGTGTCTCACCAGTCTCCGGATGCAAGCGCATTTCCGGGGAAAACACAACAGAATCAAAGGAAACAACAATGCATATCAGAAATTTCAGAAACAAGCTTTTCATGTCGGCGGCCGTATTGCTGGCCTCGCTGACTGCGGGTTGCTCGATGGTGACCGACGACCCTGTGAAATGCCCCGCGCAATTGCGCGTCAGGTTTGTTTATGATTATAACATCAAATTTGCCGATGCATTCACCAATGAGGTGAAATCGGTGAATGTGTGGGCGTTTGACCCGTCGGGCAATCTCGTATGGAGCGATGCGGCTTCGGGCGATGCTCTCGGCAGCAGGGATTTCTATCTTGAAACGCCCCTGACGGAGGGGGAATATGATTTCGTGTCATGGTGCGGTCTCAAGGACAACTCATCTTTCGACCTTGCCACCTACACCCCGAAATCGAAGGAGGAGCTGAAAGTTACCCTGAAAACGATTTCAGAGGATGGCATGGATATTTCCGATAAACGGCTTCCAGGATTATTCCATGGCTATGTGTCGGAAGTGAGATATGAGATCGACCCCTACAACCCTACTTTCAAAACCGTCACTATCCCGCTGGTGAAAGACACAAAGGATATCCGCGTGATGCTCCAGCATCTCGACGGCTCACCGATTGAAAACCGCGATTTCTCAGTGCGCATAACCGATGCCAACGCCAAATATGACTGGAACAATACGCTGCTTTCCTCCCCGACGGTGTATTACAAGCCTTGGGCAATGAAATATGGTCAGGTCACAGCCCCGGGACAGCAGGATACAAAAGCGGTGTCCACCGTGGCTTCGCTGCTCTTCGAGCTTTCCACAGGCAGACTGATGGAAAACAGCGGCGCGATGCTGACTGTGCACCGCAACTGGGACGACCGCGACATCATCCGCATCCCGCTCGTCGATTACCTCCTTCTCGTCAAAGGGCATTACGAGGATAAGAATGGCAAGGAGATCAGCGACCAGGAATATCTCGACCGTCAGGATGACTATTCGATGGTGTTCTTCATCGACAAACACAGCAACTGGTATGTTGCCGGTGGCATATACATCAACAACTGGGCTGCAGTGCCCCCGCAGGAGAATCCGCTATGAGATATATAAGAAATCTGATATGGCTGATGCTTGCGCCTGTAATGGCGCTTGCCGCAGGCTGCTCGATGATCGAACAGCCACCGCGTCCATGCCCGGAGGTGAACGGCGCCGGCGATAATGTGCGGATAAGCTTTCAGGTATTCTCCTCCAATATAATACGCGACACCCGCTCCGATGATCAGAATCATGAGGAGATCGACAGCGAATGGCGCAACTTTGAAGACGGAATATACGAGCGGGACTTTGCATTTTTCGTTTTCCTCGGAGAAACGGAGACAGCCCCACTGCTGATGAAAGTCACTGATATTTTCCAGCAATCCACACACGACCAGATGATCACCGGCGGAATGGGATCTTACACCATCTCTGCCACCATCAAACGGGCAATTTTGGAAGAGAAACTTGGTCACGAGCTTAATCCCAATGGCACTGATCCGGTGTATTTCCGCATTGTGGCTCTCGCCAATTGCTACTCACCCTCTACTGGCGGGAATTTCAACACACTTGATGCCTCTACCTATGGCTCGCTGATAGCATCCGCTTCCAACTGGACGTTCGACCTCGGAGAAATCTACGGCCCAAATGAGGATGGAAAACATGTCGTCGGCAGTATCTACAAAGGTAATATCCCGATGTTCGGCACAATGCTCGCCCGCACCACCGAGGCTGACCTTTATGCCAGCCGTCCGGAAGACCGCATACGCCTTGGCGACCTGTGGCTACTCCGCGCTTTGGCGAAGGTAAGGATTATTGATGCCATAAAGTCTAAAGACGCTTCCGGTCTGCCTCGTATCGAATCGGCTGTATTAGTAGGAACCTCCTCCCGTGCATATCAGCTTCCATACGATGCTCTCAATTATGAGAATGGCACGCAGGTGCACACCCCTCGCATCTGCACTACTCCGGGAGAGGACAAGGGACCCATCTTCCCGCTCGGACATTATATATTGGGCCAATACCCCACCGAAGATTCAATGACAAGAATCGGCTATGTGCCGGAGCAGACAATCTCCGGTGAGACACCGGCATTCCATATCACCGTGACTTTCTCCGAGAATAAGGATGCGATTCCCGACAAGCAGGAGACCTATATAGTGCCGATGACCGGATTCAAGGGTCAGGCAATCGATTTTGGCAGCAGCATCCTGCGCAATCACATCTATACCCTCCGGGTGAATGATGCGAAGACCGGAGTGCCGGCTGACATCACAATCGACGTGGCGGACTGGGATGAGCACACCCTTGATCTCGACTATACTGACCAGGTGATTGTCGGCACCGGCGGAGAGCTGAAATGGATCGACGGCACATTCTACTATAACAACCGTGATTCCGGACGTCTCGTGATGTCACCTTGGCACGACAATGCCCCGGTGGCGGCTCAATGCACATTCGGTCTTTCATCACCGGCTGGAGCCACATGGACAGCCAACCTTATAACCACTTCCGGTTCGCAGGGCGCATTCAGATTCCTTGATGCCGACGGCAATCAGGTGGAATCAATCTCGGGAACAGTGGATAATAAGCTGACTTCCCTTTCGATCGTGACCACAGATCCTGCGCCATCGCAGCAGAACACCGCGATTCTTCAGGTTGTGGTGCGCCTCGGTAACGGTAAATATATGGAAGCACCCCTTTGCGGACAAAGTTCATATAAGAACTACACAATAATTCAGAACCAGCAGTAACAGATATCATACAATGTTCAGGAAACTGATTAAATACATACCCATACTTCTGCCGGCATTGTTGGCAGCCGGCTGCACAGACTCTCTCGATGCTCCGGATTCTCCTGCCATCACCGGAGAGGCAGGTATGCTGACCGTCACTCTCACGAACGGACAGGGAAGCACACGCGCCAACGATGACGCTTTCAATGAGGCAAAGATCACCAATGCCGTTGTGGCTCTATACCCCAACACCGGAGGGGAGACTACGGCGGCTGTGGAGATGAGAGTCTTCGGCGGACTCGACGCAACAAAGCAGACAAAAGTGCAGATGAGTCTCACTGACGAGATGATAGACAATCTGTTCTATTCCACTTCAGGCAACAAGTGCCGCATGTATGTGCTTGTTAACGTTGACAACCCCGAAGCTATACCGGAGAAGCCGACGATAACTCAGCTTAAATCCTTGCAAGCCTCCTCCACTTTCGATACAGCCAAAGAGCAGCCATGCTTCATAATGGCTGGTGACGGCACTGTAACCTACACCAAAAGCGGCTCTGTGGAGAGCGCGGCGGGGG
>OFFM01001697.1_pt1 | contig 11403 bp, 7 predicted proteins | sample 1521401 | NCBI WGS metagenome assembly OFFM01 (sample SAMEA3504118, study PRJEB24116) | mouse gut metagenome | biome: mouse gut; feature: mouse-associated habitat; material: faeces | place: Denmark | collected 2011
ATTACTAACTCCTCATTCCTAACTAGATTTTTAACTGGACGGCAGAAATAAAATTATCGCAATGTGATGTTAATATATGTTAAATGGTTTTATTGTTTATAAAACTATTATAATTTTGTATAATATAGATAGAATGCAAAAACATGGCAATTGTTGGGAATGAGTTATGTCTCCTGATTGTAATAAATTTCCATTATTTTTGTGAACTATATAAAATTAATCCATAACGCTTATTTACATCTAATAACATGAAATATAGCTCTATTACCCGCTTTGCAATTGTGGGGGCTGCATGTCTGATTGCGACAATGTCGAATTTTGCTGTGGCAAAAAAACAATGAGAAAATTGATAGCATCACGTTTTCCGGATATGTTTATGATCGATTGACATCACACGACATAGTCGATACCAGAATCGATATATTATCCAAAGACAGTGTTGCTCTGTCGACGGCAAAAGGTGGTAGCCGATGGCAAGTATACAATAGCAAAAACAATAGCTTTAGGAACGATTCTACATCACAATATAATGTAAACGTCCCAAAGGTTCCTGGTAACTATATTGTGCGCATAACAAAGTCGGGATATGAACCGTATTATTTTTCCTATACAATGGACGGTTTTAAAAAACGCGAGTCTGCGCGAGAGATGCCGAAGGTTTACATGTCGCGTCAGAAAGTGAAGATTCTTGATGAACTGACTGTGCATGCAAGTAAGGTGAAGGTGTATCACAAAGGCGATACGATTGTCTACAATGCGGATGCGTTCGCTTTGCCTGAAGGATCTATGCTTGACGCTCTCATAAGGCAGATGCCGGGCGTGGAGCTAAAGGGTGACAAAATATACGTCAACGGACAATTTGTCGAATCTTTGCTTCTTAACGGCAAGGAATTCTTTAAGGACAACAAGAATGTGATGCTTGGAAATATTGGGGCATATGCAGTGAAAAATGTGGCAGTCTACGAGAAGAAAGATGAGATGTCGACCATCCTCGGTGAACGTGAGGATGTGGACAAGGAGTATGTCATGGACGTGCGCCTGAAGAAAGATTACATGACTGGCTATATGGTCAATGCGGAAGCCGGAGGCGGTACAAAATCACGTTATCTCGGAAGATTGTTTGCATTGCAATATACCAATAACACCCGACTGTCTCTTTATGGAAATATTAACAACGTCAATAAATCCAACCGGCTGACAGAAGATGATGGTGAAATGTATGAAAGACCGGTAAAGGGTATTAACAAGCGGATTAACGGAGGATTGGATTATCTTGTGGACAACGCTTTGCATACATGGGAAATAGCAGGAAATGTAGATGCAGCCCATGATGACCATAGGAATAAGGTTATTACCAATGCCGTCAACTATCTTCAGACAGCAGACAACTATGAATTCAGCAACGTTGACAGCCGTAACCGTAATTTCTCGTTATCTACTTACCATAACTTCAAATTGAAGAAGGAGCGCTGGAATTTGAATATCAAGCCGAAATTCTCATATAATAAGAACAAGGACACGGATGAGACTGTTGCCGCAACATTCCGCGAGGAGATGCAGAATCTTGACAGTGAGATTATCAAATCGATTTACAGTGGTGATGACAGGACTTTACGTTCCGCCCTTATCAACCGCAACCTCAAGCTTATCGAATCAAACGGACACGGTTGGAACGGGCAGTTTAACGCCGACTCACGCATAAAACTTCCCGGCACACCGGATGCCGTGTATGTCGGTTTCCAGACTGCCTATTCACGTAACTCTCTTTTCAACAACACGGCGCAGGATATATGCTACGGAGCGACACCGGCAACGTCCTTGCTGCAGAACCGGTTTGCGAGCGATCGACCGCAATATAAATTCAATGTGCAGGGAGTAGGCCGATACTATTTCCATATACCCTATGGAGACTTGAATGCGAGCTATGAATTCGCGCATACGGAAACACGCAAAAACTCGGACATCCTTCTGATGGAGGCGATGGCGGAAAATGACATGGCGGTATTCGAGCCGGATCAGATGCCGGTTCCTGATTTTGCCAACAGTTACACGAGCAAGGTGTATATGAATGAGCATCGTATCAAACTCAACTGGGGTTACAAGAGAAAGTTTTCAAATGGCGTACTGGAAATGAAATTGAATCCAAGTCTTTATCTTGTAAGTCAACATCTGTTTTATAGGCAGGGTGAGACGGTAGCCGATCCAAAGCGAACATATCTTAAGTTCAATATCCCTGACGGCCGGCTTATATGGAGAACTAAGGGGAATAAGTGGAATTATTGCTTGTACTATACAATGGAACAGAAAGGATTTGATCTTGTAAATCTTGTTGACATACGGAATACTACAGACCCACTGAACGTGAGGGAGGGGAACCGTGATTTGCACAATGCGACATACCACAAAATTGATGCCCAGATTTATGGCAATCCGAATAAAAAGATACGTCATTCATTCAACGTGTATGCCAATTGGAAATTAAATGATTTTGTATCGGGTTATCGTTATGAATCGGCAACGGGAGTGCGCCGGATAAAGACATATAATGTAGATGGAAATTATAATATATCAGCGAGCTATTCATTTACTTTGCGCTTTGGCTATTTAGAACGTTTCATGATTAATAACTACGTAGGTGGAGGTGTTGCAAATTATGCAAATATGATTGGATATGACCAGGATCCGGCTAAGCAGAATGTGAGAAATTATAGAATTCAGGATACCTTCGGTATTTCTTATGGAATACGTAAGAAAATGTCATTTTCATTAGCAGCCGGAATAGTAAATAATAATTCTCATGGTGATGGAGAAATGCTTACAAAGAGGAGCAGTGGTGGTTGGCATACGGTGTTCAATGCATTTTATGCGCTCCCTTATAATTTCAGCATCAATACCGACTTTAAAATATTGGGGCAATATGGATATATTGAAAAATCTTTCAATAGACCTTATTACATATGGGATGCATCCTTAGGGTACAGCTTTAAGAAAGGAGTGTGGCGCATATCCCTTGATGCCAAGGATATCCTGAATCAGAACAGAGGACTGAGCTACACTGTCAACGCCAACGGTCGCAAGCAGACGCTGAGTACGGTGCTGCCGCGATATCTGATGCTGAGTGTACACTATCGCTTCGATTTCAAACCTAAACGGAGATAAGAGAATGGAGGTGTTGACGGTATTTAAGCGGGCGGGAGTTAAGTCCCGTCTCCAGTTGGTCTTATCTGCATGTTTGTTGGTCGGGATGGCTTCATGTGGATCTGAAAAGGATCGATTGATTGACGTTGCGCTGACTGAGGCGCATGATAACCGTGTGGAGATTGAGCACGTGCTAACTTGTTATGACGGAGAGAAAGGTGTGGCTGCGGAATATGTGGTGGCAGCTATGCCTGGATTGCATTCGCGCTTTGGAGCGCCGATGGATTCGGTGGAAAAGCTGTATCGCCTGCTCAATGATAAGAATTATTGGGGCTTCACTCTTGAACAAAGGCACAGAGGTCAGGCGTTCTGTGCCATGCCGCTGAAGGTTGAGAAGGATCTCGAGGTCATATCAGCTGATTATATTGTCGCGAATATCGATGATGCGTGGCGACAATGGAAATCAAGGAAATGGAACCGAGATCTTCCATCTGAACTTTTCTACGAACTGATATTGCCATACCGTATCGGTGATGAGAAATTCACGGAATGGAGGGAGCCATATCGTCTGTGGTCGGGAGGTCTTTCCGATTCTCTAAATAGTGTTTCCAATTCGGTGGATGCAGCATTGATGGTATCTGACAGATTCGGACGCGCTCCGTTCAATCCGCGTCTTAAAACACCTCACCGCACGGCTCTCAATCTCTTGGAGGCTCCTGTGGGTATATGCCGTGAGGATTGTGACCGCACTGTCTATGCTATGCGTGCCCATGGCGTTCCGGTGGCGATTGATGAGATGCTTGTCTCTCCCGATTACGGAGGAAATCATCAGTGGAATGTGGTGTATGACACGGATGACAGAATTTTCCGAATGTTCGATAACCGCGATTTCAAACCTACGCGTGACAGCATTCATGATGATGAACGCAGGAAGGGGAAGGTTTATCGTCATATGTTTGCCATACAGACGGATAGGATGAAAACACTTGAGAACAAGAAAAATGCGCCGTCATATCTTGCGGATCCTCGTTTAAAAGATGTGACAGCTGAATATTTTGGCAGCAATGAGGCTGTTGTTCCGGTTTGGGGCGATAGCGATGAGGTCTATCTTGCTTTGTTCAGCAAAGGGTCGCTCAAACCCATAGATGTCGGTGAAATAGTTGGGAATAGAGTCAGGTTTAAAGACATAGAGCCCGACCTGATATATTTCCCGGCATCACCGGATGGGAAAGGGGGATTTAGTGCTGCCGGTTATCCGTTCTTATTGCAAAGTGATGGGAATGTTCTTTCATTCATACCTGCTGAGGATAAAATGCATAGGGTCAGTCTCACCCGCAAGATGCCGTTGGGGTTCCTACAGCGCGGACGTATGAAAATGATAGAGGGTTGCTATATTGAATCTTCCAATCATCCGGATGGTCCATGGCACACAATTGACACGATAAAGTCTCCATATATGCATAGTTTCAACCGCATTCAGCTCAAGAATCCTTTGAGGGAAAAATATCTGCGTATAATGGCTCCCCAAGGGGTGAAAAGAGTTGAGATTGGGGAGTTCATAGCGAGTCGTGATTCCGTGGCAACTGACCGGGCCGAGCTGTTCGCGCTCGATTCCGATGGCAAGCGTCCGAATCGGAAGAAACTTACGGATGGCGATATCCTTATGTGGTATACATATAAACCCAAGACAGATGACGGAGGTATTGTTTTGGAGGTGAAATCGAATACTGAGATAAAATATCTGTTCCTCCTTCCACATAATGATGATAATTTTGTAGTGCCGGGGGAGGAATATGAACTGAAATATTTTACCCGTGAAGGCTGGAAATCGTTGGGACGCAGAACAGCGACAGACTTTTCTGTAGAGTTCGATGCACCGCGTAATGCGGTGTTGTGGCTCCGAAATCTCACTAAAGGGAGGGAAGAACAGATCTTCCTGTATCGCGATGGCCGTCAGCTCTTCAGCGTAGACCTTCGGTCTGCGCGATAACCGCGTATTCACATATAGTAAACCGCGAATTACGCGAATTATGCGAATTGTCTGTCAAGTCAGACCATCAGCCTCAAATACCTCCGATTCGAATACGAAGGCTTGTGAATCATTGTTTGGCGACTTAATCGGTTTCACTTGAGAAACCGATTATGCGCAATTCGCTAAAATTTGTTATCTCAGTTATAGCCGAGAAATCAAATTCGCGTAATACGCGCAATTCGCGGTTAATATATTTTATTCATATAATGAAGTTGTATGTTGTGAATATTTAAACTATATTTGTTGAAATTTCAAATTATGTCAGACGGGATTATATTGAAGGAGGAGCGATATGCATTGGTCGGTGCAGCATTGGAGGTACATAGAACTATTGGTAATGGTTTTACAGAATATGTTTACCAGGATGCGTTGGAAGTGGAATTCCAAAAAAGGAATATACCTTATGTGAGGGAGAAGCACATGAATGTCTTTTATAAGAATATTAAGTTGCGACATGATTTCTATGTAGATTTCTTATGTTATGGACGAATAATAATAGAATGTAAAGCAACATCTTCGATATGTGGTGAACATGAAGCGCAAATCATAAATTATTGCAATATAGGTAAGTCTCCAGTGGGGATATTGATAAATTTTGGGACTTTATCATTGCAATACAAACAATTTGTGTTCTCAAAATATCTGAATATGCATAATGACGATAAGAAATTTTAATGGTGAACGGTTTATTAATATAAACAATCAATTAATCATAAATCAGATTAAACAACTTCTTAATATGGAGAGATTCGCATAATCTGTGTAATTCGCGGTTTAATGTTTTTTGTGTAGAGAGTAAATATGAAGAGGAGGAAAATCACACGTAATCGCGTAATTAACTGGGTGGTCAACATCCTGTTTTATGCCTGCATTGCATTTATCGGATTCGTAGTGTGGCATATTTTTCTGTTTGCATCGTTCACAATTCCGAGTTATTCGATGTATCCGACGGTGAAGCCGGGTGATGTTGTGCTGGTCGACAAGGTAACTACCGGGGCAAGACTCTTCGATATATTCGACGCTGCTGCCGGTAAGGAGGTAAAGATACGACGTACTCCACGTTTCCGGAATTATAAGCGTGGCGACATCCTTGTGTTTAATTTCCCGTTTCAAGGTAAATGGAACAAGATAGCGATGGATTATCATGTATATTATATGAAACGCTGCGTCGGGTTGCCCGGCGATACTCTTGAGATCCGAAATTTCCAGTATTTTATCAACGGAGTGCCATCAACAGGTGGAGGTGATATCAGTATACCGCGTCGTATATACGGCAGGAATAGGATTGAACCGGATTCATTGCCGGGGTATCGCGCGATGAAATGCGATTCCATCACGCATTGGACAATTCGCGATCTGGGTCCCCTGTATATACCGAAAAAAGGTGAGACCGTGAATCTTCATGCCGGGAATTATATCCCTTATAAAAAAGCGGTGGAATGGGAGTCAAAAAAGAAGCTTAAGTGTAAGAACGGAATCCTGACTCTTGGGGGGAAGCCGATCGACAGCTATACCTTTATGGAGGATTATTATTTCATGGCAGGTGATAACTCCGCTGACTCCCAGGATTCCCGTTATTGGGGCGTAGTGCCTGACAAGTTTGTAGTAGGAAGGGCGTTTGTCATATGGTGGTCGGAGCAGGATGGCAATATAAACAAAGAAAGGGTGATGACTTTTCTGAAATAATGACAGAGATGAGACGGCTGGATACTACGGAAATAAAAAGGTATATATTGCTGATTATCACCCTTGTGGTTATAGCTTATGGCGTGTATGAGTCGGTGATTGGTTATATGCAGCTGTTCGGTGTGATTCCGAGTGGCAACTCAAGATTTCCTGTGACCGGCAGTTTCTTCAATCCCGGTCCCTATTGTGGATTTCTTGCATGTATCTTGCCGTTGGCGGCAGATGCAGTAATCTCAAGGCGTTGGAAGATATTGGAATATACAGGATGGATATACATCATTCTTTCCGTAGCGATGATGCCATTGCTGATGGGGCGCACAGGTTGGGTAGCGGCAGTTGCGGGTGTTATGTTTGTATGGCTCAGGGAAAACGATAATTTGCTTAAACTCAAAAATTTCTTCCTCCAAAGGAGAAGCTGGGTCATAGCATTGTCGGTTGCTATAGTTGTCTTCATATCACTTTTCTATCTGTTGAAACCGGCATCCGCCTCCGGGCGTGTTTTCCTTTGGATAATAGGTGTTGATGCGTGGCTTGAACATCCCTGGACAGGAGTAGGATGGGAGAAAGTTGCAGGAGCCATAGGCTTGGCACAGGGGCGGTATTTCGCCGCACATCCGGATTCTGTTTTTGCAGCAGTGGCGGGGGGCCCGGAATATGCTTTCAATGAATATCTTCAGCTTGCCATTGCTTTTGGTGCAGGTGGTTTACTCTCGTTTCTGATTATTATTTCAGCAGGAATATATTTTTCGTCAAAATCAAGACTCAACGGAGTGGCAGGTAGCTGGATAGCTTTTGCCATTGTGTGTATGGCCTCCTATCCGCTCCAGTTTGCGGAATTCAGATGGTTCATAGTAGCACTATGTGTCATGACTGTTATAGGTTTTAAAGAAGGGTCTCGTAATTACGGCAGCTTGGGAATGGCATCTGTGAAGGGAATCTTGTGTATGTCTATTGTATTCGCAGGATGGTTGCTGACCAGAGATATGACGCGTACCAACGACAAATCGCGTGATTATTTCGATGTAGGTCAGTCACTGCGTAGAATTGGAAAATTTGATGAAGCCAACAAAGAATTTATCGAAGGGATGTCATATAGCAGCGATCCTATGTTTCTGAATATGATAGGACGCAATATGCAGGATATGGGAAGATATGAAGAAGCGGAGAAATATTATCTCCGCTCCATAGACAGGTTGCCGTCAAGGCTCTACCCGCGTTATCTGCTTGCCAAGCTCTACGCATCTCCGGCTTACTTCTCACCGGATAAATTCCGCAGGCTATATGAGGAGACCAATAAGCTTGAGATCAAGGTGTCGTCACCTGCGGTCAGCGACATGCAGAAGGAACTGCGTCAGCTGAACGATTCCATTCAGTGTTTGCGTTTGGGTTTGAAATCAAAGCGGTAAGCCAAGGTAAGCATGAAATAGCGTGGTAAAACCGTATTCAAAGTCTGGGTACGTCCCTGAGCGTTTACAGAGTAAGTGACACCCTTCATCTGGTTGAGGATATCGTAAGCGGTCATGCTTATCCGCCATGTCTTTTTGCAGAAGGAATATGAGATCTCAGCGTTCCAGAGCACGTCGGTGGAGTTCATGCTGTCTTCGATATATCCGAATCTTTTGTGGACTTTTAAATTGGATTCAATACTAAGATTAAATGGAAGATCGAGCCAAAAAATAGCATTTGGACAGACATAGCCGGAATTGTTTTTTACCGGAAGCATACCGTCTGATTTTGAATTGTTGATGTGTACCTCTGCGCCTACGGAAAATCCCATTTTCTGCGGAATTCGGTATCCTATTGAGAGATAATCATCAATTGATCTGTTATTGACGGTCTGTTTCGTAGGCTCAGCATCATTACCTATCATGTTCGCATATTGCTGGAGACCGCCGGTAATATAGTTGTGTAGGATAAAATTATCCATTTTACCGAAATCCCAATCAATGCTATAGGTAAGCCTCATGTCGTGGTTGCCGGATACATTATATGTCTTTGATGTGCGGACACCGGTTTGTGTATCATATCTGTATCCACTCACCATTTCATTTTCTGTCCAGAATGCGTAGAAACGCAGATAATGCGATAGCTTTTTTGAAGGTAAAAAGGATGCGTTAAATGATATTCTGTGGTTGGTGGCGTTTTTGAGGTCGGGATTACCTAAGATGATGTTGAGCGGGTCGGTAGTGTTACGGATATCTACCAGATTCACCAGATTCACAGGTTTCTGCTGCAGTACGTAAGAGAGTGAGTACCGTTGCTTGTTATCTTTTGAACTCCACCTGATTGCTGCATCCGGGATATTGAATTTCAGATATGTGCGTGAAGGATCAGCTGTAACATCACCCCGGTGATAGTAGAGATGCTGGTCTTCGATGATAAAATTTGGTTCCAGGGATATGGAGAGTTTACCGGATGTGAATTTCTTGTCGTAATACCACATCAGCTTTATGCGATGCTCATTCTTGTAGAGTTTGCTCGTGTAGCTGTTGGCGTAATCGGGTACCGGCAGGGCATCAGGAGCAAATTCCGCCATGTCATTGTCGGCCATAGCCTCGAGCAATGCGATGTCGGAATTCTTGCGTGTCTGTGTATGCGCGAATTCATAGCTTGCATGAAGCGAACCGACGGGTATGTTGAAATAATAACGTCCCAACCCCTGTATATTGAAATTATATTCCGGACGCGTCGAGGAGAAACGCTGCATCAGCATAGATGAAGACGGACCTCCACCATAGCAGATGTCCTGGAGCGTGTTACCATGATGGGTGTTGCGCGAATATTTGGTCTGGAATTTTATAGCGATACCGTCAGGACTTCCGGGCACTTTGAAGCGTGTCTCGCCATTGAACTGGGCATCATATCCGTGGGCATCTGATTCATAAATCTTTAGATTCCGGTTTATAAGAGCCTCACGGAGCAGGCGGTTGTCACCTGTATATATCGCCTTGATGATATCACGGTTGATATCTTGCATCTCCTCGTTGAAAGTCGCGGCTATGGTCTCATCGGTCCTGCGGTTCTTATTGTAGGAGAATTTAGGTTTCAGAGCCATGTTCCATTTCTTTTTCTTCAGTTTGAAATTGTGGCGCGTGGCAAGTGAGAAATTTTTGGCACGGCTGTTTACGTCAGAAAAATCATAGTTGTCAACGGTCTGGAGATAGTTTACCGAATTAGTGATTACGTCGTTCTTGTTGTTATTATATGTAGCATCCACATTTCCGGTAACTTCCCAGGTGTGTCGGGAATTATCCGCGCGGTAATCGATACCCCCGTTTATTCTGCGGTTAAGCCCCGGTTCGCTATCGATCCACACCTCGTTCCTGCCATCTGACAGGTTATCAGCCTTATTGATGTTGTTGGCGTTTCCGTAGAGAGCAAGACGCGTGTTATTGGTATATTGCATAGTGAAAAGACGACCGATATAGCGGGAGTCTGTGCCGCCTCCGGCTTCCGCATTTATCATGTATCCCGTCATGTAATCCTTTTTCAGGCGCACATCCATCACATACTCCTTCTCGACATCCTCGCGGTCGCCTAACACGTAAGCCATCTCATCCTTCTTTTCATAGACAGCGATATCTTTCACTGCGTAGGCTCCGATATTCTTCATCATCACATTCTTGTTACCCTTGAAGAAATCTTTTCCATTGAGCAGCAAGGATTCCACAAACCTGCCGTTCACATATATCTTATTATCCTTGATCTCCACCCCCGGCATCTGAGCCACCAGGGCATCAAGCATCGAACCTTCCGGCAACGCGAACGCATCGGCGTTGTAGACGATTGTATCTCCCTTGTTGTAGAATTTTACTTTACTGGCCTTGACCGTAAACTCTTCAAGAGTCTTGATCTTTTGTTTTCCGAGAAATATATCAGGTATCTCTTTTTTCGCATCCCTGCGGTTTATCTTGAGAGCATAAGAGAGGTAATAAGGTTCATACCCATCTTTGCTTACCTTGATCAGATAGTTTCCCTCAACTTTCGGTATGTTGACATTGTATTTGGATGTAGAGTCATTCACATATGAATATTGCTCTCCGTTCCTGTTAAAACGGTAGAAAGTATATCCCCCTTTGGCTTTATTGATTACAGTGCTGTCAGGAGTCAACACCTCGACAATAGTTCCAATCAAATGGTGGGAGGTGGTGCGATCATAGACTTTACCGACCAACGCGATACTGTCAACCTTTTGCCTGGTTGTTGTTTTCTGCGCGGAGAGCGAAAGCGAGCAAGCCAAAAAGATAAAAACGAAAAGGGAGAGATTAAGGAAACATACTGTCTTTTTCATGATTATGTGTCAGGTTAGTCCAATTTCCGGAAAGTATAGTATTATAGTGGTTTTATTTATATAGAGTGTGTGCACTTGAATCGGTCACAAAAATAATGCAAATTTTTATAAATTTGCATTAAAAAGCTGTTTTTTATCATTGTAGATGAAAATTTGTTCCTCTTTTCCCTTGGTCAGATTACGGAGCCACAACACTGCATTGCAAGGTGCATCGAATTCAATGTGGAAATCAGTGGCAACTTTCTTTTTTTCATAA
>OFFM01001699.1_pt1 | contig 11390 bp, 10 predicted proteins | sample 1521401 | NCBI WGS metagenome assembly OFFM01 (sample SAMEA3504118, study PRJEB24116) | mouse gut metagenome | biome: mouse gut; feature: mouse-associated habitat; material: faeces | place: Denmark | collected 2011
AGAGGGCTGTGAAGCCCCGGCGCGGCGCGGCTGCTCCGGAAATTCCCGGAGAAAAGGGCAGATTTTGCTTCAATTTGCCCAATTGTTCCGGCCTCTCCGCGCGCCGGTTTGAGTGTTTTGCCCATTTCGCTTTTTTCGTCTGCTTCACTCTTGCCTTTCTGCAAAAAAAAGGGTAAAATAAAAAAAGTCCGAATAAATACCCACTTTTCCATAAGGAGGAACACATCTATGGAAACTTACGGATTGGAACAGTATGGCATTACCGGTATCAAGGAGATCGTCTACAACCCCACCTATGAGGAACTCTTCAAGGCGGAGATGGACCCCAGCCTGGAGGGCTTCGAGAAGGGCCAGATGACTGAGCTGGGTGCGGTCAACGTCATGACCGGCATCTACACCGGCCGCTCCCCCAAGGATAAGTTCATCGTCATGGACGAGAACTCCAAGGACACCGTCTGGTGGACCTCTGACGAGTTCAAGAACGACAACAAGCCCGCCTCCCAGGAGGCGTGGAAGGTCTGCAAGGACCTGGCTGTCCAGGAGCTGTCCAACAAGAAGCTCTACGTGATGGACGTGTTCTGCGGTACCAACGCGGACACCCGCATGGCCATCCGCTTCATCATGGAGGTGGCCTGGCAGGCCCACTTCGTTAAGAACATGTTCATCGCCCCCACCGAGGAGGAGCTGAAGAACTTCAAGCCCGATTTCATCTCCTACAACGCCTCCAAGGCCAAGCTCACCAACTACAAGGAGCTGGGCCTGAACTCTGAGACCGCCGCCATCTTCAACATCACCTCCCGTGAGCAGGTCATCCTCAACACCTGGTACGGCGGCGAGATGAAGAAGGGCATGTTCTCCATGATGAACTACTACCTGCCCCTGAAGGGCATCGCCTCCATGCACTGCTCCGCCAACACCGACATGAACGGCGAGAACACCGCCCTGTTCTTCGGCCTGAGCGGCACCGGCAAGACCACCCTGTCCACCGACCCCAAGCGCCTGCTCATCGGCGACGACGAGCACGGCTGGGACGACAACGGCGTGTTCAACTTCGAGGGCGGCTGCTACGCCAAGGTCATCGACCTGGACAAGGAGTCTGAGCCCGACATCTACAACGCCATCCGCCGCGATGCCCTGCTGGAGAACGTCACCGTGGACGAGAGCGGCAAGATCGACTTCCACGACAAGTCCGTCACCGAGAACACCCGCGTCTCCTACCCCATCAACCACATTGAGAAGATCGTGCGTCCCGTGTCCGCCGGTCCCGACGCCAAGAACGTGATCTTCCTGTCCGCCGACGCCTTCGGCGTGCTGCCCCCCGTGTCCATCCTGACCCCGGAGCAGACCCAGTACTACTTCCTGTCCGGCTTCACCTCCAAGCTGGCCGGCACCGAGCGCGGCATCACCGAGCCCACCCCCACCTTCTCCGCCTGCTTCGGCCAGGCCTTCCTGGAGCTGCACCCCACCAAGTACGGTGAGGAGCTGGTGAAGAAGATGCAGAAGAGCGGCGCCAAGGCCTACCTGGTGAACACCGGCTGGAACGGCACCGGCAAGCGCATCTCCATCAAGGACACCCGCGGCATCATCGATGCCATTCTGGATGGCTCCATCCTCAAGGCTGAGACCAAGACCATCCCCTACTTTGACCTGGAAGTGCCCACCGCCCTGCCCGGCGTGGATCCCGCCATCCTGGATCCCCGGGACACCTACGCTGATGCTTCCCAGTGGGACGAGAAGGCCAAGGATCTGGCTGGCCGCTTCGTGAAGAACTTCGTCAAGTATACTGGCAACGACGCCGGCAAGGCTCTGGTAGCCGCCGGTCCCAAGGTGTAAGCAAGTTAATTGTAAAGAACCAGGGCGCTTCAGCGCTCTGGTTCTTTTTGCTGCAATCCCGTATTTGCGGGAAAGCGGAGGCATTCCTCACAAGCCGCATTTCCCCCGCCTGATAAACCGTCCCTGGGCCGCCAGAAGCTGTCCATGATCTACGGCCAGCTGTCCTCTGAGATAGACCTGGGCGATACTGCCCCGGGTTCTCATACCTTCATAGGGCGTGTAATCCACATGCTGCGCCTGATTGGCAGCGGAGATCGTTCCCTCGGTTTCCGGATCATAGACCACGATGTCTGCATCGCTGCCAGGGGCGATTACGCCCTTTTGGGGCCAGCAGCCGTAAAGCTTCGCCGGATTCTCGCACAGCACCCGGCACATATCCGGAGCGGCAATCCGTCCCTCCGCCACGCCGCAGGTGTACAGCAGTACCCCGCGGTGTTCCACCCCCGGCAGTCCGCCGGGAATTTTGGTGAAGTCATACTGGCCTGCCCGCTTCTGTGCGGTGGTGAAGGAGCAGTGGTCTGTGGCAACGGTGTCGATCTCTCCGTTTTGCATCGCCTCCCACAGTGCTTCCCGATCCGTGCGCTTCCGGATAGGGGGCGCGCAGACAAATTTGGCCGCCTCCAGAAAATCCGGGTTGTCATAGACCTCGTCCTCCAGCAGCAGGTAGTGGGGGCAGGTCTCCACATAGACAGTCTGGCCCCGCCTGCGGGCGGCGCGGACCTCCTCCAGGGACTCCCGGGTGGAGAGATGGACAATAATGACCGGCACGTCTGCCAGCTGGGCCATCCGCAGAAGATGGCCCACTGCCTCTGCCTCAAGGGGAGCGGGCCGGGTACGGGGATGAGACCCGGGACCCGTTTGTCCCGCCGCTTTTGCATCGGCGATCAGGGCGCGGATGACCCCGTCGTTTTCACAGTGAACCCCGGTGATGCCGCCGGCTTCCCTCAGCCGCAGCAGGGCGTGGTACATATCTCCCTCCGGGATCATCATGGCGGGGTAGGTCATGTACATTTTGAAAGATGTGATCCCCTGGTTCATCATTTCCCCGATCTCCCGGGAAATGCCCTCGTTCCAGTCGTCAATAGTCATGTGAAAGCCGTAGTCGCAGGCGCTGTGTCCTCCGGCCTTTTCCTGCCAGCGGGCCAGACCGGCGGCCAGGGTTTCCCCCTTGTCTGGGGCGGCAAAGTCGATAACCGTGGTGGTGCCCCCCCGCAGGGCGGCCCGGGTGCCGGTGGCAAAATCATCGGCGGTGATGGTCCCGCCCACCTCCAGATCAAAGTGGGTGTGGCCGTCAATAAAACCGGGGAAGAGGAGCTTTCCGGTACAGTCAACGATCCGTGCATCCCCGGAGGAGAGATTTTCTCCCACGGCGGCGATCCGCTCTCCCTCCAGCAGCACGTCCAGTATCGCTGTGCCTTCCGCCGAGACAACCGTTCCTCCCTGCAGCAAAATACGCATTGGTGACCCTCCTTGTTTTCTTCGTACCAGTGGATGAAAAGAGACGTAAAACAAATGATTTGGAAAAGTATACCATATTTTGTCTCATTTATCCAGTACCCTGGGGCGTTCCAACAAAATTTTTCAAAATTTTATAAAAAATGAAAAAACAGGTCTAGTCAAACAGAGAAAGTTGGAGTATAATTTGACACGTAGAAGGGTGGACGGAGCAGATTGTTCCCCGGCATAATATCCCGGTTGCGCTGCCCAAAAATGAATTAGGAGGAACCCCAACCATGAGAAAGTTGAACAAGCTGCTGGCACTGGTGCTGGCAATGGTCATGGTCCTTGGCCTGACCGCTACCGCCTTTGCGGTGGAAGGCGGAGACAAGACAGAGGATCCCAAGACCGAATCGGGCGAGCCTGCTGACAAGGCTCCCGCCGAGGGTGAGGACGCCGACAAGGCCCCCGCCGATGGCGAGGACACTGACAAGACCCCCGCCGAGGGCGCGGATGCCGACAAGACTCCCGCTGAGGGTGAGGACGCTGATAAGGCTCCCGCTGAAGGCGAGGACGCCGGCAAGACTCCTGCCGATGGCGAGGATGACAAGACCCCCGATACTGATCCCTATGCCGATGTAGCCGATTGGGCCAAGGAAGCTGTCGCCGCCGTTGTCGGGAAGAAGCTGATCGACATGGGTGAGACTGGCTTCAACCCCGCTGCCAATATGACCCGCGCAGACCTGGTGGTGGCCCTGTATCGTCTGTCCGATTCTCCCGCCAATGCTGAGGATGCCGTCAATCCCTTCGCCGATGTGGCTGACGATGCTGCATACAAGGACGCCGTGATCTGGGCCAAGGACAAGGGCATCGTTGCCGGCAAGAGCGAGACCTCCTTTGATCCCAACGGTGCCGTGACCCGTCAGGAGATCGCCAAGATCCTGTTTGTTTACGCCGGGGCCAAGAACGTGGAGGAGGACAACCTTGCCACCTTCGCCGACGTTGCCGACATCGCTGCCTGGGCAAAGGATTATGTGAACTGGGCTGTTGCCAGCAAGCTTATCAGTGGTGTTCTCGCAGCTGAGAATACCAAGAAGATGGATCCCAACGGCACAGCTACCCGCGAGCAGGTCGCTGTGCTTCTGGACCGTTACATCAACACGATCCTGACCCCCGCTGAGGGCGAGGATGCCGACAAGGCTCCTGCTGAGGGTGACAAGCCCGCCGACGATAAGGCTCCCGTTGAGGGTGACAAGCCCGCTGACGACAAGGCTCCCGCCGAGGGTGACAAGCCCGCCGACGACAAGACTCCTGCTGAGGGTGACAAGCCTGCCGATGACAAGGCGCCCGTTGAGGGTGACAAGCCTGCTGACGACAAGGCTCCTGTCGAGGGTGATAAGCCCGCTGACAACAAGTAAATCCCAATCCTATACATAAAATACGCCGCAGAGGATCTTCTCTGCGGCGTATTTTTTACATTTGAACGACTTCTTCCTTGGGCTTCTGGCAGGGCCGGACAGCGGTTACGTGCAGCACCGGGCCATCCCCCTCGTAGGGGTCCCAATGCTCCACGGCAACCTTGGCGGTGACCTCTACCCACGCCCGCTCGGGAATTTCGCTGACATCATACCCAATACAGGCCACGGCCAGGAAGGTCATATCGTCCGCGCAGCACACCATGGCGAACCGCCCGGGAGTGAAATAACGTCCATACTTGGGTGGCTTGCACATGATGGCCCGATAGACCACTGTCTTCCCGGCGTACATCTCCGGATTGTCCATGATCTCCACATACCACAGGCCATAGTCCTCGTCAGAGATTCGGATCACCGGCTGGTCCAGATCAAAGGCGGACACGGTACCATCCATATAGTCCTCGCTCTGACCATCCTCCTTCTCCAGGTAGATGTCCGCGCGGCGGTTGAGGAGGCGCAGATTCCGCTGCCGGAGGGAGGTACACAGCTCATCCGTGCAGCGGTTGATGCAGATCATGTCTGCATTTCGCAGCTTTTCCGACATGAGGGAGGCCATATTCCTGGTATACGTCTCAAAGGTGGGGCCCTCCACAGTGGCGATGATCTGGTACAGCACCCAGCTGGGAGGCATGGAGTTTACATAGAAATTCTGGATCTGCCACATGCCGTTATATTCCACAATGATCTGACTGGCTTTGCACTTCTTCCGCTCCGCCTCCAAAAACTCGGGCGTCAGGGAATCCTGATCGTCCACGGTCAGGACGGTGACGTTGTGCAGCAGCTTTTTCTCGTATTCCACCTCGCCTTCTTCGCACTGGAGGAGCAGGGTGTGGTCCTCCATGGCGAAGCCATCGGAGAGGATGCCGTTGATGAAGCTGGTCTTGCCGCTGTCCAGGAATCCGGCAATCAGGTAAACAGGGTAGACTTTCTCCTGGACCATATTACACCTCGAAGAGGGTCCGCAGCCCGGCTTCGTCCAGCTTGCTGCCGATGACGCACAGCCGTCCGGTGTAGTCCGCGGGACCGGTGCGTACCTGATGCTCTCCGGGTACGTAGTCAAAGTGGAGCCAAGTCCCGTCTCCGGCAGGAACAATGCCCTTTGCCCGCAGTACCGCGCCGTATTTCTCACCGTCCAGTTCCGTCAAAATGGATTCCAGCTTTTTGGGAGTAAAGGTATGCGTGGTCTCCACGCCCCAGCTGGTAAATACCTCGTCGGCATCGTGGCCATGGTGATGGTGATGATGGTGGCCGTCATGGCAGCACTCATGGTCATGACCGTGGCCATGATGGCATTCATGCCCCTCTTCATGGTCGTGGTGATGACAGCACCGGTGGTCCTCCTCATGGTCGTGGTCATGACCGCACGTATGGTCCTCATCGTGGTCATGACCATGGCAGCACTGGTGGCCGTCATCGTGGCCGTGATGATGGTGGTGCCCGCCGCAGACGGGACAGGCATCCGCCTCCTCCTCTGCGAGAAGGTCCTCGGCCAAGGTATTGCCCCTCTCCATGGCCCCCAGAAGCTGTGCGCCGGTGAGCTGATCCCAGGGGGTTGTGACAATGGGGGCGCTCTCATTCTTCTCCCGCAGCAGAGCAACGGAGGCCTCAAGTGTTCCGGCTTCCAGCTTCTGCGTGCGGCTGAGGATGATGGCCCCGGCGTACTGCACCTGGTTGGCGTAGAACTCGCCAAAGTTTTTCAGGTAGACCTTCGCTTTGGACGCATCGGCCACGGTAACCGCGCAGCCCAGCGCCATCTCCGGGACCTGCTCCGCCACATCCTGAACAGCCCGGATGACATCGGACAGCTTGCCTACGCCGGAGGGCTCAATGAGGATGCGGTCCGGATGAAACTGCTCCATGACTTTTTTCAGTGCCTCGCCAAAGTCGCCCACCAGGGAGCAGCAGATGCACCCGGAATTCATCTCGGAGATTTCCACCCCTGCGTCCTTCAAAAAGCCGCCGTCGATGCCAATCTCGCCGAACTCATTCTCAATGAGGACAATTCGTTCGCCCTTCAGAGCTTCATCCAGCAGTTTTTTGATGAGAGTGGTTTTTCCGGCGCCCAGAAAGCCGGAGATTACGTTTACTTTTGTCATAGGGGATACGCCTCTTTCTAAAAATGATGTCATGCTTATCATATCCCTTTTTTGAAAAAAAGCAAGAGGGTTTCCAGAAAAATACAGAAAAGAGATATCCGCAGGATGGATTCCGTCCTTTAGAGCCCGTTTACTATCTCAACGAGTGCGGATTGGCGAGTGGATTTTTTGTCCAGCGAGGCAAAAAGCCGCAGCAATCCTGACGGATTGTAAGGGTTTTTAACGAAGTCTGGGCGGAAAATCCGCCGTCAAGACGTGCGCGGGGAGATATTAAACAGGCTCTTACGTTAAATAAGCCTCCAGCAGCAGCAGGGTGCTGCACACACCCTTCCGGTGGCTCCGTTCGTATCCGTGGGAGGCGTAAACCCCCGGCCCAACCAGGCCGTGCCGCAAATCGTTGCCCGCGCGCAGCGTAGCTTCCACATCGGACCCGTAGGCGGGATATACGTCCACAGCGAAGTCCGCGCCGCTCCTGCGGGCAGCTTCAATGAGGGCGGTGACCACCTCGTAGTGGTAGGGGCCGCCGCTGTCCTTGGCGCAGATGGATACCTTCCGCTCATCGCAGCCCAGCCCGTCGCCCACACAGCCCATATCCACGCTGATGGCCTCTGTGACACCCTGGGGCACAGAGGCTGAACCGCCATGTCCTACCTCCTCGAATACGGTAATATGCTCCCATACCCGGCGAGAGGGCTTGATTTCTCCCGCCGCTACCCGAGCGGCCAGCTCCAGGAGGATGGCGACCGACAGCTTGTCGTCCAGAAAACGGCTCTTGATATAGCCGGAGTCTGTTACCCGGGTTCTGGGGTCAAAGCAGACGATATCCCCAGGCAGAATGCCAAGCTTTTCCACATCATCGCGGCTGGCAACCTCCTCGTCGATGACCACTTCCATAGATTTATATTCCCGCTTGGCAGTGTGATAGTCCGTGTTGACATGGATGGAGGCATTTTTCATCTGAAACGTCCCCGTGTAAATTTTCCCCGAACGGGTGACAATGCGCACGTTTTCCCCCTCGGCGTTGTTGGGTTCCATGCCGCCCAGAGGGGTGAGGTGCAGCCGCCCGCTGCCGGAGATTTCCGCTACCATGCCGCCCAGGGTGTCCACATGGGCCTCCAGAAGCACTGCGTCCTCCTCCGGCGCGTCCGGGTTCAGGCACACCAGAACGCCGCCCTTCCTTGTGATCTCCGGGTCCAGGCCCATAATCCGGAAGGCGTCCGTCACATGCTCCGCCGCCATCCAGGTGTAGCCGGTGGGACTGTCGATGGCCAGCAGCTCCACCGCCCGCTTCATGCAGCTGTCTGTCAGCTGCTGTGCGCGTTGATCCATTGTCATAAAAACAGCCTCCTTGTGTATTGGATACGGGGTACTGTCCGTATGTTCCCCGTGATTGGTGCAGACGAATCATCTCTGTGTTCATAAGACAGAGAAAACCGCCGGATGGGCGAACTCATCCGGCGGTTATTGCAACACAATTATGGGAGAAATGCAACTTATGCAACGCGTTTTGCGCCGACATAGTAGCCGTCGTAGTAATTTTCGCTGAGACTGCTGATTTTCACCGCGTGGGCGGAACCAGAGGAGGCGTGGATGAAATCTCCGTCGCCGATGTAAATCCCCACATGAGAGCAGGCTTTGCCGTTGCTGCGGGAGGGATCACAGAAAAGAACCAGATCACCGGGCTGCAGGTCCTCACGGGCCACATATGTACCGGAGTTGTTCCACTGGGACGTGGCGGAGTGGGGGAGGCTGTAGCCATACAGGCTGAACACATACATGGTAAATCCGGAGCAGTCGAAGCCGCTGGCGGAAGCGCCGCCGTATACGTACCGCACCCCCAGATACTCCTGGGCGGTAGCGGCGATGTCCGCACCCAGACCGCCGCCGGGAGTACCGGTATATACCCGCAGGAAGTCAGAGCGGATGTAACCGGTCTGCCCGTCACAGGAGACGGCGTACCAATCATCCTCCAAGGCAAGCAGGTCCACCAGGTTTCCGGCATAGACCTTGGCAACAATGCTGCCCTCGGTGGAGGGAACACTGCGGACATTGACGCAGTCTCCGGTAATAATACCCCGGGGGTCCACCAGGGGAATGCCGTTTACGGAAACATAGTCGGCTTTAACGTAGCCCTCCTGGCCGTCCAACTCGGCCAGACACCAGTCATCGGTCACGGTGACAATGGTTACCTCAGTCTCATCGCTAAGGGTGGTGATGATGCTGTCATCCATGGAGGGGCCGCTGCGGAAGTTGACGGTACTGCCGGTAATCATGCCGGTCTTGCCCGCAACGGATTCAGCGGAGGAGGAGGATACCACGCTGGCATTGGCGCTGGAAGATACATAGGAGGCAAAGAGATAACCGGTGGAACCGTCATGGCTGACCTTGTACCAGTCGCCCAGATCCTCCAGAATTTCCACCTGCGCGCCGGTATTCAGATAGGCGAGGGTGGGAGCGGTAGTGGAGGGTTCCGACCGGAACCGGAGGGCATCGGTGTTGACGGTGCCGCTCTCGGCGGCAAAGGCGGCTGCGGTCAGAAGGGCGGCAGTCAGAACCGCCAGAACCAGCGTTTTTCCCAGTAACTTTCTCATGAGTAAAATCCTCGCTCTTTTCTTTTGTTGAGTATTTTATGTGTGTGCCTTCCGGCGGCGGTTACTTACCGGCCAGAGCCCGCTCCAGCCAGATGGCGGAGATATCCATCGCGGCATAGAGACTGTCCTTTTCGCTGCGCTTGACCACACGGTCCCGGCTCTTCTGGTCCGCTCCGGCCCGCTGGTGGAGTTCCACGGCAACTCTGGTGGCGATTTCCAGATCATTCTCCGTTCTGCTTTCCTTGACATGCATCTGGATGATATGGGAGTCCGCCATGGAGCCGTAGTAAATGGTTTTGCCGATCCGGCGCAGGGGGTGGTTACGGTACACCACGCCTTCCGTCTTCTGTGCCATCCGGTCACGTCCTTTCTTAAAGAGGTTTGTCACATTTGTAACTAAATTGTAACATGTCGTTTTTAATTTGTCAACACTTGCTTTACCATTCCAGCAAGAAAAATTTTCCCCCAGACCGGACTCCGTTAAAAAGACCAAAATGCAGCTGTTTCTTTTGGATAGTCTGCACAAAAAATGGCCCGCAAGCAAAAAAGCAGCGAGGCCAGCGGGCCATCTCCGGCCAGTTTCCTCGCTGCTTCCGGTATCAAATTGTAACAAACGGGAATTTCAGGACATCCGCACAGTACACTCCAGCGTCACGCCGCCCACGGTGGCTGTGATCTGGGTGGTGCCCTTGCCGGTCTTGGTGACTAAGCCTGTTTCGCTGATAGAGGCAACGCCGGTGTTGCTGCTGGCCCAGGTGACGCCCTCGTTGGGCCCCATGATCTCCCACTTGCCATTGTCCTTCTTCACCTTCATCTGCCAGGAGGTCTCGCTGGAGGACAGGGTGAAGTCCTCCCTGTTCAGCCGGTAGATGCTGGGGTTGGGGTCCACCCAGGGCTCGCCCTCCACCTTCACCTGACAGGTGGCCGTCTCCTCGCCGCTGGAGGCAGTGATAGTCACGGTGCCCCCCGCCTTGCCGGTGACGGCGCCGTTGTCCACGGAGGCGATCTCCGGGTTGGAGGAGGACCAGGTGACTTTGCCGCTGCCACCGCTGGCAGTGAGGCGTCCGGTCTCTCCTGCCGGGATGGTGATGTCCGTCTGAGACAGTGCCAGGGGACCGGACGGTTCCGCAGGCTCATCGGATACCGGCGGTTCATCGGAGATGACCGGATCCACACTGGGGGCGGGCTCGTCCTTATTGGGTACCGGCGGCTCCGGGGTCTGACCATCTGAACTGGGGGGCGCCTGCGGCTCCGTCTGACTGGCGTCGGGGGGAGGGGCGGGCTGAGCGTCCCGGATGCCCACCGCGTCTGCCACATCGTCCCCGAAGGCGACATACCCCACCACGCATAAGATGATGACGCACATCAGCAGCAGCATGATTCCGCCGGCGCCGCCGCTGCCGCTTGGACGCTTTTCCAGCCTGCGTCCGCCCCGCCTGCGCAGGGGCCGGCCGTGCTTGATGGCGTCCTCCTCCTCGCAGAAGGGGCAGTTTTTATATGTATCGGAATATCTCTCCCCGCAGATGGGGCAGCGTTTCATTGCCATGTCGGTCCTCCCGTATGTGATCGTTCCCGTCAAAACTATGGGGTTCTACTATCATCGCATTTTCTATCATATCCATTTTCCAGGCCGCCGTCAAGTGCGAGTTCGTCAAAATTTGTGAACTTTTCAGGTTCTCCTTGCTTTTTCGCCCCGGAACCATATAATGGAACTTGGGGAATCAAATCGAACCGACGGGAGGAACACGGTATGAGCGCCATCATCATCGGCATCGCCGGAGGCAGCGGCTCCGGAAAGACCACCCTGGCCCAGCATCTGAAAGACCACTTCGGCGGCAGCGTCACCGTCATCGGACACGACAGCTACTACAGGCGGCAGGAGGGCAAGACCTATGAGGAGCGGGCCCTCCAGAACTACGACCCCCCCGACGCCTTTGAAACGGACCTGCTGGTTCGGC
>OFFM01001710.1_pt1 | contig 11328 bp, 10 predicted proteins | sample 1521401 | NCBI WGS metagenome assembly OFFM01 (sample SAMEA3504118, study PRJEB24116) | mouse gut metagenome | biome: mouse gut; feature: mouse-associated habitat; material: faeces | place: Denmark | collected 2011
CTGCTGCATCTGGAGGTAAAGGCTTCCGATCTCCTCCTCCAGCTGGTCCAGACGGGCCTGGATGCTGCCCCGGTCGTTTTTGCAGACCAGTATCTTATCCTCCTGGGCGTGAAGGTCCCGGCTCAGCTTGTCCAGCCGCTCCAGCCAGAGGGAGAGTTCCAGCGTCTTTTTCTCCTCGGCCAGCACCAGGAACTGCTGGGCCTTCTCCGACTGGGTCTTGAGCGGTCCCACACGGCCCTCCAATTCCCCCATGATGTCCCGGAGACGCACCAGATTTTCCTCCGCCTGGGCCAGGCGGCGCTCCGCCTCCCCCTTGCGGTAGCGGTATTTGGAGATGCCGGCGGCTTCCTCAAAGATCTCCCGCCGCTGGGTGCTTTTGGCCCCCACGATATCCCCGATCTTTCCCTGTTCGATGATGGAATAGCCGTCCCGGCCAAGGCCGGTGTCCATGAATATCTCATGGATATCCCGCAGCCGCACCAGGCTGTTGTTGATGCGGTACTCGCTCTCCCCGCTGCGGTAGTAGCGGCGGGTGACCATCACCTCGCTGCTGTCCACGGCGGGGAACATCCCTCCGTTGTTGTCCAGCACCAGCGTCACCTGGGCGAAGCCTACAGCGGAGCGCTTCTCGGTGCCGCCGAAGATCACGTCCTCCATCTTGCTTCCCCGGAGGCTGCGGGCGGACTGCTCCCCCATCACCCAGCAGATGGCGTCGGAGATGTTGGACTTGCCGGAGCCGTTGGGGCCGACGATGGCGGTGATGTCCTCGCCGAACTGCAGAACGGTTTTGTCGGGAAAGGACTTGAAGCCTTGGATTTCCAACGCTTTTAGGTACACAGAACCACCCCTTTCTTCTCAAAACTTCTCAAATCCTTGCGCTGCAACGGTTTCGAGGTTTTCACATTTTTCATATCTTCTCATTTCCTGGCGTATTTTCTCGCTCAAGTGGTGTAAAAATTGGTGTAAAACCGGTGGGTGTTTCTTTTTACACCACAAAAATCCGGAAACCGTTGAGGCTGTAAGGCTGCGGGGTTTTGAACGGGCGGTCTGCGAACTTTTGAGAAACTATGCCGAGTAGTGGCGGATGCCAGACACTATCGGCACGACTCACATGGTTCGGATCCTAAAGTTAAGCTAACAACTTAGCGCAGTACCTCGGCGGCAAAAACATCCACTTGTCCAAATGGTGTAAAAGTGGTGTAACTCATGAATCTTCCTTTTGGAAGAGAGGCGGCAAACCGTTGGAAATACTGGAATTTTGTGACCTCAACCGCTCTCCATTGCATCTCCAGCGCTCGCAGATACACAGAACCACCTCTTTCTTCTCACTAGCTCTCAAATCATTGCACTGCAATGGGTTCAAGACTTTCGACTGTTTCATAACTTCTCAAGAAACGGCGTATTTTCTCGCTCAAATGGTGTAAATTTTGGTGTAAAACCACTCGGCACTTCGTTTTACACCACAAGACCCCGGAACCCCTTGCGGCTGTAAGGATACAAGGTTTCAAGCAGTGCGGCGGGCACTCTTTTGAGAACTTGTGCCATGTAATGCCGTTCTCTGATATGCGGCTAAAGTATTACGAGATCTTAAAAGCCCCATTGAGCGCCATCACCGCTTCAACCTTTTTATCTCGGAACGCCTTTGCGTAAGTCTCCATTGTAGTGCGTATGTTCCGATGTCCCATAACATCTTGCAGAACCTTAATGTTGATATTCTGTTCGCACATGCGTGTACAGAACGTATGCCGCAGAATATGAGCACTAATCTTTGGAAGGTAACACGGCTCACGTTTCTCTTCCAGCGCTTTTGCATACTCTTCCTTGTTGTAGGAGGTTGTGATACCCTGGATCGTGTCATAAATAAAGGATTGTGTGTAGACTTGTCCGTTATTATTGAGGAAAACAAAATCGCTGTATCCATCCACAACAAATTTTTTCTTTTTCGATTTCCGTTTCCCACGCTCCCGCTGCAGAGCTGCCTTTACTGCATCGAACATCGGTATTTCCCGGAAACCCGCTTCTGTTTTTGGAGCAGATATCCTATAACGATAGTTGCCATCTTCCCCTTGCTTATAAAGCAGGGCGTGCGTTACATGGATAATACCTTCCTCAAAATCGCAGTCACACCATCTTAGGCCAAGGGCTTCTCCAATCCGCATTCCCGTGCCAAGCAACACTGTGAACAGGTTTGCCATCCTATTATATTTTTCAGAAGCGTAAATGTAATCAATAAAAAGTTCTTGCTGCTCTACCGTCAATGGCTCCCTGCACGCAGGGTTCAATTCTGCGGTCTTACGGAAATTGCGGAACGCATTTGACGCAGGGTTCACACGGATGATATTGTCCATTACAGCATTCTCAAACAGCTGATAGATAATGGAATGTGCTTTCTGAGCGGTGGTCGGATTAACACCAGATTCGCTTACCATGATCTGATACAGTTTTTGGATTTCTGTGGGCTTTACTCTGCCGATTGGGCGATGTCCAATTACAGGCTTAATATGCTTCCTGTATATATCATTGTAACAACAGCGGGAACTCTCCCTCAAATCCTTGCGGATATCCATAAATTGATCAAAGAGATCATCCACCGTTGTATGCTCAGCGTCCCTGGTCTTAATACTGTCATCAAGGTCCTTCAGTATACGTTTTTCCATATCTCGCAATGCCTGCGAGTCACGCTGTCTCTCCTTTAGCTTATCGGTACTCACCAGCTTCCAGCTATACACGGTATGCCGTTCACCTGTGCCATCAGTGTAACGGAACATATACTTCCCGTCTGAACGCTGGCTTTCCCCATTCCGTAGAACTCTACCTTTACTGTCTCTGCGTTTTTCTGACATAGTGACTCCTTTTCTGGAAAAGAAAAGAAATCTGACATAGCATTTTATTTTACCACATCAGATTCCCTTTTGCAAGTTTCAAGCCACAAGGATTCAGGTACTTTTGAAATCAGATACAACTGCTCTGATCAATAAATTTTTCAAATAATTTCCTTTTAATTTGTACGCGATTTCCATTCCAGAGGACAAAATCCGCATCTTTGTTCTCGTTAATGATTTGTCGAAGCTTATGCTCACCAATCCGGAAATATTGTGCAGCCTCTTCAATACTCAACGTATATCGTTCCCAAAATGGAATTTGATTCATCACTTTCATAACTACTTAATAGTACTATGGAAACCACCTCGAAAGGGCGGCTTTCATAACTCTCCTCTCCGATAGCGTTGATAAGAAAGCTATGAGCAACGGGCGGCGGCTGGCTGGACCGCTCCACAGGACTTACCTCCGCGGCTTTTCCGGCACCCCCTACAGCCTGCGGCGGGTTGGCTACCGCTCGGACCATAGTCAGGGTGGTGTATCATGATTCGGTATATGGGTCATGGCCTCAAGCTGCCACAGCTTGCTTGTATGCGGCATCCGGCTCTCCCTGTTCCTCCTTCCATTCGTTGGGATCATGGCTCTGGTCTGCCCAATACGGCTGGGCCATATACTTAACGTACCCGTTGGCTCTATGAGGCCATGCGGCCTGTTTGTCAAGGTACAGGGATGCCTTCCCAAAAGGCTTTTTATGCCTCTCACTCCTATCCCCGACTGTCTGCCCGCAATCTGCCCACATTCCTGCCATTTTTCGCAAAAACGCCTCACAGCCCGTACAGGGACTGTGAGGCGTTCGTTATGATTGGTCAAATAGTTTGAGGCTTGCTACCATAGCGTCAATGTCCTGCTCACTGGGGCCAAGCGGCATTTCCGGGGGCTGACTGCTCTGTGTTGAAGCAGCCGTATTTCCTGACAGAAATTCTCCCACCGAAGTTTTCACCATGTCCCGGACCATCGCCAGAAGCTGCTCCTTCGTATGCAGTGGCTGGTAGGTAATTTTGATTTTTGCGCCAGGTATCTCCATTTCCGGATGCCGCTGAAGGTATTCAACGACGGCCAGGACGATGAAATCGCTTTTCTTGTTCCCCAACCGCTCTAAAAGAGCGCCTACCTTTGCCTTTTCTTCCGTATCGGCACTCCACTGGAGGGAAAACCGGAACCTGTCATCCCTGCGCAAAGCCTTCACCGACCTTCTGTGCCTGCATTTGACGCAGCTGGGCGGTGGCCAGCATCCCAAATCCTACAGCATTGGCTTTCGGATCAGCAACAAATTCCGCCTTCGCCACTTGGCTGGACGTTTCAATGAAAGTCCGAAACAGCGCCGCACCGCCGCCGGTGAAGATGGCAGGAGTCGCCCGCAAATCCACCTGCAGTTCCCGCAGCTTGTCCAGGATGCCGGCAGCATAGCTTTTCACTGTGGCCCGAATGGTCTCCTGTACATCATCAGGCAGGATGGTGGGGCGCCCCTGAATGACATCGGCAATATGGTCGTCATCAATCTTGATGTCGTGAAGGGCGCTGACCCTGCCAATAATTCCGTTTGCCATAGGGATGGCGCCCATCTCCAGACTGCGGCAGAACTGCATATCCGGCTGGACACCACGCAGCAGAAGCACATCAGTGGTGAACCCGCCAATATCCACCACAAAGGTACGGGGGTTCTGCTGGATGATCTGAGCCTGGGGTACCACAGCGGCATAAGCCTGCGGGTAGACCAGCACCTGACGGATCATCAGGCTAATGGCAGTATCGTTAAACTTAAACTGTACTGTCCCCCGCTTAAAATACTCCGCAAAACGATTCCTCAGCTCATAGTGTTCTGGGGGCAGGCCGATGGCCAATTCCGCTTCCACCATAGGCTGCAGGGCCTCGCGCTGCCGCAGCTCCTTGGCGATGGCAAACAGGCTGAGGATAAAGAAACGCTCGTCCTTAGTCTTGTCCCGCATATAGGGGATTCGCTCACCGGACAGCGTCCAGAATGTGCCGCCGAACTCCAGCACATCTGTCTCCACCGGGGGCTTCACCGGATAATCCGTCAGCCCAGAGGTAAAGACAAAGCTCGGGGTCTTGATGGCGGAATTGCCATGGTCGATTGCAAATAGCATAATGGTCACTCCTATTCATTCAGATGTCTTATTACACGGCGACTTATACGCATTTGCAACAAAAATGAGCATTTGTAGAAAAGTTTAATTGCTGAGTGATCTATGTTACTTGTAAAGAGAATTGACATTTTCCCGTTGCAGAAAGTAATGGATTCTGGTATAATAAGCCAAAGTTTTTTTGCTTGTCCACTCTCCCGTTTCTTTTCTTCATAAATTTAACGCAGCATTAATGCTCCCAAAACTGGAGGACGAGAAAATGTATGTTTTGAAATTTGCTTTGACAGATACGAATGAAGATCTGGCTGTAGAGTTAAAAAAGCAGTTATCAAACGATTGTGACATCAATATTGTCAAATCTGTTGGTCTGTTAGGTTCTACGGAGATAATTGTCGCAATCGTTGCCGCTGCTCCAGGCATTATAACAACCATAGCTAGTGTAATTAAGAATTACCTTGAACGGAATAGCAACAAATCACTTACAATTAAAATTGGTAGTGAAGAGCATACCTATAAAGGCTATTCTATGAACGAAATCAAAGAAATTGAAGAACTGTTTTCTACAAGTGGAAGGGATTTGCCGGATGAAAACGGATCTCATTGAAATTCTTTATTCCGAAAAAGTAATTTTGGATGGAAAAAGGACTGAGCAAGATGTAACATTTTCTGTAGAACGGGCTGCTCGGATAAATTCATTGATGGAACGCAAAATTTTTAATGAGGAATTTATTCGTGAACTTCAACAGCGTACACCGTATTCCGAAATTGAATCTTGCTATACCTTTATTGTTAAAACTATCATGTCAAGGGCAAACAGATTTGAGACCATCAAAGGGAAAAATTATCACGTCATTGTTACCGGCGAACTTTCCCTTAAAAATGATACAGTAAATGATGAAGTATTTATTGTCTTAGGGTGGCCTTTAATAAAGTTCATTGACTTACTTAACACAAATGCTCTGTGTTCCAGCAGCTATGATGAACATTTTAATGATTCGAGTGCTGTTTTGGCAGCCTATTTGAACAAGTTCCGATATAATCAGAGTGTAAATCTTTTCTCTTCACTTTACCCGCTTTCTGCGTTCAAAAAGGAACAATACCAATTACTAATGATGTTGCAACAGATTCAAACCGTATTTATACTCTCCCATGAACTTGGGCATTTACTGCATCCCGATATTACTGGGTTACATGGTGAAATTTTATCAGATTCTGATGGCATTCAAGCCGTATATGATTATACATTTGGAAATCAGAAACTTAATTTTTATATTGTCATCGCAATTATGATGTTGTTTTCTTATCTTTCACTTGCTGATGTTACTACTAAAGCAACACATGAAGAAAAAACTACAGCTTGGGATAACTGGATGGATCGATATGATTCTGTCTATAAGTCCCTATCTGCCTTAGAATTAAGCGATAAGCAAATGGCATTGGTTGCAGGTTACGAAAAATTATGCGGTAACTTGGATCGTTTGTGCTGGAATGATATTGACAGTAGTGAGACATAGGATTGAAACGCATCGAAATCTAAAGTAAACATGTAATCACAAACTGGATAAAAAGGAGCGGGACGCTTGTCCCGCTCCTTAACTATCGGATACTATCAGTCCAGAGGATGCTTTCTCATAAAAAACTCCCAGATATAGTCGTCCAGGCCATTATAGTCTGGCGACCACAGGTAGGTGCCAAAAGTCAGCGGCAATCCGCCTAAGAGCTGTATCAGATTTCCATAGGCTGCCTCCACATGCCAGTTTTTCAGATAATCCATATCGAAACAAGTCATCACATGGCGCACTCCCAGTTGTGTCAGTTCTTTCAGCGCCTTCTCCAGATAATGGAGAGATGTGACACCGGGGATGGCCAGGACAGTCTGCCCAGTGAAGAAATGAACGATGTCCGCCTTCATGTAGCCCTCGATCAGATAAACGCATTCCTGAACAGGACCAGCTATATGGCACCAATTTTCAGCACCTACGCCGTCCTTCTTATCTATGCTGGAAAACGTGAGAAACTTCCCGCCCTTTTTCATCTTTTTGTCCAGACGGATATGGATACTCTGGATACGGCCAAGCCGATCCCGGCAGGGGATCATAATTCCCCGCAGGTAAATAGCCATCGTCCAGTGCCCATCCTCGTCCCGATAAAATCCAGGTACACCAAACAGCTCATGCCCCTCTGAAATCAATTCCTTTGTCAACGCGGGAAAGCCTACCAGCGGTGTTGTACGATACCCCAGCCGGTCGATCTCCTCGTTAGTCAGACCGCACCCCCGCAGGTTGTCCCGGTGATCCGAGGCAAGTGTCAGTTTGCTTAGAAGTGCCCGGTAAACGCGGTCCCTTGTTTCGATACCAACCAGCGGGGCCTGTGGCACCTCTGCAGGTTTTGGCCTGGGCAGTGCTTTCTTCTTCCCGCCTGATTTGCTGGAATAATGGCTTTCTCCGCCGCCCAGCCGATCCATTAGATCCTGGCGCACTTTATCCCGAGATACACCAGTATAGTAGGCGTAGAGGTCAAAGACACCGCCTTCAAACTGGCCGCATTTGGGGCATCGGAACACATTGCGCTTGAGGTTGATATTAAGATGCCGCTTTCTTGATCCTGCATGGTCACAGACCGGACAGGGGATATTATAGGAACTCCTTCCTATGGGCGGCTGTGGAATCGGAAGCAGCGGCAGAATGTCATTCATCTGAAAGCGCAGTTCCATTTGTGGTTCCCCCTTTCCTCTGCGCTTTACACAGCGCCGAGCCGATTGCTTTATCGCCCATAACTCACGAGGAAGACCTTGTTTCCTGGAAAACTGCCGTGTAGATATCCGTCTTGTCACAGCTCTCCTTTGTCAGCTCCAACAGCGAAAAACAACGTCCATACTCTTGAAAATCTTCTGTGGAAATGCGGTCAATGGTATCTTCCGGGGCCAGATAGTAAACCTTGCAGATTCGGAGCTGGTCAAAGCTCCCCACAGTATAAGATTCCACATAGTCCGGTGTGTAGTAGGATACCGGATATGGGGTCGGTTTGTACGCCGAAATCATCATCCACAGCCAGATAGCCACGACACCTGCAATGCCCATGACGCAGAAAATCGGGCGAATGATTTGCTTCATGCCTTTTCCTTTCCGGGGGCCGGTACAGAACCGGCCCCCTTGTTCATTCAAGCGGTAGTTTTAACCGCCTCGTCACAGATCAGCTTGGCTGCAGCCACAATTTCGGCATTGCCGGTAAACTTGGTGGCAACCCAATACAGCGCTTTCGGATCGATCTGCATAACCTCCCCCAGCGTTTTCCCGCTGTACTTGGCAATCGGGCACGAAACCTTCAGTGCCTGCTCAAAAGGCGACAGTTCAGGTTCCTGCGGCTGCGGCTTCAGGGCTGCCTGAGCGGCAGGTGCGGCAGGCGGTGGAGGCGGGGCGCTCCCAATGGAGGCATCCACAGGATTGCCGCTCCACATAATACCGCCCAGTTCGTCCACAGCCGGTGCATCAAAGGAATCACCGGCGGCCCCAAACTGGAGGCCAAAGCCTGCATTACGCAGGGCAATACCCACCGCAGCGGTCTGCGCCCACTCTCTGGGTGAGACAGTAGGTTTATCGGGTAGATAACCTCTGGAGGCAGTCGCCTCGGCCAGGAACTGATCCACCGGTGCGGAATAGTGGGGATAGACCCGGGCTGTTGCCACAAAACAGTCCTTCCCCGCCGTGACGGAAACTGCGATACGTCCCTCCGGATATTTCAGCCGGAACCAGCCGATCTGGACCATAACCGGAAGCCGCAGCCTTTTTTCACCACCATTGGCGCTGTTCAGGTCGGTATACTCCACCGCCAGCGCAGAGGGATCGAACCCCTCCACAGCGTTGATCTTCTGCAAGGCCTCCATGGCCGTCTGCTTTGCTTGTGTGTTGTCTGTAGTCATGACGCAGGCGCCTCCTTTTCCTTCTTTTTAATGGGTACAAATGTGTTTCGGAACTGAAGCCATGCGGGAAGCAGCGTCTGAATCACTCTGCCAATCTCCCGGCTGTAGCTTTCCGGAGCGGACGGCGCAAAGCTGGAAAAACGCTTGCGGTAATCTTCAATCACCCGCCCCAGATTGTTCTGGGCAGCATCCCGCTCCTTCTGCGTGTCAGGTCCGCGGTTAGGCCCATAGCGGCGTTCCAGGGCGAGGCACTGCACATAGGCGTCCAGCATTTTGTAGTGTCCCTGCAAAAACTGGGCCTCCATGGTGACCGGAGCCGTCTTGCAGAACATCTGGCAGGTCTCCAGCACGCCGATCCGGTACACGATCTCACCGTGCCACCAGATTGCATCGGCCGGCGCACCGCCCTGCGCGATGCGCTGGTCTACCTCACTGCGGAGATTATAGTAGTTTTCGAGAACAGTAGCCATATTTGTTTCCTCCCTTCACTATGTTGCCGTTTGGATAATACGGGCTGCCAGCAGGGTGTTGCGCCGCTCCGTATCCGTTGTCTGAATGGCCCGAATGACCGCCTGCCAGTCACCAACAATCTGCGCTTTGCATCTGGCTCGGGTAAGACCGGTATAGACCAAAGGACGCTTGAGCATACGGCCATGGCAATTCTGGATACTGAGCAGCACCGAGTCATACTGGCCGCCCTGGGACTTATGAATGGTGGTGGCGTAGGCGAGATCCAAATGGCTCAGACTTTCATTGTCCTCATAGGCCACAATGCGGTCATCATGGAAATCCACCTCCACCAGGAACCCGTCATCATCCCGTTCAATTTTGCGGATATAGCCGATGTCTCCGTTGCTGACCTCTTCCCGGTTCTTGGTCTGCATGACCTTGTCACCAAACCGGAAGATCCGCTGCCCCAAGGACAGCTCCGGTTTATTTGCGCCCGGCGGATTGACCAGGGTCCGCAACCGCTCGTTCATGCTTCGCACGCCGGTCTCGGTCTTTGCCCGGAACGGGGTCAGCAGCGCAACATTGTCCACGCCATACCGGCGAACCTCCTGCATATACAGCCGCTCCAGCCATTGGGCGGACTGCTGAATATCGGCGGAACCCAAGAATTGGAAGTCTCCGTCAAACTGGAGGTCCGTATCGCCATGACGGATGTGCCGGGCGTTCTCGGCGATCATGCTGCCTTCGCTCTGGCGAAACACCTTGTCCAACATCACCATCGGGATTCTGCCGCAGCGCAGCAGCTCACTGAGTACCGCGCCCGGCCCTACAGAAGGAAGCTGGTCAGCATCTCCCACCAATACCAGCCGGCACATGGGCGGCAGCGCATGGAATAGATACCAGGTCATAGCCATATCCAGCATACTGATCTCGTCTACCAATACCAGATCGGCGTCTACCTGCTCCGGCATGGTCAGGGTGTTTGTATCACCGGCAGTCAGGTTCAGCGCTTTATGGACCGTGCAGGCAGGAAGGCCGCTGCTTTGCTCCAGTCGTCGGGCCGCACGGCCTGTGGGTGCGCAGCAGATAATGTCCGCATCCGGGAACGCCTTCTGGTAGATATTCAGAAAAACACGCTGAATGGATGTCTTGCCAGTACCAGGGCCGCCGGAAATAATACAGATTGGGGATGCGAGGGCGGTCTTAACCGCCTGCCGCTGCTCCTCCGCCAATGTGAAGCCCAGTTCCTCCTGCTGCTGGTCAATCTCATCGTCTAAGTCGCCGATATAGGGCAGGCTGCTCCGTTGGAGCATTTCTCGAACACACTGGGCAACACCGTCCTCAGCTTTCGCCATAACTGGACGGTAAACATGGCTCTGATACAGGGCCAGCCGCTCAAAGATCATGTCCTCTTTTGCCCTATCCCGGATAAGGCTTGGCGTAGCCAGGTCGTAATCAGGGTTATTGCCCCAAAGTGCTGAAAAGGCACCGAAATCCACATCCATAACTGCCAGATAATAGCGTAGCTGGAACTCATAGTAGAGCGGGTAAGCTCCATCAGCCCAGTCGCTGGCCTTGTGGTAGGTACAGCTCTTGCGCTCCAGAACGCCCGGCTCCCCGTCAGCCTTTCGGGTAATGCGCCGGTCGATGTCGGCCAGGGCATAGGGAAAGTCTGCATGTTGATACATATTGGTGTCATCAGTGACGGTGTTCCCGGTCCGCTGGGCATAAAAATGGGCCGCAATCGGCTCCAGCAAATGCCCCATCTCTAATTGCAGAGGGTTGGGCTTTGCCTTTGGCTGCAAACGGCCCTTTTTAATCAACCATAGCTCCCGAGGCGTCATCCACGGTGACAGGCCAAAGATGGTGGCCACATCGCTTCCGCCCACGGTGTACTCAATGTCCCCTTTCGGGCCATGCTCCCGGCACTCCAGCCACCGCTTTTCGGACATTCCTGCACAGTCGCACAAAATGATC
>OFFM01001713.1_pt1 | contig 11297 bp, 16 predicted proteins | sample 1521401 | NCBI WGS metagenome assembly OFFM01 (sample SAMEA3504118, study PRJEB24116) | mouse gut metagenome | biome: mouse gut; feature: mouse-associated habitat; material: faeces | place: Denmark | collected 2011
TGCTGCCAGCACAACGGCCAGCAGCAGCAAAGTCATTGTTCGTTTCATGATGTACTCCTTCACATATTCATAGTGGGGCCGCTCTGTTCCGGAGCCTCCTGCCGCTGCAGCTGTGTGAGCTGCTGCTGATAGGCATCCAGTACGGCGCGGTCAAACTCCTGCTTGAACTCCTTCGTACAGGGGAAGCACACATCCCGGTACTGATCCCCGGACTTGTAGCTGGGCATGGAAACGAACGGCCCGTTGCTGCCGTTGATGATCCGCACACCCCTGATAGCGAAGCAGTCGTCCAGACTGACCGAAGCGTCCGCCAGCCTGCCGCCTTCCGGGTGCAGGCTGTGAATTTTTACTTTGATCTCCATAGAAAATCCTCCTTTAGCTTATACCGCCCATGGCGGGGCCGCTCTGTTTCTGCGCTTGCAGTTTCTCCAGCGTCTCCCTTGCCCAGTCCGGCAAAAATTGATCGTCCAGTACGCCGATGAAATCAGCGCGATCCCAGCGCGTCTGCTCGCCATCTCCCAGGCAGGTCGCGTACACGGCCCGTCCGGAGGCGGTGGGGGAGCAGCCAAATCCTCCCTCGGCTGCCCAGAGCTGGTTACGGGGATCCCAGTATTCCTCCCGCAATGTGTCCGGGCTCATTACCAGCACTTTGCCGGTATAGTCCAGCCCGCCCTGCTCATCAATACAGTGTTCCATGCCGAACATCCCCAGCGTCTGGTACGCATGATAGACCTGACCGGCAAACAGGTTCAGCGCAGCGGGCGGACTCTGCGCCGCAAATTCCAGGTCGTGTTTTCTGTCGTTAGGGAGGTAGACCTGCCGGCTCCATTGCAGAGGCTCCTTGTCGATCTGTCCGGCGCAGTGCTGCCTGCGGATCGTATTGGCCAGAACAAACTGTACCCGCTTGAAGCCGTGCCGATCCAGAATATCCTGGACACAGCCATCTGTCAGGTGTTCACCGTCAAAACCGGCGGAGATCACCGCTTCGATGTCTTTCCGGCAGGCGATATTTTCCTGATGGCTGCTGCGCCACTTTCCAACTTCGCCGTACCTCTTGGCTTCCTTGTAGGAGTTCCGGTACAGATAGGGAAACTTACTCATAGACGACGTCCTCCGCCATGAGCAGCTCCTCCAGGTTTCCCAGGCACACGCCCATCATCGCCAGCACCGACAGCTCCCATTCCGGCACATCGGTGAGATCATAGCGGTAGTCCGCCTGACCGCTCACCACCGTCCCCGGCTCCTCTCCCGGCCAGGAGCAGAGTTTGGCCCCGTCCGGGATGCCGGCCTCCTTCCGCAGCTCCTCCGGCAGAACGGTTTGCGTTTTTTCCGGCAGGGCGGGACACTCGCCGTCCTCGCTGCAATCCTCGCAGGGACCGCACACCTGGGCCAGATGCTGGTTCAATTCCTCCGCCAGCCGCTGGAGGGAGTCCACGGCGCGAACCAACTCCATGGCGGTCATCTCCTTCCGCAGGATGATCACTGCATCGTCCGCCATGCGGATCTCCACCGGCTCGCCTTTTTCCAGGCCACTCAGTTCCAGCACGGCGTTGGGGATGACCAGCTTCTTCTTGGTAGTTTCTTTGATAAATTTCTGCATAGATCAGTACCCTTTCTGATTAAAATAGCGCAATCTGCGAGGTGGCCCGCATCCGCTCGTTCATATCGTAGTTGGCGATCAGCAGCTCCGGGAACTGTGCGCCGTTCTCATACCGCAGCTTGATCGAGTTGGGACGGGTGACCTCCTGGATCATGATGCCGGGATGGTCGTACAGGCGGCGGACAAAGGGATCGTCGTTGTAGGACAGCAGGAATTTACCTTCGATCCCCAGCAGAACGTCCCGCAGCCGGTAGTGGTCTCTCCGTCTGAATCCGTCTTCTCCCACATTTTTGTAGTACCCCTCGGTGGCATGGTAGGGCGGGTCGCAGTAGAAGAACGCCGCCGGGCGGTCGTAGTGCTTGATCAGCTTCTCAAAGTCCTGGTTTTCCACCACCACATCCTTCAGCCGCCTGCTGGCCCGCTTGATGAGGGGAAAATCATCCCATAGATCGTGGGGCTGGCTGGCGAAGCTGGTGAGTCCGGAGGCGTAGCTCTGCCGGATGATCTGGTAGAACCATGCCGCCCGCTGGACGTCGGTGGTGTGCTTCTGCCGCAGGGCCAGCCGCACATAGTCGAAGTCCGCACGGGAGTTCAGGACATACTCCAGAGCGGTGATGAGCAGATCCGGCTTGTCCCGGACGCAGCGGAACAGGTTCGACAGGAGGACGTTGAAGTCGTTGTAGACCTCAAAATCGTTCCACGGCGGCTTGTGGAACAGTACCCATCCCCCGCCGCCAAACACCTCGATGAAGCGGTCATAGTCCAGGGGGAACCGGCACAGCACCGCATCCCGCAGGAGCTTCTTTCCACCGATCCAGCTCATGAAGCTGTTCAGGGAGAACCACCTCCGCCGGTCTCCTCCCCGAAGTTCTCCAAAGCCGCCTCCAGTCCGTCCACGGCCTGTTCCAGTCCCACGATCATGACCTTGAGGCTGTGGATGGTGGTATAGATCTCGCCGGCGTTCCTGGCGTAAAAGTATCCTTCCGCACCGCTGCAAATAGGGACTTTCTGTCTCCTCAGACGGTTGACCTGCCTTCGCAGCTCGTTGCCGCTGATGCCCATCGCCTGCTCCAGCTCCGGGCTCTTGATGGCGTTTTTCCTGCCCGGACAGTTTTCCTTCAGGTAAATTCTCAGCTGTTCGCTTGCCATTCTCTGTCCTTTCCGGGCCTGTCCTCCGGAAATGGACACAAAAAAAGAGGGGCCGCTTGTCCCTCCGGAGAAACGGCCCCTCGTCAAAAATTATTGCATTGTCATCAGTTTCCCGCTCCGGTCATATCCTGGGGAGGCTCGCGGGCCATGGCAGCGGAGAGGATGATCCGCTCCCGGACGCTCAGCACCTCCATACGCTTGGTCAGCCACTGCTTTTCCTCTGCTGTTCCGGGCAGATGCAGAATCGCTTCGTCATAGCCGCGCTCCATCACATCATCTCCATTCCGCCCGGACTGAGCTGCTGTTCCATGTCCTGCACCTGCTCTCCCCTCTTTCGTCCCACCAGACCGTACTCCGTGATGATGGCCTGATCCCGTTCCAGCAGAGCGCGGCCATAACCTTGGAGGTCAATGTACGGCATGAGCGTCTCCGCATCCTTCTCACAGATAACGGCCTCCAGTTCCTCACGCGCTACATCCTCCGGGCTGCTGGCTTTCGGCTCAAAGTGGTGCTCACCAACTGTACCGGCGAGGGAGAGCGCCCGGGAGAGCTCCTCACAGTTATTTGCCGCGAGAATAGCCTTGTACTTGGTCAGCCGGCCCTGCCCGTCCAGTTCTGACAGGCGTGTGGACAGCTCCAGGATCTGCGGCATTTCTCCCTCGAAATACATCGTATGGTTCAGCCAGGGAAGGGGGCTGTCCCATACGGATACCGCAATATCATCCCAATCCTTCCTGCCCAGTTTTTCCAAAGCTACCTGTATCTCTCCTTCCTGGGCAGGCAGCCGCAGCTGGAGCATATCTTCTTTCTGGAGCCTGCCCTCTGTCAGCGGCATCGCCGCCATGTTGACCAGGATGGTGTATGCCGGTTTCCGGGGCTGGAAGTCCATGGTCTCGCTGACATGGCGCACATCTTTGTCCACTTCCACATAGCCGAAACCCGTGTATGCACCGTCTGTTCGTTCCCGGTGCTCTCTGCCGATCTTCCCATAGTCCAGCAGTGCCAGTGCGGCGTCCGGCAGATCGATGGCATCTGCAATGAAGTTGTTTTCCACCAGAAATTTTCCAAGCTGGTGATCCGTCACAGCGCCCTCCGCCATACGGCAGTGCCCCGTGCTGTGGGCGAAGTCGATGAGTTTGGTAATCTCGATGGGAGCAGCGGCCTTCTGCATCTCCACCCCTGCCATTCCTTCAAATGCCGCCATGTCCAGCACAGATGTAAATTCCGATAACTTCTGTGCCAGCGCGTTGAGCTGGTAGATATTTGGCAGCTCAGGAATACATTTGGCCAGATAGTCGTATTCTTCACAGATCTTCAGCACCTCCGCGTATGGCGGCTTCCCCGGTTCCAGCCGCAGCCGTTCCATGAGATCCAGCATCTCATAGTCACTGGCGGGGAGATCCAGCTCCGCGCAGTTGTCCCTGCCCTGGGAGGCGTAGACATGGAACACCTTAGCCAAAGGCCATCCCCCCTTCTTGCTGCTGCATATAGGTTTTGGGATCCGCACCGGGCTTGTCCCAGCCAAACATGCTGCCAAACGACATTGCCTCCTCCTGGGCCTTGGAGATACCGCGCTGCTGATTGAGGTGATCCGCAAGGCGGCGGTTCTGCTCAGGTTTATCCCCGCTCCACTCCGTCTGGAAGTATCCATTTTCACCCCGCTTGAGAAGGATAAGGCTGCCGTCACTGGGCAGCGTGGAATAGCACAGATCCGGCAGCTTTTCAGCAAATTGGGGGTCAAAGCGATCCTGCTCCGTCATGATGCTCCAGTCCTTGTCCTGCCATAGATGGGCGTATATTTCCAGACCTCCGCCAATTTTGATCTCACGCTGCTCAAACGACTCGCCGGCACCGTCACTTGCCTGTCCGGTCACGTCTTCCATGAGCAGATCCAGCTCCTCCGGTGTCAGCTTGCCCTGCACCTTACACTCCGCCACGCCCCAGAGCTGTCCGCCCCGCACCTCCGCGGCGAAGTGATAGGACTTCACTTTCTGATCCACCCCATCTGCCTTACCGTAGTAGGCCATGAGTCCGCGCTCTGCTTCCTCCGGGTTGTCTGTGCTGCGCGCCTTTTCCAGCGCGGCAATGATTTGAGGGGCATACTCCGCTGCCTCATGGGGGTCCATGATGATGTCGATCGCCGGATCCTCCTCATCATAGTAGGTGGCCGTCATGGGCATATACAGCTTCAGCGCCTGGAGGAGCGGCGGCAGGACGGAGAAGCTGTCCTTCCCCAGCATCACGCCAAGGCCTCGGCCATTATCCCAGACTACGTGGAATGTGGCCTGATCGTCGATGTACTGCAGCGTCCCCATGCTCCCCGGTTCCACCGGCTGCGGGTCACCCTTCATCTCTCTGAGCTTGATCCGGCTGCCCTCCGGGAACTGCTGGCGCAGAAACTCCAGCCAGCCTTTCGGTATCTGTTCCATTCACATTCCCCCCATTTCCATGCCGTATTCTTTGGGACCGGTGATATTCACATACTCACCGATCACGTTCAGTGCGGCGGAATAATCGCGGCACTCACCGCCCATTATCCGCTCCCGCATTTCTTCCGCCTGTGTGTCCAGTCCGTTCTGCCGCAGGGTGCGGGCGGCAATGCCGATCAGGTTGAAGATATTGCCGTCCTCGCCAATGAGCTGGCAGTCCGGCTTCTGCGGCGTCTGCTCCTGAATGAAACCACCCAGCCGGTTCGGCACATAATCGCTGAGCCACGTGCCGCCAAACTGTTCATGGGTCTGCAGCCGCCACATGGCAAGCCGTCCCATGGCCAGATCCGCTCCCTCGAAGGGGAACAGCAGATTGGTCAGGCCGTCATGCTGGAATACGGACACATCCGTCAGCCTGGAGCCGTTTTGCAGGATGCCTTTTTCCGTGAGCAGTCCGTTGATACCGTCTACCCACTCCCGCAGGTCACCGCCGCAGCCCTGGAGGACAAGGCCCTCCCGGCCCTCCATTCGCCGCAGATCGTCTGTCGAGATCTGCTTCATTTCACATTCCCCCCATCTGCATCACCGGTCCCATCTCCTCAGCCGGAGCCGCCGGCGCTTCGTAAATTGTGTTTCTGCCATAGGTGATTTTCGTGATATCCTCTGCGTTGTAGTCCGCATACCGCCCGAACAGCCGCTCAAATTCCCGCCTGTCGGAAGCGGGGATATCGGAGGTGCTGTAATAGCTCCTGTGTCCCGTCAGGGAATCTGCGGCGGTTTTGAAGGTCAGTTCCTGTCCATCCTTCTGCACGGTGACGGTCACCGTTTTGGCGCTGCACCCTTTGACCGCGTCTGTAATAGCCTTCATCCGGTGGATAGGACTGCCGGTGTCCTGCATCAGCGCCTGATATTCCGCCAGCAGAGCGTCATTTTTCAGGAATTGCAGGAGAAACTTCTCCTGATTATTTTTGATGTGCTGCTCCGCCTCTGTCTGGACGAACAGCTCGGGATCGGTGATATAGGCGATAAACGCGGTTTCCGGCAGTTCACTCAGCTTGTAATCACTATGAAATTGCCCGTCTGGCTCCCGACTGGAGAATATCTGCTGGACGGCGCTTTCTTTTACGCCATGGTCCCGATAGTATTCCAGATCACGTGATGCCTGCCAGCCAGTGACCTCCAGTATGGACAGATTGCTCCGGTCATTGGCGATAATGCCCTCCACATGCCCATTGACTGCGCTGTTAATCTCATCCGCCATAGAAGGACCGGTTTCCGTTACGAGCGGGAACTTGCCCGCCGTGAAGATATTCAGGGAATCCTTTGTCAGATACAGGGTCCTGTGTTCCGTGTCGTACACGCCGCAGAACAGCAGGCTGCTGTCCCATGAGATGGTATTGTCCTGAGCAGGGGATATCCGGTACAGATAATCAGCAGACGGCCCTTTCTCCAGTCTGGAGAGTGTGACCACTGCTTTTTCACCCGACCAGATCGTAAACGGCGCATGCCCAAGGTCCAGCCAACGCTGGAAGCCATCCCGGCCTACCGTGCTTCGATACAGATCTTTCATCAGCTGATCCCTCCCATCGTCATGCCCTGACGGGGCGTCTGCTCCTCTAAGAGCTGCCGCATTCTTGTGACGGCATCGGCAACGGTCGGGTCCTGTGCGAAGCTCTCTGACTTGGTCCAATCCTCCGAGACCCACTCCCGGCCATCATGCCGGATCACCAGGTCCACGGCGGCGATGTCGTCCTTGGTGACGCCCAGCCGTTTGCTGTCATTTTCACTGGCGGCGTAACGCTGGATGGCATCCTCCAGAGACAATCCACTGGTAAATTGCTCCTCCGGGGTGTTGCAGGCTTCCATCACGTACCAGTCGTAGCTGTGAGAAAGACTTGGATCGGCTGCATCCTTCAGTTTCTGGAGTCCTCTTTCCGTCAGACCGGATTGCGGAGCCTTTTCCGCCATTGCCATCCGCTGCTGGTTCAGGTCGTAGCAGTAGAGATAGCTGTAATCGCCGGAGAGAGTCGAGCAGCGCAGACAGAACCGGTAGTTCTCGGTTTCCGCGATGAATCCGAAGTTCTCCCGTCCGATTTCTCCCCCCGGATAGCGATAGCACCACCGGCGCATGGCGGCGTCATTTTTCAGCGGCCCCAGGGTACGCATCTCATCCATGAACTCCTGGAGGGCGGTCTTGAACTCCGGCGTGTTGAACCGGTCATTGTTATGGGGCCACCACGAGTGGTGGAGTCTGCCGTCGCCAAAATCCATACGCAGATGTCCCACAGTACCTTCTGCGGCGTCCTGTTCCGCTTCCATCTGGGAATAGAACAAGCCCGCCTCCTTAACGGAAGCGGGCCGCAGAATAAATTTTCGGGGATCGCTGGGACAGGGGAGATCGTGCTCCCGGCAGAAGGTACTCAGGTCCGTCATTTTTCCGGAGAGGATGAGCGTATCCTTGATCTGCCGGACTTCGGTAGAGGGACGTTTCAGCGGAACGGGGGAGAGTACTGTGCCAACGCGTCCCCATATGACGTGGTCCATGATTGCGGACGGCTTGTGCGGGCGCCGCTCGGTTCCGCACAGATCATAGCAATGCCAGCCCTCCGGGACCGTTTCGCGGGGAATGCTCTCTCTGGTGTGTAGCACCGGCCTGCCGAACAGCTCCGCGTACTGCATCTGATCCGTGTAAATATTGGTGGTCAATGGTTTCATTCCTTCCTTATTGGTTTGCAGCCAACATACATGCCACAGGTTTTCCCATAAGTCCAGGACCTCCTACAGCATCTGCGGGCCCATTTCCTGCTGCGGCGGAAACGGTGTATTGCAGCCGGCGAGCTGTCCGCCGGCCTGTTCCACAGACCAAAGGCGCTCGCTCAGTTCTTCTTCCGTAGCGGTTCGGATACCAGGCCCCTCGGGGGTTTTCGCGCAAATCATCCGTCCTTCCTGAATCAGTTGGTTGATTAATTCTATTACAAAGGATTTCCCCACGCTGTTACGCCTGGTTTTATCACAGAGGCGGAGTATCTCAAACTGTTTATCAATGGGGTTTGCAACAATGCGAAGGATATAATTGCCCGGTTTTTTTGTCCGGTACCGTTCCAGAATGGCGGCTGTGATTTCCTCGCGCCTTGCTTCCAGCGCGGCGCGATACTCTGCGTCGCTCATATCTGCGTACTCCTCGCACCGGTCAACTGCATAGCAGCGGAAGGTCTGCGCCTTTGCAAGATGCTCCTGCAAGGACTGGATACCCGCCTCGTCCACCACGCCGCTGAAGCAGTCGGGGTGCAGATAAAGCTCCTGCGGATTTCTGACGGCCTTGTCGATGCCGCCCGTCTTCTCCTTGTGGACGTCCCATCCCAGCTCCTTAAACATGCGGCGGCTTTCTTCTCTGAATGCATTTTTTTCCTGATCGCTTGACCAGCCAGAGGTATAGCCGCTGCTGCTGATGCGAAAATAGACCATTCGATATGACATATGAATTCCCTCCGGTTATTCCTTGTTTTTTGGAAATTGAGATTGCAGCCGTGCTATCCATCCGGAACGGCTGCGCGGAGTATGGCCTCTCTGGTGTGCGGCGGCATGCCGAACAGCTCCGAGCGCCGTATCTGATCCGTGTAAATATTGGAAGCCAATGGTTTCCCTCCTTCCTTATCGGTTTGCAGCCAACATACATACCACAGATTTTCTCATAAGTCCAGGACTTCCTACATCATCTGCGGACCCATTTCCTGTTGCGGCGGAAACGGTTTGCTCAGGCGGCGCACCAGCCCGAACTCCGTTCGCCGGACGCCGTCCTCCTCCATGGAGTCCTCGCCCAGCCGGGCAAAATTCATGTACCCGTCAATGGTGTCGATGATCTCATCGTCAGCCCCGGCGCGGCGCAGCACCTGTTTCCCGTATTCATCCATATCCTCTGGAATCTGCTCATAATCATCCCGATCCATGGCGATATTGAGTGCCTCCGTGAAGGTTTCCGGCTGCTCCGCCTCCAGAACCGCGCAAAACTTCCTCAACTCGCCGTCCTCCTGTTCCATCTCACGGAGACACAGCGCAAATGTGTTGACGTCCTCCACTGCGGCGGCGTCCAGCGGGAGCAGACCGGCCAGGTGCGGAGAGGAGAACTTGACGGCGGTGATGCCGGCCTGAGAGAAGTCCTCCACATCCAGCGCCCTTTTTGCCTGCTCCAGCTGCTCCTCTGCTGCGGGAAGGCTGAGATCATGCTGCCGCCCGGAGGAGGTGAGCGTCAGGCGTATCACATAAGGCGCTTGCCCCTGAACAGGCGCCGCTTCCCGGTTTTTCAAATATCCAAGCGAACAAAATTCACCATGATGACTGGCAGCGTATTCTCTGCCGACAGCGCTGTAGTCAAGAAATGGCTGAATGGCTTCCGGCACGTCCGTTTCCAGCTTTCTGTTTTCCACTGCCCACTTGCCCAGATACCAGTCCATCGTGACCCCGTTCAGCAGCTCGTATCGGTTCAGATCCCCCGCAAAAGAAAGGACCTCATCTAAATTCGATGGACACTCACAGCTCAGAACTGCGGTAAACAGATGCTTTTCCTGCTGGCTCATGGCATCGATCCGTTCCGTAAGCGCGTTGAGCTTCTGGATATCTTCCGCACTGTTCAGGCCGGCGCGCTTGATGTCTTGCTCCAAAATCTCAATAGGGCAGTCAACGCGCCTGATTTCTACCGGACCGCTGGCCGTGCTGGAGTGTTCCAGCGCCGTAATCGCTGACCTCACCTCCGCCGGTTCTGCCGGGAAATGGATAGGGACCTCGGAATCATTTTCTCCCTTGGAGATGTACAACACCATCATACCATTCCCCCCATCTGCGGTCCCTGCTCCCGCTGAAACTGTTCCGCTCGTCCGGCTGATCCACATTGACCTCCGGCCCTCCCTATGTTCATCACCTCCGGTCCGTACCTTGCGATGAGCGCCGCGCAGAGAATCAGCAGCAGGGTGTCATCGCTGACAAGTTCCGCGTCCGCCAGTTCCGCCACAGTTACCATCCCCGCCTGCAGCCGCTTTGTGAGGTGGAGGCACGTCAGTCCCTGACGGCTCTGGCGGCGGTGCCGAACACAGCTCTGGCAGTCCACCTCCGCCGCAGCGGAGCGGTAGCGGCAGAGGACCGCGCTGCCGTTACTGCGGGGCGTAAAGTTCGGCGCCATCATCATCTGCCGCTCCATTTCCGCAAGGGGTGTGCCGCGTTCAAAAAATCTGGTCATTTTTCTGTTTTCCTTCCTTAAGAATAAAAAAAGAGGGGCCTGTTTCTGCCAGATCGGCAATTACAGGCCCCTCTCGGTTGAACTCAATATAACTGCATTTCTCCCGGCGCAGGCTGCCGGGGACTTTCCGTCAGCTCATTTGCCAGATCGATCACCTGCGGCACCGCTTCTTCGATCTGTTTCATGATCCCCTCCAGAAGTTTTCCCTGCTCTGGGGTGGAAACGAGATCCAGTTCGGTCATGTTCTGCGCTGCATCGAAGATCACCGCAAGCTGCTCCCGTGTGAAAAGGTGGCTGGAGGGAATCAGTCCGGAGCGGGTGACAAAATCCTGTTTTGCGGCAGCATAGTTGTTGTCATAGTAGTGCCCTTGCCACAGGCTTGTACCGTTCCGTATACGCTCCCACGTGACAAATTCGACACCATAACCGCCTTCGCGCTCATGGCCCGCAAGCACAATATGGTTGAATTCCGCCAGCAATCGATAGTCTCCAGACAATCCCTCTGCCAATATAGGAGGAGCTGTCATCATCTGCCGCATATACGCCATGATTTCCACGACAATGTCTCGCACCTGATCCAACGCGTCCTCCAACCTGTTTCTCTGCACAAAGTCCGCATCGTAGCTCATGCCGCCGTACATATTGACGTTGCAGAGCCGCTGGGAATTTTTTTCAACAGGCAGTAGGCCTGCATCCTCCGCTTCCACGGAAAAGCCTTCCCGCTGGAGCCGGTGGCTGACTTCCGTCAGATATTTTGCTTGGAAATCGTTCATTTTGCATCCTCCTATTGTATCCCGAAATTCTCATTGCAAGTTGTACGCTATGGTCTGATACTCCGCTGTGGCACTGCCCGTCTGGTAACCAAAGCAAATTGTTCATGATATTGGGC
>OFFM01001716.1_pt1 | contig 11278 bp, 5 predicted proteins | sample 1521401 | NCBI WGS metagenome assembly OFFM01 (sample SAMEA3504118, study PRJEB24116) | mouse gut metagenome | biome: mouse gut; feature: mouse-associated habitat; material: faeces | place: Denmark | collected 2011
GTCAGAATGGTTCAGATGGTAGGAGCTGAGACTGAGGCTGACGGGAGCGTACTGTAGTACGTGACCGATGCCGAATGTCGATAGCGACGACCCAGATGAGCCATTATCACAGCACCCGCTATCAATAATCGCTGAAAAGCGTAGGCTTTATCACAATCCCCACACGCAGCTGCGAATGAAACTCCTTGTAGGCGAGCAACCCCTCACCGTAGCCGTTGTAATACTGCAGGAACAGATACTGGTTGTCGCGCTTGAACAGCCGGTAGTTCAGCTCGATCACCGTATTGTAGTTCAGCTTCCAACCCTTGCGCTTCGTCAGGATCACCGACGCCCCGAAACACTTGTTGAGCGACGTGAACGACGTTCCCATCTGATATATGCCGCAGTAATCCAGAATATCCTTGTTCTCCACACCATCCACTATCGGAATCCAGAACTTCGCATGCACCATAAACTGCGGATCCACCAGTATCGAGCCGCCGAACGAGATCTTGTTCCACGACCTCGACGCCGTGCCGTCCCTACCGTTGCTCTCATGCTCGAGCAGCAGTAGCACCTTGCCGATGAAACGGTTCTTCACAAACAGCGGCTTCGCCAGACCTATGCCCGGATTGAAATTCAGGTCAGTCATCGGCATCGAGTTCTCGAGCACGTTCCAGAAACACTTTTGCGAGTAGAACAGAAACAGATACGAATTGAACGGCATCACCGTCTTCGTGAGCCGCTGCGATATCGAGATCTGAAACTTGATGTTGGTGTTGGTCTTCGACGGACGCTGACCGCCCACCGCCGTGCCGAATATGAAATAATTGTCCTTGTACAGACCGAAATACGGACCGTTGTTGAACGCCTCGCGTATGCTGTCCGACGAGATCTTGTCGGTGCTCACTATCTGTGCACCGACGTTCGACACGCCGCACAGAGCCACGACAATCATAACTATTACCCTCAATGCTGCCTTCATGATGCAAAAGTAGTAAAAAAAGCATTAGTCGCACCACACTGACCAACCTTATCACCCAAACGGCAAAAAAAAAGATGCGGGCATGCCCTCCGGCACACCCGCATCAGGAAAGACTTCAAGTCTTATTTAGAAAATGTACAAAATGCTTGGTTGTTCAATCATCGCACGGCAACCTTGACGGCAGTGCCGTCGGCGAGACGCACGATGTAGATGCCTGCGCGCAGACCCTCCGGACGCACGCGGCGACCTGTCATATCGAACACCATCGAGCCTTCGGGAGCCACGATGCAGTCACCATCTACGGTCACTTTCGCCGCACCATCGGCTGCGATACCGTCGATGCCGGTCACTGCGATCTGCTTCACAGCCACCTCACCGGCGGTCTTGCCGTTCTCTATCAGCACAGCCTTGATCGTGCACGCCTTGCGCACCTCGATACGGTTGCCGTCATGCTTTGTCGACGCTGCGGTTGGCTCTGAGCCGTCGAGAGTATAGTGGATAGCGTAGCTGCCGGCTGCGAGCTGCGATTCGGGGGCAAGCTCAACGTATGTCACGCCGTCGCCCTCGGTAGCGGTGATTATCACCTTGCCGCTCTTGGCAGGGGTAGGATCTACCGGATCAGTGGGATCGGTCGGGTCTGTCGGGTCTGTTGGATCGGTGGTCACAGGATCCACAGTGATATCCTTCATAGCCTCCTCACTGATCTTTTTATCCTGCTCCTCGAGATAAGCAAACACAGTGCATGCCTCTGTCACCTCAAACGGACCGGCATACTCCGTCGGAACCGCATCATCGATCGAGTACATGATCACCGCACCCTGGGCATTGTAATGTCCCTTGTCGTCAACCTCTATCTTGACAGTGGTCTTGCCGGGTGCATTCGATGCCGTGATAATCACATCGCTGGAGCGAACATCGAACTCCTTGCTCACCACCTCGCCAAGACGCTTGCCGGCTTCCTTGACAGCCGCCTTGACCGTGACGCCGGTCTTTTCAAGTATGATGCTGCCGTCGTAGAGCGTGGAGTTCTCGTCAGGTGTCGAGCCGTCGGTGGTATAATACACCTTGTCGGCATCGGTCAGGGCGTCATTGTCGAGGAACACCTCGGTATAACCCGCGTGGTCGTAGCCCTGTATTGTCACTGTCGTGCTGTAATACTCGTAGCGGACGGTCAGTGTAGCCACATCACTCGTCTGCATTTCGCCGAGTGTGGCGCGGGCACTGATGGTCTCCGATTTCTTCACGGCGATGGGAGCGCTGTACTCTTCCCATGCGCCACCGTCGATAGAATACTCGATGGTAACATCACCCTCTTCAGCACACTCGATGCCCACGGTGATATCCTCGGTCGTGACAACCTCGTCGCCGTCACGGCTCTCAGCCTCATCGCTCACGGCAAATGTCGGAGCTGCCGTCTTGCGGCGCACCTCCACAGAAGTCGCCCACAGCTCAAGTTTAGTTGCATCAGGCGTCGGATAGGTTATAGGATCACCGTTATCATCATATTTCGGTGCCGCAGGATCTATCAGAACCGTGCGCGGCATAACTACACCATGCACGATATACTGTGCGTCCTCGTCGACCGATTCCGGCATCCAACCAAGGTGAGAGGTTATGGGCATGCTCACTGGTTCTGCATCATCGAGTGCCGCTACAGCCGGATTCTCATCTACAGCAGTCAACATATACTCATCGCCTACCTTAGCAATCTTCGCAGCCGGAATCTTAACCAAGGTGCCGGGCTGATCAGTCAGTTCTTTGCCAAGCACCACAGGTGCCGGTATCGCGATCTCTGTCTCAGGAGCATCTATTGGTTCCACCGACGTGTTGGCGTGCCCCTGAATAATGTAAAAATAATTGTGATACGGTCGGGACATGGCATTTTCACCTATATATGAGCCTTCCGTCAACGCATCTCCAAGACTCTTTCCAACGCTCATGCCTATTATAGAAACGCCATCTGTTACAGCCATATAACCATAGGCATTGTTAACACCAATAACACGCATTGGATTTCGCATGAAGAACTGGCTGTTTAAACTTTGACTACCGATCTCTGTTGCATAGACATGACGATAGTCACCGTCGATTATCTGCTTAACATCTGTGACATCCTTAGTTGTCTTGTCAAAATAACGGTATTCGGTAATCGTCGGAGTTACCATGCCAGGCTTACATGAATATGTGTAATAAAAATACCCTTCATCCATCGGATTAAAAGTATCCTCATTATATTCATATTCCTCTACATCTTTCAGATAATCAGCAGCTATCTCAGCAGTCGTTTCCCCTGCGACAATGCGTTCATGTACCTCCGCCGCATCTGCAGCAACCACTTTATAAAAATATCTGTACTGATCCGCACCTGCAGCCACTGTATTATTCGAATTCATAGCCTGATAATATGGCACTGAATAAGATGAGAACGTGCGTCCACCAACAGTCTTGTTTGCATAGACCTCTATTCTCTGAGCCGCACCATTCAAAGCTCTTGCCGATTGAACGGAAAGACTCTGTGTGCCATCATCATTTACTGTCAGTTTTCCTGTGATATTGAAGGGGTATTTGTTTAGTTTGCCGCCATCAATATCTTCGTCATCGCTAAGATTTGCAGCCGCAAACAATGTCGTGAGAGCAGAAGACCCTCCCACTGCCGTCTGCAACGTGGTCAGATCAAGCGACACATTAGTCTTAAGCTTTGCTATGTACTCGTTAGTACCAACACGTACCACACCGACCCCAAGCAAGCTGACAAACTTATCGTTGCTCGTCTGGGCAAACTCATGTTTCTTATAGTATGTATCATGGTTTTCATGAGCACAAACACCGATTTCCTCAGCATATTCCGCTATCAAATCCATAATGCCTATGGACTTCACACCATCGGCATTATTCAGCACTATGCCTTTGACTATGAATACATCCTCATCATTTGCATCCGATATTATCTGCTTGTATGTATTTGCCGTCTCCTCACTCAGGAAATCCCAGACAAAGGGTACATCTGAGCTCATCACAGCATAATAGTTGTCACCGGACAGTTTAACTTTTAGATTTCTTAATCTAATGATCTCATTATTTTCCGAAATCAGTTCTGTTGAAGATGGCTCTCGTATTTCTTTTAGTGTTTGACCCTCTATAACTGACACATAGGCAGGTGAGTTTGCAAGTGAAGGTCCTTGACCTTTATAACGACCCCTGCTTACTGCGGCATCTATTGTTCCCGTAGCATCAATTATAAGGTTTCCGTTTTCCATTTTCAGCTTACCGCCCACATATCCGATTGCATCTCCAGGAGTAATCTGAGTATAATAGTATTTGGTACTGGTTGATAATTTTACCCTATAATATCGTCCGAAAGACATGGTGGTTGTAGCATTCGGTATTGTCCAGCCCTCATCAGTATCCAGCTTAACTATCAGTGGATTACTTGCATTTACATCATCAAGATCCGACATTACAATATATTTCACATTGCCGGCGGTTGCATACTGAACCACATAGTAGCCTGTTGCAAAATCTGATCCGCTCCATAGTTGCACATAGGTATCATCGCCAATTTCTTCAGCTGTTTTCCCTGAGAACTCTTTTAAAAGTTCCGCTACTGAATTATACGGCGTACGCTTGGCGAACCCGTCATGAATCTTAATATATACCGGTTTACTTTCACCGATATACCCCGGATTATTACTATTGGTATTATTGTTCACTCGCAATGTCACACGTATTAAATAGGCTCCGTCACGTGCTGTAAGACCTGTCGTTGTCGGAGTTGCATATGTCGCCGACTGCAAAGAGGTTAGAGCAGTAGCGGCACTACCCATTTGAGGTAAACTTGTGCTTATTGTGGTTGAAGTAAAGAATGTTTTCCCTGAGTACATATCCATGACCTCAAATGCTCTTCTTGCTGATGAGTACTTCTCTAAGTTTTGATTCTCACCGGTCAAAAGCATTGGGACATAGCTTTTCAGAGTATTTAGAGTAAATTCATAATCTACAGATGCATCCTTTTCTCCATCGTATGATGTTGCATCTGTCAGCGTTGAGGAGCCTTGTGTTCCATCAAATAAGACTTGATTGATAGGAGGATATGCTACAAGTGGTACAAAGAAGTATTCTTTTTTATCAGAATCGAATTCTATTATACCAACCATATCATACTTGTCTCCTTCCGTCAATCCTGTCAGACCATTTGTATATAATGGCGATTTGAATGGCGCTGAATCAATATTCCGTGCCAAAATCGGTTCTCCATCTTTATTCGTCAAATTATACAATCCATCATTTAATCCGCCGTAGGTAACATTTGAGAATGCGACATAGCAGCCCCAAAGTTTCGCATCTATCTTATCCACATACTTGTTGCGGCTATTAATGCCGAGCGTAAGTGCATCTGCACTCTCTACCCAACCTGCTGTAGCGACTGCAGCTTCACCGCGCAGAAAATCAGTGGAATTGGAAGTGAATGTCGGTATGGATGCTGTATAATCATAGGGTTCATCTGCTTTCGAATCAGCGACTATCAATTCAGGATGTCCCTCATTCAGATGGAATACTCCCTGAAACAATCCGGCTTTCGAATAAGAACGGAGATTGTCACCATCAAAACCGAAGAAGTTAGCCAAAACCCCACCATCTTTCCATCTAAGGAAAGTAGACAATGGGACTGCATTGGCTGCGCGAGCTGATATCTTTAACGGGTTACCGTTAACATCACGCGTATAAATGGCGTTTGAGAACCCATTTTCAGAACTATTATCAGCATCGGTAATCTGAGTAACCAGATTCAACACGAAATTCAACTTCACGTGTTTGCCATCATATTCAGGCTTCATAAGCTCCTCATAGGAGTTGACCTCCGTAAACACGGGGTCGTCGGCTGCGGCGCGGGGCACAGCAAATGTCACCGCAAGCAGCAGAAGGAGTAAAAGTTTCTTCATTCCTGTATACTTTTCGTTAGTAGATAGTGTGATATTTGAGGGGTGAGAGGAGTCGTAGAGGAGAGAAGACAGCAGGGGGCGCGTCGGAATGAGAGGAAACACAATGCATGTGCCGTATGGGCACAAAAAAAGCCGTGCGATCGACGCGCCGTAGGGGCATAGCGTCATCTCACGGAGGCGACCCGTTCAAGGGGTCCTCAGTTGCGCATGTAACCGATTGATTTATAAATCGTTTACGGGGGGGGTAGAAACTAAGGGTATCCTGTACACTTTAACCTGTATAATAACTTGATTATTAGCGTGCCGACAACATCCGGCACAGTTTTTCGCAAAATTAGCATCCTCCTGTCAATCTCCCAACACTCCGCCCCAAAATTTAACAACATTGTAACATCCACCCTATCCACCTTAAAGACCTTAATGACGCTAATGACCCTAATGACCTTATTGACCTTACCCTCCTTCAAAAAAAATCAGGGGCGCCATGCCGCCCTCGGCACAACGCCCCTGATAAGCCTTATAGCCCTCAATTAAAATAGGCTCCAGCTGACAGTCAACCCCGCCATAACTATAGCCACCATCGACATGAGCTTGATGAGGATATTTAGCGACGGACCCGATGTATCCTTGAACGGATCACCTACGGTATCGCCCACAACAGTAGCCTTGTGCACTTCGCTGCCTTTGCCGCCGAAGTTGCCCTCCTCGATATATTTCTTGGCGTTGTCCCATGCGCCGCCGGCGTTTGCCATGAAGATGGCAAGCACGAAGCCGGCTGAAAGACCGCCAACGAGCAGACCGATCACACCCGGCACGCCGAATACGAGTCCGGTCACGATCGGGGCTACGATAGCGAGCACCGAGGGGAACACCATCTCGCGCTGCGCACCCTTCGTGGATATCTGCACGCAGCGTGCGTAGTCGGGAGTGGCATCGCCGGTGAGAATACCTTTGATCTCACGGAACTGGCGGCGCACTTCGTCGACCATGTGACCTGCCGCACGACCTACGGCATTCATCGTCAGACCGCAGAACAGGAATGCCATCATGGCGCCGATAAACATGCCTGAGAGCACCTTCGGGCTCATGAGGTTCACTTCGTAGAAAGCCATGAAGTCGGTGAACGATGCCTCATGGATAGGCACGGCGCGCTCGCCGATCTGTATCATCGTTGTGCCGAGGCGCTCGAGACCGATGCGGATCTCCTCGATGTAGGAGGCAAGCAGCGCAAGACCTGTCAGGGCTGCCGAGCCGATGGCAAAGCCCTTGCCGGTAGCGGCGGTAGTGTTGCCGAGCGAGTCGAGAGCGTCGGTGCGGCGGCGCACGTCGGCGCCGAGCGAGCTCATTTCGGCGTTTCCGCCCGCATTGTCGGCTATCGGGCCGTAAGCGTCGGTGGCGAGGGTGATGCCGAGCGTCGAGAGCATACCTACGGCGGCGATGCCGATGCCGTAGAGACCCATAGCCACGTTGGTGAAGTCAAGACCCGAGGCAAACCAGTAGGAGAGTATGATGCCGGCTACTACCGAGATCACCGGAATGGCGGTGGAGATCATGCCGAGACCCACGCCGGAGATGATCACTGTGGCGGGACCGGTGGTGCCGCTCTCGGCGAGCTTGCGGGTGGGTTTGTAAGACTGCGATGTGTAATATTCTGTCGACTGACCGATTATTATGCCCACAAGCAGACCGACGACAACAGAGCAGCCTATCAGCGCCCAGTTATCGAGCTGCAGGAGCCAGAGAATCAGGAATGTGGCGCCGACGATCAGCAGAGAGCTGAGATTTGTGCCGCGCGAGAGCGAGCGGAGCAGATCTTTCATCGTCGCGTCCTCCTTGGTGCTCACGGAGAAGATGCCTATGATTGAGAGCACGATGCCGACGGCTGCGATGAGCATCGGCGCGATCACTGCCTTATACTGCATCACCGGGTCGCCACCGATCAGATAAGCGGCGGCGCCGAGAGCGGCGGTGGCGAGGATAGATCCGCAGTACGACTCGTAGAGGTCGGCACCCATGCCGGCTACATCGCCCACATTGTCGCCCACATTGTCGGCGATGGTTGCGGGGTTGCGGGGGTCATCCTCCGGGATGCCTGCCTCGACTTTACCCACGAGGTCAGCGCCCACGTCGGCTGCCTTGGTGTAGATGCCGCCACCCACACGCGCGAAGAGCGCCTGTGTGCTGGCACCCATGCCGAAGGTGAGCATGGTGGTGGTGATCATGCAGAGCTTGGCGGTGCCGCTCAGACCGGTCACGCAAGCGTTGAGGATCACGTACCAGACGGAGATATCAAGCAGTCCGAGACCCACTACCACAAGACCCATCACGGCGCCGCTGCGGAAGGCTACGCGCAGACCGCGGTTGAGCGACGTGCGTGCGGCGTTTGCCGTGCGTGCCGAGGCGTAGGTGGCGGTCTTCATGCCTAGGAAGCCCGACAGACCGGAGAAAAAGCCGCCAGTGAGGAAGGCTACCGGAACCCACGGGTTCTGGAGCTGGAAACCGTAAGCCATTATGGCGAAAAGCACTACGAGGCACAGGAACACTATGCCCACGATCTTGTACTGCTGACGGAGGTAGGACATGGCTCCCTGACGCACGAACAGCGCTATCTCGCGCATGCGGTCGGTACCCTCGTCCTCACGCTTCATCCCTTTGTAGAAGAACCATGCCAGCAGCAGCGCAATCACCGACGATGCCGGCACGATCCAGAATAATTGTTGTTCCATAACAAACGTGAAATGATGGTATTATTTATTTGTATTGTCTTTCGAATGGATTCTCAATTTCCGCGCAGCGATCCGCCCCAGCCTCTTATCAGCCTTATTAGCCCTATTAGCCTTATTTGCCTTATCAGCCTCATAGCCACTATCAGCCTTATCAGCCACTGGCAGAGCCGATCTCGCCCGATACAAAGTTACGAATTATTCACCCCTCCCCGCAAATTTAATTTACCCTATTTCATAAATTTTTACATAACTATCCTCACAACCCGCCCTCCCCATCACCAGATGACCAAAAAAGCGGTGGCTGCACCCTTCCGGACACAGCCACCGCTATATTTCCATGCCTCAAGGCAGCATCAGCCGCCTTATCAGCCTTATCTGTTCACTCTGTACTTATCCACACCGTTCACGAGGAAGTCCACCACCTGCCGGGCGGCGGCAATTCCCGCATTTATGTTTGCCTCGGCAGTCTGTGCTCCCATCTTCTTGGGGGTGAAGAATACCCGTCCCGGGAACTCGGCAAGCAGCTTGTCGGCGTTATCCGGACGGATATCAGCCACATACTTCAGATCCTGACGGTCGGCGAGCGCGCGGGCAAGCCCCTCCTCGTCGATCACCTCCTTACGGGCGGTGTTCACCAGCACTCCCCCTTTCGGCAGACGTGTTATGAGATCGTAACCCACGGAGCGGCGTGTCTCGTCGGTAGCAGGGATATGGAGCGATACCACGCGGTTGTCGGCATACAGCTCCTCCACACTGCGCACAGGCTTCACACCTGCTGCGGCGATCACTTCGTCGGGACAGAACGGGTCAAGCGCGGATACCTCCATCTCAAACCCGCGGGCGATACGCGCCACATTTCTGCCCACCTGTCCGAAAGCGTGGATGCCGAGGCGCTTGCCGCGAAGTTCCCAACCTGACGTGCCGTCGTACATGTTGCGCGCCGCCATCACGGCGAGCCCGAACACCAGTTCGGCAACGGCGTTGGAATTCTGACCAGGGGTATTCTCCACGCACACGTCATGCGCCGTGGCGGCGGCGAGATCTACATTGTCATATCCCGCGCCTGCGCGCACCACCACTTTCAGCTTCGGTGCCGCTGCAAAAACCTCGGCGTCAACCTTGTCGCTGCGTATGATCAGCGCGTCGGCATCAGCTACGGCTGCAAGCAGATCGCCGCGCGATGCATATTTCTCCAGGAGCACCAGCTCCATGCCGGCATCCTCCACCACTTTGCGTATACCGTCGACAGCCACCGCTGCAAACGGCTTCTCGGTTGCTACAAGTACTTTCATGATCGCATTGTATTAGTGGCGTTCCTGGAAATCGTTCATAGCAGCCACAAGAGCTTCAACGCTCTCCATCGGCAGCGCATTGTAGAGCGATGCGCGGAAACCGCCTACCGAACGGTGACCCTTGATGCCTACGATACCACGCTCGGCGGCAAAGTCGACAAATGCCTTCTCCAGATCCTTGTATTCCGGACGCATCACAAACGTAACGTTCATGATCGAGCGGTCGGCGGGATCGGTCACTGTGCCGATGAACATGCGGCTCGAATCGATGGCGTCATACAGTTTCTCCGCCTTTGCGAGATCCATCTTCTCAAGCTCACGCACGCCGCCAAGCTCCTTGTACCAGCGCAGAGTCTGCATAGCCGAGTATATCGGAAGCACCGGAGGGGTGTTGAACATCGAGTCTTTCTTTATATGCGTGCGGTAATCGAGCATGGTCGGGATCACGCGGTCCACATGACCCAGCGCGTCCTCGCGCACAATTACGATTGTCACTCCCGCAGGCGCGAGATTTTTCTGTGCGCCGGCATATATGAGGTCATATTTGCTAACATCGACCGGACGCGAGAATATGTCGCTCGACATGTCGGCTACAAGGCGCACGTTTCCGGCATCCGGATCGTAGCGCATCTCTGTGCCGTAGATTGTATTGTTCGATGTGAAATGGAAGTAATCTGCATCCTGCGGCACTGTGTAGCCTTTCGGTATGTATGTGAAGTTAGCATCCTTTGAGGAACCCACCACATCGACTTCACCAAACAGCCGCGCTTCCTTTATAGCGTTAACAGCCCATGTTCCGGTTTCGAGATACGCCGCTTTCTTAGCCATCAGATTGTAGGGCACCATGCAGAACTGCATACTTGCGCCGCCACCGAGGAACAGCACCGAGTACCCCTCCGGTACGTCAAGAAGCTCCTTGACGAGAGCACGCGCCTCCTCTATCACAGCCACAAATTCCTTGCTGCGGTGAGATACTTCCAGGATTGAAAGACCGGTTCCGGCGAAATCCAGAATAGCATCCGCCGTATTCTTTATTGTGTACTGGCTCAGGATCGATGGTCCTGCGTAAAAATTATGTTTCTTCATTGTCTTTACAGGTATTGGTTTGATTTTAGGTATTCTCTTTATTTATCAGTATTTGTTTGACTTGTTCAGTTCCGGCGCAGTCATCAGCTTCCCTGAACCGGAATCTTACAATCGCAAAGATAATCACACTCCCCCAATTTCCACTCTAAAAACCCCTTTTTAACACTTCCCCCTCCCCCCCCCCCTCCTCTCAGCCTATTCACCTTATTAGCCGTATTCGCATTATTAGCCCTATTAGCCTTATTGGCAATATTTGCCCTATCCGCCCAT
>OFFM01001721.1_pt1 | contig 11262 bp, 5 predicted proteins | sample 1521401 | NCBI WGS metagenome assembly OFFM01 (sample SAMEA3504118, study PRJEB24116) | mouse gut metagenome | biome: mouse gut; feature: mouse-associated habitat; material: faeces | place: Denmark | collected 2011
CGCGGTGGACGGCGCTGCGCCTGCCGCGCCGCGTTGCACGGCCACGCGGTACTTGCCCGCGGCCGACTCGGCCGACAGGAATGTATTTGCCGTGGTGCGGCACCACGCCTCGGCGTCGCGCGCAAAGCCCGGGTCGGTGGCCGTTACCTCGAGAGTCTGCCCCGGGGCCAGGCTCTCGACAGCCTCCTTGAGCTTCATTATCGGCCCGGGGCACGAGAGGCCGCAGGCGTCGATTCTCACCGTAGCCGCGTCGGCGGCCGGGGCCGGGCACGGGGCCGGGCCCATAGGCTCGGGAGGAGCCACCGGGGCTGTGGCCGTGCGGTAGGTCTTGATGCCGCCGATGAGATTGCGCACATCGCTGTATCCGCGCAGGCGCAGGATGTTGGAGGCCAGGTAGCCGCGCAGTCCCACACCGCAGTACACCACGATGGGGCGGTCGGCGGGTATCTCGGCCAGGCGCTCGCGCATATCGTCGAGAGGGATGTTGACCGCGCCCGGCAGCGCGCCGGCCGCATACTCCATGGGAGTGCGCACATCGATGAGCAGATGCGACCCCGGCTCGGCCGAGGCCAGCTCGCGCCAGTATATGGGGCGCATCTTGCCGCTGAGGATGTTCTGTGCCACATATCCGGCGATTGCCACCGGGTCTTTGGCCGACGAGAATGGTGGGGCATATGCCTGCTCGATGCGGGTGAGGTCGGCCACGGTGCCGCCCGACTTGATACACTGCGCCAGCAGGTCGATGCGCTTGTCCACACCGTCATATCCCACAATCTGCGCGCCGAGCAGCCGCCCGTCGGCCGGGGCAAACACCACCTTTATGGTCATCGGCATCGCGTCGGGGTAGTAGCCCGCGTGGGATGCCGGGTGTATGGAGGCCGTGAGATACTCGATGCCGTCGGCGAGGAGACGCTTGGCGGCAAGGCCGGTCGCCGCCACCGTCAGGTCAAACACCTTTGCTATCGAGGTGCCGATGGCGCCCTCGTATACGGTGGTGTCGCCCGTCACCATATTGTCGGCCACGATGCGGGCCTGGCGGTTGGCCGGGCCTGCCAGGTAGTTGAGCCACGGACGGCCTGTCACCGGGTGGGGATACTCGATGGCGTCGCCCACGGCGTAGATGTGTTTGTCGCCGGTGCGCAGGTGACTGTCGACCTTGATGCCGCGCATGGGGCCCAGCTCGATGCCGGCCGCGGCGGCCAGGGCGGTATTGGGCCGCACTCCGATAGACAGTATCACCATGTCGGCTGCGATGGAGCGGCCGTCGGCCAGGTGCACCTCGAGCTCATCGCCGTGGCGTGTAAACGATGCCACGGCCGACTCCAGATACAGCCGCACGCCCTTCTCGGCAAGGTGGGCGTGTACGATCTGAGCCATGGAGAAGTCGATGGGCGCCATCACCTGCGGCGCCATCTCCACCACGGCCACCTCGGCTCCGGCATGACTCAGATTCTCGGCCATCTCCAGGCCGATAAATCCGCCGCCCACTATCACTGCGCGGCGCACCTTGCCCGTGGCGATACGCGCCTTGATGACGTCGGTATCGGCGACATTGCGCAGAGTGTATATGCCCTCGAGGTCGATGCCCGGCAGCGGCGGGCGCACCGGCGAGGCGCCCGGCGACAGCAGCAGACGGTCGTAGCTCTCGGTGTAGGTCGAGCCGTCGGGGGCGACGACGGTGACAGTCTTGCCCTCGCGGTCGATGGCGGTGACCTCAGAGCGCACGCGCACATCGATGCCAAACCGCCGGCCGAAGCCCTCGGCAGTCTGCACCAGCAGCCGCTCGCGCTCCTTTATCACGCCCCCGATGTAGTAGGGCAGGCCACAATTGGCGTAGGATATATACTCGCCCTTCTCAAAGAGGATTATCTCGGCGTCTTCAGACAGACGGCGTATGCGGGCCGCGGCGGTGGCTCCTCCGGCCACTCCACCTATTATCAGATACTTCATAGCTGTATGTTTTTGCGCAAAGATAGATATAGATTGATAGGCGGCCAAGCGATTTTTGCTATCTTTGCATCGATAAAAACTATCGATATGACATTGCAGCAACTGAGATACATCGTCGCCATCGACCGCTACCGCAGCTTTGCCTCGGCTGCCGACGCCCTCGGGGTGACGCAGCCCACCCTGAGCGGGATGGTCGGCAAGCTCGAGGAGGAGCTTGATGTGAAAATCTTTGAGCGCAGCAGCCGTCGCGTCGCCACCACCGCCGCAGGCGCGGCCATAGTGGGCCAGGCGGCGCGGGTGCTGATGGAGGCCGGACGCCTCACTGAGATGGTGAGCGAGATGAAAGGCGCCGTGGCGGGCGAGTTCAGGCTGGCCGTGGGGCCGAGCATCGCGCCATACATACTGCCCGACTTCATCAGGCTGTACATGGAAGATTACCCCGGGGTGACACTGTCGGTACAGGAGATGCGCCCCGATGCCATGATACGCGCGCTGCGCGAGGCCACCCTCGACGCCGGCATAGCCGCCACGGGCCACGCCGCCGGAGTGTATGAGATACCGCTGTATACAGAGCGGTTTTACGTATATCTGTCGGACGATTGCCGGCGCCGGCTGCCGGTATTCGACCCCGCCGCGCTCGAGCACGAGCATCTGTGGGTGATGCGGGAGGTGCAGTGCCTGCGCCAGAGCGCCTTCAGCTTCTGCAAGGGGCGTATCGGCCGGCGGCATGTCTATGAGGCCGGCAATATCGACACTCTCATAAGGATAGTCGACGCCAACGGCGGCTACGTTGATCAGAATTGTGGATGCCAACGGTGGATATACCATAATTCCCGAGATGCATATCCCTATGCTTACCGGGAATCAGCGCGATAATGTGAGACGCATTGGAGGCGATCATCTATCGATGCGCAAGGTGTCGATGTACATCCGCGAGGACTGCGTGAGGGAGCGTATGCTCAATACAGTGGTCGACACCCTGCGCCGCTTCATGCCGCGCGGCATGATGGAGAGCGCCCTGTGTCGGGGCGGCATACGCCTGTGAGGGTCAGATAGACACGGTGACGCCGCAGGTGAGCGAGCGCGGCGCGGCCGGGCCGTAGATATAGCCCGAGTCGCGCAGGTAGCCGGTGTCGAAGTCGCGCTGGTAGGAGTTGAAGAGATTGTCGACTCCGGCATTGATGTCGAGCGTGACGCGGTTGAAAAGCTTGAAATTGTATGCCACCTTGAGCGAGGCGTCAAAGAAGGTCGGGGTGCGCACGGCCTCGTCGACCGGTGTGCCAGAGCCGGCCAGATGCTGCACCGTCATCGGGCCGGTGAGCGTGCCCGACAGGATGGCGCGCAGGTGGCGGGTAATCTGATAGTTGGCCGTGATGTAGCCGTAGACGTCGGGAGTGCGGAAGAGCTTTTTGGCAGGCGCGATGTCGGGATCGTCGCTCCACACCTCAGGCTCCTTGTATCGGCTGCGCTGCAGAGTCACGCCGCACTGCATGTCGAAGTGGCTCGAGAAGTAGGCCTTGGCCTCGACGGTCATGCCCATCACTGTGGCGCCCGAGCCGTTGTAGCGCTCGAGCACGGTATTGCCCGCCGCATCGGGCTCGTCGAGCTGGCGCAGGGCAAATACATCGCCCAGGTCGGTGTAAAATCCCTCGACGAGCAGATTGGTCTGCACGTTGCCAAAGCGGTGATACAGGTCGGCCGACAGGCTCACACTGTGGGAGCTCTCCTGCTTCAGACCCGGCGCAAGCACCGTCACCACACGCTCGCCGCCCACGATGGCCACATGCATGTCCTCGTCAAAAGCCTGCGGGGCGCGGAAGCCCGTCGAGTAGGATGCACGCAGATTGATGTCCTCGCTCGGGTTGAAGCGGATGTTGGCGCGGGGCGAGAAGATGGGGTTGTCGATGAGCGAGTGCTTGTCGAGGCGGCCGCCGATGAGAAATCCCCAGCGGTCGTTTTTCCATTCATTTTGCAGATAGGCGCTGTAGATGTTGATGCTCTGGAGCATGTCGTGGTCGTATCCGGTGGTGACGTCGTGCAGGCGGTTGTATGAGTACTCCAGGCCGGCGACGAGCTGGGCAGGCATGAACAGGAAGCGCGCCATGCTGTGATTCCACTGGCTGCCGGCCGTCACCACGATGTCAGATGTGCGGCCGTAGGCGTCGGGGTCCATCTCCGAGCCGTAGTAGCTGCGGCGCTTGGTGGCCTGGGTGGCGGCGAATACCGACACATGGTCGCGGCTGTCGCGCAGCCACAGGTCATACGACACCTCGCCGGCGTGGATATTGTGGTCGGCCTCCTCGGCCACCATGGCCATGTGGGGAGCCTCCTCGATATTGTCGCCGCCGCGGCGGTACTCGTGGGTATTGTGGTACTCGATGGCCAGGCGCGAGTGGTCGGTGGGGCGGGCAAAAAGGCGCGTGCCCACAGTCTGGCTCTTCAGCATCGGTATCTCGGTAAATCCGTCGCCGTCGTGGTCGTATCCGTCGCGGTAGCGGCTCTGGCCGTATACCATGATGCCGGCCTTGTTGTTGTCGGTCACCACCGACGCGTTGAGAGTGGTATTGTTGTCAAGGGCCCCGGAGATGCCGATGGAGGTGAGCGTATGCGAGAGCATGGCGGTATTTACCTGCGGGTCCTTGGTGATGATGTTGATGGTGCCGCCGATGGCCGACGAGCCGAAGAGGGCCGAGCCGCCGCCGCGCATCACCTCGATGCGGTCGATCATATTGGCCGGGATGTGCTCCAGGCCGTATACACCGGCCAGCGCCGAGAATACCGGGCGGGAGTTCATCAGTATCTGCGAGTAATGGCCGTCGAGACCGTTGATGCGCACCTGGGTGAAGCCGCAGTTCTGGCAGTCATTCTCCACGCGCACGCCGTGCTGGAAGTCGAGGCCGTCGGCCAGCGAGCAGGCGCCCACATCGACCAGCAGCCGCCCCGGGGTGACATTGACCAGCGACGGACTCTCGCGGCGTTTGGTCTCCGACTTCGACGAAGTCACCACCACCTGGTCGAGCATGAAGGCATCGACATGAAGCTCAAAGTTGACCTCGAGAGTTTGGTCGGGACGAATGTCGACCGTGCGCTGCTCGGTGACAAATCCCGTATACGACGCCGACAGCGTGTAGCGTCCCGGATGCAGGTCGCGTATCACATAGTGGCCCGAGGCGTCGGTCAGACACGACAGGCTCGTGCCCGGCAGAGTGATGAGGCAGTATGGCAGGTGCTCGCCCGTCTCGGCGTCGATCACATGACCGTTGATATTGGCGTCGGAGGGAGCGGCCATAGCCACGGCAGGCAGCAGCATGGCGATGGCCGATATGAGAATGAGCTTCAATGTATTCATGACTGGTCTTTATTGCATCTTGCTATTGGAAGGTGCAAAGGTACAAAAAAATCATAAAACCGTCGCCCTCACCCTCACCCGCCCTTCTTTGATGTATGGACACGCGGTTGGGGATGTCAGTGGTCTTTGCAGCGTTTGTTAATTCAATTTAACAAAGTAATTTATTTCAAAAACACAAAACAAAATCACTCAAAAGTACAAAGCTATTTGGCGGTATCAGATTTAATCCCTAAATTTGTAGGCAATTATGAGAGAGATGAAGTATCTGAAAAGAATTGCCGACAAGACTCTTGATTTGAGGCTTGAGGCTTTCGGTGCGGTACAGATAGCCGGACCCAAGTGGTGTGGCAAGACAACTACGGCAGAGCGTCGGGCGGGAAGCGTCATTAAGATGCAGGACCCTGACCGACGGGCGGGATATTTGGCGACCGCCCAGACAAAGCCATCGTTATTACTCAAGGGGGCAACGCCTCGGCTTATTGATGAATGGCAGGTCGCTCCCGTAATATGGGATGCGGTTCGCCATGCGATTGATGAACGCCGAGAGAAGGGTCAGTTTATTCTGACCGGCTCGACGGTAATAGATGGTGAGGAAATAATGCACACGGGGACAGGCCGCATTACCAGAATGGCAATGTACCCTATGAGCCTGTTCGAGTCACTTGAATCCAATGGCTCCATCTCTTTGGGACGCTTATTTGATGAGGCAGACTACGACATTGACGGTGAAATGTCGCAATTATCCATTGAGCAACTGATTTTTGCTGCCTGCCGTGGCGGATGGCCCGCTTCTCTCGATGAGATGAGTGCCAAAGCTAAGTTGTTGATTGCTAAAGATTATATTGATGTAATATGTAATGAGGATATTTCAAGAGTTGATAAAACGCGAAGAAATCCTGCATTGGCAAGGCTCATTCTTCGGTCCTACGCGCGAAATATCTGTACTTTAGCAAAGAAAACCTCCATGCTTGCTGATGTATCTGAAGAAATGGAAGGAATATCCATGCCTACATTTGATGATTATGTATGTGCTTTGGAGAAGCTCTTTGTAATTGATGATATAGAGGCATGGTCCCCTGCTATTCGTTCCAAGACTGTTATCCGAACCGGTAAGAAACGTTGTTTTGTTGATCCCTCTATAGCGGTGGCCGCTTTAGGAGCGTCACCGGGAAGTCTGGAACTTGATTTGAACACCTTCGGATTCATATTCGAGTGTCTGTGTTTTCGTGACCTCCGGGTGTACTCACAGGCACTGGGTGGACGGTTGTCATATTACCATGACCGTCTTGGGCTTGAAGCTGATGCCGTATTGCACCTTGATGACGGACGATTTGCGTTGATAGAATGCAAACTTGGTAGTCGCGAGATAGAGGAAGGGGCAAAGCACCTCCTTGAAATCAAACGTCTTATAGCCGAGAAGAATAAGATGGGAAGACAGATAAGACTTCGTGAGCCTGATTTGCTTATCATTTTAACAGGTGGAGAAATGGCATATACACGTGAGGATGGTGTGAAAATAGTACCAATCGGGTGTTTGAAGGATTAGCCTCGGAACAAAAGTCGCAAATACCGGCCTTACTTCAAAGCAAAACACCAAGGAAAGAGAGCGCCGCGCCCGCCGTGCTATTGCACAATCGCGCGGCGGGTGTTATCTTTGCACTCGGCTGAAAGAGCAGCCGCTGTGCCTGCGACAGGCATTGCGAGGACCGCCCCGGAGGGGGCGCGCGACACCCCATGAAAATACATTTTTACCATACATTTCTATCTATCCCTAAAACCCATCCATGAAACTGACAAGAATTTTTACCATCTTGCTCTGTCTCTTTGCCGTGGCGGCACAGGCACAGACATTTGTCCGGCAGACGGACAAAGACATCGCCCTGCCCGGCGCCGGCCGAGGGCTCTGCCTCAAGGGCAGCAGCCTCTATGCCGTGTCGGGCAACAAGACCATTTACCTGCATGACCTGGCCACAGGCAAGGGCAGTACGGTCATATCCGGCTTTACCAACGGCTACGACGTCGACGTGGCAGCCGACGGCACCATCTATGTGGCATACGGTACCAACGTGGGCGTGTATCGCCCCGACTTCACCAAAGACCGCGACATCGCCATAGGCGAGAAGGTATACGGCGTCACCGTAGGCCCCGACGGCAAGGTATACGCAGCCTCGGCCCTCAAGGTCACCATCATCGACGGCGCGTCGACCACTGCCATCACCGGGCTCGCCGGCGCGGCCGACAAGTTCCGCCAGGTGCAGAAGGTCTGCTTCGACGCCGACGGTGCCATGTATATCTGCGACTTCAATACCGGCGTGATGAAAGTGGCCTCGATTGACGGCGCCACCGCCAATATCTCGCTGCGCATCAAGAAGCTCGACGGCGCCGACGCGTTCAACCGCCTCGTGTACATGACCGTGCTCTCCGACGGTCACATGATCGTGACGGCCAACCGCGCCTCCGACAATATCCTCAAGGTCTATGACTTCCGCCCCGACGGCACTCTCGACCACACATACGAGGGCGCCGACATCACCGGTCCCTGGGGTCTCGTCGCCGACGCGGCCGACAATCTTTACCTGGCCGACGGCAAGACACTCCAGTACTGGCGCTACTCCGATACGGTGGCCCCGACCGTGAGCGATGCTGCCGTGTCCAATGTCACCCGCACATCGGTCGACTTCACCTTCCGCAGCGACGAGCGCGGCACTCTCTACTGGCTCATCGACCGCGACGGTGCCTCTGTCACCGCCGACCGCCTGCTCGCGGCCGCATCCATCGACATCACCGAGCCGGGCGCTGCCATCACCCGCACCCTCGACGCTCCCACCGACACCGACCTGCGCCTGTACTACATGGCCGTCGACCGCTCGGGCAACCGCTCGCCCGTGCAGTCGACCGCCGTATTCTCGACCCGCGCCGACCTGGCCGTGCAGTACCTGGTGCCCGCGGCCAAGACCGCATCGTCCCTCACCATGGAGTTTGCGGCCAACAGCGCCGGCCGCCTCTACTACGTCGTGACAGCCGCATCGGCGCCCGCGCCCTCGGCCGACGCCATACTTGCCGGCACAGCGGTCGACTATACCGCCGCCGGCCGCCCCGTGGCCTTTGACATCGCCGCCCCCGCTGCCGCCTCTGCCGTACACGCCATGCTCGTGGCCGGCACCGACCGCTCTGCCGCCGTGAGCTGCGCCGTCGACCCCTACGGCGACATCGACCTCATCCGCGACCGGTACTACACCCTGCTGCTGGGCGGCGCCGACGTCGATTACTCCGATCCCGCCGTGGCCTCGCGATACAAGTCGCTGCAGGCCGCCTTCAAGCAGGCTGCCTCGAAAGCCTCGCAGTACGACCCCGACGCTCCCGGTCTGGCGCCCTTTGATATCCACGAGAAAAACACCCCCAACGATATCGTGCTCGTGCGCGAGCTGGTAGGCTCGGTGCTCTTCCCCCTGGCGATGGCCTACAATATCCCCGGCCCCGCCGACGACCCCAACCCCTACTACCACAGCGCCACCACCCTGGCCGACATCCTGCGGTTCTACCGCTACCTCGACGTGCGCGACTTCCGCTCGGGCCGCGAGCTCCACTTCACCGGCGGCGGCATATACCTGCGCCTCACCGGCTACTTCTACGCCTCGATGCTCATGCGCGGCGAGCTCCAGCGCGCCGGTATGCTCACCACTGTGGCCGACATGATGGGCTGGGCCACCCGCTGGGTGGTCGAGAACAGCCTCGAGGTCCCCGGCGGCGAGTCTGACTGGTCGGCCGAGTCGGAGGGCAACACCAGCCGCTCCGACGGCGTGCGCACCATCTACAACAACCGCCTCATGTACCTGCTCACCATGGCCGACGGCGCCGCCGACCGACAGGCCCTCATGGCATACTTCAAGCGCGTGCTTGACCACGCCTTCTAGCCCCACGGCGCGTGGGACGGCTTCCTCAAGCCCGACTACACCGGCTACCATCACAATGGCCCCTGGGGCAACGCATACTCGACCAACGCCCTCGACGTCGCCGCCCAGATGACATATCTGCTGCGCGGCACCGACTATGCCGTAGCGCCCGCCTCGGCCGAGCATATCGCCCGCGGCCTGGAGGCATACGCCCGCTACAGCGGCAAATACGACATCTCCCGCGGCCTGAGCGGCCGATTCCCCAATCAGCTGCGCAATATCGCCGCCACCATCCCCGCTTACGCATACATCCGCGAGGCCCTGCCCAAGGGCGACCTGCGCACCGCCATCGGTCAGATTTTCGCCGACCTCTACGACCCTGCATACAGCCTGGTGAAGTCCAAGCTCATCAGCAACGTCGCCTGCGAGATAGGCTTCACCGCCGGCCTGGGCTCCCTTGAGCTGTGCAACACCCTCAAGGCCGAGACCTCGCCCGCCGCCGCCGTCGAGCTCAACCGCACATTCCCCTTCGCAGCCATGCAGATCCACCGCCGCGCCGACTGGCTCGTCACCGTCAAGGGCTGCAGCAAGTATGTATGGGACTTCGAGACCAACGGCTCCGAAAACTGGTATGGCCGCAATCAGAGCTTCGGCCAGCTCTCCATCTACAGCGGCCGCGACGCCGAGGGTGTCGTAGGTGCCGAGGCCAGCGGTGTAGGCTACCAGGGCTACGACTGGAGCCACATCCCCGGTGTCACCGCCCCGGCCCTGTCGCTGGCCGAGGTGCTCAAAGACGCCAAAGACTTCCAGTGGCCCCGATTCTCCAACCAGGCCTTTGCCTCGGGTGTGACCGACGGCCGCGACGGCGTATACGGCTACCGCTTCTCCGACCGCTCCAAGGGTCAGAGCGCATCGTCGTGGATATGCCGCCTCACCGCTCGCAAGTCGTACTTCTTCTGCGACGACGTGGTGGTCGCCCTCGCCTCCGACATCGACAATACCCGCTCGTCGTATGATACCCACACCACCATCATACAGAATCTCCTGCCCTCGGCCGACACTCCCGTGAGCGTCGACGGCCGCGAGGTGACCGGCCTCGGCTACACCGCCGACTATACCGCCGACGGCCCCGTCACCCTCACCGACATCGCCGGCAACGCATACCATATCGCCAACGGCCGCGGCCTGCACCTGCAGCGCGCCGAGCAGACCTCGCGCAACGACCAGGACAAGGCTGACACCCGCGGCAACTACTTCACCGCGTGGCTCAACCACGGCTCCGGCATCTCCGACGGCGCATACGAGTACGCCGTCACCGTGCGCGGCGGAGCCGATGCTCCCCGTCCCGACTACACCGTAGTGCGCCGCGACCGTGTCGCCCACATCGTCAGCTTCGGCAAGCGCCGCGGCGTGGTGATATTCGACGAGGATACCCCCGTGGCTGATGCCCTCATCGACCGCGCCTCGGAGCCTTGCGCCGTATGGGTGTCTGAAGGCACCGACGGTATGGTCACCCTCAGTGTGGCCAATCCCGACCTCGGCTACTATCCCAAGGGCGAGGCCTTCGGCGACTTCCCCGTGCAATGCTGGTCGATAGCCAAAGACCGCGAGCACGCCGCCAGTCAGGAGCAGCCCGTGACACTCAGCCTGCGCGGCGAGTGGATAGTCGACGCCGCCGACAGCAGCGTCGAGCCCGCCGTGTACGACCCCGCCACCGGCCTCACCACCCTGCACTTCCGCGGCATCGACGCAGCCTCGCTCACCGCGCGCGTGCGCCCCGCCGACCCTGCCGCCGCGATCACCGACATCGCCGGCGGCGCCTCCCGCGGCCTTAGCGTAAGCCCCGTAGTCACCGACGGCCCCCTGCGCGTCACCCTGCCCGAGGGCGCATCCGCAGTCAGCATCACCGACCTGTGTGGCCGCGCCGTGCGCAGCCTCGCCGCCGCCGGCCGCGACATCATAGACACCGACATCTCGGCCCTGCCCGCCGGCTACTACCTCGTGAGCGCCGGCACGGCCGCCGTGCGCCTCATCAAGCGCTGAGCAGCCCCGCCACATACAAAAACCGCC
>OFFM01001722.1_pt1 | contig 11261 bp, 10 predicted proteins | sample 1521401 | NCBI WGS metagenome assembly OFFM01 (sample SAMEA3504118, study PRJEB24116) | mouse gut metagenome | biome: mouse gut; feature: mouse-associated habitat; material: faeces | place: Denmark | collected 2011
TATTTTGAGGGAATTATTATGAAAGAAAAAATTCAAAATGGAATGCTCTTTTTAAGGCGTTACTGGCAACGACCTCAAAGAGGTGACAGCGTTGCATACAAAGAAATCGCAGGTTTTTCTGTTGGTGGTATTGGTGTTAAAACATTTGCATCTCTTATGCAATATGCAAATCTAACTGCCCAATGTTTGTTGATTTCTGTTGTTTACGGACTTGGCGTGCGTGATATTATGACATTGTTTATTATCACAAACATAATAAGCGTTATCAAAACGCCTATTGTTAGCTATCTTGTTGACAACACAGACACACCAATCGGCAAATTTAGGCCTTACATGATTTATGCCGGTTTACCATGTATTTTGGCTGTAATCGGACTTACTTGGTGCGTTCCTACTACGGCAGATATGCTGACAAAGTGTATTTTGATTGGTATATTCTTCAACCTTTTAAGTATTTTCCAGCCACTGCTTAACAATGCTTATATGGGTATTTCACAAGTTATCAGTCCAAACTCAGGCGAACGCACAAAAATAATGGGCTTTTCTGAATTTTTGGGCAACCTAGGACCAAGTATCATTCAATTTGCATTGCCAACAATCGGTATGTTATTTTTTGGCGAAACTGCAATGAGAAACATTTGGACTTATCGTATTTTGATGCCTTTGTTTGCAATAATCGGTTTTGCACTAGGCTTGCTTGTTATGTACACAACTCAAGAGCGTGTTGTAATGCCAAAACTTAAAAAACAACGCGTTAAATTTTTTGAAGGTTTTGCACTACTTTGTAGAAACAAAGAATTTTGGATTGTTACCATTTGCAAATTCTTTGAAGGTTTTAAAAGCGTTTTGACCCAACTTTTGCCATGGCTTTGTGCATATCAACTTGGCAATGATGGTATCCTTGGAATTGTTCAAACAATCACTTCTATTGGTTTTACTCCTGGAATAATTCTTGCTCCATTCCTTATCATGTGGCTTGGCTCAAGAGGTTCTGCCCTTTTAGCGCACGGTTTGAATGTTGTGGCAGCACTTATTATGTTGTTCACTTTCAAAAGTGGTTTTTGGGTGTTTGTTGTGGCTTTGTTCTTCTTCAACTTTGCTTTAGGACCTCAATACATAATTCAAAATACAATAATGTCAGATGGATTTGATAATCAACAAAACAAACTAGGCGTGAGAATTGAAGGCTTTGCACAAAACTTCCAAGCAATGGTTGCAACTCTTGGTTTAATACTTTCTACAGTCGTATTCACTTGGATATATGAAGGTGCAGGACTTGTTGCCGATGCAACCACAGGTGAAACAGATTATTCCATTTTATCCAATGCAGCAGTACGCGACCCAATGATTGAAAAAATTATTATTATTGTTATCATTGCAAGTGCATTGGCAACAATTCCTTACATATTCATTACTTTGAACAAAAAGAAAATGACTATTATTAAGGAAAGCTTGGAGAAAAAGAAAGTTATTGCAGATAGTGGTTTGGAAAATGCAAGCGAAGAAGAACAAGAAAAAGCTTATGCTGCTTTCCTTGCTGAAAAAGACGCTGAGGCACAAGCTGCAAATGAACTTGCTGCCAAAGAAAAAGCTGACCTAGAGGCAAAACAAAAACTTGAAAAAGAGGCTCTTGACTCCTACAACAAAGAGCTTGAAGAGATAAAAGCAAGCATTATTGCAAATGGTGGCAATGAAAAAGAGGCTTCGGTCGCAATAAAAGCCAAAAAGAAAGAGAGAAAAACTCAACTGAAAGAGCAAAGAAAGCAATCTTTTGCAAAACTTGTGGCAGATCAAAAAGCTTTGAAAGAACGCAAAAAAGTGTTTGTTGCAGAGTGGAAAGCAAATGCGCTTGCTGAATATGAACAAAACAAAAAACAAGCAAAAATTGATATCGCAAATGCAACAGCTCAATTTGAGACTCAAATGGCAGAATTGAATGAAAAAGCAATCAATAAAGCCACATTGAATTTGACGGCAAAAGATATTACTGCAGAAAAGAAACAAATAACTGCAACAAAGAAAGAGGCTATTTCAAATGCAAAATACAAGGCTAAAAACATAAAAATTTGGCTTGGCGTTCTTGCAAGAGAGGCTTTCTCAAGATTACTTGCTGAAGAGGCAATGAATGTTGTTGAAGAAAGCGACAATGATAAAATAGTTGAACAAGAACTTGAAAATGTTCAAAATGTCATTGAGGATGCAGGCAAAATCTTACAAGCAACTGCTACCCTGCAAAACAATGCAACAACCAATCAAGTTGAGGCTGTGGATACTGAAGAAATACCAGAAAAGTAAACTTTTTTCTTTGATGTTAAAAACACTTTTCAACAAAAAAATATCTGACAATCAAGTCAGATATTTTTTATTCAATTTGTTCCAAAAATTCTGTCCCCTGCGTCTCCAAGTCCAGGCAAAATGTACCCTTTTTCATTCAAACACCTGTCAACTTTTGCAATATACACATCCACATCTGGGTGTTGCTCGGTTACTTTTTTAATTCCTTCTGGCACTGCCAAAATGTTAAGCATTTTTATGTTTTTTGCACCTCTGTTTTTTAATGCTTGAATGGCAGCACATGCCGAACCACCTGTTGCAAGCATAGGGTCAAGCACAATAACCATTTTTTCCTCAATATTCTCTGGAAGTTTGCACATATATTCCACTGGCTCCAAGGTTTTCTCATTCCTTGCCATTCCTATATGCCCAACTTTCACAGCTGGCAAAAGAGCTGTCACACCATTTACCATACCAAGTCCTGCCCTTAATATCGGCACAATAACAATGCTGTTTTCCTTAATCACTATTTGCTCAACTGTTTCAAGTGGAGTTTTAACCATTATGCTTTTTGTTGGAGCATCCTTTAACACTTCCAAAGTTTCCAGCATAGCAATTTCTTCAATAACTTCCCTAAACTGCTTGCTTTTTGTTGTCTCGTCCCTCAAAATTGCAATTTTGTGATCAATCAAAATGTGATTTATCAAATGTACTTTATCCATAATTTATTGTTACCTTATTTTTTTACCACACTGATATTGATTGTAGCTGTTACATTTGCATAAACTTTAACTTCTACGCTGAAAACACCAAAAGTTTTGATTGGCTCTTTAATGTTTATTTTCTTTTTGTCTATGTCATAACCACTTTTCAAAAGAGATTCGCTTATTTCCTTACCTGTAACGGAGCCAAACATTTTGCCGTTTTCCCCACAAGCAATTTCCACAACAATAGTGTTGCCATTTAATCTTTCAGCAAGTTTGATAGCCTCTTGTTTTTCAATCTCCAACTTTCTTTGCTCGCTAGCTTTCTTTTGATTTGTTTCGTTTATAACTTGATTTGTTGCTTGAATTGCCAATTTCTTTTTTATAAGAAAATTTTTAGCATATCCATCGCTAACCTCAATGATATCGCCTTTTTTACCCTGTGCTTTTACATCCTGCAACAATAAAACTTTCATATTTAATTCTCCTTTTATCTGAAACCACCGCCAACTTCAACAACTTGGCCAGTGATAAATTTTGCTTTTTCCGATGCCAAAAACAATGCCGTTTCAGCAATTTCTTTTGGATCTCCCAATCTGTTTAATGGTGTCCTTTGGATAAGTTCCTCAATAGTTTCCTTTGAATGGCAGCTGTTCATATCTGTGTTTATAACACCTGCTGCAATACAATTTACTCTTATGTTTGAGCCACCCATCTCTTGCGCCAATGCTTTTGTAAGACCAATCACACCTGCTTTTGATGCTGAATAAGCAACCTCACAGCTTGCACCATAAATGCCCCAAACACTTGAAATATTAACAATAGCACCACCATTTTCCAACATATGTGGTAAACATTGATTGCAAACATAAAATACGCTGTCTAAATTAGTTGACATTACATTACGCCAGCCTTTAACATCCATATCCATCAAAAGACTGTAATCTGCAATGCCTGCATTGTTGATGACAACATCAATTCTGCCAAAAACATCCACAGCTGTTTGCACAAAATTTTTTACATTGTCAAAATTTCTGACATCGCATTTAACAGCAATGCAATTAAGCTCGCTGTTTCCATTAAGCTGATTGCAGAGCTCAAATGCATGTTGTTCGCTGCTATTATAGCAAAAAGCAACTTTGTAGCCTGCTGCTACAAATGTTTTTACAATTTCTTTTCCTATGCCTTTTGCTCCACCCGTAACCAATGCAACCATTTTGCACCTTTAAACTTTTATTTTCAATATTATATCACAAAAATTTGCATATAGTCAATATCAAATAAAATTTTTACATTAAAATTTATAATCAAAAATTGTAAAAAAAATATGCCCCGCGTTCCCAATAACTTTTTCACGGCTTCTTACAAATGCGCCGTTCTCTTGTTCGTAGTAGTAAGACAGTATATCTGCCTTAGGTGTGGTTGCCTTGTTCGTTTTAATAATGGTACTCCTTGTCTGAAATCGGGCGTTTCAAGTTATTTGTTCCCGTTCCACAAGAAGAACACATAAGTTTAGTTTGCTTTTCGGTTACTGTCCGTTTTTCTCTCTCTATGTGGCTTCTTCTAATAATGATTTATATCTCGCTTCTATAAGACGTACTTTCGTGTAACCGTTCTTCATTAAAAATGCGTTTATTTCTTCTGCCTGTTTTCTCGGCACGCTCGTCCCCCAAACCAAACTTTTTGCTTTGCGTTCTTCTCTGTGCCGCTCTTCGTAATTCTTATCTTTTTCCGCTCTCGGTTTCATAATACCCTCCGTAAATATATATGTCGTATTGACACGCCATATTTTCATTATACGCTTTTACGGGTTTCTTGTCAACGGAATCCGATAGAGTAGTAGAACGGTTTTTAATGATTTTTTACTTCGACCACCAATTCTTTGAAGATTTAACAGGCGGTTTCGGTGCGTTCTTGCGCTCGGTTGCCGTGCGCTTTGCTTCGTCTAACTTGTCGGGCGCGTACTCGTTTATGAACGCGACGAACTCTTTATACTTTTCAAGTTCGGGAATGCGCCGTTCGGCTTTCTGCAACTCGCTGAAAAGGTTTTCACGGTCTTTGTCCGTGATTTTCTTTTCTTCTTCGAGCCGTTTATACTCGGTCATTAAACCGATAAGCATTTTCTTTAACTTGCTCGGCGAGAAAGGAAGGTCGCCGCTTAACGCTTCGTGAAAAGCGTCTAAATAACTTTGCAAGGGTTTAAGTTCTTCCAATGCCTTATCTCGTGTTTCAACGGCTGTTTGCGCTTCTTGAATTACTTCTTCCGCGTGGACTTTTTCATCTTCCAAAGCGGCAAGCTCGGCTTCCTGTTTCTGCTTTTGCCATTGGTACTTGGTCGTGTGCTTTTTGTTGCTTCCGACTTCGCCGCGATCCAAACCGTAGCGAATGCCTATTTGCTCGTGAAAACTGTCCTGCAAATTGCCGTAAGAAAGCTGTCCGCCACGCTCGCCCCAAAAGTCCGAACTGCATAGCTTCGGTTGTTCCAACTGAACGTACTCGTAAACGCTTTTGCCGTGTTCGTCTTTCTTCTGAACAGGCGAGCCTTTTTCATTTCGCAATACTTTTCCGTCCGCGCCTTTTTCATAGACTTTCTTTTTGGCAGTATCAACGACGGGTATGTAGTAGAGCTGTAAATGCGGCGTGGTTTCGTCCAAATGGATCACTGCGGACAGTATGTTTTTGTCCGTGCCTTTATAGCCGATTTCTTGTAATGCAAACTCATAACAGCGGTTGAAAAACTCCATTACCGCATACGGCGTTTCTTCGCCTTTCTTCCAACCGAGCCGCTCGAAGAAAGCCGTGTCCGACGTGATAATCATACCTTCGAAAGCAACGGACTTTTTCTTCTCGCGGAAGGTTGCGTTTAGCTCTTTCATTGTCTTTTTCCATTGAGCCGTTAAGCCGCATTCCGACTTCTTGAAATAGAGATTGAGCGGTGTGCGCTCACTGTCTATATCTTCGTTGCGGTGGTGCTTGCTCGTGCGTTCCGTTTCGCCGCCGATTTTTCCTAAACTGCCCTTATTGAATTGTTCTATTCTGACTACCTGATAACTTATTTTTCTTTCCTCCAATGAATAATGTTCTACCGACAAAATTGCCCCCCTGCAAGGGCGAACTTGGCTACTTGTAGCCTAGTGAGATATGGATATACTCCGCATATCCCGTTTTGTCCGTCTGAGCGGCACTGTTTGATTTTGCCGTGTCTTGTGCTTTTGCTTTCCGTTTGTTTGTCGATTAAGGCGGTCTGATTATCATAGCGTTTACCTCCGAATTATGATTATTTATATCTTCGTCCACACAAGAAAGAGTGGGAAAGATACCGTAAAAAAGACGCGAAAAAAGCCGCTGATACTTTTACCGTAATCACCGACTTCTAACCGTGTTTAGCAACTTCAAATTGCTCTATGATGGTTGGTCATTCTATTGAATTGTAAGTAGTAGTTTAGATCAAACGATACCTCTAACCCGAAAAATTTGTAACACAAAATAGACCATCTACGCTATCCGACTTTCGCACTCTCAAAGAGATCTCGAATAACTCCGGTTGCACACTCCTAACGACTTTCGTCGCTCATACGCATAAATCGCGTACAACAAAACATACGAATTCCTCATTCGTATGTTTGCATTATATCACACCGATTTTAGCTTGTCAATAGGTTTTAGAACATTTGTTTAAGATTTATGTAGAAAACTCTTTATAATGCTCTGATTACCGTTGACTTTATGCTAAAAAAATGCTAAAATACTGATAATAGAATGTAAGTAGGAGTTGAGCGATATGACCTATTCCGAAAAGGTTAAAAATGCAAGAGAAAGATTACTTTTGACGCAGGACGAGATGGCTACCGAGCTTGGTGTTAATGCCATTACCGTTTGCAGATGGGAAACCGGAAAAAGTGAGCCGAATATAAAAGCCAAAAAAGCGATACGCGATTTTTGTATTAAGAATAGCTTGAAGTTTGAGGACTGATATGTCGAAAACCAAAGAGCAAATTCGGTATAATATGCAACAAGTCAAATGCAAAGATTCTGAGATAGAGTTATTGCTTCGTAAAGCATTATGGCAAAAGGGATTGCATTACCGAAAGAATGTCCAATCCGTTTTCGGACATCCCGATATAGCATTTATCGGAAAGAAAGTTGCGGTGTTTTGCGACAGTGAATTCTGGCACGGTTATGATTGGGAACGTCGAAAAGAAGATTTCAAGGTCAGACAAGACTTTTGGATTCCGAAGATTGAGCGAAATATGGAACGTGACAAAGAGGTTACCGAAAAACTCGAAACCGAAGGTTGGATCGTATTGCGGTTTTGGGGAAAGGAAATTAAAACCAACGCGGCGGGTTGTGCCGACAAGATAGAAAAGGCGGTCAAACAAAGATGTTAAAAAGTATCGATTTATTTGCCGGTATCGGCGGCATACGCTTGGGATTCGAACAGGCTTTCGGCGAAGAGTTGGAAACCGTGTTCGTCAGCGAATGGGACGAGTATGCGCAAAAAACATATAAGGCAAATTTCGCGGACGATTTTGAGATTGCCGGCGATATTACGAAAATTTCGGAAAACTATGTTCCCGACTTTGATATTTGTCTTGCGGGTTTCCCTTGTCAAGCATTCAGCCTTGCAGGTCAACGCAAAGGCTTCGAGGACGATTACAAAGGTATGTCGCGCGGAACGCTGTTCTTCGATGTCGCGCGTATCTGTGAAAAAAAGAAGCCGAAAGTTATATTTTGCGAAAACGTAAAAGGACTTACCATTCACGACAAAGGCAGAACTTTCGATATTATCAAAAACACGCTTCGGGAGATAGGTTATACACCTTTCGAACATATTCTCAACAGTAAAGATTTCGGAGTGCCGCAAAATCGCGAGCGCATTTATATTGTAGCTTTTCGTAACGATATTGCTCCGAAAGAGTTTATATTCCCGACGCCTACGGATTCGACAAAGCGCATAAGAGATATTTTGGAAGGTCCGGTTCCGGCAAAGTATTATTTGAGCGAGTGCTATATGCAAACGCTCCGTGATCACAAAGCACGTCACGCCGCCCAAGGACACGGTTTCGGTTATGAAATTCGCGATTGGGACGATGTTGCGGGTGCGATAGTATGCGGTGGTATGGGCAGAGAGCGAAATTTGATTATAGATAAAAGGCAAACCGACCTTACCCCCACTACTCACATAAAGGGCGAAATCAACAAGGAAGGCGTTCGCAAAATGACGCCGAGAGAATGGGCGCGCTTGCAAGGATTTCCCGACAGTTATAAACTCGTGCTTGCGGACGTTCATTTGTACAAGCAATTCGGGAACAGCGTAACCGTTCCCGTCATCAGAGCCATAGCGGACAAAGTCAAGGAGGTACTCGAGAATGTCAGAGATTAAGGGAAAGAACAAGGGCGAATGGTCCGAAATGTATATCTTCTTCAAACTTATGTCGGATCGAAGAGTGTACGTTGCGGATAAAGATATGAACAAACTGAAAGACGTATTCTTGGACATCGTGAGTATTATCCGCGAGGAACAAGTCGGCAAAGAATATCGCTATTATACCGGCGATACGGTAAGAATCACTTTGAACGGGACGGATATTAAGAGGCTCGACAGCTCGCTATTTACCGAAAAAGCGGCTCGCGTTTGGAAAATGATAACGGACAACAAAGGCAATACGACTTTTACGGACGATGATATTCAAGCTTTCCTCGAATCCATATTCATACATAATATTACCGCTCCCGCGCAAAAGAAAAACGATTATTTCGGTGGGACGAAAGATATTGTTCTCGACACGCGCGACTATCGCTCGGGTGTCGATCAAATCATGGGTTTCTCTTGCAAATCGGATATAGATGCCGCGTCCACGCTCTTTAATGCAAGCGGAGATAATACAAACTTCGAATACGAATTGGTCGGCGATATGAACGACGGAATTATGGATAGATTCAATTCACTCTATAAGGAAGTCGTTCGTAAAGGCGTTGTTTGCCGCGATGTTGCGACGAGCGAACGTATGAATTATTTGAAGTCATGTGGAATCGACGTTAAATTTATTCAAACCGCCAAACAAACCGCGGGTCAAAATTTAGTGCGTTGCGGCGGCTTGGAAACACCTTTAATCGTAGCCGCAATGTTGAAATATTATTACTATAACAAATCGGGAACGGACACTTCCGTGGACGAATCGGTTCGTTATCTTGCCGATAAAGACGTAATAGGTTACGGTTTCGGAAATTTATATGATACATATCATTTGAAAGTTGCGAATCTGCTTTATGCTATGTTCACGGGGTTACGTTTTTCCAAGCCTTGGAACGGCAAATCGGATGTGAGCGGCGGCTATATCGTAGTTAAACGCGACGGAGACGTCGTAGCCTTTCACTCTTGCATTGCCGATGAGTTTAAGGATTTCTTGGTCGATAAGTTAAGATTCGAAGCCCCTTCTTGCAGTAGGCACGATTATATGTCGATTTACAAGAAAGCCGACGGCAAATATTATACTAAGTTTGCTTTGCAATTCCGCTTTAAGCTGAAAAAGTAATATGCGCGTATGTAGTCTTTTTTGCGGAATAGGCGGTATCGACCTTGCGTTTGAGCAAGCCGGACATGAAATCGTATGGGCGAACGATAACGATAAATTCGCTTGCATGACCTATCGACACAACTTTCTTAATGTAAATTTAGTCGAAGCCGATATTCGTTCCGTGGAAAAATCTTCGATTCCCGATTGCGATATCGTTTCGGCTGGATTCCCGTGCCAACCGTTTTCGATATGCGGCAAACAAAAAGGCTTTACCGACGAACGCGGCAATTTGTTTTTCGAAGTCGGTAAAGTAATCGACGCAAAACAGCCGAAAATAGTATTCTTGGAAAACGTGGCGAACTTAACCGAACACGACAACGGTAAGACTTTTAACGTAATTCACAACGAACTCGCAGGACGCGGTTACTACATTCGTTATATTATAGCCGACGCTTGCGATTACGGCATTCCGCAACATAGAACTCGCACATATATTGTTGCATTCAAGGACAAGACTGCTTGTGACAACTTCCGCTTTTTCGAAAAAATACCACTCGAAAAACGCATTACAGATGTAATCGACATTTCAATCAAGGTTGATGACCGCTACTACTACTCGCCCGACAATCCAAAGTATGACCGTTTGCAAAAAACGATAACCGACAGCAAACAGCTCTACCGCTTTTCCGATTGGGGCATTCAATCAAGCAAAGACGGAATTGCCTTTACACTCAAAGCTAATATGGGGACATACCCTAACCGTGTACCGATTATAAAAGATGCTTTCGGCATACGCAATATTACACCAACCGAGTGTTTGGCACTGCAAGGCTTTCCTTCAACATTTACATTCCCCGATACCGTTCCCGAACGAGAGCAATACAAACAAGTAGGAAATACTGTTTGCGTTGAATTGATATATAAAATTATTAAAATAACTTGCGAAAAAATGTGTTATGCATAAAACACTAATGAGAATTTTAACTCAAAGGAGCACAAATCAATGGTAAAAATTAAATCTTTTTCTGTCGGTAACGGCGATATGTTCTATATACGGCATAATTCATCAAATTTTACCATAATAGATTGCAATCTAAATATAGATAGACGAGAAGCTATTATGAATGAAATTTGTATGGAGGCAGATGGAAAAGATATAAGACGTTTTATTTCTACGCATCCAGACGAAGACCATTTTCATGGTATAGAGTATTTAGATAGTAGAAATCCTATAATAAACTTTTATTGCGTCAAAAATAAGGCTATAAAGGATATAGAAACCGATTCATTTAAAAAGTATTGCGAATTACGAGATGGGAACAAAGCTTATTATCTCTATCAAGGATGTTCGAGAAAATGGATGAATGAAAATGGACCTGATGATAATGGCAAAGAAATAGGTTCCGCTGGTATAAATATACTTTGGCCAGACACTGATAATCAAGAATTTAAAGATGTTTTGGCAGATGTAAACTTAGGAAAAGAAAGTAATAATATCTCGCCAATAATAAAGTATTCGCAACAAAATGGTATTGATGTTTTATGGTTTGGAGATATGGAACATGATTTTATGGATTTAATAAAGGAAGGTTTAACTTTACCCAAGGCAGATGTAATATTTGCCCCTCATCATGGTCGATTAAGTGGGGCTATTCCAAAAAAATGGCTAAATGATATAAAACCCAAAGTAATTATTGTCGGCGAAGCTAATTCGGAACTATTAGATTATTATCAAGGGTATAATACAATCACTCAGAATACAGCA
>OFFM01001723.1_pt1 | contig 11258 bp, 10 predicted proteins | sample 1521401 | NCBI WGS metagenome assembly OFFM01 (sample SAMEA3504118, study PRJEB24116) | mouse gut metagenome | biome: mouse gut; feature: mouse-associated habitat; material: faeces | place: Denmark | collected 2011
ACATTTTATCATACATATGATTGTTTGGACGATAGTTATAGAAAGTTATTTGGAGCCATCAGAGCCTGAATATGACCATCATGAAATGGATTATGATTATGGGATTATTGGGGAGATGGACATACTGGATTGTATTTTTAAATAGGCATTACAAGTTTATTTCGATAGGGGTTTAATGGCTGTATAGAAAATTTTATCAATTCGGTAATTATCAATTACCGAATTGGGAAAGGAGATATCTGATATGCAGGATATGAAAAGCAGTGAAAAATTTTATGGTCAGGTCGTGCAGCTGTTTCGGGATGCAAAACGTAAAATGAGCTTGTCGGTAAACATGGCTATGGTTTATTCCTATTATGAGGCCGGGCGGATGATTATAGACGAAGAACAAAATGGCAGTGAGCGTGCTGCTTATGGAAAGTATATTCTTCAGGAATTATCCAGGCGACTTACTGAAGAGTTTGGCAGGGGATTTTCCTATGAAAATTTAAAACTTATGCGACGCTTCTATATGATATATTCAAAGGATGCGATTTCGGATGCGGCTTTTTTGCATTCAGAGCAGCTTCCAATGACTGTTGAGGGCAGGCGGTTTTATTTGAGTTGGTCGCATTACCTTATCCTGATGCGGATAAGCAATGTGGAAGAGCGTCATTTTTATGAAATAGAAGCATATAGGAACGGGTGGAGCAAGGATGAGCTTGGCCGGCAATACGGAAGTTCTCTGTATGAAAGGCTTGCACTAAGCAGGGAGAAGGATAAGGTAATGCGTCTTGCCTTGGAGGGACAGCAGATTGAGAAACCAGATGATATTTTTAAAGATCCTTATGTCCTGGAATTTACCGGATTGCCAGAAGAATCTGTTTATTCAGAAACCGATCTGGAAAAGCGCCTGATAGACAATCTACAGATGTTTTTACTGGAATTAGGAAGAGGTTTTACCTTTGTGGGACGTCAGGTTCGGTTTACGTTTGAAGAGGAGCATTACAGGGTGGATTTGGTATTTTTTAACCGTTTGTTGAGATGTTTTGTTCTATTTGATTTAAAGGTTGGTCAGTTAAAACATCAGGATATTGGGCAAATGCAGATGTATGTCAACTATTACGACAGAAAAGTAAAACTTGAGGATGAAAACCCAACAATAGGAATCATTATTTGTAAGGATAAAAAAGACGCGGTGGTAGAAATGACTTTGCCGGAAGACAATAATCAGATATTTGCGAGCAAATATCAAACGGTGCTTCCAAGCAAGGAAGAACTGCGGCAGTTGATGAGTGAGAAAGAATAAGTTGATGATATAGAAAAAAGAGTATTATTGAAAGGCACCATAGAAGCAAATCTTACGGTGTCTTTTTCAGTGATCATGAAAATATTTTTTAGTTTTTACTTGACAAAAGCAGAATTCTGTGGGTTGACCCTTCGGGATATTGACTTGGAGAATAAGGTCATCAACATCGACCACCAGCTCCAGCGTACCTCCGATATGCGTCTGGTCATCGAATCCACCAAGACGAATGCGGGGACAAGGAAGTTGCCCATGACGGAGGACGTGGCGCAGTGTTTCCGGGCGATCATTGAGGACAGGGAAGAACCGGAGTACGAGAGGGTGGTAGAAGGGTATGCAGGATTCCTTTTCACGGACAAGAACGGATACCCGGAAGTGGCCATGCATTGGGAACACCGCTTCAACCACATGGTCAAGCGGTACAACGATATCTAGCGGGTGCAGATGCCGAACATCACGCCCCACGTCTGCCGCCATACCTACTGCAGCAACATGGCGAAGTCGGGCATGAATCCCAAGACGCTCCAATACCTGATGGGACACAGCGACATTGGGGTGACGTTAAATACCTACACCCACCTTGGGCTGGAGGATGCCACGGACGAGCTGCGCCGGATGGAGGACTTGGAGAACGCCAGAAAGGAACTGGAAAAGAACAAGGAAGAGAAACCCGTCTCACAGAAGATGTTCCGGGCGATCTGAATAAAGAGAGTTTTTGCGCCCTGCTTCGGCAGGGCATTTTTTTATTCCTACTATATCCAAATGGGCAGATTTATGCTAAAATACCAAGGGAGTAAATTCTTTGAAGTGCTTATTTTGAATAAAGTATGTTATAAATTAGAGATACTTGCTATTCTGTATTTCGCAATATTGAATGAAAAACAGAGCTGATTGTTTGGAAGGGTGTTATGGTAAGTATATGACAGAAGATCAATTCAAAATCGAACCACAATATGGTCCAAGCCATAATTTTTTGGTATATTGTAATGATGTATTAGTGAGCTTTCTAAAGTATGTAGATTGCGAGAAGTTGTCCTCTGTAAAGATAAATTTTAAGAATAAGGAAGATGAACATAGCTTTGCTGATTTAAAAGAAGGTAGTGATATTTTTGATTGGATGGAAGAACATGGCTATAGTGATGAAATGTATGAATTAGAATATCGGCATACATTTTTTTCTTTAGTGGCCGATTTCTGTCATTATATGTTGGAATCATTTGAATGCGCTGCAAAAAAGAAGGTTGCTGTTGCGTATGCATTATTAAGGAAACCGTTACGCGATAATTTGTACTATATTGAATGGCTGGCAGCAGAAAGAGAAGACTTGTTGGATAAACTAGCAAAGGGTAAGGCAAAAGATTTAGTAATAAACAAATCCAACGCAAAAAAATATATTGAGAAAGTTGAAAAGATTTACGGTATTGCTCATCAGGATGGATTTTTTAATTTTCGGTATGATAAGAATGATAGAATGAGCCTAGAGAAAATATGGAATAAGGCTAATCATGTAATAACAACTCATTCCTATACAAAATCAGCACAAGGAGAATTAAATTTTGTCTTTTTAGATGAGGAGCGGATTGATGAGTTTACCAGATATTATTATTGCGTTGTTCCATTGGTAATGTCATATGCTGTAGATTTGATTGTGGCAATGTTTGAACGGATTATAAATGTAAATCCAATGACTAATGTTATAAACAGGGTATTAAAACTGGCAAGGCAAGCATGTACAGCGGATGGGAAATTCTTTCAAGATGCACTTAATATATTGGAAGTGGATGAAATCCCCTTTTTCTGTCCTCATTGCGGAAATGAAATACATATGAATTTAGATATTCTGTTTGAATTGATGAATAATATGTTTAAATGTGAGGAATGTGGATTCAAAATAGAATCATCTAACTATGTATTTGATTATTAGGGGGAAGCTGATGCGATAGAAGATTAGCGTTAGGAATTTAGGTTATTTTGATATGAGCTTATCAAAAATACCACAGTAGTAAAAACCCCCAATTCCTACTACGTTTTTACTACGATTGACGGAATCAATATGCCCCGTTTTGCCCCGATTTGCCATTTTCGTTACATTTTTAACAATCTCCACAGGAAAAGCAAACCTCGCAAATCGCGCCAAAACACGGCAAATCAGAGCATTTCAGGAGGAAATTTTATTATGATAAAAATTTTATTCGTCTGCCACGGCAACATCTGCCGCAGCCCAATGGCCGAGTTTGTGATGAAAGACCTGGTAAAGAAAGCGGGGCTGGAGTCGGAATTCCTCATCGAGTCCGCAGCCACCAGCACCGAGGAGATCGGCAACCCGGTCTACCCTCCGGCCCGCCGCAAACTGGGCGAGCATGGAATCGATTGTGCTGGCAAAACAGCCCGCCAGCTGAGGAACGAGGACTACGAGCGGTACGACCTCCTGATTGGAATGGATCGGGCCAATCTGCGAAATATGCACCGCATCTGCGGTGGCGATTTCGATGGCAAGCTGCATCTGCTGATGGAGTTTACCGACCGCCCCGGCGATGTAGCCGATCCTTGGTATACGGGTGACTTCGAAACTACCTGGCAGGATGTGTCAGTTGGGTGCAGCCGGTTGCTGGGTTGGCTCATAAGCCGGGATCAGAGCGGGGAGATCGTAAAATGAGTGAGCGGATAAAAAAACAGAAAGATAACATCACAATTCGATCCAGTGCCGCTGAATATCTTACTTTTGTAGCGTCCACAGGCGATAGCGCAGAAAGCATCGAAATGCGTTACGAGGATGAAAATATCTGGCTTACACAAAAGATGATGGCGGAGCTGTACAATGTAGATGTACGAACCATCAATTACCACATCGGCAAGGTGTTCGAGGATTCCGAGTTAGAGGAGAGGTCAACTATCCGAAAATTTCGGATAGTTCAATCTGAGGGGAACCGTCAGATCAGCCGCGAGGTAAATCACTATAATTTGCAAATGATTATTGCCGTGGGCTTCAAAGTGAACAATGAACGTGCTGTTCAGTTCCGTAAATGGGCCAACGCCATTGTGAAGGACTACACGATCAAGGGCTGGGTCATGGACGAGGAACGGCTGAAAAATGGCGGTACCGTTCTGACAGAGAAATATTTTGAGGAACAGCTGGAAAAAATCCGGGAGATACGGCTGTCTGAGCGGAAATTCTATCAGAAAATCACCGACATCTATGCCACAGCTCTTGACTATGACAGAACGGCAAAAACGACTAAGGATTTTTTCGCAAAAGTCCAGAATAAGATGCATTTTGCTGTTCATGGACATACCGCCGCTGAAGTGATATACTATCGGGCTGATGCGGACCAGCCGCATATGGGTCTGACCTCCTGGAAAGAAGCGCCTCTTGGCAAGATTATGAAAAGCGATGTATCTATTGCCAAAAACTATCTGACAGAGGATGAATTGTATTCATTGGAACGTATCGTGTCCGCCTATCTTGATCTGGCAGAAGACCGGGCGCGGCGGCGTATTCCCATGACAATGGAGGATTGGGCAAAGCGGCTGGACATTTTCCTGATGGCCGATGACCGGGAAATCCTGACGAATGCTGGAACAATCACTGCCGAGATTGCAAAAGCTCATGCCGAAAGTGAATTTGAGAAGTATCGGATCATTCAGGACAGATTATATGAGAGCGACTACGACCGCTTTCTTGCCATGGAACAAGGTGCGGCCTCCGATGAGGATGGGCAATCCGGTCAAGGGATGACGCTGCTTTGAAATACGAAAAATCGATTTTGTCCACTTACTCCAAGTTGCATTGACAAAAAAGATGTAGGCAAAAACCCTGCACTTCGGTGCGGGATTTTTTGCATTGAATCAGCGATAACAACAAAAAGTAAGAATAATTTTCGGACATTTCAAAATTTGGGGTGCGTAAAATAAAAATAACATGCCAGAGATGCAAATTCCTTGGATTTGGAGTTTTTGGGAAACACACATGACTCAAACTCCCCATCATTCAAAAAAGAAGAAATCCGCCGTCCACGGTTGCCACTTACTCAGGCAGCCGTGGGCGGCATTTTATCCTCCGGCGTGTTCACATTGGTAGGTATGCTTCGTTTGTCTCTCATTCTTTGTTGGTAGTGGTAATAGCTTTCGCTTAAAATATCTCAGATTTGCAAAATCGCTTTCTCTGGCTATATGGCTAGAATGGGTGCTAATGATGAGTTGAGTAGCAAAATCAGGATATTTCTTAAGGAAGTCATGGTTAGTTAGAACTTTATACGCTTGTCGGATAAAAACTTGCTGTACTTGCATATGGAGATGTGCTTCTGGCTCTTCTATTAGCACCAAGTGTAATGGTTCCCTTGCAGTGTCAGTATTGTCAACCTTTCCTTCACGCATCCAGGTATCCCTAAATTCCATCAAATCAAAAACCATGGATATTAGATTTTGGTATCCAAGGCCGTTGTACTTTTCCGGCAGTTTTAGTGTTTCATCGCTTTTACTAAGCGAATATTGTACAGCGGATTCATGTTTCAAGGTTTCACTCGTTGTAACCTTAGCTTCGATTGTTAGTTTCGGATCAGTAACACCTGGATAGCCTAGTTCCTCTAACTCTTTAATGGCCGGTGCAAATTTAAGCGCAAGTGTTTCGTCAAAGGCTTTTCTGGCACCTTCAGTTACTTTTAAGATGTTTAAATCTTCTGAAGAAGGACTTCTCTCTGGATTTAAATGCTTATCATAGTAACTACGCATCTGCGAAGATAATTGTTTTCGCGTTTTTTCCGCTCCATCAGCATTATCAGGATCTGAAAAACCACGCTGCGCATTGATCATATCCACTTTAACAATACCTTTTAAGGGATTATCTGTAAGACATTCGAGTTCAAATAGCGTTGGCTGCGGCAAATCACTTCCAGAATAAGCAGGATCAAGAATATACGCTTTGATAGAAAAATACATGTTCAACTTTTTCCCTAGAAACTCACAGAGGTCTTTAGGAAACAAATTGAATGTATCGCTGTTCTTGGTGTTAGCCTTTTCAGTTATGCGGGCTGCAAAATAAGCTTCTCGGTACTCAGCAAATAACTTCTCAATATCTTTTGGAAAGAGTGCCAGCCGAACACCTAATCTTCCGCCACGCCATTTTAATGTTGGGATTATATCTGCAACGTAGTGCATTTCGTTACGTGATACCTCATAATATATAATTTGATGTAATTATCAAGGAGATTTTGTGGCAGGTTCACCAAATTCCAACTAAACATGCGCATAAGTGACATTATAAGCAGGCTCTGTCTACTGTTTTCATACGGGCCTATAACCGCTTTGGACTTCAAAAGTACCTCTATCGTTCCGGACATCCAGGCCCTTCTGTCCCCTTTTCTGTGTTTGACTTCCTTTAACCGCGCATTTGGACACTTCCCATCGGAAATAAAGTCTTTACCTTTTCTGCTTTTTTTGCTATAATATGCTTTGTTTACGAAATTGGCCGGCACACAATCCGGGAGAGAGGGGAATGCCCAATGAAATACGCCAGATGGACAGGCGGAGACTGTGATGAAGCCGCCGCGCAGAGCCTTTGCGCGGCGGGATATCCTATGCTCCTCTCTCAGCTGCTCTCCGTCCGGGGCGTTTCCTCCCCGGAGGAGGCCGCCCTTCTCCTGGACCGGGAGCGGGAGCTGAGCCATTCCCCCTATCTGATGAAGGACATGGACAGAGCCGCCGATCGCATCCGCCGCGCTCTGGCGGATGGGGAGCGGATTGCGGTGTTTGGGGACTACGATGTGGACGGCATCACCTCCACGGTGCTGCTGGTGGACTACCTCCGTTCCCGGGGAGCGGATTGTCTTAAATATATCCCCCGCCGGGTGGAGGACGGCTACGGCCTGGGGAAGGAAGCCCTGCGCGCCCTCCATGACCAGGGTGTGACCCTGGTGATTACTGTGGACTGCGGCATCACCGGCGTGGAAGAGGCCCGCTGGGCCCGGGAGATCGGGCTGGACCTGGTCATCACCGACCACCACGAGTGCCGGGAGGTCCTTCCCGACGCGGCGGCGGTGGTGGACCCCCGGCGGAGCGACTGCCCCTACCCCTTCAAGCACCTGGCGGGCGTGGGCGTGGCCCTGAAGCTGGTGCTGGCCCTGGGGGGGCAGCGGGAGGAGGCCCTCTTCGCCCGCTACTGCACCCTGGCCGCCATCGGCACGGTGGCGGACGTGATGCAGATGACCGACGAGAACCGCACCATCGTCCACCGGGGGCTGGAGGCCATCGGCAGCACGGATTTCCTGGGCCTGCAGGCTCTGCTGCGGGAGACGGGGCTGGCCGAGCGGGAGATCTCCTCGGTGCAGATCGGCTTCGTCCTGGCCCCCCGGATCAACGCCGCGGGGCGCATGGGGGCGGCAGAGCTGGCCGCCGACCTGCTTTTGACCGATGATCCCGCCCGCGCGGAGGTATTGGCCCGGGAGCTGTGCGGCCTGAACCGGGAGCGTCAGGCGGTGGAGCAGGAGATTTTTGCCCAGGCTGTAGAACAGATCGAGTTCCTCCCGGACGGGGAGCGCAGCGCCCTGGTACTCTCCAGCGAGTCATGGCATCAGGGCGTGGTGGGCATTGTGGCCAGCCGCCTCAGCGAGAAATATTCCTGCCCCAGCTTTATGATCCATCTGCAAAACGGGATTGGCAAGGGCTCCTGCCGGAGCTACGGCGGATTCAATCTCTTCGCCGCGCTGGAGTCCTGCCAGGACCTGCTGGTGGATTTCGGCGGTCATGAGCTGGCGGCGGGCTTCAATATCCGGGAGGAGGACATCCCCGCTTTCCGGCGGCGGATGAACCGCTGCGTGTGCGAGTTCTGCAATGGTGAGAAGCCTGTATCCTCCCTGGCCCTGGATGTGGTGATCCGGGACCCCGCCTGTGTGACGCTGGAGGAGATGGAGGCGCTCTCCCGCCTGGAGCCCTATGGCTCCGGCAACGAGCGGCCCGTCTTCGCCATGATGGGCGTCCGGGTGGAGAGTATGCAGGGCGTGGGCCAGAACCGGCATTTGAAGCTGCGCCTGGCCAAGGGAGAATACCGGTTTGATGCCATCTTCTTTTCCGCCACCGCCGCCGCCTGCGGGGTTGCCCCGGGGATGAGGGTGGACGTTGCCTTTCACTTGCAGGTGAATGAATTCCGGGGAGTCAGCAGCGTCCAGCTGCAGCTGGTGGATTTGCGCCCCGCCGCAGGCCCCAGCCAGCGGGAGCGGGAGTGTCTGGAGCTGATCGGGCGCCTCGTGGAGGGACTGCCTGTCTCGGAACAGGAGGCAGGACGCCTGCTGCCGGAGCGGCGGCAGTTTGCCGCGCTGTGGCGGGCCATTGAGCGCCTGGAGCCGGAGACAGAGGGCGCCGTGTCCCGGCTGCCCGCCCTGCGGCGTCTGGCTGGAGCGCTGGACGGAACAGAATCCTTTCTCCGGACCGCCCTGGGGCTGGAGGTCTTCGCCGAGCGGGGCCTTGTCACCCTGGAGTGCCGGGAGGATATGATGATAGTGCGCCCCAGGCCCGGGTGCCGGGCCGATCTGGAGCAGAGCGCCTACGTGCGACGGCTGCGCCGGATCCTGGGGCAGGACGAGAAGGGAGCCAAGTGACCTATGGTCTCAGTGGAAGAGCGGTATGAGCATCTGGAAAAAACCATCCGCGGATACAACATCTCCGCGGATCTGACCCAGATCAGGGCCGCCTATGAATACGCCAGGGAGCATCACGGCGAGCAGATGCGCCGGGACGGCTCTCCCTATATCACCCACCCCATCCATGTGGCCCAGATCGTAGCGGAGATGCGCCTGGACAGCGAGTCCATCATCGCCGCTCTGCTTCACGACTGCATTGAAGACACCGACTGTACTTACGAGGACATCGCCAAGCGCTTCGGCGTCACGGTGGCGGACATCGTGGACGGTGTTACCAAGCTGACCCGTGTAAAATACTCCACCATGGAAGAGGAGCAAATGGAGAACCTGCGTAAGATGCTCTTCGCCATGAGCCGGGATATCCGGGTGATCCTCATCAAGATCGCCGACCGGCTTCACAACATGCGCACCATGGAGTACCAGACCCCCGCCAAGCAGAAGAAGAAGGCCTTCGAGACCATGGAGATCTACGCCCCCATCGCCCACCGGCTGGGTCTGGCGAAGATGAAATGGGAGCTGGAGGACCTGTCCTTAAAATATCTGGACCCGGTGGCCTACGATGAGATCAACCGGAAGCTGGCCCAGGCCAGCGCGGAACACGGCCAGTTCATGAGCCGGGTCCAGGAGGAGATCAGCTGCCGCCTGCTGGAGCTGAATGTCCCCCACGCCACCGTCTACGGCCGGGTGAAGCACCCCTACAGCATCTATCGGAAAATGTACCTCCAGGAGAAGACCATGGAGGAGCTGTACGACCTGTTCGCCTTCCGTGTGCTGGTGGACACGGTGAAGGACTGCTATAACGTCTTGGGTGTGGTCCACGATATCTACAAGCCCATTCTGGGCCGGTTCAAGGATTATATTGCCACACCCAAGCCCAATATGTACCAATCTCTCCACACCACCGTCATCGGGGAGGAGGGCATTCCCTTCGAGGTGCAGATCCGCACCTATGACATGCACGCCATCAACGAATACGGCGTGGCAGCCCACTGGAAGTACAAGCAGGGCATCAAGAAGGAGGGAGGCGAGGCGGACTACGAGTGGATCCGCCGCCTGCTGGAAAATCAGGAGGACGCCGATGCGGAGGAGTTCATCCACTCCCTGAAGGTGGACATGTTCGCCGACGAGGTCTTCGTCTTCACCCCCCGGGGGGACGTCATCAACCTCCCTGCCGGAGCGACGCCTATCGACTTCGCCTACTCCATCCACTCCGCCATCGGCAACACCATGGTGGGGGCCAAGGTCAACGGCCGGATGGTGGGCTTTGACTACCAGCTCCACAACGGCGACGTGGTGGAGATCAACACCTCCAAGGCCGCCCACGGCCCCAGCCGGGACTGGATGAAGATCGCCAAGAGCAGCGAGGCCCGCAGCAAGATCCGCCAGTGGTTCAAGCGGGAGCGCCGGGAGGAGAACATCGCCCAGGGCCGGACCTCCTTCGAGTCGGAGCTCAAGCACGCGGGCCTCACCATCGGCCAGGTGACCGCCGCCGACGTGCTGCCCAGCGTCCTCAAGCGGGTGGGCTTCCAGAGCCTGGATGAGCTCTACGCCGCCATCGGCTACGGCGGATACACCGCCCTCAAGGCGGTCAACCGTATCCGCGACGAGCTTTTGCAGATCAGCCGGGCCGCCGCCGTGGAGAAGGCCGCCCAGGAGGCCGCCGCCCGCGCCGCCCAGGAGGGCCGCCCCACCCCCCAGAAGTCCAAGAGCGAGAAGGGGCTGATTGTGGAGGGGCTGTCGAACTGCCTGGTGAAGTTCTCCAAGTGCTGCACCCCCGTGCCGGGGGACAAGGTGGTGGGCTTTATCACCAGGGGATACGGCGTCTCCGTCCACCGCAGGGACTGCCCCAACGCCGACCCCCGCCGGCGCACCCCCGCCGACCAGGGCCGCTGGATCAAGGTCACCTGGAGCGACGACGTGTATGAGTCCTACTCCACCACCCTGGAGGTGGTATGCAAGGACCGGAACAACCTGCTGGTGGACGTGTCCACGGCCCTGAGCTCCTGCAAGGTCAGCGTCACCAGCCTCAACTCCCACATCACCGCCGACGGCTTCGCCATCTTCCACGTGGCCATCTCCGTCAGCGACACCACCCAGCTCGAGCAGGTGATGCGGAAAATCCACCAGATCTCCGGCGTGATGAAGGTCAGCCGCCCGGCAGGATAACCCCCTCGCCGGGTTTGGACAGCGCCCGGCAGGCAGCCGCTATTGGGCTATTGTAAAAAGCAAGGGAGGGATTCTCATGCGCGCAGTCGTCACCCGCGTGCGCTCCGCCTCGGTGGAGATCGACGGAAGGATCAACGGACAGATCGGCCGGGGCTATCTGATCCTGCTGGGCGTCG
>OFFM01001725.1_pt1 | contig 11243 bp, 21 predicted proteins | sample 1521401 | NCBI WGS metagenome assembly OFFM01 (sample SAMEA3504118, study PRJEB24116) | mouse gut metagenome | biome: mouse gut; feature: mouse-associated habitat; material: faeces | place: Denmark | collected 2011
CTGTCGCATGTGGAGCACTTCCTCATCAAATTCTTCAGGAGCATCCTCCTGGGGAGCCTCAAGAGTGATTTTCTCGTCGCTGAACATCATGAAATGCTGGATCAGGATCTTCGCAGCCTCCTTCAATGCCTCCTTAGGCATGATAGAGCCGTCTGTTGTAACCTCCATGATCAGTTTCTCATAGTCAGTCTTCTGCTCAACGCGGTAGTTTTCCACTGCATATCTCACATTCTTTATAGGAGTGTAGATGGAGTCGATGGCAATCTCATTGAGATCGCTGCCCGAGAGAAGCTCACGGTTTTCATCGGCTGGAACCCATCCGCGTCCTTTATTGATTGTGAAATCCATCTGGAAACTTGCCGCAGAATCGAGGTGACAGATCACCAGGTCGGGATTCAGAACCTCGAAACCGGAAAGAACCTTACCCAAATCGCCTGCAGTGAACACATCCGTGCCCGATACGCTTACCGAACCTTTCTCAGTATCATGGTCCTCGGTGAGCTGCTTGAAGCGAATCTGCTTGAGGTTAAGAATGATGTTTGTCACATCCTCCTTTACTCCGGGAATCGTGTCGAGTTCGTGAGCCACTCCCTCGATACGGATCGAACAGATGGCGAAACCACCAAGCGACGAAAGAAGAATACGACGCAGGGCGTTGCCGATGGTCTGTCCATAACCCGGCTCGAGCGGACGGAATTCGAATTTTCCGAAGGAGTTGCTCGATTCAAGCATGATCACCTTATCGGGTTTTTGAAATGCTAAAATTGGCATGGGTATCTACTGTTTATTATTTAGAATATAACTCGACGATCAACTGCTCCTTGATAGTCTCGGGGATGTCCTCACGCTGCGGGAGGTGGAGGAACTTACCGCCCTTCACACTCTCATCCCATTCGATCCAGGGATATTTGCTGTGGTTGAAACCTGCGAGCGCATCGGCGATAACCTCAAGCGATTTTGATTTCTCGCGAACAGCCACAACATCGCCGGGATTCACCTTGTAGGAAGGAATATTGACCGGTTTGCCGTTTACTGTGATGTGTTTGTGGAGCACGAGCTGACGAGCTGCGGGACGTGTGGGAGCCATTCCCAGACGATAAACCACATTGTCAAGACGGCTCTCAAGAAGCTGGAGAAGCACCTCACCTGTAATACCCTTTGTGCGCGCTGCCTTCTCAAAGAGGTTGCGGAACTGACGTTCGAGCACACCATAGGTGTATTTAGCTTTCTGCTTCTCGCGGAGCTGAAGACCATACTCAGAGGTCTTGCGGCGGCGGTTGGCGCCATGCTGTCCCGGCGGATAGTTTTTCTTTGCCAGAACTTTGTCATCGCCGAAGATGGGCTCGCCAAACTTACGTGCGATCTTGGTTTTTGGTCCTGTGTATCTTGCCATTTCTTTTTTATCTTTTTAATTAAAGCGGGCCCTTGAGCTCCTGATCCCTTAGCGCAGCCGCGACCGTCGAGAGAAAGTGTTGTTGACGGTCTATTCGCATTCAGGATCCGGCTGTCGGACTCTATTTGATATTAATCCTTTTTATCGCGATTATTATCTGCCGAATCAGACTCTTCTCCTTTTGGGAGGACGGCATCCGTTGTGGGGAAGCGGAGTAACGTCAACGATCTCTGTCACTTCAATACCTGCGCCGTGAACGGTGCGGATTGCTGACTCACGACCGTTACCCGGACCCTTCACATATGCCTTCACCTTGCGCAGACCGAGGTCATAAGCGACCTTAGCGCAATCCTGCGCTGCCATCTGGGCTGCATAAGGTGTGTTCTTCTTGGAGCCTCGGAAGCCCATCTTGCCAGCCGATGACCAGGAAATAACCTGACCCTCGCCGTTGGCCAGACACACAATGATGTTGTTGAAAGAGCTATGCACGTGGAGCTGGCCCTGGCCATCAACCTTGACATTCCTCTTTTTTGCTGCGACTGTCTTTTTTGCCATACTTTAATTATTTTACTTAGTAGCTTTCTTCTTGTTGGCGACTGTTTTCTTGCGGCCTTTGCGGGTGCGGGCATTATTCTTTGTGCTCTGTCCGCGAAGGGGAAGACCGAGACGGTGACGGATGCCGCGGTAGCAGCCGATATCCATCAGTCGCTTGATGTTCAACTGGATTTCTGTGCGAAGGTCACCCTCCACCTTGTAGTCACGCTGGATAACCTCGCGCACTGCTGCTGCCTGTGCGTCTGTCCAGTCTTTAACCTTTATGTCGCGGTCAACGCCTGCCTTTGTGAGGATAGTGTTGGCTGCGCTCCGGCCGATGCCGAAGATGTAAGTCAAGGCAATCTCGCCTCTTTTATTCTGCGGCAAATCTACGCCGACGATTCTTACTGCCATATCTGGTATTACAAATTTTTTGCAAAGTTAATAATCATGACGCCAAAATTAAAATTTTATCGCATAATTTTGACGTGACACCCCTTTTATTCACCTTTTTAACCCATTTTCACAAGTTTTCCAAGCGTTTTACGGGGATGTCGGCGTATTATCCTTGACGAGTTTTAAATTTAGGATTCTTTTTGTTGATTACGTAAAGACGACCTTTGCGACGCACGATCTTGCTGTCGGCGGTGCGTTTCTTCACTGATGCTCTGACTTTCATATCTATTCTATGTTTTTAGCTGAAAGAGTCTGGGTTATTTGTATCTGAATGAAATTCTTCCTTTGCTAAGGTCGTAGGGAGACATCTCCACCTTCACCTTGTCGCCGGGAAGTATCTTGATATAGTGCATTCTCATCTTACCTGAGATATGGGCTGTGATTTCATGCCCGTTCTCAAGCTCAACTTTGAACATTGCGTTCGACAATGCCTCGAGAATCACTCCGTCTTGTTCGATTGCAGCTTGTTTTGCCATATTGATTTTGGTTTGATTGACTTATCTTATGCTTCGGTTATTCCGAGTGCCTCTTCAACATATCTGAATGTTGTCAGGATCTCCGGACCATTCTCATGGATAGCTATCGTATGCTCGTAATGAGCGGAAGGCTTGCGGTCTTTGGTGCGGCATTGCCACCCGTCGCCGCCTATCACGATATTTTTGCTTCCGAGATTGATCATCGGCTCGATTGCGATCACCATACCCGGCTTGAGGAGCGGTCCGATGCCGCAGCGTCCGTAATTGGGCACCTCGGGATCCTCGTGCATGCTCTTGCCGATGCCGTGTCCGCACATCTCTCTGACCACACTGTATCCCTGACGCTCGCAGAATGTCTGCACAGCGTTTGAGATATCGCCTATTCTCTTGCCAGCCTTGGCAGCCTCTATGCCTTTATAAAGGCTCTCCTTGGTGACTTTGAGCAGACGGGCTGTAGCCTCGGAAATCTCACCGACAGCAAACGTATAGCAGCTGTCGCCATGATATCCGTTGAGTTCCACAACGCAGTCGAGACCCACGATGTCGCCCTCCTGCAGAACGTATGCGGAGGGGAAACCATGAACCACAGTCTCATTGACCTCCACACACAGCGTGCCGGGAAATCCCTGATAACCCAAGCATGAGGGCTTACCCCCGTTATCGAGGATAAACTCTCTTGCTATGGTATCCAGTTTCAGGGTAGTCACACCGGGAGCGACCCAACGGGCCACTTCTCCCAAAGTGCGGCTCACGAGATCGCAAGCTCCCTTCATTATTTCAATTTCCTCTGCTGTCTTGAGATAAATCATATCAATTTGCCAACGAGTTACAATTCTTAAAAGGCTCCGTTACCTGTAGTGCGACCCTTGATGCGTCCATCTTTCATCAGACCGTCGTAATGACGCATCAGAAGATGGCCCTCGATGATGCGGAGGGTGTCAAGAACCACGCCTACAAGAATCAGCAGAGATGTTCCGCCGAAGAATGACGCGAAGTTTCTGTTGAGGCCACAAATATGGGCGATCGCAGGCAGGATTGCCACGATACCCAGGAAGATGGAGCCCGGAAGCGTGATGCGCGACATAATGGAATCCAGATAATCCACCGTGGGTTTGCCGGGCTTGATACCGGGGATGAAGCCGTTGTTGCGCTTCATGTCCTCAGCCATTTGAGCGGGACGAACCGTGATCGCCGTGTAGAAATATGTGAACGCGACAATCATGATGAAATAAATGAAGTTATACCAGAAACCATACATGTCGGTCAGCGCGCCGAAGAAACCGGTGTGATTCGTGCTGAAGCCAACCAGAGTTACAGGGATAAACATAATCGCCTGGGCAAAGATGATAGGCATTACACCGGCAGCATTCACCTTCAAGGGAATGTACTGGCGCGCGCCGCCATACTGCTTGTTGCCCACAACCCGCTTTGCATACTGCACAGGCACCTTGCGTGTGCCCTGCACAAGAAGCACGGCTCCGGCAATTACAGCGAGCAGAATGATGATCTCAACCAGGAAGAGAACGAGTCCGCCACCCTGCGAGTTCATCAGACGTCCGGTGAATTCCTGTATGAAAGCCTCCGGCAGACGGGCGATGATACCGATAAGGATGATGAACGAGATGCCGTTGCCGACACCCTTCTGGTCGATGCGCTCGCCAAGCCACATGATGAACATTGAGCCGGCGGCAAGAACGATGGTCATGAACGCCACAGTCCAGAAGCCCATCTCCACATGGCCACCGGCAGCCTGAACCTGATATTTGAGGTTCATCAGATAAGCCGGACCCTGGAGCAGAAGAATGATCACTGTGAGATAACGGGTATACTGGTTGAGCTTCATACGTCCGCTCTCACCCTCCCGCTGCATCTTCTGGAATGCGGGGAGCACCATGCCGAGAAGCTGGATCACGATCGAAGCCGTGATGTAGGGCATGATACCCAGCGCGAAGATCGACGCCTGAGAGAACGCACCACCCGAGAACATATCGAGCAGCTGCATCAGACCGTCGGCAGTGAAATTCTTAAGCGCCAGCAGCTCGTCGGGATTGATTCCCGGCAAGACCACGTAGCATCCGAAACGATAGATGATCACAAGCAACAGCGTTATGCCGATGCGCTTGCGCAGATCCTCTACGCTCCAGATATTTTTTATTGTTTTAGTAAATCCCATTGTAATTGTTGTTATTTTTTGATTACGGTTCCACCGGCAGCCGTAATGGCTTCCTCTGCCGACTTCGAGAAGGCGTTGGCCTCAATTTCGAGAGCCTTTGTCACAGCGCCGTTACCGAGCACCTTGACAAGAGCGTTTTTCGAAACAAGACCAGCCTGACGAAGGTCGTCGACCGTGATCTTGGTCAGGTTCGAGGCAGCAGCCAGAGCCTCGAGAGCGTCAAGGTTGATAGCCTTGTATTCAACGCGGTTGATGTTCTTGAAACCGAATTTCGGAACACGGCGCTGAAGTGGCATCTGACCACCCTCGAAACCTACCTTGTGTGAATAACCCGAACGGGATTTGGCACCCTTGTGACCGCGGGTCGATGTGCCACCGAAACCCGAGCCCGGACCGCGTCCCACGCGTTTGTTCTTCTTATTGCTGCCGGGAGCCGGCTTTAAATTATGTAGTTCCATTGCGTTCTTCTTTTTAGAGTTTTGTCACTTCAACTAAATGATGAACCTTCTTCACCATTCCCATGATTGAGGGTATATCCTCCTTGATCACGGAATGATTCATTTTGCGAAGTCCGAGAGCGTCGAGAGTGAGCTTCTGAGTCTTCGGGCAGTTGATGCGGCTCTTGATCTGAGTGATTTTTATCTGTGCCATGTCTGCTTCTTATTTGCCGTTAAACACTTTTTCTACTGACACGCCACGGTTCTGTGCAACCTGCGCCGGGCTGCGGAGCTCGTCGAGAGCTGCTATCGTGGCCTTCACGAGGTTGTGAGGGTTGGATGAGCCTTTCGACTTAGCCAGCACGTCGGTAACACCTACACTCTCAAGCACCGCACGCATAGCGCCACCGGCCTTTACTCCGGTACCCTCGGATGCGGGTTTGAGGAATATGCGGGAACCACCGAATTTGGCGCTTACCTCATGAGGAATTGTGCCTTTGTGAACCGGAATCTTGATAAGGTTCTTCTTAGCTGTCTCAACGCCTTTGGCGATAGCAGCTGTAACCTCATTGGCTTTGCCGAGACCCCAGCCGATCACGCCGTCCTCATTTCCCACAACCACGATGGCTGCGAAACTGAAGGCGCGACCACCCTTGGTCACCTTGGTAACACGGTTGATGGCCACCAGACGGTCTTTCAATTCCAAATCATTTGTGGACTTAACTCTGTTATTTCTTTTTGCCATGATTCTAATTTAAAATTTAAGACCTCCCTTGCGGGCTGCATCGGCCAATGATTTAACTCTACCATGGAAAAGATAACCGTTACGGTCGAAAACAACCGTCTCGATGCCCTTCTCCTGGGCTTTCTTTGCTATCTCCTCACCGACCTTGGCGGCAACCTCAGTCTTTGTGCCTCCCTCGAGACCCTTTGATGAGGCTGCGCAAAGAGTGGAGCCTGCGAGGTCATCGATCAACTGCACGTAAATTCCCTTGTTGCTGCGGAACACGCTCATGCGGGGACGCGCTGCAGTGCCGGAAATTTTGCCGCGGATGCGGTTCTTTATCTTATTTCTTCTTGCTGTCTTGGATATCATAGTTCCTCAATTTTTATTTGGCGTTAGCCGATTTTCCACTCTTGCGGCGGATGATCTCACCGACAAACTTAATACCTTTGCCCTTGTAAGGTTCAGGCTTACGAAGCGAACGGATCTTGGCGCAGACCTGACCCAGAAGCTGCTTGTCGCTGCTCTCCAGGATGATGAGCGGGTTTTTGTTACGCTCTGTCTTTGCCTCTACCTTGATCTCTTTGGGAAGCTTGATATAGATAGCATGTGAGAAGCCTAAGGCGAGTTCGAGAACCTGACCTGTGGCAGCGGCACGATAACCGACACCGACAAGCTCCATCTCTTTCTTATAGCCCTCCGATACGCCTACAACCATGTTGTGGACAAGCGCGCGGTAGAGACCGTGCATAGCGCGGTGCTCTTTGTCATCGCTCGGACGGGTAAGAACGACGTGTCCGTCCTCAACCTTAACTGTGATATCGGGGTTAACCTCCTGTGAGAGCTCCCCTTTAGGACCTTTTACAGTCACTACATTGTCTTTAACCTGTACGGTTACGCCGGCAGGTATCTCAATGGGTGCTTTACCAATTCTTGACATAATACCTCCTTTTTAATAAACGTAACACAATACTTCGCCGCCGATCTTACGCTCTTTAGCCTCCTTGTTGGTCATCACTCCCTGTGATGTGGAGAGGATGGCGATACCAAGGCCGTTCAACACGCGCGGCATCTCTTTATAGCCTGTATACTGGCGAAGACCCGGACGTGACACACGGTGAAGGTTCTTGATTGCGTTCACCTTGTCGACCGGATCATACTTCAAGGCTATCTTGATGGTACCCTGCGGGGTGTTGCCCTCCTCAAACTTGTAGTTGAGGATATAGCCCTGTTCGAAAAGGATCTTTGTGATCTCCTTTTTCATTTTGGAAGACGGAACCTCCACCACGCGGTGACCTGCGTGGATGGCGTTTCTCAATCTTGTCAAATAATCTGCTATTGGATCAGTCATTGTTTAGATTGTTAAATTGATTCAGATATACTGAACAATATTTAATACTCTCTTGTCTGTTTTAATGTTTGTCCCCCTTGGCTCGCGTTTCCGGCGCCAGATGGCACCGACGGAGCCGGAGGCCGCCGGTAATCTGATTACCAGCTTGCCTTCTTAACTCCGGGGATGAGGCCTGCGCTTGCCATCTCACGGAACTGGATTCTGGAGATGCCGAACTGACGCATGTATCCTTTGGGACGGCCCGTGATCTCGCAACGGTTGTGCAGACGCACCTTGGAAGCGTTCTTGGGAAGCTTCTGAAGCTTTGTCAGCGCCTCGTAGTCGATGTTGCCTTCAGCATCGGCGAGAGCTGCTTTCTTAAGAGCGGCTTTCTTCTCGGCGTATTTTGCCACCATGCGCTGACGCTTTACCTCGCGGGCTTTCATTGATTCTTTTGCCATGTCGAATTATTTTTTGAAGGGGAGTCCGAATTTCTTAAGAAGCGCGAAGCCTTCCTCGTCAGTCTTTGCTGATGTAACGAAGGTGATGTTCATACCCTGAAGCTTCGGAACATTGTCGATGTTGATCTCGGGGAAAATGATCTGCTCTGTGATACCGAGTGTGTAGTTGCCACGGCCGTCGAGCTTGGAGTTGATACCCTTGAAGTCGCGGATACGGGGCAGAGCCACACGCACCAGACGCTCCAGGAATTCATACATCTTGTCGCGACGGAGTGTCACCATCACACCGATAGGCATTTTCTTACGGAGCTTGAAGTTTGAGATATCCTTCTTTGAAAGTGTGGGAACAGCTTTCTGACCTGTGATGGCGGTTATCTCATTGATTGCAGTCTCGATCAATTTCTTGTCCTGGGTAGCGGCGCCGAGTCCCTGGTTGATCACGATCTTCTCCAGGCGGGGAACCTGCATCACGGTGGTGTATTTGAATTCCTCCGTGAGCTCCGGAACTATTCTTTCCTTATAGTCTTTACTAAGAGTTGTGCTCATTACTTAATCTCCTCTCCTGATTTTTTGGAATAACGTACCAACTTGCCGGCATCGTTAAGACGACGGCCGATGCGTGTCGGCTTGCCGGATTTGGGATCTAATACATTCAAATTCGAAATATGCACGGGAGCCTCGATCTTCACGATGCCGCCCTGCGGATATTTGGCGCTGGGTTTGGTGCTCTTCGACACGATGTTGACACCCTCCACAACGGCGCGGTTCTTGTCAACCAGCACGCGGAGCACGCGTCCTGTCTTGCCTTTGTCATCGCCGGCGTTGACATAGACTGTGTCACCCTTCTTTATATGCAATTTTGCCATTTTTTCTTACTGTTTAAGACGGTTAAAGAACTTCAGGTGCCAAAGACACGATTTTCATGTTTGTGGCACGCAACTCACGGGCAACGGGACCGAAGATACGGGTACCGCGGATCTCACCGGCGTTGTTAAGAAGCACACAGGCATTGTCGTCGAAACGGATATAGCTTCCGTCCGGACGGCGGATTTCCTTCTTTGTGCGAACCACAACAGCCTTTGATACGGTGCCTTTCTTCACATCCGATGAAGGGATGGTGCTTTTTACGGTCACTACGATGATGTCGCCTACGCTGGCATAACGGCGGCCGGTGCCACCGAGCACATGGATACAGAGAGCCTCTTTGGCGCCACTGTTGTCCGCTACTGTCAAACGGGATTCTGTCTGGATCATGATTACTTAACTTTTTCGATGATTTCTACCAGTCTCCATCTCTTTGTTTTGCTCAACGGGCGGGTCTCCATCAGACGGACTGTGTCGCCTATAGAGCACTCGTTGTTCTCATCGTGAGCATGATACTTCTTTGTCTTGTTGACAAACTTGCCGTAGATCGGGTGTTTCTCTTTCCACTTGATTTCAACTGTGATTGTCTTGTCACATTTGTTGCTCGAAACAACCCCGATTCTCTCTTTTCTCAAATTTCTTTTCTCTTCCATTTGTAAAATACTTTACGGGGATTACTTTACTGCAGAAGCAGCCTCCTTGGCGGTGGCGATTTCCTTCTGGCGCAACACTGTCTTCAAGCGGGCAATCTCACGGCGATCCTTGGTGATCTTCGCGGGATTGTCTACGGGAGATATCGCGTGCGCTACTTTCAATTCACGATAAGCCTTCTCTGCAGCCTCTATCTGGGCTGTCAGCTCCTGAATGCTTAATTCCTTGATTTCTTCCTTTTTCATTATTTATGTATCTAATTGTTTAGATTCTCTTCTGAGTGTCCACAGCTGAATCGGTCAATCTGCGGCTGAATTCATGAAATTTTTGCAAGTCATTGAGGCTGCATGGAAGCCCATGCAACCGACAAAACTTGCAAAAAGTCCAAATTCGACCGCAAATTTACTGAATTTATTGCGATTATGAAAATTTTTTATGATTTTTTATCGCATTTGATTGTAAAAACTCTGCCTCCGGATCAACCGAAGACAGAATTCACATCATTTTTAGCTGTAAAAACTCTGCCTCCGGACAAGCCGAAAGCAGAGTTCAATTAGTTTTTAGACATTCTGTGAGGGATCATAGTCGCGGCGAACCACGAACTTAGTGATCACAGGAAGTTTCTGGGCTGCCAGACGGAGTGCCTCTTTGGCAACATCGTAGGGAACGCCCTCTACCTCGATCAGGATGCGTCCCGGAGTAACGGGCGCCACGAATCCTTCGGGATTACCTTTACCTTTACCCATACGTACCTCAGCAGGCTTTTTTGTGATGGGTTTGTCAGGGAATATGCGGATCCAGATCTGACCCTGACGCTGCATGTAGCGTGTCACGGCGATACGGGCTGCCTCAATCTGACGGCCGGTGATCCATTTGGAGTCGAGTGTCTTGATGCCGAACGAACCGAATGCAAGCTGGTTGCCGCGCTGGGCCTCACCTTTCATACGGCCCTTCTGTGAACGGCGGTATCTCGTTTTCTTAGGCTGTAACATGTTTTCTTAGAGCTTTATTATCGGTTGTTGTTTTTCTTGTTGCGGAAACCGCCCTTGCGACCGCCGCCCTGAGGACGACCTGTCTCTTTCTGACCGATGGCGTAAGCGGGAGTAAGCTCCTTCTTGCCATAGATCTCACCGCGGCAGATCCAAACCTTGATACCGATGATTCCGACTTTGGTGAGAGCCTCAACCAAAGCGTAGTCGATATCAGCGCGGAGTGTGTGAAGGGGTGTACGGCCCTCCTTGAACATCTCGGAACGAGCCATCTCGGCGCCGTTGAGACGACCGGATACCTGAACCTTGATACCCTCGGCACCCATACGCATTGTGGATGCTACTGCCATCTTCACGGCACGACGGTAAGCAACCTTGTTCTCGATCTGACGGGCGATGTTGGAAGCCACGATCTCTGCGTCGAGTTCAGGACGCTTGATCTCGTGGATATTGATCTGAACCTCCTTGTCGGTAAGCTTCTTGAGCTCTTCCTTCAAAGCGTCCACATCCTTACCGCCCTTACCGATAATCATACCCGGACGCGATGTGCAGATAGTCACAGTCGCCATCTTGAGGGTACGCTCAATGATGATTCTGGACACGCTTGCCTTTGCAAGACGAGTGTGGAGATACTTACGGATTTTCGAGTCCTCAAGAAGGGTGTCGCCGTATTTCTTTCCACCATACCAGTTTGAGTCCCAACCGCGGATCACTCCGAGACGGTTGCTGATTGGATTAACTTTCTGTCCCATCTT